>CEOS01136714.1_pt1 | contig 32100 bp, 49 predicted proteins | sample 530601 | NCBI WGS metagenome assembly CEOS01 (sample SAMEA2620666, study PRJEB7988) | marine metagenome | biome: marine biome (ENVO:00000447); feature: mesopelagic zone (ENVO:00000213); material: "saline water (ENVO:00002010), including plankton (ENVO:xxxxxxxx)" | depth 1000 m
TTCTGTCCTAATATTAAAACTTATCAAGATCGGAAAACATGATCCTGATTTTCCATCAACATTTGTATATACAAATATATAAACAATACTCCTGCGATAAACGGTACTTCCATAGATGTTACTACTAACATTTAGTTTAGTAGTTTAAACATCCTGCTCTATAAAACGTTCACGAAATTCTTGCGGATTGGTATTGAAAACCCTGCATAGGGCAGTTTCAAAATCGGCAAAGTTGCTAAAACCACAAGCTTCGGCAAGGCATGCTAAATCGCATTCTTCATACTCGGGGATATTGATCATTTCCCTTACCTCCAACACCCTTAAATCGTCCAGATATTGATTAAAAGTGCACTGCTTCGATTTTTTAAGAATATAATCCAGCTCTTTTGAGGTGAGCATAAGATGCCTGCTGATTTCATCTATGCCCCCTAATATAAATACAACAAGATAACAGTAATAGTATTTTGCCGATTTTGCCAGTGTTTATAAGGCTTTAGAGCGTTTTTTGCCGTTTTTATGGTAACGATCAAAAACCACATTAAGTACAAATTAAATACTAATTAAATAGCCTATAAATTGCCGTTAATTACCTATTAGGGGTATCTAGGTACCAAACTTACTATAAATACCTCTATTAATTACCTAAAAGCCTTTAAAACGTCACTTTAGAGGCTTTTTTAATGGCTAAAATTAACTCATTAAATAGCAAAATAGATTAGGCCGGTATGTAAAGATGGTATTTCTAAAATAAATGTTGTTTTTACGCTGCGTTAACGGTTGGGTTAATGTTTGGGTTAATAGATGTGTGTAAAAAAGCGTTCTGTAAGTAATGGATATTGTATTTAATATGTGGTTAAATGGCAATATTTCTATTTTGCAACCCACTTATTGCAATAAGTAAAAGTTTATATGTTCACATAAAACACTAATAATCAAAAACCTATATTTTTATTAAAGTATTATAATATAAGAAACATGATTGCACATATCATTCTAAGCCTATTGCACCCACAACTAATGCCAAAGAGTTCACTTCAGATAGATTTAAATCAAAAGGTTCATATTCTTTATTTTCACTAATGCAAAGAATATGATTTTCGAGTTTCGATTTTTTAACTCTCTTAATTAAAGCTCCCTGAATAGTATCAAGTACATAAACTTTATTCCACTGAAAGAAAGTATCCATAGGTAATTTTTTACAAGCAACGATATCTCCGCTTTTATATTTTGGATACATAGAATCATTTCGAACTCTAATCATAAAATCTACATTAAGTTCTTCAAATTCAGGAACTATATAGCGATCTACCTCATACTGCATAATCTGAAAACTTCCGGTGCCCCAGCCCGCCATAGCATCAATAGGTATTAATGGGATGCCGTATTTCTTAATAGCATGTTCTTCATCAGGATCGGGATTCGCATTGTAATTTCCTGGTATTTTAAATGTTGACATTCTTCCATTCCCAGTTAATAACCACTCAGAATCAATAAAAGAAAAGGTATTTACAGTATTCTGTATAGCTTTAATACCGACATTACTTCTAAACTTACTTATTTCAGTCATCATAGAGTTGCTAATGCCTATTTTTTCTGCAAAATCAGAAACATTTTTAACTTTTTTTGTTTTTTGGAGGTGTTCGTAAACCTCTATAAATCTTAATGTTATCTCGTTTAATTTACTCATTTTTACAGAAAAATGTATTTTTATTTGGTTAATTACAGAATACTGTATTATATTTGTTTACATCATGTCAACAAATGTATCAAAAAAATGAAAGCAGAATTTACAGAAAACCATAAAACACTTTTAAAAGGTCATTTGTTCTCAATTGCCCGAAAACATAATTGCAGTAGGATGTATGTGAAAATGATTTTAGACGGTGATCGGGAGATTAATACTGATTTAGCTAAAAGTGTTTATGATTCTCTCAAAAACTTAGCAGAGTTTCTAAAACCTGAAGACATAAAAATTCAATAAAAGATATGCCTCATTTTTTAGGAGAAATATTAGTTGCGACAAAGGAGGAGTTAGTTCCCTTATGGTTTTCTAATAGCAAAAGCCTTTCGTCCAAATTATCTCAATTTAAAGACAAACCTTATGGTCCAAAAAGAGCTTTAATAGGAGGCAATGGAAGAAAATTATTAGTAGTTTTTGATACTCTACCTAAAAAAATTCAGGATGCTTTAGGTGATCCTAGACAACCTGAACACCCCTTAGATAAACACTATAAGATTGATCCGGCGGCAACCCGATTTTATACCACCTACTTATTTGATGATGGGGAACCTTTAACAATGGATGCCCAGGACAAGCACATTACCAGTGCCAGTATTTTGGAAGCGGTTAAAAAGTTGGAGATCGATAGACGTACCGAACGGAAAAATAAAGGGGGTTCCCTTCGTGATGTCAATAAAACATTGTGGCAGGATGCTATGAGCTTTATCAAGCTTCAGGAGAAGCGCGAAGGGGAATCCTTCCAGCACAACCTAAATAAAAAGTACCGCTACTTCATGGATCAATTCAAAAATTTCAAAAAAGAGAGTTTTAAAGGCATCATCAAAAATTATAAATCCAATACCAACGCTAAAAAAGTAAGAAAGCTTGAAGAAAAATTACTTAATGATCTTTTTGCCACTCAGCAAGACAAGCCTCATGCTACTAAAGTGGCCAGACAATACGAGGCCTTTTTAAATGGTTATTTAGAAATTGTTAATAATAAAACCGGGGAGGTTTACGACCCTAAAGACTTCAATCCAGTAGCACAATCTACTATTGCGCTATACCTAAACAAATGGGAAAATAAAATCGGAACCTACGCGGCGCGCTCGGGTGATCGTCAAAAGCTTATGTCGCAATTTAGTCCGTATCATTCTTTTGAACGCCCAAAATTTGCAGGCTCAATTTTATCTATAGATGACCGTCAGCCGCCCTTTGAATATGAAAAGGGAAAAAGGATGTGGTTCTATATTGGAATTGATCTTGCTAGCGAAGCAATCACATGTTGGGTACACGGTAAAACTAAAGAAGATCTTATTATCAATTTTTACCGAGAGCTTGTACGTAATTATCACGCGTGGGGTTATAGCCTTCCATTGGAACTGGAGTGTGAGAGTTCGCTTAACAGTAGTTTTAAAAATACTTTTCTACGTAACGGAGCCATGTTTCAGGAAGTAAGAATAGAAGCCAATAAGGCACGGGCTAAAAAGATTGAGCGGTATTTCGGGAAACTCCGTTACGAAGTGGAAAAAGAACATGAGGGATGGATTGCAAGACCATTCGCAAGGAGTGAATCTAATCAAGCAGGTTCAACATCTAAAAAGATTATTCCTTTTCCACAATTGGCCAATGATCGTATTCAGGATTTGGTAGACTGGAACAATAGCGCTCATAGTGTGGACAATAGTATTAGTAGGTGGGATTACTTCACAGCTAATCAAAACCCAGATTTAAAACCAACCAATTACAAAGCCATACTTCCATACATGGGTAAAAGAACGGAAACAAGCTGTAATGTAGGAATTATAAAATTACAAAGAAGCGAATTTCTTTTAGGTGATGCTGGAAAAATCGCCACTGGAGAAAAGCTATTAAATCTTATGACTAAAACTGAAGGTCGAAATATTGAAGTATTCTGGCTAGACGATCATGAAGGTAAAGTTTTCAAAGCCTTGGTATATATAAACGGGCAATACATCTGTGAGGCTATTACTAAACCCAAGCCTAATAAATCAAGCCATGAAAGACGTGCCGCCGGTGAAGAAAACGGATTTGAAATAATGGCCGCTTACAATCGCACTATTGATTCCTTCCAGAAATTACGTAAAAATGAACTGGAACCGGTAACGATCATTAATAGAAAACCAAAGACCCTTAATAATAATTTCCAGATACCGGGTCTGAATAAACAAAAAACTCCAGCATCGCAAGAAGCTGAAGTTTTAAAGGATCACCAGGAAGCTGAAGACTTCCTAAACTACGAACCTCAGGAATACCAAGGAGGTAGCTGGAGATCAAATTTTAATAACTAAAGACAAAAGTATGAATTTACCAGAGAACTTTAAGGAAAAAGTTAGAGAGGCCATACTGGCCGACCGTGAAAACTTTGGCGGTTCTAATGCAGCTTATGCAAGAACACTGGGGATTAGCGGCACCGCTTTTAGCCGTATAAAAGGAGGACAGACCGAGCGTATTATTAGCGATACCAGCTGGCTTGCTATTGGTCGAAAATTAGAGGTCGATATCCGCAAAAAAAATTGGAGCGTTGCCAGGACAAAGGTGTACTCTGAAATTGAGGACAATTTACACGAATGCCAGGCGAAAAACCAAAGTATGATTTTGGTGGATGATTGCGGTATCGGTAAAACTTTTTGTGCAAAGCATATCGTGAGAAAAATGCGCAATTCATTTTATGTGGATTGTTCCCAGGGTAAAACCAAAATAACCTTTGTAAGGCTCTTAGCACGTACTCTAGGCGTAGACGAGAACGGAAAGCACGTCGATGTAAAGGATAACATTAAATACGCCCTTAGCGTGCTGGAATCGCCGCTAATTGTTCTCGATGAAGCCGGGGATTTGGAGTACAGCACTTTGTTAGTGATTAAAGAGCTGTGGAATGCCTCCGAGGGAAATGCCGGTTGGTACATGATGGGAGCCGATGGCCTTAAAGCAAAGATCAATAAAGGGATCAATAACCGTAAAGTTGGTTTTGCAGAGCTTTTCTCCAGGTTTAGTGAAAAGTTTATCACCCTTACCCCAAACGGTTCCGATGACCGTAGAAAATTTTACACTCAGCTTATCGGTGATGTAGCCTACGCCAATTCTAAGACCGATAACATTAACAAATTGGTAAACCAGTGCTACGACCGTGTGGAAAACCGCCATCGTAGCCTTAGACACCTTGAAACTTTAATCCAAATAGGAGCCTAAAATGAAACGACCTTTAAACATACGTACGGCATATTCCAAAGAATTCGACACGTACCCATTTACCGGGATATGGAAAGATGTTTTTGGTAATGCAACCAAAAACGGCGTGTGGATCGTGTACGGAGCTGAAAAGAATGGTAAAAGCTGGCTTTCACTGAAACTTTCAGATATGTTAAGTCAATTTGGTAGCGGGCTTTATATAAGTGCCGAGGAAGGCCTTGAAAAAGAGTTTATCGATGCGATGAAGCGTGCCAGGTTAGAACCGGGTAACGAATCCCTAAAATTTGTGGAATACACCCCGCTTGAAGAGATAAGCGAACGCCTGGAGAAACGTAACCCGCCAAAATTTGTGGTATTCGATAATGTGACCGTGTACAAGGACGAGTTATCCTATGGCGCATTTCAAAAATTTTGGAGACGGCATCCAAACACGCATTTCATATTCATTGCTCACGAAGAGCGCAACGAACCTTATACCGCTACGGCGAAAATGATTAAACGCCTTAGTAAGATCATTATCCGGGTGCAGGGATTGGCCTGTTTTGTTTCCGGGCGTTGTCCGGGCGGTTCATTAACGATAGATGAAGAAAAAGCACAACTCTATCACGGTGCAGAAATTAAAAACAACCAAGACGAATAAAAATGAAAACAACCCAAAAAATTTTAAAGTCCACTGGTTTAACCTATCCGCTTTATGATGAGTGGCGAAATTCATGTTTTATTGATTGGTGCTATACCATAGCCGAGCGTGAATATATATCTGCTATGCTCCTTATTAAACATGATGGCGTGTTAAACTGGTATTGCGACATGTGGCTTGTCCATGTGGAAAGCCAGTTCTTAAACGATTATGGAAGCGATTTAGATCATCTGGAGCCTTCACTTGTCCAGGAGTTGCTTCTTACCTATCCCGATGAAATTTTACAAATGGTACCAACGGTTCTTATCCAGATGGTACGTCCTAAAAAAACCAAAAAAGCAGCGTATGAGAGTAAATAAATTATTTATCGAACGAAAACTCAAAGAATTAAACGATTGGGTACAGGATAACCCAGGGCATGAGCTGGAGAGAATTAAAAAGCAAAGTATTAGCTATTACGCTTGTAAAGCTCAGGAAATGGAAGAAAACCAATTGCAAACTATTGAAGTATGAAGTATTACGACACTATTACACTTAGGGAGGTTTTAAACTACGATACGCATGGGGAAAAGTTCCTTTCCTTATTAGAACGCCACGAAATCCATAAAGCGATCAGTAATGGTTTAAATGGCCTTCCAGTGATTTTGGAGGAAAAGCTTGAAAGCAAAGTAACCCAGGCCAAAAAACAAATGAAGCATAGCGGTTACAAACCCCGAGAGATCGCTTATTACATGGATTTTGAAACCATGTTATTACGCACTAAAGAACTTAATAAATTTTAATAAAAAACAATCCAAAATGAACGATTTAAAAGAGTTAATCAATTTAGAAGATTTTCAGGCGATGCAAAAAGTAAGGTTTAGGAAGGCATTAAACGAAGTGTTTAGCGAAGCTTTTCAACTTTCAAAGATTGAATTTGAAGAGGAAAAGCTAATCCATGCGAAAATAAACACCAACGAGGTTTTGGATAAAATCCAAATGGATGCTTTAAGCTTTCATGCCGATTCATGGGAGTTAACTTATCAGATCAGCCGATCAGGGGCAGGAATAAAAATAGAATTTAAAGAAAATCAAAAATAGATATGGCGATACAACCAGAAAACCAGTTTTACAAGCTTTTTGAAGTTGATGGAAATCAAATTTTATATGAAAAAAAATGGAATGAAGACGAAGAACAAGAAGAGATAAAGATAAGTCTTCATTTATCCGGATTATGCTTAACCGCTTCAATAGGTTTCGAAAAAGATGAAGTGAAAAGAGATGAAGCTTTTTATGGTGTCGATCAAAGTGCCGCGGATAAAGCTTTTAAAAGATTATCAACCTTAATTTAATTACAAATGGAAACAATAAATAAGTCAATAGACCAAATGAGCTCTGACGAAATAGAGCTTTTCTTAGCCAAAAAAAGAAAGAAGGAACAGGCGGAACTGGCCAAGCAAAAAAAGAAGTATGAAGCTGACCGGGATGAAACTATAAACTTTTTGGTTAACCGTGCGATCCAGGCTAACGAAGTTCTTAAAGAGCTTAAGGAGCTTTGCGAGAACAAAATGGAAATCCAGGCTGAAGCGCTTAACGATTACGGGATGATGCGTAGCAATAGCAAAGGCGGTTTTTCAATCACTAATAGTGAAGGTGATTATCGGGTAACCCGTAGAAGGGATACCGAGCCAAAGTGGGATGAACGCTCTACCAAAGCCCAGGAACTCATTAAGGATTTTCTAACCGACACCGTAAAGAAACGGGATTTAGACCTTTTTGAAATGCTGATGTCTTTTATTGAGCGCAATGAAAATGGTGACCTGGAGTATGCCCGTGTAATGATCCTTATACAGCATGAGAAAAAGTTTAATGATCCACGATGGTTAGAAGGGCTTAGGCTGATAAAAGAGAGCTATAGCAGCCATTTAAAAGGCTTCGGGTATGAGCTGAAGAAAAAAGGCAAAAATGGCAAATTTCAAACCATTCAATTAAACTTCTCCAGCTTATGAAACCGCTATCTCCTTTAAATACAATCAAGGTAGGATTGGCCATTTTTTGGATGGGTTTACTTGCCATAGTTGCACTAAAACAGGATAGTGTAATACCATTATTCTTTACTTTCTTAATTCCTCTGGTGTTGAGGGAGATCACCGCCGAGGAAATGCCGGAAGATTACGACCAGTAACCAATACCCGTGCGATGTAAAGGACATCATAATCAGGTTCGAATCCTGGCATGGGAACAATAAGGCAAAAGCCTAATATCTGCATAAAATAAGTCTAAAACCTAATATCATGAAAGCAGTTCCTTCACAGCGCAAAATCTTATACCGTATTTTCGACAACAATAGCGAAACCGAGGCGGTACACGTACAGCAAATTACCGGCGACAAAACTAAAAAGAAGGTAGGCGATCTCTCGATTGCTGAAGCTACGCAATTAATCAGCTTTTTAACCACCAATTGGGCATATTTCGACAAGCATAACCGTAAACATTCCACTATCCTTAGCCTTTGCCATCAGTTGGCATGGGTACAGGATGCCAATCCAAAGTTTGTGGATTTAAAACGACTGTCAGAATGGTTAAAAAGCTTTCGTTCACCGGTTAACAAACCACTTCAGCAAATGGATACTAAAGAGCTTAGTAAAGTCATTTCAGCCCTTCAGGGGATGCTAACCAAAAAGTATAAATGAAAGCTCGGTTAACCCCTAAAAAGCCCTGTAAACATCCTGAATCCGAGCAAAGGATAAAGGTGTTAGAGGCAATTGTAAACTGTGAAACTACCATTAAGATTTGCGGCCTATGCGGCAAACAGCTTTCTAAACCTAAAATAGATTGTAGATGAAAATAGAATTAAAACTTAGTCCCGACACCATTTTCGCAGCGAATAAATTACTTAGAAATGTATTTGAAATATCTATTTCTAATGACTTACGGCAAAACGTTTATAAAAGTATTGGTTTTGACCTTTCAGAAAAGTTTGAAAAGAAAACCAAAAGCCTAATTAAGAAAGCTGATTTATTTGATAGTGAATTAAAAAGTTTTACGATCAAATATCACGAGGCTTGGGCTTTAGAAGAAATTATACGTGACCTGATATGGAATGAGCAAAACCCATATCAAAAAATGCTACTTCAAAAATTAATAAATCAACTCAATGAAAAATTAGTATGAACGACAACGAATGGAAGGAACTGGGCGTAAAACCGGTTTTGGGTAGAGAATGGCAAACTGTAATGGATGGACTTTGGATTATCGCTCAATTTGAATTTAAAAAGGATGCTAAAAATGTAGAGAACACCATTCGTATTAATAACTGGACTATATACGCAAACTTCATTAATAATGATTATATCAATGTAGTGGTAAAATATTTAGATGATGAAAGACTTGAAATAAGACATACTAATAAGAACCTTCCATCAATTCTTACATGTGTGTTCGAGGTAATTAAGAAAACTTATAAAAACCCATTAAAATGATTAAAAAGAAAATCTATATCGCTGGTAAAGTTACCGGTGAACCAATTGCTGAATGCACTATGAAATTTGGTGTAGCTCAAAAAACTATTGAAGCTTTAGGATTTACAGCAGTTAATCCTTTGGAAGTTGTAAATGATTTTAAAGCGACTTGGGAGAATGCTATGAAAAAGTGTATTAAAGCATTGATGGATTGTGATGCAGTTTACATGCTACCTGATTGTGCAAATAGTCCTGGGGCAAAATTAGAAACACGTTTAGCTTCAGAATTTAATATGCCGCTTTACAATTCCCTTTATAATCTTAAAAAGGAGTTATCATAATGGAAGAGCAATTTGTAACCTATACCGTAAAAGGAAGAAAGGCACCGGTATTATGGGAATTTCGATATCGGTTAAACGGTGACCTGTACTCGTTCACTATTTTAGAAGGTCAGCTTAATGGCACCCAAATGAAATGGTTATTTTCCGGTAAAAACTTTCCGGCCACCGAGCGGCTTATGACGATCATGTGGTTAAAGGATAAAGAGATCACCTCGAAACTGGAAATAAAGAAGACCGATTTAGACCTTTCTTTCGATGCCTTTTGGAATACCTACAATAACAAGGTGGGTAAAAAGAAAATGGCAGAGAGCTCATGGAACAATCTTTCTAAAGCAAATAAGATTAAAGCCCTTATGGCCATCCCGAGATACAACAATAATCTACGTCTCAATCCGGGCATCCAAAAAGCCTATCCCACCACATTTATAAACCAGGAATATTATAATAACGAATATTAAAATGGAAGTTAAAAAATATAGAAAAGAACACGAAGACATTATCAATGATTGTATTAATGAACGTATTCGACAGGATAAAAAGTTTGGTGCAAACAGAAAACACCATCCAGCGGAGTGGTTAATGATTTTGGGCGAAGAAGTTGGCGAAGTAAATCAAGAAGGCATAAATTATACTTTTACTTTTAATGATTCCAAGGAAACAACAAGAGTCTTAGAAAATATGCGGGCAGAACTGATTCAGGTAGCTGCTGTAGCAATGGCATTTATTCAAGATTTAGATAATCATTACTTCGATTGTCTAACTATTTGTACAGGATGTGAAAAAAGGTTTGAGCTTGAAGGAATGGTGGCAGATGATGACTGCAATTATTTCTGCCAGAAATGCTATAAAGAACTGTCACCAATTATGAAAAAAGAATACGAAGATTTAAAGCACAAAGGAGAAATCGATTAACATGATTAAAGCATTAGTTGTATATAAAGAGCTTGTAGATGGTGGACACCCATTATTGGACGATTACTGGGTAGAGAAATCCAAAATCGTAGAGGTAGAAAAAGAAACAGATATTAATAAGGTATCTAATCATATAATCAATATCAAGATTTTATAATTATGGAAAAAGAGCAATTAATTGAATTATTTCAAAACTATTTAGATGAGAATGGTCGGTACCAACATTTTACGGGATGGCTGAGCGAAAGGGAAGGATTAACAATGACCGATTTAGGTTTTGAAGATTAATAATTATGGAAAATTACATTTTACAGTTTCTAAAAAACGGTATCGAAGAACTTCGTGATGAAAGATGGCATGAAAACAAAAATCCTTTAGCTAAAGGACTGATAGCATTTATTGACGCTGAAATGAGTAAAAATAGGCTTAAGGATGATTTGGTACACTATCAACTGTATGCCGGTGATATTAATTGGGAATTATGGGAAGGACAAAATCCCAGAGGGATACGCCACGAAGATAAACGCCCGGAATTAATCAGAATCAGTACAAACAAAGTATTTAATCGCATAGAATTAGAAAAACATATTAAGTATTTAGGGGAATTAATAAATGCTTTGGAAGCTAACGAACCTTGCAATCATCAAAGAAAAACAAGGCATTTTAGTGATGTATTTGGGGTGTACGATACATGTTTATATTGTGGAAAGGAATTATAGTGGATGCATTACGTAAAACCGTATGCTCATATAAAAACAACTCAATAAATTAGATGTATGAAATATATTAGGGAAGCTTTTAACGATGGCTATAAATGTGGATTTAAAAGCGGTATGGTGCAAGGTATTTTAATTGGTGCTATGATTGGTGCCGGATTAATTGCTGCTTTCCTATTTTTATTTTAAACAAGGACGTTATATTTGTAAATAATCTCATTCATAAACTTAAAAGCAAAAAAATGATAAAAAAATTACTTAAATGGGGCATAATTGGTTTCTTTGGATTAATCGGTATTTTCTTCTTAATCGGAGTTTTCGTTGCCTTCACAACCGATACTCAATCAAATAATGATGCAAAAGAAGAGATCGTAAGTGCAAAAGATATTAAAGCTGCTGAAGAAAAAGCAGCCGAAGAAAAAAGAATTTCAGACAGTATTGCAACTGCAAAACGATCTGAAGCTCTGAATGAATTGAAAAATTTTAGAACTGAAAAAGATGATTTTGAAGGGCTGGTTTTTTATCAGGATAATAGAACACCAGCTTATACCAACAGGAACTTTGTTTACCCATACATAGGAGAAAAACAAGATCGTTATTTTTTAAGACTAAAATTTCAATATACTGCCGATGATTGGCTTTTTATAAAGCAAATTAAAGTTAAGACAGATTATAATGATTATGATCTTAAAGCGAATTTTGAGAGAGATCATAACTCCGTAATTTGGGAGTGGTACGATATGCCAGCTCGTGAATCTGAAATTAAAATGCTAAGGGATATTGCACTATCGAAGAATCCTAAAATTAGATATATTGGTACTCAATACCACAAGGATCGAAATTTAACAGCTAAGGAACAAGCTATTATAAAGCGTACTTTAGATATTTATGAAAGTCTATAACTTATAATACAAGTAGTAAAGCCCCCTGGTTAATTTCAGGGGGCTTTTTTTATGCTTTAACAAGTTTTTTGCCGTTATCTTAAAAGACGTTAATTTTGGCGGTATGAGCCGTCCAGATCGTATTAAAGCCAGAAACCAAAAAATCAGGGATTATTTTTCCTGCCTGGAGCGTAAACATCCGCAATGGCGATGGGATGCCCTTTTGCAGGAAGCCGAAAAGGAGTTTTTCCTTTCCCCCCGTACCATCGATGCCATTATTAAATTTGAGGGTGTATATGCCGATTAAATACCATTGCAACGATATTTAAAACTATTTGTATATTTGCCAATGCAGACCGTAGGCATTTTGCCGCGGATTGCTCCAACCGCCAAAAGCTTTCTAAGCCGTTGGCGGTTTTTTTATGGCTTTATTTCCCTGATTTTGTCATCTACTATATAAATGATCTTTTGAAACCTAAAGTCATGCCTTCCCTCGTATTTTTTAATTCCGGTGATAAGCCTACTCATAGAAAATTTACTTGCATCCGGGAAATACAGTATGGCCACATCGGCCGGCTTTTCGGCGGAATGCTTTAACGCCCTGGAGATCGTATTTTTTCCCTCTCCTAAAATAGAACTGATATCGATGGAAGCATTGTTTAGATAGCCGTCTACTTTCTTCACGCCTTCAATAACTTTTTCCCCTTTTGCGGCCAGCTCTTTGGCCAGCTCGATCTTATCGCCCTGGTTAAAAAATAAATCCCGTACATGCTTTTCATACTTACCGGTACGCTTATCGAAATTATGTAGTTTATGGGTTGCTTTTAAACCGCTGTTTTCTTCGTTGAATTTCACATCGGTAAATCCCGGATCATCCTTATAGGTTTTGAAATCTTTAAGCCTGGTATCCCGTTTAAATAATCTATTGGCCGTTGCCGTTGCCTGGTCGATTTCCGTATCGCTAAGCCCATCTTTATAGGCAATATCGGTAAACACTTCACCGGATAAACCGGCATTGTTCGCAAATCCTTTCTTAGCTTCACCGCCTGGAATATCCGTACTCACTTCTTCATCGGTTTGTACGGCTCCACATCTACAGCCCCAATCCTGAGGCGGAAAATGCGTAGCCCACCAGGGATGATTAATAGGCAATACCAGTCCGTCCCATTGGCGGTGTTCTTCCCTTACCCGGTTATCTCCGGCGGTTACATACTTTAAATTCGGGTACAGGTCTTTATTGGCTTCAAAATCTTTCCATTTTCCGGCCATGTTTGCCGTGGCAACGGTCTGGTGATATTCTGTTTTTAACCAGCGTACATTGTAATCACCGGATACTTTTAAAGCTTCTTTCTTGAATGTAGACCAGGGCTGTATTTTTCCGTTTTTGGTAAGGAGTCCCTCCAGTTGTTTCTTAAAAGAGGTTTCCTTAAAAGCGGAAAATTCGGCAATGTTATACTTTAACCTGGCTGCAAGCTCCGGGTCGTATTGCTCCAGTTCCGGGGAGTAACCAATATCCACCCCGTCCGATAATTCATCATAATAATACTGCCAAAGTTTATTTCGGGTACCTTCAGATAATTGGCGCTCGTCAAAAAGCTCCCTGACATATTCCTCTATAAGCCCGCTAAAATGCTGGTCTTGCTTTGCAAGTTGTATCGTAGGAGTATGGGAACATTTGCTACGATAATGCAACCTTAGCAGGCTTAGGGCTTTCCCGTGGTGTCCTCTTCCTCTTCTTCGTCCTGGTCTGGAGCATTGTCCGTAATGGCTTCCACTTCCACGCCGTAAGTTTCCTCGATGTAATTTTTACTAAGCTTCACCCCATTTTTAAGTAGTACCCCATCGATATCGATTTGTTTATTGGGATCAGTTGTTTTCTCTACAATGATTTTTGCATTGTCCGGGATGTTATAACCAAGCTTTCGCATAGCCGGTACCAAACGACGGTTTAGAAATGCCAGCATTTTCTTTTCATCGGCATAAACCACTTCGCCGAGCGTATTTTCATGAACACTGCCCTGAGCTTTGGAACTTCCGTTTTCAGTGGTCATGGTTTGGTGAAGTACCAATTTAGATAGCTCTTTGTCCAGGGCTTCAATTTTCTTATAAAAAACCTGAAAGGAATCTGTTTTAGAGTTTTCTTTAATGTCGACCTCGGTGCCAATTGGAAAAACACCGTAGGGAGCTGATCCCATATCTTCCAACCATCCGGCTACTTCATTCTTCACGGTTTCACTTTGTGAGGCTATTTTAGCGATACGGATAGGAATTCCAAATAATTCCTCAAATTCATCCCAGGAACCCCATGAATGTCTTTTTAAAATGGCGTATGGTGCGGCTTTTTCCAAAAGCCCCACATGGCCATAAAATTGCGCATAGATCAAGATATCGTCAATCTCGGAAAAATCAATACCACGGTCGGCATCGTAGCTGTAGAGCAATACCTTTTTTTGAGGAATCACCAAACCCCTGGGGATAAGCTCCACTTCTTTAATTTGTCCAGGTACATACTCTTTTACCCAAAGTAAAGAATACCCGTAATAGGTTGATTTATGGGCTTCATCGGTAATAAATTCAAACCACTCCTGATCGGTAATAAATTCACTCAGTTTATCATCCTTAATGCCATCAATGGCAAAAATATATTGCTTGTTCGTGGTTCTAAGGGTGCGGTTTTCAGTAATACCTGTTAGATGCCCATCGAGCATGATGTCCTCGTTAACTTCCTGCATGGGATAGGTTCGGGGAAGTTCAGAATGGTACAGGGCAAACCTTCCGGCCTGCCAGTCGTTTATTTCTTTTCGCCAAAGTCTTCGCTGGCGGCGTACCACATCGACCATTAAATTGGTTACCTTTTGAATATCCTTGGCTTTATTGCCGCTAAGGCTTACTTTCTTTACTGCATTCCCGGATAAATTCACGGTATTGGCTCTGGTCTTGCTCATAATCAATTTCTTATTTAAAAATCTTGTCTAATTCTTTGGTTAGCTTTTTCTCAATTTGCTGGGTCAGGGTTTTGGATTGCCCCATAAATTGCCGTTGTGGCATTCCTTTTAAGCCCTCATTGTGCCGTCTGGCATAGCCTTTATAAGTGATAAACCGAACTTGGCGGGAATTCCGCCGGGCTCTAAAAGAGTTTTTTAATTTGTCCCCACCGGTGGCATGGCCTACCAACAATGCCCGGTCTTTTACTTTGCTCCCGTACCGGTTCAAATTGCCTTTTCGTCCCACCCGGTTAGTACGGTACCGGGTTAAATCTCTTCCTCCAGAGTCCCTGGTCTTTCGTTTTTTCCACTTTTTTAAACTGCCATCGTTAAAGCCTTCATCCCTGAAGTTCTTTTCGATAAACTGTAATCCTTCAACCTCGATAATCTTTGGGAGCTTTTCCGGCATTACCTTCATCCCTTTATTGAGTAGCTTCTGAAGTTCTTTAATGTCTTTTGTAGCCATTAAAAGTGGTTTTTATAATTCTTACGGCTACCAAGTTTCATAAAGGTAGAACTGGAATCCGGGTTACCATCACCATCGGTGTCTACTTGTTTACGCGGTAAATCTGCCTCGATCTTTCCCATAGCAATTTTTTCAAGCCAACCCATGGCCTCGTCATACTTCTTTTCCTGTTCTTCAGAGATATCCATTTTACGGATCATCAGTAAATCATAGATCACGAGCATTTTTAAATGCTTCAGGATAATTCGGGATCTCGAATCACCGGTAGCCGAAAATATGGCCGCTACATCATAGTATTTGAACAGGTAGTTTTTAATCAGGTCAATGTTTTCTTGGATAAGATCGTTGACAGTCGTATCACTGCTATTGGTGATTAAATCAATACTTTTAACCGTAATACCGGTCTTTAATTCTTCTTTAGTTAAAAACATGGATAAAGCAATTAGTTTCTAATTCGATTCGTGTATTTGGATTGGAGCTTTCGATATAGTGTGGTTTCAAAGCTTAACCGGTAACTCATAATATTTGGTAAGCCTTCGTCCTGGTCTTCCTCGTCTTTTTGCTCCAGGCTGGTAAATTGTTGGCCTTTTAAAAATTGAATTTTATCCACAATGGTATCAATAAGATCGATTTCCATTAATCCGCCTTCCTGATCGTCGGTAAGTTGGTGCTGATCCATCCAACCATCACGGCTATAAAACAATATATCCACGCTACATTTTCCCTCCTGGTTCCTGCCGGTCATGGTTTCCCAATTCACCGTATTAATGCGGATAAAAGCCGCTGTCCAGTCTTCATCTTTAAACTGATTGCGGTAATAATCAACAAGCTCCAGTTGTGTGATACTGGCCAGTGCTTCTTTTAAGGCTAAATACAATTCCTTTCGTGGTGTCATAAGCGGCGTTTTTTGTTTTTCTTACCTATCACTGGTTTAGACTTGCCTTGATCTTTAGAGAAACCATAATAAATCTGACAATTAAGAATTCCATGACATAAGGTATCTGGCGCATCATCATTACCGGTCGTTCCTTTTTCAAAGGATAGTACCTGGCTCATAAATTCCTCGTAATCATCGCCTTCTAATCGAGCATCCCAATAGAGTATTTTTCTTTGTAGTGCATTGCCCACAGTGGCTTCAATTTTATTGTGTTTGTCCCCTTGTTGGTGTTTTCCAATAGGAAGGTCGGGACATTGGTTATCCTCAGCACATTGCTCAATAATCGGCGAGTAGACTGCCAACTGAGCGGCTGTAGCATCATAAAAGGATAGCGGGGTATAACCTTTAATCTTATATTTGAAAATCCATTTAAAGTGCTCTTCCATTGCACTGTTAATACTGCATCTTTGACAGAAGACCTCCAGAACTGTCATTCGGATTCCCTGTACACCAATTAGAACCCCGGCTTTATAATCCCCATTGCTGGTGTAACTTAAATCCCAATGCACGATAAAGCCGTCCCAGCTCTCATTGCCGTGAACTTTTCTTTTAATCATCTGGTGGGATTTAAAAAGCTTTCCTTCCTCGATAGGGTTATTATAGTCCTCCCGTTGTGAGGTGTAATAATCAGTGTCCGCATTGATCCGGTCGGTATCTTCTTTGGTCATGCGTTCCGGCCAACTCGGGTTGCCGTCCTTGTCGGTCAGGTTGACCGTTGAAACATCAAGGTGTTTTGAATTTTTAAACTTTTTAAGGATATAATCGTTGATCCCGTCCTTAACTATATAGTTTTGAGGAACTATTAGGCGACCTCTTTTAAAATGGAAAGCTTTAACCAGGTCGCCAACAATCTTGTCACCATATTTGCGAACCATATCTTTATTTTTAGCCTGGTCACGATCTTCTACATCGTCAACGATAGCAAGGTCAATTCTATCCGCCCCAAATCGTAACCCCCTAAAGGGTTGGTTAAGGCCTTTGGCTAAAAAGTTTTTATTGTCTTTGGTCTGAAATTGACCATCAGCCCAATTTCCGTAACTAAGCTGCATTCCAAAATCCTTAATAAAACGTTCGTTACTCTCAAGGTGCATTTGTACATCCTGTAAAAGAATCTTGGCCATATTCTCGTTACGCCCAATAAGCGCAAGAAAATTCATTAAATCATTTTGCTTTAGGTGAGTAACATTCCCAACGTTGCTATGTATGGACTTGGCACCTCCCCGGAACCATCTGCGTAACTGTCTAATAAAAGGATCGTTATAAACCTTGATATAAGACTCCAGGTGAAAACTGGAAGAAGGCGCATCAGCAAGCGGTAATCCTGAATTGATCCCATAGTAATAATCAAAATATTCGATATAGTTTTCGGGTTTCAATAAGTGCTTTATACGGGCTTCTTGCTCGTCAGCGGTTTCCTTGACCAAACTTTCATAAGTGGCCAGCCTAATCATTTTCGATAACTCGAAATACCGCTCTTTAGCCTCTTTAAGTTCCGTTTTAGTCATGCTTCAATAGTTCGGTTACGTATTTGTCAAAGTGTACCCTGATTTCTTTGATCAGGTCTAAGAGTTCCTGCCTTTTTTTGCCTTTTGATTTCCCCGCTTGGGTGATCATGTAGCCGCTAAAATCGTCCAGGCTTTCCATGGTGTAGACGGCTTTTTTACGGGAATCATTTAACCGGTCAAAGGCCGCTGAAATTTTGGAAAGGTCATCCGCTTTATAGGCGGGTGTTTCTCCATTCTTTAGCGCAACCACATACTCCAGGATCATCTTTTTGATTTCTGAAGGCCTAATATTATTCAGCTCTTTTTGCTTTTCCCAGTCTTCATCATCCCGCCATTTATAGACGGTTTTGATTCCAACGCCCAAAAGCTCTGAAATACTTTGAACTGAAAAGCCTTTAGCGTATAATTCGCCGCCCTGGCTGATTGCATAATCCCTTTGGGCTGAAGTCATTCTACCTTTGGCCATTGTCTGAATATTTACCGTCGATTATTAATTGTCCATCTTGTTCAAACCGGATGGTTTTTATTTTCATCCCATCATATTGTAATTGCTTTTTCATCTCGATCATCATTTCATCGTAACGATCATCACTAAGCATTTGGGAAATCCCAACGCCCACCTCTGGAAACTCTTTGTATTCACCTTTCTCGGCTTTTAAAATATGTTCCTGGTGTTGGTTGTCTGAATATCCGATTTTGAAGTCCCCGTTTTCAATAATAAGGTCTCCATCCTGGTCTAATAAGATGTCTTTCATACCGGCAAATTTCGTGTTCACTTGGAGCTATGCGTAATTCTTGATCAAGGCTTGGGGATTTTTCTACAAGTCTTGTATGGAAATCGTACAAGGCTTGATCGGTTTTTTTTTACAGCCATCATTTCCAACCAAATTTGCCCCCAGGATTCAAAACAAAATATCCGCCAGCATGAAGCACACGTTTATAGTCAGTGACGAGAATAATGTAAATGAATACGGTTTTAGGGTGATGACCGACGGTATCGATACCGTACAGTTTATGCGTAACCCTGTAGTCTATTACATCCACGATCGTGGGCTGTCCAGTCCAAAGGGTCACGAAGTTATTGGACGTGTTACCAATCTTTCTAAAAAAGACGGTCAACTAATTGCTGAAGTGGAATTTGATGTTGAAGACAAGTTCGCTAAACGGATAGAGGGGAAAGTAGCAAGAGGCTTTATAAGGATGGCTTCTATTAATGCCGATGTTATTGAAACCTCTACCGATCCCGAACACACCTTACCCAATCAAATCTTTGAAACAGTACTTACCTCCAAGCTTATCGAAATATCCATAGTGGATATCGGGGGCAATGACAATGCGCTGAAGCTTTCCAAAGACGGCAAGCGCATCAAACTTAAACGCTTAAAATCAAAACCAGAAATACACAGTGATATGGATATGAAATCTATTGCGCTCGCATTGGATATGGGAGCCGACAGCAAACCGGAATCAGTTCTACAAAAAGTAAAAGAGCTGCAATTGGCCAAACAACAAGCCGATGACAAGGCCAATAAGTTGGAAGAAAAACTCAATGAGGCCAATAAGCAGGAAGCGGAAACGCTAACCGATAAAGCGGTTGCCCTGGGGCTTATCTCTGATGGTCTTAAAGAAAGCCAGTTAAAGGCATTCGAAAGTGATCACGAAGGACAAAAAGCCGTGCTTTCCCGATTGATCCAGGAAAAAGAAGGAAGTGCTCAGCAGCAAGACCGTAGTAAAACCGTGAGAGAGGTTGTTTTAAGCGGTAAAGGCTCTGGTAAATCACCGAACATCGAGTTGAACTATGACTACCTGCAAAAGAACGATCCTACAGAGCTTCGTCGTATCCGTGACGAAGAGCCTAAAAAGTATGCTGAACTGGCCAAAGGCTATGCGGCCGGAATTCGCCATAAAGACTAATTAATCCAATCTAACAATTATAAGTAATGAAAAAGAAACTTTCTATTAAGAACCTAGTTTTAAATTTTGTCCTGGCATTGGTTTTGGCTTATGCGACCCAACCAATCACCGAATTACCGGCATTACCGGTGGCGATTGTATTTGTAATAGTAGTCGCTATTATTCAGTATTTTTTTGGTGGAATGTTTAAGGGAAAAGCCCTTTTTGCACTTCAAACTGAAGTATGGGTACCAGGCATTAAAGAAAACCCGGTACCGGATCACTCCTTTGTCTATCAGTCCGAGGATATGTCGGAATATGTGGAGAACAATAAACTGCATTTAGTCGAGGCCGGTATAGAGCCAGGGGTACACGAGGATTATTTCGCTGGTAATGAAGACCCGTTACCGATTGCAGATATTCAGGATATACCAAGCGAAGTGTTGCTTAAAACGTATAGTACCGAGCAAACGCGACATAGAGACCTTCAGGAAATAGAGTTACAGTACAACAAAAAACAGTCCGTTATTAACCGGCACCGTAATTCGCTTGCAAAAAACATAGGAGCACGTGCCGCTTATTCCTGGTCACCAAGCGCCGACAATGCTTTTAATAAGATCATGAACCTGGGCGAAAATGACTCTGTCATTGATGCAATCATAGATTTAGAAGCTTTCTTTAGTGACCATGACAAATTTGAAGGCTTAAATATCTGCTTTAATTCAGCCCACATGGCCAGAATCAAAAAGGAAGATAAAAAGCTTTATAAAGAAGTTTTGGACGAGCGCAAGCTTTACGGTTTTAACGTCTTCCGTTATAGCAAATTACCGATTTATACCGCCGCTGGTGTGAAAAAACCTTATGGTGCGGCTTCAGAAGAAGGCGATAAAAGAGCGACGATCCTTTGGGCTAAGGATGAAGTATTCAGATGTTTTGGGGATACTGAGATGTATCCGAACCTGAGAGATTCAGGGCTTCAGGCAGATACCCTGTCTTTTGCGCAACGTGCATTGGTAGGTAAAATCAGAGCGAATAACCCTAAGTATTTAGGGGCAATCCTTTAATCATTAAAAGCTATAGTTATGAGAATACTAACCTTTTTATTAATGGCCTTTGTGGTAAGTGCCAGCGCACAAACTACAAAAAAGGATTCCTTAACATCACCTGACGCGGTAACGGTTTCCATTCCTGCATCGGTGGTGATGATCCATAAGGATAAAGCCTTAGTGGCCGACCGCTATAACAAACGGTTTTTTGAGGTAAACTCGAAAGGCCTGGAGCAAGGCAGGGAATATTTGTTCCGCTTACGCTACAGCAAGGCAGATCGGGAAAAGAATCACTGTATTGGATGCAGTGGCATAGTACCGGCAAAGGTGTTGGGCTTCGCCGTGACTACAGCACAAGCCCGGCAAGACCAAAAGCAAATTTATAACCTGGAGGAAGGTTATGACCGGAGCCCCCGGTACCATTAAATAAAGTCTCACCATCCCCGGTGCATGCCGGGGATATTATACCGTAATCATGAAAAAGACAACCATAAAAGAAAAAGTAGCCAAATTTTTTGAGAGCAACCAGGTAGAAAAAGTTCATACCACATCAGATGGGTATTTATTCCTGCAAGCGGATCACGCTAAAAGCCACGGGAGAACCCTGGAAAATAAAAAAGTGGAAACCCATAACAGGACGGCTCCAAAATCAGCGGCTATCGAACCGGTTAAAAGTCCATTTTTAGATCAATCCGTAAGTAAGATTGCTGAAGCTTTGGCCGATAAAAAAGACATCGCGGAACTGCAAGCCTTAATTGAAGAGGAAAAAGCCGCTGAAGATACCAGAAAGACTGCAATTGAAGCTATAGAAGCACGTATCGCAGAGCTTAAAGAAGAAAACGAATAAACAGGCTGCGCTCATCATTGCGATGAGGCAGCAACCCTACGGGGTTTAATCAATTAATTATGGTAACAAGTCAGGATTGTATAAAGAAATATGGGAAGCCGGACATTACGATGGAACGTGCTCACATGATCCTTTGGGATATCCCGGACGATATCAACAAGGCAATTCCAGAACTTCCCAACCGCCTGTATTGCAACAAGGATTTAAAAGAGCCTTTATTAAAAGCGTTTAGAAACCTTATTGACCGTGACCTCGCTTGCCATATCATGACCTGGGACGGTTGTTTCAATATCCGCCTTAAGCGTGGTGGTTCTACCTACTCCCTTCATAGTTGGGCAATAGCTATAGATATCAACGCTGCATGGAATGGATTTGGAGATCGTCCGCAAATGCCAAAGGAAGTGGTAAAATGTTTCACTGATGCCGGTTTTGAATGGGGCGGTACATGGTCGAAGCCCGACGGGATGCATTTTCAGTTAAAAAGAATTTAAGATATGAAACGATTTTTTTGGGTTGTTTTCTGTTTTACTCTGGTAGCCTGTGGGGGAACCCATAAGGTTACCCAGAGTGAAACCAACAAAGAAACTTTTAGGGAGCATACCGTATCCTATAAAGATACCGTGTTTACCATACCAGCGGCACAAACCAGGCTCATTATTCCTAAAGTGGAGTTTGAAAAAGTGACCTTAAAGTCCCGCAATTTTGAAAGCAAAAATGGTAATGCAACGGCAAGGCTTACCATTGATAACGATGCGGTTTATGTTTCTGCGGAGTGTGATAGCATTGCCCTTGCCGCCCAGATAAAACAAGAACTACTCCGGGAGGTTTCCACAACGTCCAATGAATCCTCCAGTACAGAAAAAAGGGGCGTTTCCAGATTTATGCTAATCCTGTATATCATCCTGGCAGCCGTGGTTGGTTTTGTGGCCGGGGTCATTGCTAAAACCTTTATAATTTAATTTTATGATACCAAAAATAATATTCGATATCGCTGAGAATGGGCTTAGCCTTTCCGGGGATGGGGTGCAAAAAGTACCGGGTATCATCCTTACCGGCGTAGGTACGGATGATGCAGCTATTGGCACATCGCACCAGGTGTTTTCAATGGACGGCGTTGCCGATCTTGGAATCACCCAGGAAAATAACCCATTTGCTTTTAAACACCTAAACGAATTCTACAGCGAAGCCGGAACCGGTGCGGAATTGTGGTTTATGATGGTTTCCGATGCGACGACTTACGAGCAAATGGTGGAAGAGCTACGCAAGCTTATTTCCGATGCCGGTGGAAGGATCAGGATATTGGGCATGCTTAAAAAACACCAGGGAACCGAAAGCATTACCGAAGGTATTGACCAGGACGTGAAAGCCGGTGTAATTGGTGTGCAAAGTCTTGCAGAGGAATTTGCCAAATTGTATATGCCATTCCGTGTGGTGATTTCAGGAAATGCCTGGTCGGGTCAGATAGCTGATCTTTTTGATTATCGGACTGCGGAGTACGACCGTGTAAATATGCTTATAGCCAATAACGATGGTTCGCCCGAGGCTTCCATTGGACTGGCCATGGGAAGACTGGCACGCATACCTGTACAGCGTAGTATCGCAAGGGTAAAAGATGGTAGTGCAATCGACTTGCAAGCCTATTTTACCGATGGTTCCAAGATCGAGGACTTTACAGATTCCTGGGATGCTATTGATGCGTTGGGCTATACGTTTTTTAGAACTTTTACCGGTCGTTCCGGTTACTATTTTACGGACGATAAAACGCTATGCAAATCTGATAGTGATTTTTCATCCCTGGCCAGGGGGCTTGTAATGGACGAGGCGGTACTTGTGGCCAATAATAGCCTAACCGAAGAGCTTTCGGACGAAATACCGGTAGATGGCAACGGGAATATACATCCTGCCATTATTAAGTCCTGGCAGTCGAATGTAGAGAATGACCTAATCAATTTAATGGTTAACGCTCTTAAACTTAATGGAGCTGAAGCCTTTATTGATACCAATCAGGATATTTTAACGACCGATACCCTGGCCATAACCTTAAGGTTACAGCCGGTAGGCTATGCCAAGCAAATCGAGGTTAAAATAGGATATACAACTAATCTTCAACAATAATAGATATGCCAGATTTTTCAAGTAAACAGTATGCCTGGTCGGATATAAGTGTTGCTTATGGCGGTCGAATCCTGGAAGGGATTACCAATGTGGAATACACCGCTAAAAAGGATAAGGATTACTTATATGGCCGTGGGAACAAACCTCATAAAATTGTACATGGGAATTATTCCTATGACGGTCAAATCGAGATATGGCAAAGTGAACTGGAGGCCATGACCAAAGATGCGCCGGATAAAGACATTTTAAATTTGTCTTTTGATTTGGTAGTAACCTATGAGGCTACCGATGACGGCCAGACGGTCACCGACATTTTAAAAGGGGTCGAGTTCACGGAAATGCCAAAGGGAATGAAGCAGGGCGATAAAAACAAACTACATGCCCTCCCGATCATTTTCTTAGACCTAAAACCACAACAATAAACAGAAACATAATAATCAAAAGTCCGCTCGTAATGGGCGGACTTTTTAAAACAACCTCAAGATGAAAAAACAAGAAGTTACCCAGGAACAAATTAAAGCATGGAAGCAAGAATACGGAGAAATCTATGCGCTTCCGGTTGATGATAAAACAGCCTATTTAAGAGCGCCAAAAATGAAGGACTATAAACGTGCCTTCACCGCTATGAAACGTCACGGCGATGTTGCATTTGGGGAGGCGATGTTAACCACTCTTTGGATTGGTGGGGACGAAGAAGTTAAAAATGTAGATGACTATTTTTTTACTGCACGAAAGGAGCTTATGGAATTTTTTAATTATGAAGACCCTGAAATCAATTCGTTACCAGGTCAAAAAAGTGAAATCATTATCGATGGCCAGCGTTGCGTGATTCGGGTAATTACACGTCATGATCTTAAAATGGCTGAAAAAGCCAATCCGGGGGATAAACCATTTGTGACCCAGGAAAAGCTTTTTGATATGGTTTGCCAGGAAAAGGACAAAGCTTTTGAAGACCGTGAAAATGCAGCCATACGCTTTCCATTATTCCAGGCTATAGAAAAGCTCCAGAACAAAAAAACCGCCATGCTAAAAAAGCTTTAGCCGAGGCGGTTATAGATACCGAAGATACCTCGGCATTTGAAGTGGCAGAGGGGTGTAATATACGGTTGTACGATGGTCTTTTACGCTATTATATGCATATCGACCCGAAACAACTAACAGATGAAGAGTGGGCAGAGGAAATCCAGACGCTCCATTTTATAAGACAAAAAGAGAAAGAAGCATCAGAACCCAACTAATATGAACGCTTACCAGTTTATTGTAAAAATGAAGGACTACGCTACCAGCGAGCTAAAGAATATTGCTCGTATGGCTGGTGCAGCTGATCGTCAGGTTGATGAGCTAAACCGTAGTTCGAAAAGCCTGGGGAATACCTTTAGGAATTTAAAGCGTTTTGCTGCCGGTGCTTTTACCATTGTGGCCTTAACTACTTTTGGGAATAAGGTTATTGAGGCACGGGCGGAATATGAACGCTTCCAGGCAGTGCTTACCAATACTTCAGGTAGTGAAATTGTGGCGGCCTCCCAACTCCAAATGCTTACCGATTTTGCGGCAAAAACACCGTTTCAGCTCAATGAGCTTACCGGTTCTTTTGTGAAGCTGGTTAACCGGGGCTTTATCCCTACCAAAAACCAATTAGGAAATTTGGGTGATTTAGCAGCATCCCAGGGGAAAGGTTTTGATCAATTGGCAGAGGCTATTTTAGATGCAGAAACCGCCGAGTTTGAACGCCTAAAAGAATTTGGTATTAGGGCTTCGAAAGCTGGAGATCAAATTACTTTTTCTTTTAAAGGGGTCACCAAAACAGTCAATAACAATAGTGATGCTATACGGGCGGCTCTAATCGAATACGGTAAAATGGACGGTGTGGCCGGTTCTATGGATGCCATATCCAAGACCTGGGGCGGTCGAATTTCCAATATGAAAGATGAGTGGAATATGTTCCTGGTAGCCGTTGGTGGGGAATCTCAAGGTATTTTTAATAGTACTATTGATTTGTTGACAGCTGGCTTATCTGTTATGACTGGAATCTTACCCGTTGTAGCAGAATGGTTCCGTATTCTTTGGACATACTTAGAGCCTGCTGGAATAGCATTATGGAGCTTTTTACAAGCGGCATTTGGTTTTGAAGGTGCTGGAAATATCATGTCTGGTTTTGGACAAGTAATGTCTGGAGTTCTATTAGTGGTTAATTATTTGTCAACTGGTCTCACATGGCTTTTAGAAACTTTACAGCCTGTTGCACCTGCAATTTTGATTGTAACGGCTGCTTGGTTAGCCTGGAGCAATGCCGTTGCTATTTTCAATGCAATAGCAGCTGTTAACCCCATAACCTGGATTATTTTAGGAGTTACAGTGCTCATTGGTTTGATAGGTGAAATAATAAGCCACACAGATGGTTGGGGTGAAAGCTGGAAAGCTACTATTAAAGGAGCTAAATATTTATGGGAAGGTTTTACCAGCGGTGCCAAAGCTCATTTTGTAACATTTCTTAATGCTATAATGATTGGGATTAATAAGATTAAAACTGGCTGGTTTGAATTTAAAGAACTTTTAGGGATTGGTGATAGCCAAAAAAATAAAGAGATTTTAGCCCAAATCAATGCCGATACTGAAGCCAGGAAAAAACAAATTATCGATGCCAATAAAGAAGCTCTAAACAACTTTTCCAAAGCTGGTGAAGAATTCTCAAAAATCAACATCACTTTCGATGGCGATGGCATTAAAAAAGATTGGCAATCTCTGAAAGATAAATTTTCAAATTTAGGTGCTCCAACAAAAAATCCAACAAGTATTTACGGGGATGATAAAGAAGGTGGAGAAACCGAAACGGGAACCGGAACCGGAGGAACCGATAAAAATGCCGGAGCGGAAACCATAGTCTCTGGAGGAACCCGAAAGACGAATATCAATATTACCATTCAAAAGCTTCAGGATGATACAAAAATCTTTGTCTCCAGTAAAGAGGAAGGTTTAAGTAGCCTGGGCGAAAAAACCCAGGAAATATTGCTAAGGGCGATCAATAGTATTAACCAAATGCAAACCTCTTAATTATGGCCACATTCGATTTTAAAGAATTAGTTGCAAGGGCGCATTTTGATTATGTTGGTCCGCCTTTCCCAAGCTGGTTAAAAAAGAATTTACCGGGCTTCACCCTTCCTGATCTTATGGGGATCACCGAAGAGCTATTGCGGGGTAAACCGTATTTCACGACCATAAAACTTAAATATAAAGGGGAGGAATTCTCTTTGCCAAATGAGCCATTGGTTTCTTTTGGGCTTACCAAAACAATCAAGGAAACCCCTACGGTGGGGAAATACCGTAAAGGTACGGTTAAAGAGTATATCACTACAGAGGATTACCAAATCACCATAAGGGGAATTTGTGTTGATCCAAATGACCTTAAGCGATATCCGGCCGAGCAAGTGGAAGAAATTAACCGCTTATTTGAAATCAATGATTCCATCCAGGTGGTAGGCAATAAATTCTTTGAACTCTTTGAGGTTCGAAATATCGTACTGAAGGAAAAACGATTTGATGAAATGGCCGGACAACAAGGCCTGCAAAAATACACCATAACCGCTGTGAGCGATCAGCCATTTTTAGCGGATTTGGATGAGAAAAAGAAAAGTAAACTAAACCTGTTAAGCTAATGTTTGTCCTGGAGGCGAAAATACAAATTGGGGAATTTACATTCCGCTCGGTTCACGAGGTAGAAATTACCAAGTCTGTGGAAGAGCTGGCCGATACCGCAATTATAAAATTGCCAACCAGGTTTATCGTTCGCCAAAGTGGTGAGGAAAAATACACGGAAGAGGCGATAAAAGCCGGTGATCCGGTAACCATCGAATTAGGCTATGAAGGCAAATATAGTGGTGTGGAGTTCCGGGGTTATGTGAGAAAAGTAAGCTCAAAAATACCGCTTGAAATCCATTGTGAGGATTCGATTTGGCTTTTACGCCGTAATAACATTAGTAAAGCCTGGCCAAAAGTTTCACTTAAGGAACTTTTGGAGGAAGTTGTAAAAGGTAGCGGTATCGAGTTAGCTCCTAACCTGGTGCAAATGCAACTGGAGAAATGGACGGTAAGGAATGCCAGCGGCGCACAAGTATTGGAAAAGCTTAAAACTGAATTCGGGTTACGAATATATTTGAATGACAATAACCAATTGTATTGTGGGCTAAAAGCGGGTACCAATATTGGGGAAACGGTTAAATATGACCTGAATTATAACCTGGTGGAGAATAACCTTGAATTCATGTTTAAAGAGGATCGAAAAATTAAAGTACGCTATACCTATCAGGATAGTGAGAATAAAAAGACGATGGTCGAGGTAGGTGACCCGGACGGGGAACTTAGAACCTATCACACCTCGGTAGTATCCAGTAAGGCAAAACTTAGGGAAATGGCCGAGGCGGAAATTGAACGCTTAAAATATGATGGATACCAGGGCGATGTTACCTCGTTTTTAATTCCATACGCAACCAGGGGAATGAAAGCGGTAATTGAAGACCAGGAACATGCTAACCGTAATGGTTCTTATTTTATTGAAAAGGTAGTGATAAGCTACGGTAGTGAAGGCGCACGTAGAACGGTTAATATAGGAATGAAGTTATGAGTTTAGAACGACAATTAAAAAGCGCACTACAACAATTTAAAAAACCTGAAGTGTCCACTTTTCCGGCTACGGTGATCGCTGTAAATGCTGAGAACGGCACTTGTACGGTAAACGATGGGGATATGGATTTCCCGGATGTGCGACTTTCGGCGGTTGTCAATGGGCGAAAAGATGTGTTTTATCTTATTCCAAAGCTTAAAAGCTCTGTGCTGATCTCCGCCATTAATGAGGACATAAAAAACCTTTTTGTGGTGCAATATGCAGAGCTGGAGCAATTGCATTTAAACATCGGTGCAATGCTTTTTAAAGTCGATGAAAAAGGGATTTTACTGGAGAACAATAACAACAATTTTGGAAAGCTTCAGGAGGATATCATTACAGAGATCACAAAGGTATTTACCCAAAACGGGTTATCCTTTAACCCTGTGAAATTTGAAGAATTTAAACTAAAAAACAAATCGATCTTAAACCTAAACGAGTAACCAATGTTAGAATTTTTACAACCATACCTGGGCGAATTTATTACGGCAATCATAGCCGCATTTATAGGATGGTTTTTTGAACGTAAGCGTAAAAAAGTGGAAGTCGCAAACCTTGCCGTGGAGGGCAACAAAGCCGAGGCCGATTACAGTAAGTCCATTATGGATATTTACCAGGAAGCTTTGACCGATTTAAAGATACGGTATGAGGAACGCTATGCCTTTTTAAAGAATGAATACGATCTAAAATTTGCCAATACCAACCTCCAGATTCAACAACTAAAGAAAGATCAGGAGATGTGGAAAAATAAATATACGAGCCTCAAAAAGGAATTTGATGCCTATAAAAAGAAACATCCGTAATGAAAGTAAAACACAATCAATCCTTGTTTGATATCTGTATCAAAGCCTACGGAAGTATTGAGCCCATTTTTGACCTGGCAGCGGCTAATAATATGCAATTAACCGAGGTGCTATATCCAGGGCAAGAAATAGCAATACCGGAATTAGAAACGATTGACCAGGACATTGTGGATTATTATTACGAAAACGAAATTGAACCCGCTACGGCCTTATCACAGTTAGATAGCGAAGCAGGTTCTTCAGGCGGCCAAAGCTGCAACTATTGTAAATTATTTGAATAGCTATGAGTGTACAGGGATTAGAAATATTAAAAGGGTATATCACTTGCGAAGACCCGGCAACCAGGAATAAATTTTTTAACCTACTGGATAGCTTTTGGCATAAAGCTGATGGAAAAGTGCTAAAAGAAGTACAGACCCTTCAGGATGGCACTAAAAATTTCATCTTTAAAAAGCAGGATGATACTACCGAAGTGGTAAGTATCCCTGCATTGCCCAATACTAAGCCGCAAAGCTTTATAACCGGTTTAGAGGAAGCTTTAGGAAACCGGGTTGTCAAAGTACCGGGGAAAGGTTTAAGTACCAATGATCTTACAGCAGAGCTTTACCAAAAGCTTGTGAATTTGCAGAATTATGTCCATCCCGATTATCATCAGATAAGTGAAATTGAAAACTTACCTGAGCAATTGACTGATATCGTTACTGCTTTAGAAAACAAACAGCCAATCGCTCCAGAAGGTTGGGGATTTTCACAGCAAAATTACTCCTCTGAAGAAAAGGAGAAAGTAGCGGGTTTAGACGACCCTCGATGGAAGGGGAAATACTTAAGCCTTACGGCCTTGCAAAACGATTGGCCGGAAGGTGCCGGGGAAACCTGGCATAATGATGAAGGAGGTTGGACGGCTGATGTTGATGGCGGTTCAGGGGAGAATGTATTAAGGTATATTTGGGATGCCAGCGACCTTAGTTGGCAACCACAGCAAGGCATAAGTACCGAAGAAACAGCCGCCTCTATAAAACAGAAATACGAAAGCAACCCGAATACTAACGCGTTTACGGATGATCATAAAACTAAGCTTGAGAATCTAACAGAAACAGGCGGGGAAAACTCTAATTATGATAGGGGTGATTTTTCCGGCGAATTAGATGTTTCAGGAGGTAATAATTATTACAATGATTATACTGGTGAAGCCGTGTCGCTTAGTACTTCTGAGAGTAAATCATTGGGAAGTACAGCTACTGTAAGAATACAAGGCGGAAAAATAGATTTGATTCCGGCTTCTTGGAATATTTCGGGTGAGCCAATCACAGATAATAATCAACAACTTAACGAGCTGACAGTTATTTATGTACGCGACAATGATGTAAGAATTATTAATAGGATTGTGAGCCTACCAGATAATGAAGATCCGACGGCACCTACTAATATAACCGAAAGTAATATAACGGCGTCATCATTTAGTCTTGCATGGGATGAATCAACGGACAATGTAGAAGTTGAAAAATACGAGATATATCTTGATCAAATTTTAAAAGCTGAATCATTCACTAATTCAGCTCAGATTAATGGTTTAGACCCTGAAACTATTTATGCAGTATATGTTAGGGCGATTGACAGTTCAGGTAATTATACGGATAGCGTTTCAGTTAATATTGAAACCAATCAATCTGATCCGGTTGATGTTCCATTCACATGGGTTGATTTAGTTAATGCTTTTGATTTAGGCGGCGGAACAATTCAATTTGATATAGATAATGGATTTGGAGGCAATCGTAATGGTGGTATAAGTGATAAATTAATAAACGGAGATGTTATTATTGACTTTTTACCATTAAAAAACGCGGGTGTTCAAGTCTTCGGGATAGCACCATCTGATTTCACAATAGCAGATGATTCAAATACAAATATGGCAAATGTTGAGTTAGCTTTTGTTTCAAAGCCTGATGGAACTTTTTCTGTATTAGAAAATAATGTCAATAAAGTTCAGAACCAAGCAGGGTTTGGGGATGCATTAAAATGCCAATTAATAATATCAGGAAATTCAATGTCCTTTGCTTTGGATGAGTCTATTGTTTATACATCGCAAAAACTACCAGATTTTCCGATGTCAGTAGTTCAATTATTCAATCAAATGCAAGGCACGGGCGAAACGCAAGCTTTTTACAGAACAATAACTAATTTAATAGACAGGCCATAATGAATCCATTCCATGTTGCTTTATTAAACTATAACAGCATACCTAAAGATATTCAAGAGTATCAACTTAGAATTGAATTAGGTGTAAATACTGTTCTTACAGATGGTATATTATTCTTCAATGCTTATGAAAGTTCAAAATATCCTGAAGTTATTTGTGATACAAAGTATTTTTTCATTTACTCGACAGATCACGCGGTTGGCTCAGGAGGTTTGTATTGGGGGAAAGGAAATGAATTAGATTTGTCAGATTTTCAAGAAATTGCATTAATAACTTCTGGCTATCAATCAGAAACTCCAGTCTTAATGCGTATTCCTGCTGAGGAGTTACCCGATAATGAAGTTTTACACTTATTCTATCATACAGTAGGCAATGAACCCGGAAACAGTGGTTATCAACAAACACGTTTGATTACTTCTCAAGGCGGTAGCGAACTTCATACGATGAGCTGGACTGATCGTGGACGACCATTAGGAATTTTATCCGGTGAAAACCACACAGGGTATTTTAGGCCGCAAAGAATAGGCCCAAACAATTATCGGGGAACCCATATAACAAAAGGTGGTATTCCACAACCGTGGTATTTTTCAACATCTACAGATGGCAGAGTTTGGACTAGATCGCAAGAATATGATGCTCGTAGTTTTGTTCCTGAAGTTGGGGACTGGATTAAACCAAGCTACGGAGACTTCTTTGACTATTTGGGGAGAAAATGGTGGATTGGAACACTATCAAAGGCGCAGGATTCTGAAAACACAAACGGAGTACAAAAGCAATTGGTATTGTGTAA
>CEOS01145971.1_pt1 | contig 31748 bp, 27 predicted proteins | sample 530601 | NCBI WGS metagenome assembly CEOS01 (sample SAMEA2620666, study PRJEB7988) | marine metagenome | biome: marine biome (ENVO:00000447); feature: mesopelagic zone (ENVO:00000213); material: "saline water (ENVO:00002010), including plankton (ENVO:xxxxxxxx)" | depth 1000 m
ATTCTGGTTCAGTTGTTCTTGGTTCGAGTCCAGGTACCCCAGCCATACGAACGTTACTCGAACCATGGTCAAATGAACTGGCTATGGAACGAACTGAACTCCCCGCTCGCGAGTGGGGAGTTTCTGTTTCTCCCTGGTTGTCCTGCTCTCCGGCAATAGCGGTCTCGCCGCCGACCTCGCGAAGGCGGTTGTTGATCGCCCTACGCTCTCCTGAGACGTGCACGCGGTTGTCTTCGACTCGCACGGTCAGGCTGTCGAAGTACGCGGTGAGCAAGTCGCGACGCACGGTGTCCGAGGCTCGCTTGTACAGTTCGCCGGGGTCGCCGAGCAGATCGATGTACGCGAGCGCCGTATCGCTGCCGTACTGAAGGCGGTCTGCTGTCACCTCCAGCTGTTCGAGCACGGCCTCCTTCTGCAGGGTGGTCTTCTCGATTCGCTCACGGATCTTGGCGATGGGCAGTGAGCCCGTTGCCGCGAGCTCGATGAGCCGCTCTTCTTGGGCTTCGAGCTTGCGGAGTTGCTTCGTGAGCTGGGCCTTGACGTCGCGGTCCTGCGCGAGGATGTTCGCGATCGACTTGTTCACTGCATCGCGGATGTCCTCGATCGCGTCCGGAGACAGCGCTTCAGCGGCGACGACGGGGAGGACCTCTCCCTCGATCTGTTCGACGCGAAGCCACGGCAGTGAGCACTCCTTGTGTTGGCGAGCCGTGCAGACGAGGTACTCGTACGTGCCGCCGTTGCCGGCATTCTGGCTATAGACGAGCCGACTGGTACGGCCAGCGTCCTTGCACGGCCCGCAGTGGAGCAGGCCCTTGAGGTAGTGGAAGTGGACGATGTCGCGATCGCCTTTGCGATTGCGGTGGTCCAGCACCTCTTGCACCTTCAGGAATGTCTCCTTGGAGACGAGGGGCTCGTGCCTGCCGACGTACAGGCTGCCTTTGTAGCGGATGACGCCGGTGTAGTAGGGGTTGCGCAGTATGAGCGCGAGGCGACTGCGGCTCACTGCCTGAGCAGGTCGGGACGGTGAGGGGCGTGTCGTGAGGCCGCGCTCTTCGAGCATGTGTGTCATTTGGGAGATTGAGTATCGCCCGGTGGCGTATTGCTCGAAGGCCCACGCGACGAGCGGCGCCCGCTCGTAGTCGACATCGACCGTGTTCACGAGTCGGCCGTTGAAGTCTTTGCGGACGTTGAGGTAGCCGAGCTTCGCGCGCCCGACCGTGCCGCCCTGCTCGACTTTGTGGGCCATCTTCACCTTGACGTCCTCGCCGTTCATACGGACTTGGACTTCGTTCATGATGTCGGTGATGGCCTCCATCGCGTCAGCCATGTAGCCCTCGCCGAACTCTTCCTTGGCCGAGATGAGCCGCACACCCTTCTCGAGTAGCTGGCGCTTGGTGATTGCTGCATCGGTGAAGTTTCGGAAGACGCGTGAGCGCATGTAGATCACGACGTACTTCACTTGAGGGTGCTCATCGACGTAGCGCAGGAGCCTCTTGAACTCCGTGCGCTTTGAGATGGTCTGTGCTGACTGGCCAGGCTCAACGAACTCCTTCGCGACCGTGGCGCGTAGCTCCCGCACCTTTCGCAGTGCCTCCACACGCTGGGTCGCGATGCTGTTGCCGTCTTCATCGATGTCCGCAGCCGTGTGCAACTGCCGTGGGGTCGAGACGCGCAGGTAGACGACGGCCTGAGCGAGGCCGGTGTGACCGTCCTCGGGCGCTCGCCCCGTGGGCGCGTTCAATAGGTGTTCGAGCCCGTCAAGTGAGTTGACGGGCGTCGTCGGGCTTGCGATTCCCGGGTTTTGTGGGCTCATAAGTGGGTTCCCTCCGTTTAGGTCCTCCGGATTAACCCTCTGTTTGCCCTCGAAGTCCAGCCCCTGTTCGGCGCTCCGGGGGGTTTCGGGCGGGCCCACCGGTGTCGCCCGGGCGTTGTAGAAATTGCTTCGGTTGTCATCGCTTGTCATGGCAATCTCCGTTGCTCCTGATGTCGGTGATCGTGCTGCCGCGGGTTACTCCGTCGGCCCGTCTGTGCGGCCAGGAGGCCTCGTGGCGCCCATGGGCGCCCTCGCCCGAGTTCGGGCCTCGTGCGGCCGTTCGGGGGCCTCAGGACGGCTTGCGTACGGTCCGCCGGTCGAGCCCGAGCCCGCGTCATACTGCTCTTGCGCGAGGCGCAGGAGCGCCCGACCGAGGTGGTGGACATCAATCGTGTTGCGCCGCTCCGGCGATATCCGAATGCGGCGATTCGTGAGCGTCCGCCCTCCCCGTCGAGGAGCGCGGTGGGTGCCCTGCGGGCGCCAAGCATCGCTACTTGTTGAAGACATGGAGCACCCCCTTTCCTTCGACGACGTCGTAGACGTCGCGCAGCCGAGCCATGAGTGGCTCGCAGTTCCACTCGAGGGCTTCGAGTTCGAGGCCGTGGTCGATGCACCAATCCGCGAGGCTGGTTTCCCAGTCCTCGAGCGGGCTGAGTGCGCGGAGCGCGGCTTCTTCGGTTTGGTAGGTTCCGGCGAAGGCTTCGTGGAAGCTCTCCATGATGTCGTCCGTCCCGACGCTCACGTCGGGGAGCGCCAGAAAGGCCTGGAGCGCTTCGTCTTGGTCGAGCTGGAGCGTGGTCAGGAGTTCGACGAGCTCGTCCTCGTGGCCGCTGTGCCAGCTGGCAGGGACGTTGACGATGAAGCGCCCGTCCCCGACCCGCACGCTTGTCCGCACCAGTAGTTGGTCGAGCTTGGGTGGCAGGTGCTCGTTCATGAAGCGCCGGCCGGAGCCAGTGTTCTCGCGTTGCACCAGGTAGGTGCCGAGCCAGTCGATCATCTCCTTAGTCACCGCGTCGGCTCGTTCGTCGCCGTAGAGGTCGAGGTACTCGTCGCGGAGCGACAGGTAGTTGCCTTCTCCGGTGCGGCCGAATGTGGCGAGGGCGCTGCCCGGCCCGTAGGCGCGGCCCAAGGCGTGCGCGATGCAGCGAGCGGTGCCTTCGTCGATCTCCTCACGTTCGGCGATCGCCTGGGCGATGCCGTCTGCGATCGGAGTGAGGGAGCGGTCTCGGGCAACGACAAGCCGTCGCCAGTCCGGGCTTGCGCGTTCTGGTGCGGGCCGACCTTCGGGGGTCATGTGCGGTTCGTGTTCGCTCATGATCGGCCTCCTTTCGTGATGATGTAGCGGCCGAGCGCATCGACCCACCCTTCGCGCTCGAGTGGGACGGTGACGTCGCCGAGTTCGCTAAGGGCAGCCTCCGCGTCGAGCTCGCCGGTCGCGGCGAAGCGTTCGAGGGCGGTGCCTGGGCCGTCGTGCAGGGTCGCGGCAAGGAGCCGAGCGATGCCCTCGTCGGCGACGGTCGTGTCGCCGTAGCTCCAGTCGTCGAGGATCTGAAGTGCGGTGTCGGCCTGGTCGAGTGAGGCCGGCACCACGGGGTCAAAGTTGAAGGGAATCTGATGTCTTGAAGTGGTCGTAATGAACCTCCTTTCGTGAAGTTGGTGATGGGGGCTCAGGAAGCGTGTCAGCGCTTCGGAGCCGTGCAGCGGTACATGTGGTCGAGCCAGGCTCGCTTCGTGGTGAACCGCTTGAGGCAGTCAGGGCACATGAACATGGAGTTGGTCCTTTCAGTTGGTGGTTGAGGGAGAGAGGAAGCTCTGCAGGGCAGGAAGCGCGTCGGCTTCCGCGCAGATGGTGAAGAGGTCGACGGGCAGGTCGGGCTCTTTCCGAATCGCGGTCCGGAGTTTGCGCGCTCGTTCGGCATCGCGAGTGATCCAGAGCACGGCCGGGAAGACGCCGCTCCTCGCCTGCTCTACGCCGGTCTGCCGGTACTGCTGGTAGGTGCGGCATTTCTTGATCACGGCGGGCAGATGTACGGTGCCGCGGTCGATCTCGACGAAGACGTGGGCTTCGACGTCGGAGTTCGCCACGACCAGAAACAGGTCGGGCTTGAGCGTCACTACGCCGAGCGCGCTCTGGAACGGTCGCCAGCAGCTGGGCTCAGTGTCGAGTTCGAGGACGTCGAGCGCGTTACCGAGCTCCGCATCCTTGACGGTGACAGCGAACTCGGCCACCGCGAGGGTATGAGCAAGGAACTCGCGGCTCGGCGTCACAAAGCGTCGCCTCCCCGCCTCGCCTCGCCGGGCTCGGAGGAGCCGTTCGCCTGTTGCGGCCAAGTGCCAAACGGTGGCGGCGGAGCCTCGCAGTGGTCCGCCCACGCGTCGGTCGATGCGAGCGATGAAGCCTTGGGCTTCGAGCCGCAGCAGGACGCGGTTCGCGAGGCGGGTTGCGGTCGGGGCAGTGGCGTGGAGGCCGTGAGGTCCGGCTGGAAAGTGCAGCCGCTGGACGAGTCGCGTTGAGAGTGCTCGGTAGCGTTCGAGGTCCGCGAGGATCTGGCTGTCGCGTTCGGTGAGCAGGCTCTCGAGGTAGCGCACCTTGGTGGGGGTCCAGGTGTCGGTCATGCTGCACCTCCGGGCGGGGCCTGTGGGGTCGGGCGTCCGCTCGAATGAGCGGGAGTCCCATCCCAACCGGGCGGGGTGAGGCCGGAAGATGGCCGATTTGTGCACCACGACGGAGCTGCGACTGGCGCATCGACTCGCACACTTCCCCCACTTCCGAAAGTCGCTCGTACGGCCGTCATGAGCGCCTCCGCTTCACCGGCGACGACGCGCTCGAGGAGGCCGTCGTGGGGGCATCCGCAGGTGTCGGCGGGGTGACGCTCGGGGGAGCGGATGCGGCCGCAGCTTGTCGTTTCCGAAGGCCCGTCTTGATCGAGCGGCCGTGGCCGAGACGTGGCGGTGGTTCCAGCGTCCGGGCGGACATCCAGCCGCTCGGCCCTTGGCTCGTCAGCAGGGTGGTGTAGATCTCGTACTGCGCCAGCTCCTGAATGTCTGCGGCTGAGAGCGCTGGGCTCGAGCTGGCGATCCGGGCGGCCTCTTTCGCGCTGGTGGCGTAGATGACCTTGCTCTTGGTGTTGATCTCGATGGCATCGGCGAGCTCGCTTCCCATTTGGTAGAAGCCCTGTCCGAACAGCGCCCAGCCGACGCCATACGAGCGCGAGATCTCAAGGGCCGCTTCAAGGGGCACTGGAAGCTTGAGGAAGTTCCTCACCTCATCGACGTAGACGAAGCCAGGTCGCTTCTTCGGGTACTTCTCGCTGGCGCGCTCTTGCGCGGCCATGAAGACCTCGGCGCAGATGAGCCCGCCGATCAGCTGTGCGGTCTCCGTCCCGGCCAACGCTTCGTTGACGCTGACCAACACGATCCGGTCGCCTTTCCAGATATCGCGGAGTCGGAAGGGCGGATCGGCCTGCCCCAGGATGGCGGTCGCACCGCGCCGCATGAGGTAGCGGCGGAGCTTGTTCATCGGCGCAGCGATCTCGTTCTCCTGCTGGGCAGGCTTCAGCCCTTCGTACCGCGCCCAGAACCGAGCGATCTCCGGCTCGCTGGCCACGGCCGGCGTGGCTGTGCGGCGAAACGCTGGGTCCGTGAGGAGCTTTGGGATGTCGAGGAGCGTGTGCGGGATTGGTCGCCGCTGTCCGTCAATGGCGAGCGTCAGCACGCTGGCATACAGAATGTCCTCGGTCCTTGGCCCCCACCCGCTGGCGAACACGCTCTTGAAGACGGCCAGCACACTGTCCGCGACGGCATAGGCGTCACGTCCGCGGGCATCGAGCGGGTTGAACCCGGCCGTGCCCTCCGGATCTGCCGGGTCGTATAAGACGACGCGTTCACCTTCGTCGGGTTTCAGCAGGTCGAGGACGTAGTCGACGCCCTGCCCTTTCGGGTCGACGAAGCATACTGGCCGACCGGCGCGGACGTCGGAGAGAAGCCAGGGCACCAAGACGGCCTCGGTCTTTCCCGAGCCGGTTGGCCCGAGAATCGCTGCGTGGCTGGCGCGCGCCTCGGCAGTGAGCCCGATGGGACGATTGGGCCCGGGGGCCGTCCCCAAGGCGAAGACGCTCTCCTTCTCCGAGACGCTCTTCGGCACCGGGAGACGAACTGGATGGAGTGGGTCCACGCCGGGAAGGTCAGCTTGGCCGAGTGGCCACCCCAGGAGTGCGGTCAGGTTCGCGGCGGTGAGTTCGAGCCGCGCCCCGGAGGGAACGGCGCGGTTGAGCTTGTCGGGACTCTCGCGGCTGAGTCTCGGCTTTACGCCGATCGCCGCGAGCCTGTGCAAGCTGCCAAACAGGCCACGAGCGAGCGCTGCGCGCCGCTCTGAGGTTGCAGCGTCGACGCCGATGCGCAGCGCGACCTGAAACCTGTTTTCGCCAGCATGATCTTGGAGCTTGCGTCGAGTATCCGAAGCTGGGGGCTTGACACCGTGCCAGAGCCGGGAAACGATCGGCTGGAGCGGGTCCGGATGACCTTGCCGCAGTGCGCGGGGCGCCTGGGCTCGTCCGAGGAGGACTTGCAGGGCGATCGTCTCGCCCTGCTTCCGTGGGGCCAGCGCGGAGTACAGGCTGGCTGTCACGATTTCGGGATCGGGGGAGCCGGGCGGGAGTCCTTGCTGATGAGCTTCCACGCGTCCGGCCGATGCAACCGGGTGACGCGTTGCGCTGCCGTAGATGATCCCGGGCCGCATCCCCTTAAGAAGCCTTGCCTCGGTTCTGGCCGAGAGCACTCCTTATCGACCGAGTGACCTACGACGGTGCTCCGTCACTGAAATCACCCCCGCGACACGCGGAGAGTAAAATCTATCTCGCAATGTACTGCGCGTGATGTAGTCTGAGCGCGTGACCGAAGATGAAGCGCTTGCGAACCTGAACCAGGCTGGCCTGCTTGACGTCCTGAGTTGGGCCGCGCCCGTCGCGTTCGCCGCAACCGACCAGATGTTCGACGAGGACGCGGGGCACGACCAGATGGTTATCGGCGTGCTCAACTTCAAGCACCTCCGCGACCTCGTGGATCGAGCGACTTCCAACGGGCGGTTCGCAGTCGCGGAAGGTCTCGAGGGGCTCGGCGCTGATGTGCTGGAGCGCGGCATCGCTCCGGATGCGTTCCGCTCGATGCCTCAGCTGGTGTCCAGCGCGATCGACCGCAAGGACTACCGCCAGTCTCCGGGGTGGGCAGCGGGCGGCATCCGAGTGCTTCTGCAGTCCTATCCCTTCGGCAAGATCGACGAGATCAATTGGACGCAGCGCAGCAACGCCAAGCGGAAGGTTGCCTCGCAGCTGTTCGTCGGCGACAACGCGCTGTTCACCGATGACGACTTCGACCTGTACTCGATCCCGGGCATCCCGGACGACGACGATTTCGAGGGCGTCACGCTGGTGGCTGCGCACGCCTTCAACCCCACTACGAAGCAGTACGAGCTCTACATCGGCCAGTCCAAGAACCCCGAGCGCTCCGAAGACTCCTGCTGGCACTGGCGTCAGCTCGTGCTGGCGGGCGGAACCCCGCTTGGTGGCGGCTCGCGATCGGTGCCGCCTGTGCTGCCCGGTGACGCAGCATCGACCGAGGTCGATGACATCGTGGTGCGGATCAAGAAGCCGGGCGTGGCCGAAGGGACTGGCGCGGCAAATGAGTAGCACGCGTCGACCGTCCCAGACGCTCGCCGCCGCCGCATCCTTCTTCAATGGCGAACGCCTCACGATGGCACGCCAGCTCGCGGGTTTGAAAAAGTCGCATCTCGCGTCACTTATCGAGATGTCGCCGGCTTCTGTCACCGCGTGGGAGAGCGGCGCGAAGCAGCCCAATCGGATCACTGTGGCGAAGCTTGCGCTTGCCCTTCGAGTCGAACCCCAATTCTTTGGGGGAGGAGCGCCACCGCGCGTCAACAAACCGCACTTCCGTTCCCTCCGTTCGACGCCACAGATCGCACAGGACGAAGCCGAGGCCTATGGCCAGTTCGTAGCCGAGATCACAGGCATGCTCGAGAATGCCGTCGAGTTCCCAGAGATCTCGCTTCCCGACCTTCCGGTTGACCCGGATGAGCGGTCGGGAACGCCCGAGGACGTCGCGCGTGAGGCGCGAGAGTTCTTCGGTGTCTCCACCGGACCCGTGCAGCACGTGATTCGCCTCGTCGAGCGTGCTGGCGTCATCGTGGTGTTTAGCGAGCCAGGCGTTGCCTCTATCGACGCCTTTTCACTCCACACCGCGACGAGGCCGATCATTATCCTCAACCCGGTAAAAGACGACTACTACCGTCAGCGATTCGATGTCGCTCATGAGCTCGGACACCTGATCATGCACCATGACGCTGAGCCCGGCGGCAAGGTTGCGGAGGGGCAGGCGAACCGCTTCGCGTCCGAGTTCCTCATGCCCGCCGAGGAGATCGCCCCCTTCCTCCCCACATCGACGGCGGGGCGGGCGTGGTCTCAACTGGCTGACCTCAAGGAGCACTGGGGCGTCAGCCTGGCGGCTCTGCTTTACCGCGCCCGCGGGCTGGGTGTCATGGGAGACGCGTCGTATCGCAACGCGATGATGCGCCTGTCGCAGAACGGGTGGCGACGGGCGGAGCCGGGACGCATTTCAGCGCTTGAGATGCCCTCGATGCTGCCGCGAGCCCGTGAGGTGTTGAGCGAGGCTGGCGTAGACGGTGACCAATTCCTCCAAGGGTCAGGATTACCGATTGGTCTATTCGAGATCGCCGCGTCTCGCGTCCCGACGTCAGTTGCTCCAGTAGCGACAGGTGCTAGCTAGCCAGATCACGGAATGCGAACCATTTCCGATTAGGTTTGCTGATCGTCGGTGTCCGGCCCATAATTCCATCTATCGACACCTCCGCCTTGCAGCGTCGATCGGAGCCGTAACGCGAAGGTGTTCCAGGAACGGTTCTGCACAAGGTCTGCCATTCACCCGGTTTGCTACGCCAGGTTCCTGCTTTGGCCAGGTCGTAGGCTGGCCGCATAGTTCACGTCCTGCGCGACTTCGAGCATGCCGCGATCGGCCGCGTGGCTGTCGCCGCTTCGCACCTCGACGCCGTGATTGAGCAGTTCCTCGCCGATGCGATCACCCACGACCCACAAGTCGGCGTGATCGTCGTGAAGGGCATGGCGTTCGAGCGGAAGCTTGACATGCTCGTTGCAATCCTCGCCGTCCGCCTCCCGAAGAGCGAAGACCGCGCGGAGTTGCAGCCGCTGCTGGAAGAGGCGAAGAAGCTCATGCAGCGTCGAAACGAGTACCTGCACGGGCTTTGGCAGTTCGATGCGGACGCGAACCTTGAGGTGCGGAACCGCGTTCGCAAGACCGGAGCCTTCAAGGTGATTTCAGTCAGCGCCGATGACCTAAACGGGGTCGCAGACCGTATTGAGATCGTCGCGGCCGAGATCGAGGACGCCTATCTCGACATGCTCGTCGACATGGGCGTCTACGTCCCGCAATCGCCTGGCGTGTGGACGCGTGTGCCCGCTCATCGACCACACGGAATTGTGCTCGATGAGACAGGCGCGTCTGGCCTGCTGGTCGACTTCCGTAACGTCGAAGACTAGAACGATGAGCACGCCGGCCACGCCCCTGAGTTCTTGATGCGGAGCGGCGCGGGATTGTGAGACTCAACCGAACATGGTGATGACTTCGCCGCGGTGTTCGCGGGGATTGTACTTGACGCCCACCTGGTATCGCTGCTGGACACCAGCCAAGTCGGGATACTCGACCTGCACAGTGAACATGAGCGCGTCGTTCTCGGGCGCGGCCACTCGCTTGCCCTCTACCTGTTTGCTTCCGGCGATAGACCGGAGGTTGAAGAGCAAACTCTTGGCCAACTCCTTCTTGATTGCCTCTGCAAGCGCGAAGCGATCGAAGCCTGCGAGTCCGGCCTTCTTGATCGAGGCGCCGTGCCCGTAACCCGGTTCCTCACCGGTGAGGTAGTCGAAGCGTCGCTCGTCGATCGTCAGTGCCATGCTCGCGATGTCGCGCATCACACCGGATAGCGCACCGAGTGCGATAGCACTGTCCGTTGCACCCCATTGCGGGACTCCCATGTCGATCCGGAAATCAAGCATGGTTGCGTAGAGGTCCTCGTTACGCCGACGACCTCGTATCCAAATTCATCGAAACGATACCCGTGCAGGTTTGCGTTCCCGTCGTCGTCTTCTGCGGTGATGATCTTCTTGTCTAGGCGGAGCGCGACCTGCGGTAGCGCGAGCCCTGTCTTGAGCGGGGTCCATCCAGAGCAGTCGACGTACCCGAGGTAGGCAGCGCTCTCTGTCCGCATCTCACGGTCGAGGACGGCCAGTTGGGCGTTCGAGACGTTCGTGAAGTAGACAAAAAAGTACTGTTCGGGCGAGAGCCAGGGTGTTACCTGCTCGGATGGGCGCACCAGTTGCTGGTCGAGGATCTGCCAGAGGATGTGAGGTTCAAGGCCGATGACATCTCCTTCAGAGATGGCCGTCCGCTGCGCTCCGCCGGCGACCGACAGTGCGGCGAGCCATGCCCTCGAGAACTCTTCGCCGTACATCCAGCTCGTCGCTCGGGACGAATCAAAGATGAAGGCGATCTCGTGCTTGTCCGACTGGGGAGTGAGCGCGGACTTTAGATCGGCGTAGTTCACGCCCTTGTTCTTGAGGCTCGCTGACACCTCCGCGTGCATGCTGCGGAGGAGCGTTTGAACTCCCCCCTCGTCGAGGCCAAGAGTCTCCGCCATCACTTCGACGAACACGTTCGTGTAGCCATTGATCGAGTGGATTACGAACGCTGGATGACGGGACGTGCTTGTGGCGCCTGACTGTGTATGCATGTGTATGTAATTTCTCATTTTCGATGTACGTAGACAAGGTCTCGAGCCCGCACGGCCATTCCTCGCTCGGCGGGCCCATTCAAAGTGTCAAGCCGGACCGGACTCCGTAATGCGACGGTGCGGCGAAGGCTCCCGAGCTTGAACTCACGCTGTGGACAGGCTTATGCGTGCGACTGCACGGGCGCATAACGTAGGAGTCATGCTCGTTGAGTTTCCCGGCGACCCACTGCGTGATCCTCATGAAGAGCCCGTGGTGAACCTCATCTGGGCGACGCGAGGCCGCACCTGGGGGTTTCGCTTTCTACTCGACGGGGAATACGCGAGCCCCCTTGCCACCTACGAGAGTGCGTTCGTTGGCACTGAGTATGACGACTCCGTGTTCCGGCGAAGTGGCGATTTGGTCGCGCTGCGCTTCCCTGACCCCGAAGGTAGAACGGATGCCGCGCGACGAATCATCCCCCACGATTTCGTGGTCGGGGGGCAGGCAGCTGCCTCAATCAACGCGATGGCTTTGGCGAACGTGGTCTTTCCTGTACCGGGCGGTCCAAATAGGACAATGGCGCGGGGAGGCACCACCCCGAAGCGTTCGGCGAGTACGGATTCCGCGAGTGGGAGCACAACGCGGCGTTCCAACAGGTCCTTTTCTGCGCTCATTCCCCCTACGGCTTCCCAGAGCCCTCTGGGGAGAATGCGACCACCGAGCTCATCGAGGCGTTTGAGCTCCTCACGCTGTACCGGGATGGTGCGCTCGAAGTAGTGGAGGTCTTGTTTGAGCTCGAAGCCGCGGTTGAGGAAGGCATCCATGCGTGTCTCGGCTGCCGGCATCAGTGCGGAGAGCTTGGTGATTCCCTGCGGGGCCATACGTGACTCGAGGGCCGCGAGCAGCGATGACCCGATCCCGGTGCCGCGCATGTGTGGTGCCGTTGCTAGGAACACCACCCAACCTTGTGCGTGCGCTACCCGACCGATAACCGCGCCGACGACCTGCTCGCCGACGACGGCGTGGTCCTTCGCGCATGAGGCGAGTACTTCGGACAAGCTGTAGACCGGTTCGGTATCCGTTGCGATCTGTTCCCAGAGTCGCAGAACGCCGTCCACGTCGTTGCTGTGGTAGTCGCGGATGCGCCAGGTCGTCATGCGCGCATCATGGCTGATGGTGATCTCGGTTGCAACTTCGCTATCGCTCGGTCACAGGACCGGCGTGTGCGGAGCTCAGCCAGCGTCGGGATCCTCGACCGATATGGGGGTGCTGAGTCCGATCAGGATTTGGGGGAGTGTCTCCTGGACGAATGGTGAGGTGTGGAAGTTCCGTTCGTCGCCGCCAGAGAGGATCCAGGATTCGAAGGAACGCTCGTAAGCGAGGATGACGACTCGCACGCCGAGGACTGGCGGCCAGACGAATCGCCGCTCCAGCCGAGCCATCAGGCTGAGGAATGCGTCGAGCAATGCCGGCACGTACGCGCGCTCGATCTGCGCCACTTCCGGCCGGAAGGTTTGATCGGAAAGGGCGCGGGCACGTTCGTGTGCCCGGATGCTGAGCGACGCCCAGTTCATCGGCCACGCCAGCGCGAGAGCTTCAGCGGCTGCGCGAACGTTCTCCGCAGATGAGCCGGGCTCCACCTTGTGGGACACTGCCGCGACCCGTTCTGCACACTCGCGGATGAGTTCGTCGTTGACGGCTCGCAGCAGATCGGCGTTTGTCGGAAAGAGGGTCCGGAATGACCGCATCGAGAGGTTGGCTTGATCGGCGATCTCGCTCACGAGGTCATCGGAAACCCCGTCGGAGGCCGGAAGCAGTGCACGCGCCAGTGTGAGCACGCGGGATCGGGCCGCCGCGCGCACCTCCGCGGGGCGGTTTGGTCGCGCGTCGGTCGCGGCATCCGGACTTGTCACGGGGGAACTATATCCGCTGACTCACTACCCGCCCTGGCCGTGGCTCCCACTGTGCACTATGCACACTCACCGGACCGATCTGGGACGCCGGCGCCGATGTCATGATCACACCCCGATGAATACGTTGGTCGACGTCTCACATGGAGCCCTCGAAGAGGAGGCCGGAGTTCATGCCCGATACATCAACGACGTTGTCACAGTTGCCGTGGCTCGGCCCCGCCGCGGGCTCAGACGCATTCTGTCTGCGCGACGAGCGGCGCGCGTTGACCTACGCGCAGGTCGAGATAGAGGCCGGCGCATTCGCGGAACAACTTACCTATGCGGGTGTCTCCGCCGGCGATGTCGTCGCTGTGATGATGCCGAACTCGGTTGAGCTGCTGATCGCAATGCTCGGCGCTTGGCGTGTCGGGGCGATTGTCACGCCGATCAACCCGACGTTCACTCCGCGCGAGGTGAGCTACCAGATCGAAGACTCGCACGCGAGCATCCTGGTCGGCCGGCGCATCCGTGAGGTGGACGTTGCGACGATCGAGTCCGATCAGATGTGGCGTGTGTCTACCTCGCCGCTGGCGGAGGCTCGGATTGACCCGAATCGTGTGGCGCTACTTGTCTACACGAGTGGGTCGACGGGTCAGCCGAAGGGCGTCATGCTCGATCACGCGAACCTGAACGCAATGGCCACGCAGATCGCCACGCACTTTCGGTTGACCAGCGATGACCACGCCCTTCTCGTGCTGCCGCTGTTCCACGTCAACTCGTTGTGTGTGACTTTCCTGGCGCCGATGAGCGTGGGTGCGCAGGTGACGATCCTGGAACGTTTCGCGCCGCAGAGTTTCATCTCCGCGGCCCAGGCTCATCGCCCGACCTACTTTTCCGCGGTGCCCGCGATCTTCGCTCACCTCGCGGCGCTGCCGACCGATGTCGAGTTCGACACGACCAGTCTGCGGTTCGCGATCTGTGGTGCAGCCCCCGTCGCACCCGAACTGCTTGAACGGTGCCAGTCACGGTTCGGCATGAAGATCATCGAAGGATACGGGCTGACGGAAGCCACCTGCGCGTCCGCTTGCAACCCGATCGACGGCCCGCGCAAACCAGGCTCGGTTGGCACGGCGCTGCCGGGGCAGCAGATCCGCATCGTTGACTCGGATGGGCAGGAGGTGGCCCCAGGTGAGCGAGGCGAGATCGTCATCTCCGGGCCTACGGTGATGCGCGGCTACCTCGGGCGCATTGAAGCGACCGCGACCGCGATCCGCGACGGATGGCTGCACACCGGTGATGTCGGTGTCCAGGATGACGACGGATACGTGCGGGTCGTGGACCGGATCAAGGACATGATCATCCGCGGTGGGGAGAACATCTACCCCAAGGAGATTGAGGCGCACCTGGCGACTCACCCTGGAGTGCTGGAGTCGGCTGTGGTCGGGCGCCCAGATCCGGTACTCGGTGAGCTTCCTGTCGCGTTCGTGGTGGTGGCGCCCGGCTTCTCAGCGCTCACCACCGACGAACTCATCGAGCACTGTCGCGAGGGGCTGGCCAAGATCAAGGTCCCCGTGGCGGTCGACATCGTCGCCGAGCTTCCCCGAAACCCCGTGGGCAAGGTGGACAAGCCGGCGCTACGGCGCGAGTTCGCCCTCATTCACTGACCAATCAGAGTTGCGGGAGGGATGGTCCTGTCCGCCGCTCGATCTCGAGACTTGCTCGACGCAGTACCCATCACCGAAGGAGTTGACATGGGATTCAAGACAGGGGACTTCCCGCCAGTCGATACGGAGACGTTCCTGCACCAACCGTTGCGTGATCGCATCCAAGCGTTGACGCGCCACTGGGTCGATTACGGGTTCGGCTCACCTCGCGTCATCGCGACGACCTACATTCTCAAAGTCGGACTCGTGTGGCTGCTCGGCGGCGCAATCCTCATCACGGCAACCAGCGCGGTGGGCTGGTTCTGGCAAGTCGGGCTATGGTGGAACGAGCCGATCGTGTACCAGAAGGCGATCATCTGGACGATGCTGCTCGAAGCGATCGGCGTTGCCGGGTCCTGGGGGCCGATCGCGGGAAAGTTCAAGCCGATGACCGGTGGAATCCTCTTCTGGGCTCGGCCAGGGACGATCCGCCTCCGCCCGTGGGCGTGGGTACCGGGTACCCGAGGCGACACCAGAACGCTGCTGGACGTCCTGCTCTACTTCACATTGCTCCTCGCGCTCACGGCTGCGCTGGTGCTGCCAGGTGGTCACTCGTCGTCGCTCGACGCTGCCATTCCCGAGAATGTCGGGGGTCTGGTGCAGCCTGCCCCGGTGATCGTTGCGATCGCGGCGCTGGTTCTGGTGGGGCTGCGTGATAAGACCATCGCTCTGGCGTCCCGCATCGAGCAGTACCTCCCCGCGCTCGTGTTCTTCACGGTGCTGCCGTTCGTGGACATGATCATCGCGCTGAAGCTGCTGATCGTCGTCGTATGGGTCGGAGCTGCCTTCTCGAAGCTGGGGCGGCATTTCGTATTCGTCATCCCGGCGATGATCTCGAATACTCCGTTCTGGCCGCCGAGGTGGCTGAAGCGTGCGCACTACCGCTCGTTCCCGGACGATCTTCGCCCTTCGCCTGCAGCGCACTTCATCGCGCACGGGATGGGAATGGTGGTGGAGATGGTCGTTCCGCTGATCCTGCTGTTCTCGACGAATCCGTGGCTCACCGGTGCGTGCGTGGTGTTGATGGTCGGCTACTGCCTATTCATCGTCTCCACCTTCCCGTTGGCGGTGCCGCTGGAATGGAATCTGCTGTTCGCGTACGGTGCCATCTTCCTGTTCATCGGGTTCCCCGCGTGGGACGGTTTCAGTGTGCTCGACTTCTCAAACACCTGGGTTCTCGCCGCAGTTGTCGGGGCCCTGTTGTTCTTCCCTGTTCTGGGTAACCTTCGACCCGACAAGGTGTCCTTCCTGCCATCGATGCGTCAGTACGCGGGGAACTGGGCTTCCGCGCTGTGGACATTCACCCCTGGCGCCGAGGCGAAGCTTGACGCCCTCGTGCGACCCACGCGCAACCAGGTCGATCAGCTGCAACAGCTGGGCTATCCGGCAGTTGCTGCGGAGATCACGATGCAGCAGACGATCGCCTGGCGGTCGATGCACAGTCAGGGCCGCGGGCTGTTCTCCCTCGCCTACCGGACGCTCCCCGACATTGACTCGCGTACGATCCGTGAAGGCGAGTTCGCGTGCAACTCCGTGATCGGGTTCAACTTCGGAGACGGCCATCTCCACAACAATGACCTGATCCGCGCAATCCAGCGGCGATGCCAGTTCAAGCCGGGGGAGTTCATTGTGTTCTGGGTCGAGTCGCAGCCGGTTGGCAAGGCAACGCAGGCGTACCAGATCATCGACGCAGCTCTCGGGGTCGTCGAGCGGGGAACCTGGAGGGTCAAGGACGCGGTTCGTGAGCAGCCCTGGCTGCCCAACGGTCCGATCCCCGTCAACGTGGAGTGGCGTGCAGCGGTTCAGCCGCCCACGGCGGCGACAAACAGCGTGCCCTCCGCGCCGGCCTCACCGGCACCTGCACGCGTCACGGAACCCCGCTGATGTCGCGAGCGGTCGTGGTGGGTAGCGGGCCCAATGGGCTCGCTGCCGCCACGATCCTTGCCCGCGCGGGGGTCGAGGTGACCGTTCTCGAGGCGGCCGATGAGCTGGGCGGCGGGGCGAGGAACGCTCCCGAACTCATCCCCGGACTCGTGCAGGACCACTGCGCTGCCGTCCACCCCATGGCGGCGGCGTCCGACTATCTCGCGACGTGGGATCTGGAGGCGCGCGGAGTCCGCTGGAGACGGGCTCCATACGACGCTGCGCACCCTCTCGACGACGGGACGGCGGCTCTCCTCAGCCAGAGCATCGACGCGACCGCGCGTGACCTCGGAGTTGACGGCGCGACATGGCGACGCATGTTCGGCTCGCCGTCACGACATTTCGCCGAGCTCACGGAGGACATCTTCCGCCCGATGCTGCACGTCCCCCGGCATCCCCTCCTGCTGGCACGGTTTGGGGCGGTCGCAGGGCCGCCACCGACATGGGTCATGCGCCTGCTGCGCACGGAGCCGGGGCGCGCCTTGTTCGCCGGTGTCGCGGCGCACGCGATCAACCGAATCGATGTGCCGCTCGTAGGAGGGATCGGCGCGGGCATCATCTCCGCCGGTCACGCCGTCGGGTGGCCGGTAGTCGAAGGAGGAACCGGCGTACTGACCCGAGCCATCATCGACGGGCTAGGTGAACTCGGGGTGCGATTTGAGACAGGCGTACGAGTCGAACTCGGTCGGCAACTGCCACGCCATGACATCGCCATATTCGACCTCCACCCATGGCACGTCGCGCAGATTCTCGCGGAACGGATGCCCCGACGTACCCTTGCGGCGCTGCGCCACTACCGGCCTGGCCCGGCTGTGTTCAAGCTCGACCTTGCGGTTGCGGATGGCATTCCCTGGCGTAACGAGGAGGTGCGTCGAGCCGGTACGGTGCACCTGGGCGGTGCTGCCGCGGAGATCGTCGAGGCCGAACGAGCTGTGTCCCTCGGGCGAATGCCCGATCGTCCCTTCGTGCTCGTTGGCCAGCAGTTCGTCGCCGATCCGACCCGCTCCGTCGGCAACATCCACCCGGTCTACGCATATGCCCACGTGCCGGCCGGCTTTGACGGCGACGCTTCGACGGCGATCATTGACCAGATGGACAGGTTCGCCCCGGGGATCCGAGACAGGATCTGTGCGACCCGAGTACAGTCACCGGCAGACATGGCGCGAGAGAACCCCAACTTCATCGGCGGTGACATCCTCACCGGCGCCAAGCTTCCACGTCAGTTCCTGCTCGGTCCGCGGCTCACCGCGTTCCCATACGACACGGGTGTCCCCGGCGCACACATCTGCTCAGCGGCCACCCCGCCCGGGCCCGGCATACACGGAATGAGCGGCGTCAATGCCGCTGCGCGTGCCCTGAAATGGCTCCAAGAGCACCAGGGGCGACGATGAGTGCACACCCACACCCCGGAAGTGGGGCATCGCAACAGAGTTTCCTCACTCTCGTCGCTGACGACCTGACTGGGCGTCTACCCGAAATCGTCCGGGAGATGCGGGACCACCTCGCTGACAACATCGGCGAGCTCAACGCTGACCCCCAGCTGGTCGAGATGCTCCAGGCGAGCATCGAGGGCAACGTCTCGACGATCTGCCACATTCTCGCTAACGACATCGCTCTCGAAAACCTCCAACCCACTACCGCAGCAGTCGAGTACGCGGCCCGGCTCGCGCAACGAGGCGTCCCCATCAGCGCGTTGAGCCGCGCGTACTACCTCGGCCAGAGCATGTTTCTCCGTCTCGGGATCGACGTCGTCGAAGGCCTCCCTGTCGATGAGGGCGATCGCATTCGACTCGTCCGTGCTGTCGCCGAGACCGTCCATCGGTACATCGACTGGATCCTCATCTACGTGTCGCAGGTGTACGAGACTGAACGACAGCGCTGGTGGAGCGGACGGGCCAGCGCACACGCCTCCGCCATCATGAAGGTATTGCGAGGTGACGACGAGGGACAAGCGCTGTTCGCTGACGCCGCTTACGTCGTTGACCAGGTCCATCACGCGGCGATTGTGTGGTCAGAGGGGCCCGCTAGTGAACTCGCGCAGCAGCACATCGACCGGGTGCTGTCGCACCTCGCCGCCCGCATGTCATCTGCTCGACCGCCCCTCATGATGGCTACCGACCCGAAGACGGCGTGGGTCTGGATCGGCGGTCTGAACAGCTGGCCCGCACGAGCGGAGATCGACACGATCCTTGCCTCAGCGCCCTCCGTCCGGTTCGCCCTCGGCGAGGCGGGTGCGGGTGCCACTGGATTCCGGCTCTCTCACGAGCAGGCACGCAGCGCGCAAGCAATCGCGCTCACCTCGCCGCAGCACCGCAATGCCCGCATCGTTTCCTACACGGACCCGGGAATCTCTCTCCTCTCCCTCTTCGCGGGCGTCCGGTCCACTCGCCCATGGGTCGTCCGGACGCTCGGCCAGTTCGCTGAAGACAACGAGCAGTCCGCTTCCATGCGGCAGACCCTCGCTGCATACTTCGCCTCGGGTGAGAACGTCACACGGACCGCCGAGCAACTCCATCTGCACAGGAACACGGTTCGCCACCGCATACAACTGTTCGAGGACTCAGAAGTCGGGGCAACCGATCCGATCGAGATCGCACTGGCGATTCGCCTCTACGACGCGTTTCCCGACAGTGACCCCGGTCCACGCACGCGGACATAGGTGATCATCGGCTGACGTGCGCGAAAGGACGTAGATTGTCGTGACGACAATCATGAGGTAGCGTGAGCATGTCCCTTGCCTCCGGCTTCGAAGGAGAAGCTCATGTCTTCACGTCCGTTGCACACGCGCCCGTGGTGGGTTGCGATCGTTTCGGGGATGGCGTCGTACATCGACGCTGCCGCCATCACCGGGTTCAGTACGTCGCTGGTGGTCCTGCAGAAGGATCTCTCGCTCGAGCAGTGGCAGGTCGGAGTTGCGGCGGGCGCGCTCACGCTGTCGATCGCATTCGGTGCGCTCGTCGGTGGTCGCTTGGGGGACAGGTTCGGCCGTCGCCCCGTCTTCACCGCGACCATGTTGTTGATCATTGCCGCGGTGATCGCGTTGCTCGTCGCACCATCCTTCAGCGCGGTGCTCGTTGGCGCCGTATTGCTCGGAATCGGAACGGGCGCAGATCTGCCGGTGTCGCTCTCGACGATTGCGGAAGCTGCCACCGACCGCAACCGTGGTCGTCTGCTCGGCTTCTCCAACCTGCTGTGGATCATCGGCATCGTGGTCAACACGGTGCTGGCGAGCATCGTCGGTGATTGGGGGCGTGCTGGAGCACAGATCCTCTTCGCACACATCGGAATCGTTGCGGCGCTCGTCCTGATCGGTCGACTGACCATCCCAGAGTCCACGAGCTGGAAGGAAGCCCGCGCGGAGCGCAGTGCGGGCGTGGCCACAATTCGCGCCGACCGCGCGCGTGTGCGGGATCTGCTTCGGCCGCCGTACATCGTGCCGTTCCTCGCACTGCTGGCGTTCTACGGGTTCACCAACCTCGTGGCCAACACGAGCGGTCAGTTCGGAACCTACATCGTCGTCACCTATGGCGGTGCCACAGTGGGCCAGGCCGCACTCATCGCGTTGCCGATGGTGCCGATCGCGGTACTCAGCTATCTGTGGTTCATGAAGATTGCCGACGGTCCGCGGCGGTTCCTCTACTTCCAGATCGGCGCGATCCTCATGATCTCCTCAAAGCTCATCGTCGTTGTCGCCGGCCTGAATCTGGTGACGTATGCGACGAGCGCGTTGCTTGCGGCGGTCGGGGGTGCATTCGCGTTCGAGGGGATCATGAAGGTGTGGACGCAGGAGTCTTTCCCAACACTGCTGCGCTCGACCGCCCAGGGTGCGATCATCGCGGTGGGTCGTTTCGCTGCAGCCGGACTGGCGGTGATCACGCCGCTGATCCTCGAGTCGGGCGTGACGGTCATGTACACGCTTCTGACGGTGTTCAACGTCATTGGTCTCGCCTGTGCATGGTTCGTGTTCCGTAGGCGCTCCTCCACACAGGTGTTCGATGAGGAAGCCGGCCGTGATCCGGAGGCCGAAGGCGCCGCGGCGGAGGCGGCTCGATGACCTCGGCCGTCGAATCCGTTGTTCGGGTGATCCGCGTCGATGTCGAGGCGCCGCGCCCCGGTGACCCTGTTCCGCTGCCGAACCCTCGGGTCAGCTGGCACGTTCACTCCTTTGCGCCAGAGTGGCGACAGGCGCGCGCAGAGTTGCGGTGGGACTACGACGGTCGCTCATCGACAGCTGTGCTCGCGGGGACGCAGCAGCTCCGTCTGGGGTGGCCGTTCGAACCTCTCGCTCCGCGGGCGAGAGGTGAGCTGCGCGTGCGGGTGATCGGTCTCGATGGAGTCGCAAGCGCGTGGAGCGAACCCGTTCCGATCGCCGCTGGATTCTTCGGCGAGGGGGAGTGGGATGCCGACTGGATCGGCCACCCTAACCCGGAACATGAAGCTCAACCCGTGGTTCTCCGGCACGAGTTCGACGCGAACGGCGTAGTGCGTGCGACGCTGTACGCGACCGCAGTGGGGGTGTACCAGGCTGCACTCAATGGCACTGACGTCGACGATCATGTGCTCAAGCCGGGGTGGACGCCGTTCGCGGAGCGGACCATCGCCGACATGACCGACGTCACCTCTCTGATTCGGGAGGGCTCGAACTGCCTCAGCGTGCGGATGGCGGGGGCCTGGGCGACGGAGCACTTCGGATTCCGTCAGAATGCGCAGCCACGTTACGGCACGCAACCGCGGATGGCGGCGCAGCTGCTGCTCGAGTTCGCCGATGGATCTTCGCAGTGGATCCGAACAGGCCACGAGTGGCGGACGGCATCCGGCGCATTGAAGTTCAGCGGACTGTATAAGGGGGAGCGGTATGACGCACGCGCGGATCTCATCGACGCCTCCGGCGTTCGCTACGCCGAGCCCGGCTACGATGACTCGCGCTGGGACGCGGCACGTGCCTTTCCCGCTGAGCCTGTGCCGGAACCTCGCATCTCGCCGCCGGTGAGACGCATCGAGGAGATATCCCCGGCTTCGGCGCAGGTCACCGATGCCGGGGCGACCATCCTGGACTTCGGTCAGAATCTCGTCGGCCGTCTACGCATGCGCGTGTCCGGACCCGCGGGCACAACCATCACCCTCCGACACGCAGAAGTCCTCGAAGACGGACAACTGGCAACCAGGCCGTTGCGACGAGCAAACGCGACCGACATCTACACCCTCGCCGGAGGCGGCGATGAAGTATGGGAACCCGAGTTCACATTCCACGGGTTCCGATTCGCCGAGATCACGGGATGGCCGGGAGAGCTCCAGCCGGACGACGTTGTCGCCGTCGTGATACACAGCGATATGCAGCGCACGGGGTGGTTCTCGACCTCTCACCCGCTGCTACAACGCCTCCACGACAATGTGGTCTGGAGCCTACGCGGGAACTTCCTTTCTCTCCCAACGGACTGCCCTCAGAGGGATGAGCGGCTCGGCTGGACCGGCGACATCCAGATCTTCGCCCCGACGGCAGGGTTCCTCTATGACGTCCGCGGGTTCCTCGACTCCTGGCTCCGAGACCTGGCCATCGAACAGGACAGCGAGGGGATGGTGCCCTTCGTCGTTCCGAACGTCCTCGGCCTCGCTCGCCCAGCCGCAGCGTGGGGTGATGCCGCAGTCGTCGTCCCCGACGTACTCCACCAGCAGTTTGGAGACCTCGACACGCTCGCTCGCCAGTACTCAAGCGCGCGAGCTTGGGTGGATCTCTGCGTTCGCCTAGCTGGCCCGGACCTGATCTGGGAGGGTGACTTCCAGTTCGGCGACTGGCTTGACCCCACTGCACCGCCCGACCGTCCTGGTCAGGCGATGACGGCGACCGGCCTGGTTGCTACCGCCTGCCTCGCGCGCTCCGCAGTGCTGCTGGCTCGTGCCGCGGAGATGCTTGGCCATACCAGCGACTTTGAGCGCTACACGCGGATCGCCGATCAGGTCCGTACCGCGTTCGTTCGCGAGTACGTCACCCCCGCCGGTCGAATGCTGTCGGACACACCGACGGCATACGCTCTCGCGCTCGTCTACGACTTGCTGCCGGAGGATCTACGCCACCCTGCCGGTGCTCGTCTCGCAGCTCTTGCACGTGAGAACGGGTACCGAATCGCGACCGGCTTCGTCGGCACCCCGATCATCCTCGACGCGCTCTCGCGAACCCGGCAGCATGCCACGGCGGGCCGCCTTCTGCTGGAGACCGGATGCCCCTCGTGGCTCTACCCGGTGACAATGGGTGCAACGACGATCTGGGAGCGCTGGGACTCGATGCTCCCCGATGGGACAGTCAACCCGGGGGATATGACGAGCTTCAACCACTACGCGCTCGGCGCCGTCGCAGACTGGATACACCGGGAGCTGGCCGGGCTTACCAGCCTTCAACCCGGCCACCGAAGAGTCCAGATCGCCCCACACCCGATCGCCGGCGTCGACGACGCCGCGGTGGTGCTCCTCAGCCCGCACGGTCGCATCGAACTCAGCTGGCAGCGCAGGGGCGAGATCATCAAAGTGAGCGCGTCCGTCCCCACCGGGGTCGAGGCCGAAGTACATCTCGGCGACCGCGACCCATTCACCGCCACCGCAGGTGCGCATCGATGGGAGTTCGTCGAGCAAGACAACCCGATACCCCCGGACGTGTCACTGGACAGCCCACTCTCACAGGTCATCGACGACTCGGACGCACTCGCCCTCATCGAACAGATGCTGACCGCACATCGCCCCGGCGCGGCAGAAGCAATGCATGCAGGTACTCGCTGGACACAAGGACAGACACTTCGCGAGGTGCTGTTCCAGTACGCCAGCCCCGCGGTCCAAGCAGACATCGCAGTTCAACTGCTCCAACTGTCGACGGCAAGGTCGGGTACCGCCAACGTCGACTCCCGCGTGGCATAACCCCCTACCCGAGGGCGTCGACGACGGCGCTGCGACGCTGCGGCTCGTCGGTGGGGTGTTCCTCCCAGATGCGGGTCGTGCGGTCCGAGTCGTAGGCGGGCCAGCCGGGGTCACCGGTCGTGATGAACGACACCCAGGCCGCGTGCATCGCGTGGGCGAGAGAGGCTGGGGCATCGGGGCCGCTCAAGCGCACAGCATCCGCCCCGCCCAGATGATCGAACACGAACGCGATCTCGATGGCGTGGGCAGCGCGCAGATCGCGCACCGGGCTGTGCCACGCGAACTCGTACACGAACGTGGAAGTGCGACGCTCTCGGGCGACGCGGGTCGCCGGGGCACGCAGCAGGCGGTCGGTGAGCAGCTGCCCGAGCACCTCGCCCGGGCTCGCGCCGGGGAACGCGTCGCGCACTGCGGTCGCCGCCCGCGCGGGGATGCGCATCACCCGACGTGCGAGTCCGGCCTTCAGGCGCCCGATCTCGCCGATCGACTCGGGGGTGAACCACAGCCGGTACTCGTCGGTGTTGGTGCCGATGAGGACCGGAACGTCGACGTCGGCGAGCGCGTCGACGGGCGAAACGGGCAGGGTGTCGGGGTCGACCGCGAGGGTGAAGCCCGGGGCGCCCTTGAGCGGCGATGACCCGGCCGAGAGCTCGGCCCGGGCCTGCAGCAGGTCGGCGGGCGAGACAGCCGCGAACGCCTCGCGGGTGGCTGGGATGCCGAGTTTCTTCGCGATGGCGTCGGACGCGCGACGCGCCTTGTCGGGCGAGACCGCGTCGAGGGGGCCCGACTGGATGATCGCCCCGGCCACGAGTGCCCGTGACGCGGGACGCGAGAGCAGGGCGGCCACGAGCGCCCCGCCGGCGGACTCGCCCATAATCGTGATGCGCGCGGGGTCTCCTCCGAAGGCCGCGATCTCGCAGTGCACCCACTCGAGGGCGAGCGCGGCGTCGAGCAGGCCGAGGTTCAGCGGCGCGCCCTCGAGCACGCTGAACCCCTCGACACCGAGTCGATAGTTGGCCGAGACGAACACGACGCCGTCGTCGGCGAAGGTCGTGCCGTCGTAGCCCGGCTGCGCCGACGCGCCCCGCTCGAGCGCGCCGCCGTGCAGCCAGAGCACCACCGGCGCGCCCGCGGCTGCCCGCTCGGCCGGGCTCCACACGTTCACGGTGAGGATGTCGTCGCCCTCGATCACCGTGCTCGACAGCAGCTCGGCGATGTCGCCGCGATACGGATGCTGCGGCGCCGTGGCCCCGAAGCCCACCGCGTCGCGCACCCCGGTCCACGCCGCGACCGGCTCGGGCGCGGCGAACCGGCGCTCGCCGAACGGGGGCTCGGCGTAGGGGATGCCGAGATACCGCTCGATGCCCCCGTCGCGTGTGCCGCGCAGCGACCCGGTCGAGATCTCCGCAGTCGCGGTTGCCGAAGTGCTCTCCATCGAGTCGCCTCTGTTCTGAGATGCAGGAGTGTGGATTGATTGTCGCATAGACAATCACGGCACGGTCAGTCTTCAGTCGGCTGTGTGCGTTTTGGGTCCCAGGGTGACGCGCTGTCAGTCCATGTGCCACCAGCGACTCTGCGGATCTCGCCACCTACGCTGTCATCAAGCGAGCGCACCAGGCGAACGAGAAGCTCTTCAAAGAGAGATCGATCCGATTGGGGCCAATCGGCAACTGCGTCAGCAAGATTGTTATCGCTTGTTGCAACGATACGTGCGGCTACCTCGCGACCGGCCGAAGTCATGCCGATCATCGTCTCGCGCCCATCAGCGGGGTTGGCAACGCGACCAACAAGCCCAGCCTCTTCGAGGCGGCGCACAACCTTGCTCAGGTTGGACCGGCCGGTGTGTACCGCATCTGCCAACTCGGTCGGCCGGGATGCGCCGCGGTACGCAAGTTGGTTCACGACCAGGAAGGCGAGCATGTCGCCAGGCAGCGGGAAGTCGCTACGAGCTAGTAGATCCTCCCGGCGGGTCATTGACGACGCCCAGGTGATGATGGCCTGCATTGCGGCACGTGCGTCGAGACCGCCATCTCCAACAACCGGCTTCATTGCAGTAGCAGTCGGTTCGAGTCGGACGGGGGCGGAGGCGGGGCGCGGCATTTCCCTATTCTTGCGTAGGTGCATTGCCCTCGCCGCTGACCAGATTGGCAGTCGCAGAACAGGACTCGCGGGCCTACCCAGTCGGCTGCACCGAAACGCACTACATGGGGAAAGCGTCTGAGATCGCATTCTTCTCGGAATGCGTGATCTCCTCTTCGCGCTCGAGCTTTCGCAGTGCCGGCGCAGCTTTGTCCTAAACCTTGGAGAAGGCGTGTTCCTGTGCGTAGCGTTCCTCGCCTTGGACTGCCGAGAGCGTGTAGGTGTGTTTCGCGTGTGCGATGGAGCGCAGCGTTCGCTCCTCGTAGCCGTTCATCTCGCGGGAGTACCACCAGAGCTTCTGCTCGCCCTTCTGCAGGAAGTTGCGCTGGATCGCTTGTGGAAGGTGGTGGTGTCGTTTCGGGCTGTTGCTCATCTGCTATTCAATATGACCTTGCCCGCCCAGCATGTAAATGTCGAAGAGATATTCGATTGCGATGTTACAATTGGGGGAAATGGAATATGCCGGTCGACTACGGAGTGGGAACGCGGGGCGCCAGCTTCTGGCGACTATTCTGAGTGTCCCCGTCTCATGGGGAGGACGATGGGCATGACGACCGTGAATTCCTGGCTGTCAGAGTTGACGAGCTACTTCACCCCGTCGCCCACTCAGTTCGACGGCGCTAAGAGCCACGAAGATGCGATCGAGAAGCGACTCGACGCAGCGCTTGGCGTTTATCGAATGTTCGAAATCGGTTCGTTGCGTCTGACCGATCGGGAGGCGGTTGCACACCGATCTGCGATGACGAAGACGTTCCCTTCCCTGCCTCACTCGGCAGGTCGTGCGTTTGAGGCGCTGCGGGCAAGCCTTGAGGATCGGCCGAACCTGATGGTTGATCGATACCGCGAGGAGTCAACTCGGAGCTTCAAGGTCGGCGGGAAGCTCAGAACGATGCGTGTCTCCTCGCTGCGTCGTCCGAAGGTCGACACCTTCTTCCTGAGTCGCGCGCTGCTGCGGGTTGTTCGCGAAGACGTCGACTGCAAACTGTTAAAGCGTGCAATCAAGATGCGCCAACGACGTGAACACAAGCAGCGCTCAAACTAGCTTCTGCCGGGGTGCACTTGCCCGCATCTCCACTCCCGCTCGGTGCAGCGCTCGGGATACAGCCCCGTGTGAGAGTCCGTACTTCTGCTCAAGCTCGGCCATCGTCGCTCCGGTTTCGTACTCCCGCTTCATCGCCACAGCCTCATTCTCGCCCACCCTCCGCTTGCTAATGGGAACGCCTTCTTCCCGCAGCATGCGCGTCAGTGCGGAGTTCGCCACACCAAGCTCCCGGGCGAGTGACCGCACACTCTCGCCGCCCTGTGCGCGATCGACTAGACGCTTGACCTTCTGGGCGCCGAGTCGTTGTGAGAGCTCGTGCGGTTGATACGACTTGGCGTGGCTCGAACCGTCACCCCTGTTACCGAGAATCGCGAGATTCCGCATTTCTATAGGGGTGAACGGCCAATCCCAATGGTTCGAACAGAGGTCTCTTACGTCAGCCAAGCATAAGCGAAATGATGAAAAATAACCCCTCACCAGGGGTTATTTTGCTTATGCATCGGTACATCGCGTTTCTGACCGTGTTTGCCGTTTTTGCCGTCTGACCTCTGTTTTTGTGCGATTTTGCAATGGTTCGAGCCGTCCCGGAAAAGTGGGTATCGGTACACGTTCTTGCTCGAACCATCACCCCTGTCAGATGTACCGATACCCCGTGTTTTGGTTACAACGATCGCTCGCCCGGTGATGGCGACGACGAGCCTGCTCATGCTTGCAATCTCGGGGGAGTAGCTCATAGTGAGCAGTCCCTATGCCGAGACTCACCAACCGCGACTACCTCACGATCCGCCACTTCCTCACCAGGCTCTGGGACCAGGATGACGGGCACTCCTACGCCGCACTACCTGGCTACGCGCAGCGTGAGCTCCACGACTTCTACGCTCCAACGGTCTACATGACAGACGAGGATGCCGTCGCCCACCGGATGGCCATGACGAAGACCTTCCCATCACTCCCTCACTCCGCTGGCCGGGCTTTCGAAGCACTACGCGCCAGTCTGGAGGATCGGCCGAACCTCATGATCGAGCGCCACCGTGCGGCGCGGACGCACACCTTCAAGGTCGCCGGCAAGCCGCGCACCATCCGGCTTGATACCGTCTCCCGTCCCAAGATTGACGAGTACTACCTCACGAAGGCGCTAATGCAGCTCGTGAAGGAAGACGTTGACGGCAAGCTTCTGAAGAGGGCGCGCCGTATAGAGGCTCGGCAGGAACGACGGCGACGATAGTGTCTTGACTAGGGGTGGCAGGGTCTTCATAATCAGGGGCATATATGACTACTACGGTATATATTGCAGAGGTGTCGGAAAGTGCCTGACAAGGGGCCATTTTCCGTTGACCCGCAGCAGGTCGAAGGGCTCGAGGGCTCGCCCTTCGCGGATCTAGTAGGACGTCTGCTCGAAGCTGAGTTGGCGAGTGCCGGGCTTGCCGGAACCGCCCTCACTCAGACATACCGTACGAACGCACCCGACGGGGGTGTCGATGCAGGACTGGACTCTGATCTCGCTACTGTCTGGGTTCCTCTTGGACAATCAGCATGGCAGTTCAAGGCTGGCGATCTCGCGCCAGCCGCATGTAAGACAGAGCTTCTTGGCGCGACCGCAGCCCTAGAAGTTCTCAAGAATGGCGGCTCCTACCGGTTAGCTCTGGGCCGGTCACTGACCCCTGCAAAGATCGCCAAACGGAAGGCAGCCCTGGAAGATGCCGCGCGTTCTGTCGGTATTACGGTCGACGCTGGCACTATCGAGGTGTTGAACGCTGATCACCTTGCTCGATGGGCGGAGGTGTACCCAGCGGTTGCGATCAGTCCTTTGATTCGCGGTATCGGCATTATCGGGCAGACCTTCGATGAGTGGTCGGCCTCAGTCAGTCATAAAACGACTTGGGTTGCGTCTGAGGCACGCGATAAACAAATCGAGAGTTTGCAGGAAGCCATACAGTCTGGGGACGAGTCTGGCGTGCATGTCGAGGGCGTGAGCGGACTCGGAAAGACCCGACTGGTCATGGAGGCGCTCCGAGGCCAGCCCAATCAGGGCCTTGTGATCTATGTGCCGAGCGAAGACCAGTTCACTCCGGCCGTCTTGAGTCAACTTCAGACGCAGGGGCGCTCAGCGGTAATCATCATCGATGAGTGCGATGCAAAGCGTCATGACATCTTTGCCGCGATGCTCCAGACAGGTACGAAGATCCGACTCGTCACCGTTAGCGAACCGTCTCAGCGTGCAGCCCGAGCGGCGACGCTCCAAATCACGGCTTTCGAGGACGCTCCGCTCACTGAGCTCTTGCAGAAGAACGTACCGACACTATGGCCGGAAGCGACCAGGGTCATTGTCGAAGTCTCTGCGGGGAACATCGACTACGCACTGAAGTGTGCGAAGGCACTCGTTGCCCAACGTCCTGGCACTGCACGCCAACTGATCGACCCCAACGACATCCGCCAGTTCATCGTCGATGAACTTCCTGGAGGGACACTTTTTTTAGCATCATCCGCCCTCGCCCTTTTTAGCCGCATCGGCTTCGACGCTGAACTCGCTTCGGAACTCTCAATACTGGGCGAGGGGCTCGGCGTACCTGAGCCCGATCTTCGGGCCGCGGCAGCAGACCTCGCCTCACACGGTTTGCTCACGACACAGGGACGCTATCGAAGTGTCGGCCCCCACCCTGTCGCAATCTACCTAGCCTCAAACGGGTGGACAGAGTTCGGATCACGCATCGTCACTGACCTCCTGCCCAAACTCTCCGAAGACCTCACTGAACGCCTCTTCCGACGCGCTGCCGAGATTGGCGATTCCACATTGCCTCGCGCGGTCATCGATCAAATGCTTGGTGCCGATGGTCCACTCAGCTCACTTGAAGCCGTAGCAACAGATCGCCGCGGGAACCTGCTGGATCACCTCGCGATTCTCTCGCCCGAGAGGGTGTCGGGTCGGATTGCTGAGCTACTTGCGGAAACAGACGACGACGACCTGCGCAAGGCTGAAGGCGCACGACGGCCACTGGTGTGGGCACTGCAGAAGCTTGCATGGCATACCTCAACCTTCACTGAAGCAGCCGATTCCCTTCTACGACTTGCTCTCGTTGAAAATGAATCCTTCTCCAATAACTCGACGGGCGTCTGGGTGGACCTGTTCGGAACGATGCTGCCGTCGACAGCTGCGTCTCCGGCCGAACGCCTCGCCTATCTGCGATCGAAGGCCGCGGAAGGTCGTCCGGAAATCCGTGCGCTCGTAGTGAAGGCCGCGCATCGGGCGCTTGATTCCCACGAGCACACGATGGTGTCAGGAGAGCTTCAAGGTGGAGTGGTGGTTGAACCTCGCGGTGCGCCCAAGACTTGGGGTGAGTCTTGGGAATACCGCAACGCCATCATCGACACCCTCGGTTCTCTCAGCGGCGATTCGGACGCAGACGTTGCGGCGTCCGCCGTCAAGGCGCTTACGGACGCTATTCATGTTTCCCTCGGCCAGCCCGTGCTTCGAGACCATCTGGCGTCAACCCTTGCAAGCCTTCCTCCCGAGCAGCTCCAAGATGCTCGTGCGAAACTTGCAGACCTTGCGTCGCTGTACGACCGCACTGGTGACGAGAAGCATCATGCCGAAGACATCGACGCTATCCTCACGGCACTGCCCGCCGGCACGCTTGACGACCAGCTCTGGGTGCTCGCGCACGCATCGCCATGGGACAGGCGCAACGGCGACATCGAAACTGACTTCATAAATGCCCTGGAGGGGACGGAAACCGAGTCCGCCACGGCCAAGCTTCTCGCACTGCTCGTGAAAGAGGTACCCACCGACTTCATTATCGGGAGGGTGCTTGCAAAGCGTGGTGCAGATATCGCCGCCACTGCACCTATGCTGCTCGCGAAGTTGTCGGGCTCCAACGCTCGCGCATTGGTAGGGTTCCTCGTTGGTCTGGAGGAGGCAACTCCTGGTACTTACGACGAGTACGTTGACCAGCTAAACGCCGATCCGATTACGAAGCTTCGCCTCACCACGCAAGGTCCACGCACTTCGCGCGCTGAAGCACGGGCGGCAGAGCTTCTTCCACAAATCTCAGTTGCAGAAGGCGCTCGCGCAGTCTTCTACTGGCTGCGTGAGACCAGCGACGACGACCTACTTCGCCTCTACATCAATGACTGGAAGACGCGCGTCGAATCGGAGGATGACTATCGCGCACTCGTGGACTTCCTTGCATTCGAGTTGCATGATCGACCGGAAATCTCGCCAGAGCTTCAGACTGCGATCGAAGAGATCGTCGAGCTGCGGCTTAAATTTCCAGTACTGGGTCAGCAAGAGTATGACTGGTCTCAACTCGCAGAGCGACAGCTTGAGAAGGACCCGGCGAGCATCGTTCGAATTCTCGTAGAGCTTGTCGAGCAAGACGCGATCAGTATGTACTCGGACTCTCAAGAGAAGGGACTCTTCGGCCGAGCTCTCAAGCTCGCAGGGAAAGAGACCTGGATCGAACTCCTTGATCGGCTTGCGAAGCGTGAGTCATGGAAGTTGGCATTCTCTACGCAAGGTTGGGTCGCTGACATCATCGATCTTGATGTGATTGAAAGTTGGGTCGGCGACTCGGTAGATCGCGCCAAGACTGTGGCCTCAGTTGCTTCTGTAGGCTCAGACGAGATAAATCCGGTCGCGTCCTTTCTCTTGAGTCGCTTCGGAGACGAGAGGGGTGTGACATCTTCGCTTGTCGGTGAGTTCATTTCCGGGATGTGGTCAGGGGACGAGTCAGATCGAATCAAGGGTCAGATTGCTCAGGTGAAGCGCTGGCTCGCGCAACCTGGTCAATCCGAGGGTGCTAAGCGGTGGTGTCGGAAGCTGCTTGAACACCTCGAGTCTCGACTGGGAGATGTACTCCAGGGCGAGCAGGAACACGAGTGGTAGTGACGCAGCGTGATCTTGCCTAGATTCTGTGGCGAGGCGCACTTGCTCTCATCTTTGCCCCGCATCGATGCAGTGCTCTCAAGACCGCTCCGTGCGATAACCCGTACTTCTTCTCCAGTTCCGCTATGGTCGAGCCGGCCTCATACTCCCGCGTCATCGCGGCTGCCTCGTCGTCAGTGACCTTCCGCTTCGAGATATCGACACCGTGCTCACGCAGCATCCGCGTGAGTGCTGAGTTCGCCACACCTAGTTCGCGCGCGAGTGACCGCACACTTTCACCTGCTTTGGCGCGACGGACAAGTTCGTCGACCTTCGCGCCGCCAAGACGCTTAGACAGCTCATGGTCTCGGTACATGTTCTGCGCTCCCGAATCGTCGTTTCGATCGCCAGGAACCGCGAGATTCCGCATTTCTACAGGGGTGAACGGCAGCTCCCAATGGTTCGAACAGAGGTCGTGTAAGTCAGCCACGTGAAAGACCCCCGCTCAGCGGGGGTTTTCGCGTTTCACGAGGCGCGTCTCGCGACCCGGTTGGCAGCCCCCTCAGCCCGCGCGGTCGTCCCCGTCCAGATAGAACCAGCGTCCGCCTTCCCGTACGAATCTCGAGCGCTCGTGGAGAACGGCGATCCCCTCGTCGGTG
>CEOS01010676.1_pt1 | contig 31473 bp, 30 predicted proteins | sample 530601 | NCBI WGS metagenome assembly CEOS01 (sample SAMEA2620666, study PRJEB7988) | marine metagenome | biome: marine biome (ENVO:00000447); feature: mesopelagic zone (ENVO:00000213); material: "saline water (ENVO:00002010), including plankton (ENVO:xxxxxxxx)" | depth 1000 m
AAAGATGCCAGATATTGCATGGATCGTTCGTTTAAATCCGTTAACTCAGATTATTGAAGGTTTTCGCTTTATGATTTTAAATGAAGGGATTTTTAATTTAGGTTCGTTTCTGTATACTATAGGGATTAGTATCACTTTATTCATTATTGGGCTAATTACTTTCAATAGAACTGAAAAGAATTTTATAGATACGGTATAAATATGAAGAAAATTCCACTGTTCTACTGGTCTTCCGTCAAGTTTGAAAATAAACCGAAAGAAAATTACGGGGATCTACTCAGTAAATATATAGTTGAGAAAATTTCCGCAGAAAAAGTAAAATGGGTGCATCCTAAAAAGCAGCCATGGTACAGGTTGGATAAAACTAATTATTTAGGTATAGGCAGTATTCTAGCACATGCATCCAAAAATAGCATTGTTTGGGGGAGCGGAATTATTGATCAAAAGCATTCTATTGAAAAAGCAGATTTTAGGGCGGTTAGAGGACCTAAAACGAGAGATCGAATATTAGCACTTGGTTATAATTGTGCTGAAGTTTATGGAGATCCTGCGTTATTATTGCCAAAATTTTATAATCCAACTGTAGAGAAAGAATTTCAAACAGGGATTATACCGCATTACGTAGATTATGATCATGTAATTGCTCTTGCTAAACAAAATGCTAATTTAAAGGTCATAGATATGTTGACCGATGATATTGAGCAGACTACAAGAGAAATTTTAAGTTGTAAAAGAATAGTGTCATCTTCGCTTCATGGTTTAATTGTTGCGCATGCTTATGGCATCCCTGCGATTTGGGCAAAATTTTCGGATAAAATTTTTGGAGACGGAATAAAATATCAGGATTATTTTTTGTCGGTTGGATTAGGCGAAAATAAACCTTTAACGATCGATTTTCATGAATTAAATTCAGATAAGTATATCGATAAGTGTTTAGTAGTTCAACAACAAAAGATTAAAAGTATACAGGACATTTTGATTCAAAATTGTCCATTTTAAACCCAATAAAGTTTTGCAAAATAAAATAATGGTAAGTGTTTTCATGCTAACGTATAATCAGGAAGATTATATCGAAAAAGCACTATTATCTATATTATCGCAAAAAACAGCTTATACTTTTCAAATCGTGATCGGTGATGACTGTAGCACAGATAAAACAAAAGAAATAATTGAATTATATGCGAGAAAGTTTCCCGATATTTTTAAAGTTTACTTTTGGTCAGAAAATTTAGGGTTGATTCAAAATTATATCAAAACCTTTGCAAAGTGTGAAGGTAAATATATTAGTATATGCGATGGGGATGATTACTGGATAGACGATGAAAGAATACAGAGGCAGGTGAATTTTTTAGAAGCGAATAAAGAGTTTTCGATTATTTATGGAAGAAACTATAATCTCTCCAAGAATCAAAAACTCACAGAGGGAAGAAACAATCCTGACAATGAGTTTAATTTTAACGATTTAATTTTTAAAAATTTTATTCCTTCGGTTACCGTTTTGTTTAAAAGGGTTGAACTCCATAAAGAAATGCAGGAATGGCTTAGCCAATTTCCCTATGGAGACTGGCCTACTTATCTTCTTACTTGCAATGACGGTTCCAAGATTTATTTTGAAGACAAATTTGTAGCAGTCTACAGAAAATATGATGGTGTTTCTTTCCATTTAAGACAAGATCACTTAAAAGTTTTACAAGTAAATTATCAAATTTTAAATTGTATTTTTAGAGATAACCTTTTTAGAGGTCACAGAAAAGTCATTGGGGAAAGTATTGCAGAGCAAAAATTAGCCATTGCTGCACAGTATTTTGAGAATGGATCCTTCAAATTATCTATTAAATGGGGTATTAGCCCATTTCTAAGAAATCCATTACGAGTTTCAAAACTTTATTTTTATTTGGTCAGAAAATGAGTGTGATTTTAAAAGCTGAAAATATTTCGAAGCAATATCGATTAGGTACGGTAGGTACAGGTACGATAAGCCATGATTTTAATCGTTGGTGGCATCAAATTAGAGGTAAAGAAGATCCTTATTTAAAGGTAGGTGCAGTAAATGATCGATCTGCAAAAGCAAATGAAGAATATGTATGGGCGCTTCGAGATATTAATTTTGAAGTAAAAACAGGGGAAGTTTTAGGTATAATTGGAAAAAACGGCGCAGGAAAATCCACATTATTAAAATTACTGTCGAGGGTAACTTCACCCACCACAGGAAGTATTAAAACGAAAGGACGTATAGCCTCGTTGCTCGAAGTAGGAACTGGTTTTCATCCGGAGCTTACTGGTAGGGAAAATATCTATTTAAACGGTGCGATTTTAGGAATGACGAAGCCTGAAATCCGTAGTAAAATCGATGAAATTATTGCCTTTTCCGGATGCGAGATGTATATTGATACACCCGTGAAAAGGTACAGTAGCGGGATGCGTGTTCGTTTAGGTTTTGCGGTAGCAGCACACCTAGAGCCCGAAATTTTAGTAGTCGATGAGGTTTTGGCGGTGGGGGATGCCGAGTTTCAAAAAAAAGCGATTGGCAAAATGCAGGATCTCTCTAGCGGGGAAGGAAGAACGGTGTTGTTTGTGAGTCATAATATGGCATCAATTCAGCAGTTGTGCGATAGGGTAATAGTTCTTAGTAATGGATCTATTGTTTTTGAAGGAGATGTAGATTCTGGTATTAGATCATACTTAAAATCAAACCAAACAGAAGAAAAGGCAGAGTTTCCATTCAAATTACCTGAATTAATCATCAATAGTTTTAGTTTAAAGAGTGTATTATCTGAAGAGAATAGGTATACTTACGTGATAGGACAACCTTTAATTATAGAAATTAATATTTCAAATAAATTAGATCGTAAACTTCATCTAAATATACGTCTACAACTATTAGATAAAAACGGAGAAATTATCACAACGTTAAACACATTTCATGTTGGCCAACTTTACCACCTCAATCCAGGTGAAAAAGAAAAAATAGTAACCTGTGTGCTAAAGAAAATTGCAATTGCTCCTGGATCTTATGCTGTTGGACTTCAGTTGCTTGATATGGAGTATAAAAAAGAATTAATTGCTAGTGAAAATGTATCTAAAATTAATATAGAGTCGGGAGATTATTTTAAAACGGGAAGAATTCCTAATAAGGAAAACATGGGTAAGTTTTTCGTTGATTATGACTGGAAATAATCAAAAAAGAGATAAATGATATCACATAAATATAAATGTATATTTCTACATGTCCCTAAGACAGCTGGTACAAGTATAAACAATTTTTATATAAATGAACAGCTGAGCCATAAGGAAGCAAACTATTACTATTTGTATGGTTGGTGCCCTAAAAGAAAACTTCATATGCAGCATGCAACGGTGAAACAGTTGTTAGAGACAGAGTTAATTTCTCAAGAAGAATGGGTAAATTATTATAAATTTTGCTTTGTTAGGAATCCCTGGGATAGAGCCTTTTCAGATTATTATTGGATGATGAACGATCGGAAGATCAAGGATTCTTTTAAAAATTACATTAATAAACAGGGTAAGTTTTCGAAAGTATTAAATGATAACACCAATATAAATTATAGAGGGGATCATTTAATTTCTCAGACTTCTTTTTTAGATACTCATGGGGCAGCACCACTAAATTTTATAGGAAGATTTGAAAACTTCGAAACAGATATTCTTAAAGTAAATAAAGAATTAAGAATTGATAAAAAATTTGATATTCATCTAAATAAGGGTAAGGTCAAAAAACATTATTCGAAATTTTATAATTCAGCAAAGAAGAACATGGTAGAAGAAAAATATAATGAAGATATTATAAATTTTGGTTATCAGTACGAAGACAAGAAAAATTCAATAGAAAAATTTTTTGCTGCTTTTGGATCATAAATGTTATATTATAATTGTTACCTACAATGGTCTAAAATGGATAGACAGATGTCTTAAGTCGTGTGGGGATTATCCCGTAGTTGTTGTAGATAACAATAGTTCTGATAATACCGTAGAATATATTAAAGAAAAATATCCCAATGTTAATCTTATAGAACAAGAGAAAAACTTAGGTTTTGGAAAGGCTAATAATATAGGTATTTCGTATGCACTTAATCGTGGGGTAGATTTTGTTTTCCTATTAAATCAAGATGCTTATCTTGTAGATGATTGTCTAAATCGATTAATAAATATTCAGCAGAAAAATAACGAATTTGGTATACTTAGTCCGATTCACTTAAATGGTGAAGGAACACATCTTGATCATAATTTTTCATATTATATTTTTAAAAGCCGTAACTTTTATTCAGATCACGTCTTAAATAAATCATTGAATGGTATTTATGAAGTTCCATTTGTAAATGCTGCCGGATGGATGATCTCAAGAAATTGCTTAGAAACGGTTGGTGGATTTGATCCCATGTTTTTTCATTATGGGGAGGATGATAACTATTGTCAAAGGTTATATTTTCATGGTTTCAAATTAGGAGTTGTTTCGGAAGTATTTTTAAGGCATGATAGAATTCAAAAAAGTAAGCCTAGAAATACTAAATCACTTTTATATTTAGAGAGAAGTTACAAAGTGGAATATGGGAATTTAGCAAGAACCGATTTCGAAATCCAATTCAAACATAAAATTCTAGGATTGAATAAATCTATTTTTAAAAATACTTTATTTTTTAACTTTAAAAAAGGCGCTGAGCTCAGAAAACGATTAAAGTTAGTTTGCAAAATTAAAAAGGAAATTGCAGTCAGTAGAAATATAAATGCTGTTAAGGGCGCAAGTTATTTAGAATTATAACAAAAAAAGGTAAATATTTCCGGAGAAAAATAATTTGTCCATTTATGGTACTGTCAAAACAAAATAGATCGAAACTAAAACAAAAACTGATTCGCTTTAGAAGATTCCCACAAAAGAATGCAATACTTATTTTTAGTGAACCAAGAGGAGGAAGTACCTGGTTTATGGAAGTTTTAATGAAAAATCCTAAGTTAATTGTTAATTGGGAACCATTTCATAAAGATTTTGGAGTTGTACCACAAAGTTTCGGGTGGGGATGGTTAGCTACTAGCAATAATATTAATAAATCACAATTAATTCAATTTTTGCAAGATGTTATTTCATTTCGTTTTGCTAATAATTGGCTAGTTAAGTATGCATTATTTAAAAGAATATTTACTGCATCATATGTTTTAACAAAATTTGTAAGGGCAAATCGCATACTTCAGTTTGTATCTTCCAATTTAGATTTAACCTGCAAACCAATATATATATTAAGGCATCCAATAACTACTTGTGTATCACAACTAAAAATTTTTGACCATATAAAAATATATGAAATGTTTGTTCCCTGGAATAAATCTATGCAGTTAGTTGATTATAAGATTAATGAGCCAAAATTAGAAGAATTTCTATTCTCCTTGAAAACACCAATCGAGCAAAAAATTGCCTATTGGTGTCTAAATAATAGGGAAAACATACAGAAAATGAATGAAAATTTATATTTAACTGTATTTTACGAGAGGCTAGTGATGAATCCTGAAAATGAGTTTACTAAAATTTTTCAATTATTAGGTTTAGATTTATTTAATGGTTTCAAAAAACTCAATTTTAGAAAATCAAGTACAAGCAATTATCAAAACGATTTTAGAAAAGCTCCCGATGAACAATTAAGAAAATTTCAACAAATTTTTAAAAAAGAAGAATTGGATAGAATTCAATTAATTTTGGATAATTTTGAAATAAATATATACTCGGCATTTCATCATTTACCATTAAGATAATGACACAGCCAATAATTTCAGTTATTATTCCAACCTATAACCGGTATCATCTTATTGGGGAAACCCTAGAATCCTTAATAGCCCAATCTTTTTTACCATGGGAATGTATAGTAGTGGATGATGGATCTAAGGATTATACCAATGAACTATTATGGTTTTACACCCAAAAGGATTCCAGAATTAAGTACTTTCAACGTCCTGAAAACATGCCCAAGGGGGCAAATTCTTGTAGAAATTATGGCTTAAGGCAGAGTAAGGGTAAATATATAAATTGGTTAGATAGTGATGATTTAATATATAGCGATAAGCTTGAAAAACAATTATCTAATATTGAAGAATATGGAGCAGAAATTGCTATTTGTAAATATGGATATTTAAAACTGAATAATAAAATTAGGTTTATTGAAAAGAAAAGAGTTTACAACAATTTCGATACAGGTGTAGATCTTTTAAAAACGTTTGGTAAATACCAAGAATATTTACCAGTTCATACATATTTAATAGCTAGAGGGGTATTCAATAGTGCTGGAATTTGGAATGAAATGATTTCTATAAATCAAGATGGTGAATTTCTGTCCAGAATATTATCGAAATGTGAGAGAGTTATATTTGTAGACACTTATGTTATTTATAGAAAGTCGCAAATTGATAATGTTAGCTTAGTATCAGATGAAAAAAAAGGAGAGGGCTTAATTCAATCATGGAAGTTAATTGAAGAAAATTTAAGGTTTCATACTGAGTGCAAAGAATATGTACTTAGCGGAAAAAAAACCGTATATAATAGACTCAAAAATAAATATGATTCATTGATCCTAAATGATTTGTTATTTTTTAAGCCTACGATGTCAAAAGTCAATTATATGTTATTAGTAACAAAATTAAAATATAAGAAATTTGAAAAGTATTTTAATTAAAGTAGGTGTTTTTCCTTTAAATTCAGAAACATTTATTATTAATAATATAATTTTATTAGACCAACTAGGTTATAATATAAAAGTTTTATGCGATAAGAAGCTAGATTTCAATAAAAGTATTCACAAAAGACAATTACAGCAATTAATATCTGAGGATTGTATAATTGAAACTAGAAAGGAAAGATTTTCGTCTTCGAAAATTATAAATTGGATTACGTTTTGTTTTAGAAATTTTAAATATCTTCTAGATGTCTTTCGTCTATATAGAATAGTAAATGATTTAACATTATCTTTTGAAATAATTGATTTCTACAAATGTTTCAAAAAGGTGGATATTATTCATATACAATATGGCACAAACTGTAAACCAATAGACGCTTTAAAAAAAATTAATTTTATACGATCAAAGATTATAACAACATTTCATGGTCATGATGTTTTTTTTCCAATAAATGGGATTATCCATGATCCCGAGTACTATAAATTACTTATAGAAAAAGGAGATTTATTTTTTGCAAATACCCTCTTTCTAAAGCAAAAGCTATTAGAGCTAGGATTTAATGAATCTAAAGTAAGTGTAATTCCAGTTCCTGTTAATACAGAATTCTTCAAACCATTAAAACAAAAAAAGCACGCTAAAAACACGAGTGAAATTAAGTTGTTATGTGTTGGCAGATTAGTTGAAATTAAAGGTTTTAGTTATGCTATTAAGGCTGTACGAGAATTAAAAAAAAGGAATATAAAATTTAGTCTAAAGATTATAGGGGAAGGTCCTATTAAGGATTTTTTGTTATCACAGATTAAACGATATAATTTAAATGATTCCATTACTATTTTATCTGCAATGTCTCAGGATTTACTCAAATTTGAATACAACCAATGCGATATATTTATTATGAGTTCTATTACGATTAATGATGAGATTAAAGAAACACAGGGTCTGGTAACTCTTGAAGCACAATCATGCGGAACTCCTGTAGTGGCATTTGATTCAGGTGGTATACGATATACTTTTGAGGACAAAGTTACCGGATTGCTTTGTAGAGAGATGGATTATATCGATATGGCTGAAAAGTTAGAATTTTTAATAAATAATCCTGAACTTAGAATTAAGTTGGGTGAAAATGCTCCAATCTTTGTGAGAAAAAATTATTCTGAAAAAGTTGTAAAGACATTGTGGAAAAATATTTTGAATGAACTATAATCCCAAATTGTCGATAATAATCCCCTGTTTTAATGACTTGAAATTCATTGAAAATGCTGTTAAATACGCAAATATCCAAACTTACGATAATAAAGAAATTATAGTAGTAGACGATGGATCAAATCTTGAAACAAAGAAAGTTTTAAAAAATTTAGAAACTAAAATAGATAATTTAATTACTCAGAAAAATAGTGGAGCAGGGGCCGCACGAAATACTGGTATTAAAGAAGCTAATGGAGACTTTATCTTAGTTTGGGATGCTGACGATTATTTTGAACCTGAATTTGCTATAAAAGCTATCGAAATATTTAAAAAAAATAATGGTGTTAAGGTTGTTACCTGTTGGGCACGATGGTTTAAAGAAAATAATGAGCATCAAATATTCAAACCTTCCGGAGGAAAATTAAAAGACTTTTTACTTCATAATGCTGCGATAGGCACATCAATGTTTAAAAAAAAGGATTGGCAAATAGTTGGAGGTTATGACGAGAAAATGAGTGGTTTTGAAGACTGGGAATTTTATATTAGACTTCATGAAAATGGAGGCCATACAATGGTTATTCCTGAAGTATTATTTCATTATCGAAAAAAAAAGAACTCCCGTAATGATTATGCAAATTCCATAAAATATCAATTATTAGAATATATTTATATTAAGCATCAAAATTCATACTGTGAAAATTTTCAAACTTTTGTTAAATTTTTTCTACAGCAATCTGCTATTCTGGAAAATACAATTAGAAAAAGGGAAAATAGTTTGGATTTTAAAATTGGGAGAATAGTTTTAAAGCCCATAAGATTTATTAAAAAAATGTTCTTCTAATTTGCATATTTTGAATTCAAAACCTCTTCTTTCTATAATAATGCCCATGTATAATAGGGAGAGTTTAGTTATTGAGACTCTCAATTCTATTAAAAATCAAAGCTTTAAAAATTGGGAATGTTTAATAATTGATGATCATAGCGAAGATCGTAGTTATGGTCTAGTTGAAAAATGGATAGAAAGAGATAATAGGTTTCTAATTTTTTCGAGACCTGATTCAAGAAAGAAAGGTGCTAATAGTTGTAGGAACTTTGGAATCGAAATCTCTTCCGGGCGATTTATTCATTTTTTTGATAGTGATGACTTAGCTGACCCAGATTGTTTCAAGATCGCATTAGATGCAATTCAGTCTAATTCATATGACTATTGTAGATTCGGCAGAGAAATCTTCTATAAAACTCCAAATTTTTCATTAGATACTAGTGGTACCATAATTAATCAATTATCTAGAAACACCTATGAAGATATGATTACGTATAAGATTGTTTTCAATACTTGTAATGTAATATGGTTGAAATCTTCATTAGGAGAGGAAAGATTTAATGAAGACATAGTTTTTGGAGATGAATGGGAGTTTTATGGAAGACTGTTACTAAAATCACTTCATGGGATTAATATTGAAAAAACACTTTTCTATGGTAGAAAGCATAAAAATTCGACAACTTTCGAATATCTAAATCAAAATAGAGAAAGATTAAAATCAAAGGTAATTGCTTCACTATCTTTAATTGATACAATCCCGATAAAATTATATACAAAAAATATAGCTGAGTATTTTAATTCATTAGCATTTCAATTAAATAGTCCATTAGTTTTAAAGGCGAATTTTAAAAAAAGTAACTTCAGTTTTTTTCGTAAGAAAGCATATTTACTTATAATGTATACGAATCCTTTATCTAGACCTTTACTTGTTATAAAAGGAAAGATTTTAAAGAAACTAAAATCTTAGCTATTCTTTCTCCGGTTTTTCCATCCCAATATTCAGGAATTTCACCTTTTTTCCAATTCCCTTGTAACAATTTATTCATCGCATCAGGTATTGCATTTGGATCTGTTCCTATAAGTTCATTAGTGCCAATAGAAATAGTTTCTGGTCGCTCGGTATTGTCTCTAAGTGTTATACAGGGAATTCCCATAACTGTAGTTTCCTCAGTAATCCCGCCAGAATCTGTAATCACACCTTTAGCATGTTTTACCAGGTAGTTAAATTCCAAATAGCTTAGAGAAGAAATTATATGAAGATTTTTAGCCTGAATACCTATAGCTTTTAATTTTAATGCTGTACGTGGATGTGCAGGGAAAATTAGAGGTAAATCTTTACTACTTTGAATTATTGCTAATAGCGTATTCTTTATATTTTCTTCTTCATCAACATTGGCAGGCCTATGTAAGGTTAAAACTAAAAAGTTATTAGCAATTAAGTCAAGGTCTTTCCAAATTTTTGGCTGTTTAAATTTAGTTTGGAATTTCAGCAATGTATCTATCATTGTATTACCAACGAAGAATACTTGATTATGATCTTTTCCTTGTTTTATTAATAGTTTAGAGGCTTGTCTGGTGGTCGTAAAAAAATAGTCTCCAATGGCATCAATTAAAATACGATTTACTTCCTCTGGCATAGACATATCTCCAGATCTAATTCCTGCTTCTACATGAGCTACTTTAACTTGCATTTTTTTTGCTGTAATCGCGCAAGCCATACTTGAAGTTACATCACCTACAACAATGCAAAGATCTGGTAAAAACGTAGTTGTTAACAGTTCCTCATATCCCTTCATTATAGCTCCGGTTTGGTAAGCCTGGCTACCACTACCTATTCCTAAGTTCACGTCAGGTTCTGGGATTTCCAATTGATCGAAAAAACTTTCGCTTAAGTTTTTATCATAATGTTGTCCGGTATGAATTAATCTAATATTGAAGTTAGAAGTAAATGCATGCATTAAAGCAGCAATTTTAACAAAATTAGGTCTGGTGCCCGAAATGATGTCTATTTGCATTGTGGATGTAGTTTTTTCAAATATACTTGAAGTTAATCTAAGCTAGTTTATATATTTGATTTTTAGTTTACCAATTTAATCTTCATGAAAAGAATTTTAGTTATTGCCGAATCAATTGATGTGAACGATAGTAGTGGTACTAAAGGTAGAGTAGCTTTAATAAAAAATATGATTAAAGTTGGATATGATGTGCATGTATACCATTATACAAGTAAGAATATTCAAATTGAAGGAGCTAGGTGTGTTGTAATTAGAGAGACTAAATTTAGTTGGAATTACTTTTTTAGTAGGTTAGAAAGACAATTACGCTATAAATTAAAAATCGATCTACATGAGATTTTTGAAAAAATTTGGGGTTTTTCATTTACATTATTTAATGATAGGGATAGTATTATCAAAGCTATTAAAAATATAGATTTTGATCCTGATTTAGTTTTTACTTTTAGCAAAGGAGGAAGTTTTAGACCACATCATGCGCTTTTAAAATTACCTGAATTACATGATAAATGGGTGGCATATATTCACGATCCATATCCTATGCATTTATATCCTAGACCTTATGCCTGGGTAGAACCGGGATATTTAAAAAAATGGACATTTGTTAAACAAATGTCACTCAAAGCCGCTTATCCGGCATTTCCCAGTGAGTTATTGAAAGACTGGATGGGAAGTTATTTTGCAGAGTTCAGTCAAAGGGGAATAGTAATACCACATCAAATTAATAATGAAATTAGGGTCAACTCCAAAATAGATATTTTAGGGTGGGATGCTGAAAAATTTAATATTCTTCATGCTGGTAGTTTACTTCATGCCAGAGACCCAAGAGCTCTATTAGTCGCTTTTGAAACTTTCGTGTCAAGTTTAGATAAGATTTCTCGATCTCAGTGTAGATTAGTTTTTATAGGCAGTGCTAATAATCACAGGCAGGTTTTGCAGGATTTCAGTCAAAGAGTGCCTGAAATAAAATTTTTAGATCAGTCGGTATCTTTTGATACTGTTTATAAAATGCAACAGGAAACTTCTGTTAACGTTATTTTAGAAGCGAAGTCAGAGATAAGTCCATTTTTACCGGGGAAGTTCCCGCATTGTGTTGCAGCTAATAAACCCATATTTTCATTAAGTCCTGCATTAAGTGAAGTGAAAAGATTGTTAGGTGAAAATTATCCTTATTGCTGTGAAGCCGATGATAAAGCAAAAATTTTAGAATTTTTAGAAATTTCTTATTCGAGTTGGAAATCAGGTAAAGGAACACTTAATAGACCAGATTTAGAAGCTTATTTAACTGAAGGTTATTTGAAGCAAAAGCTAGATTCGTTACTTAATTAGACATCATATTTTCGCAGGTTTCTATAATTTTATCCAGCTGTTGCTTTTTTGTATCGATCCAGAATGATTCTGGCTTAGCTATAAAACTGTTATATACCGCTATACATTTTTGCAAACGTTCGTTGTATTCAACCTCTGATATTTGAGCTATATAATCAAATAGTTCTTTAGGGGTCTTAAATTCAGCATAATCTATAAAACCGTTTTTTGGAAAAATTTTGTAAATGCTGTGACCCATACCTCCAAAATAGATAGGTAAACAGTAATTTTCGATACTATCCCAAATTTTTTCTGTTATATAATTTTCTGCAATTGTATTTTCAAAACATAGATTAAATCTATATTTACCTAAGATTTCTTTTTTTCGCTCTACCCAATTATTATTGCGAGAATCTTCTTTAGAAATTCCTTGTGGCCAACCTTTACCATAAATATCCAAAAAACCATATTTGTAGCCATATAATGCGATTTCTGATCTTAATTTGATTAAATCAACATTGTTGGAATTTACGATTAATTTAGAATTTCTTCCTCCATTATAGAATGACATTAAAGCTACACATTGCTTATCTTTTTTGTAATTAACTTCTAGACTTAAAGGGGAATTGCTTTTAAACCGTTTTTTTTGATAAGTAACCTGATTTACAAAAACGGATTTGGTATAAACATTCATTACATGAATCTTAGAAAATAAATTGAATAGCCGAAAACTTTTCTGTTTGGTAGAGACACGGGGTTCATTAGTCCAAATTAAAAACTTCTTGTTTCTAAGTAATAAACTTGGATTTCTAAAAATATGCTTTTCACTGGAAGTAATTATAATCTTTGCATCCTTAGGATGTTCAACAAATTTTAATCTTTCACTTAGATATAAATAATCATTTAAAATGAAATTTTCATCGAATGGAGTGTATTTTAAAGAATCGAGTTTATATACTTTTATCATTTCTAATCTGTTTGTGCTAATTTAGCTATTATTTAAACTCTGGTATATTTTGAAAATTTTAATGGTTTCTACTTTTTCTTCCCATTTTTTTAATTGGGTCAAACAATTAGAAAGTAGCGGTCATCAAATTTATTGGTTAGATGTTTACGATTCAAATACTAAAGTAAAAGAAATTGAATTTGTAGAGCAAATTATAGGTTGGCGATACAAATTGGATTTTAAGGGTCGTAGTTATCTAAAACAGAATTATCCGAAATTATATTCACTCATTTCTAAATTCAATGAACGTGATTTTAAAAATGTTTTTAGAGATAAGTTAGAAGAGGTAAAGCCAGATGTGGTTCATTCATTTTCTATGCAAATGGCCTGCTATCCAATAGCGGAAATTATGAAAGAAAATCGTAAAATTAAATGGATATATTCTTCCTGGGGAAGCGATATTTATTATTATCATAAAATCAATGATTTTTCTGAGGCTAGGAGGGTCATGCATTCTATAGATTTTATGTTTTCAGATTGTTATAGGGATTTTTATATCGCAAGGGAAAATAATTTTAAAGGTGAATTTCTAGGTAAATTTCCGGGTAGGGGTGGTTTTGAAATAGAAAAATATAAAAATTACATAATTCCATTTCATAAACGTAATATAATTTTAATCAAAGGATATCAGCGCAAACATGGTAGATGTATTGAGGTTTTAAGAGGACTTTATTTTAATAAAGAAGATTTCCAAAATTATCAAATTACGGTTTTTGGTGCAGATAACGAGGTTGTTAATTTTGTAGAACAAAATAGTTATCACTCTTATCTTAATTTAACAGTATTAAAAAATATATCCCATGACCAAGTGATGCAACTTATGGGAAGAGCTAAAATCTATATAGGAAATAGCCAATCTGATGGAATGCCAAATAGTCTATTAGAAGCCATAATTATGGAAGCCTATCCAGTTCAATCCAATCCAGGTGGAGTGACAGAGGAGTTGTTAACAGATAATAAGAATGGAAGACTCATTAATAATCCTTTAGATATAGAAGAAATTGCAGCATTACTAAAACAAGTAATTCAAGATGATTTGTTAGAAGATGGGATAAAATTCAATTCAAAATATATTAGGCCAAATTTAGAAAGAGAATTAATTAAAAGATCCGTGCTAGAAGCTTATTGTAGAATAGAAAAAACTGTTAGATAATATTGAAATGATAGTTATAAATAAACCAATTTTAGAAAAATTTGAGGATGGAAACGTTGTTTCATCTATAATTGAAATGAATGATGAAAAAAGAAAATTGTGGTTTAAAATTTCTAACCTTTCTGAAGACTTAATTTTAATAGAACAGACAGATGCTTTTTTGATAGCAATTTTATTTTTGGCTTTGAAAAAAGGCGAAAATATATTAATTAAAGGTACTATTTCTCACAAGCTTTTGCATAATGTAAATAATTACCTAATTGGTGCTCTTTGCTTATCAAACTCATCTTTTAAACCAATACATGTCGAGACAGAGAAGCTTTCAGAGACCGATAGGTGCATTAAAAAAGTTGGGGCAACCGGCATTTCTTGCGGGGTAGATTCTTTTGCCACTTATTTTAAACATAATCAAGATAAAAAGTCATTTAAAATTGAATACTTAACTTTTTTCAATGTGGGAAGTCATGGCGATTTTGGAGGAGAAAAGGCTCGAGAGGTATTCAATAATCGCTTTAATCAAGCCAACCAGTTTGCAAAAGATGTAAATCTTTCTATAATAAAAATTGATTCTAATTTGAGTGAATTTCTTAGATTTAATTTTCTTCAAACCAATACCTTAAGAAATGTCTCATGTGTCCTGTTGTTACAAAAGGTAGTTAAAAACTATTACTTAGCTTCTAAAAACAGATTTGATACTTTCAAACTAAATCCTGAAGATAATCAAGATTTTGATACTTTAATTCTGCCTTTAGTTTCAACGGAATCTACTAATATTCATTCCGCTGTTTCCAATTTTCAGAGAACAGAACGAACTTATTTCATATCTAATTTTGATTTAACCTATATTCATTTGGATGTATGTACTAACCCCAGTGCTTCAGGTAATAAAAATAATTGCTCAATTTGTTCTAAGTGTATGAGGACTCAGCTTACTTTGGATCTATATGGGAGATTAAAAAATTATACAGCTGTTTTTCATTTAGAGAATTATTATGAAAGAAAGGATAAATTTATTGCTGAAATATATAATACACGAAAGTTAGATCCTTTTAGTGCAGATATTTACGAATTGATAGTGAAGAAGGAACAATTTCAATTGAAACATAAAATACTATCTAAGTGTCTAAAAATTAGAAAATCGTATGTGAATTCAAAAAAGAAATTGAAAAAAATATTGCGAAAATGATTTCCATTATCTATCCATACCGCAACCGTGATTTAAAACGAGTTGAGCGTTCTTTCGAATCTCTAAAAAATCAAAGTGTTCAGAATTTTCAGATTTATTTTGTGGATTATGGTAGTGAGCCGGAAATTAAAGAGTGTGTTAGAGAATTGTGTGGAGCATATTCAAAAATAAAATATATCCATCACGCAACCAGATTTCAACCATGGAATAAAGCAAAGGCTTTAAATTCAGTAGTAAAAAAATTGGAAACTGAAATTTGTTTTGTTGCCGATATTGATATGATTTTTCATCCTGAATTTTTAAAGACAGCTATTAGTTTGCAAGAGCCAGAGAAGTCTGTTTATTTTAAAGTGAGTTTCTCTGAGTCAGATGATCGACTTGATGGTATTAACCCAGAAGATTTTGATCAATTTCGTCATAGTGACCACCATGCAACAGGTCTTACTATGTTTTCTGTAAAGGCACTAAAAAGTATAAACGGATTTGATGAATTTTATCATCTATGGGGAGCTGAAGATACTGATGTCCATGTTAGATTAAGGAATGCAGGATTTAAAGTGGAATTCTATGAGAAAGAAATCTTGATGTTACATCAATGGCATGAAAGCTATCGGATTTCGGAGAAAATTGGGCTTACGGCAGAATTTCAGATTAAAAAAATTGTTCAACTAAATCATCAGCATCTAAAATATGCAGAGGAATATGGTATTACCAGAGTCAACTCAGACGGATGGGGTAAAGTAATGACAGCTAAACAAGAGTCAGAATTGTTAAACTGTTCAATAAAAATGAATCTAAATGATGAAAAAAGAACTATTGAAAACCTAATATACGGTGTTCTTTCTTCACAATCTGATGGAATCTTTAAAGTGAAAATCTCTGAATCAGAAAATAAAGAAGAGTTTAAAAACAGGCTAAAAAAACTGGCAGGAAAAAAGATACCCGAATTTTACACGATGAAAGAAATTAACGATTTACTTTTAATGCATATCATCTCATTTTACAGAGATCGTCCTTATATTTTTCAAATATCTGAAGATATAAAATCGATTACCATAGCTATCAATTTTCGGTCTCGAGTTTAAGATTTAGTTACCAATTTTTCCTCCAGTCTATTCCAGTTTTTATAATTGATGAAGGATTCCCCGCGATAATATTCTTATTTGTCTCATAATTTTGTGTTATAACACTGCCTAGTGAAATCAAGTTGATATCACTTATTTTGATTCCAGGTGCTAATTTACAATCAGAAGATATGTAAATATCATTTCCAATATTTATAGATAAATCTTTGCCTAGTTTTGTTTGTGTAGAACCATGAGTCCAAAATTGGCTATTCCTTCCTGCTATCCAGGTATTATTTCCAATAATTATATTATTCCATACATCAAAATAGTGATGATTCATAATTCGCGAGTTGTAACCGATAATGAAATTAGAATATCCCAAAACGGTATTGTTGCTGTTAATTTCTGTTTTATTACCAATTTCTAGTCTTTTACACTTAAATAGATTATTATCTCGTAAAATAACATTATCACCAATTGAAACGCTTTCGCAACTAATAATACATTTATCTATTCTAACATTCTTTCCTATTGTATAATTAAAAAAGAAACGATATATGAATATTCTAATTTTACTTGAATGACAGACTAAAATTACTTTGAACAATAATTTTCTAATTATAAGATTATTCATTTTCTTTAGATATTTTAAAATATAAGTCTAAAGTAGTTTTAATAATATTCCTTGGAGAAAAATTGTTTTCTAAATGATTACGTGCGTTTTTTCCTATTTTCTGATATAATTCAGTATTGCTGAAAATATTTAAAATTTTTTCAGCAAATTCCGAATGAATTTTAGGATGTATTGTAAATCCAGTTTTTCCATCCATCATTATTTCGTTCGACCACCCAATATTTGAGCTTATCAGTGGTTTTTCTAAGGCCATAGTTTCTAACCATGTCATAGGAAAGGCTTCAGCAAAACTAGGTAATACTACCAAATTTACTTGTTTTATCAATTCCTGTATCTCATTATAATCTAAAACACCTCTATAATCCAAGTGACTTAACGCATTTTTAGAAAGTTTTTTCCTGAATAAATTTAAGGTCGATTCTTTTTCAAAAATATCAATGACGTCTCTGCCTGCTAAAATAAGTTGAGTTTCAGGCTTTTTTTCTATAACTAAATTGAATATTTCTGCTAATTCTAAAACGCCTTTTTTCCGAATGATGCTTCCAAAGTATAGCATTGTATTTGGTTTTATATTCTGATGATTTGGCACAAAACGATCTAATGGAATTAGGTTATGTATAACTTTATATTCTTTATTGAACTGAAATATTTCATTTGTTTTGTTACCAACAAAATCACTCACTGCAATTATTGCATCTGCGTTTTTGTAAGCATTTTTTTCAAAAAATCGATTTTTTGCTTTTTGCTTTCTTCCCTCCAGATGGCAAAAATAGGCGTCTGAACCATGCAATTTTAAAATTATCGGACACTTCAATTTCATAAAGGCTGAAATTCCGGTCCAATCGGGTATTTCTATAGCATCAATTTTTTCCTTCTGAATAACAGTATTTAAATAATTCTGCAGATGTTTTCTATAAAAATAAAAGCCTCCGAATTTATAGTGGCCTCTTTTAATTTTATAAATTTTCAGATTATCATTTTCAGTAACCGAATTTTCATCCTGATCATAAATGAAAATACTGATTTTTAAACCTTCATTTAGAAGAGCCTGCGATAAGTGATAAATACTGGATCCTATTCCGCCAGTGGGCTGATTATTCTCAGGATATTCTGAAGTTAAAAATCCTATATGCATTTAGCTAATGTCGTTTAACGCCTTCCAGATTCGCTCTGAACTTTCATTTGCAGGATCTTTGTTTATTTTTTTGAACCATTCGGTTGCTTCCTCTATTGTCTCTATCGTATTCTTTTTTAAAGATTTTAAAATTATCGGTTCAATATCTTTTTCTGAATTAATCCAATATGCAACTTTTGCTGAAGGTTTTGAGCGAAAATGAATGTAATTATAAATTATTCTGGAATCTTTTTTTAAGTTTATAATTTTCGGATTATAATTGATATATCCACACGGTTTTTTATAACTAACAAAATCGAAGATCATAGAAGATGCTACGTTTATTACCACAAAAGTATTAGCGATAATCGAAGTTTGTAATGCTACATCTTCTTTGGTTGGTAATATTGCATTCCATTGGGAACCCTGCTGTTTCCATAAAGGATCTATTGATATAATTTCATCTTGATATTCTTCCAGAAATTGGTCATAACGATCTGAAAAATCTACTGGACATCTTCTAAAAATAATTCCGATGTTTTTACCAGAATTATTCAAATTTCTTACTGCTTTTGCAACATCTCGCAAGTATAATTCGTCATGCGGAGCTGTGGTTATATCGTCACCGGAATAACACAAATAAGAGCGTTCAGGATCTAAATTGTATTTTTTGTAGAAAGTAGATTTCGAATGGGCTAAACCTTGAGTAAAGTGTGGTTCAAACTGCGGAGTTCCTGTGACTTTGATTTGTTTTTCTGAAACTTCAGGATAATATTTTATCAATTCTGAAGCCATAAAATCGCTCCAAGCAAAATAATAATCAGTTTTAACTACCTTGGTTGCTTTAGGTAAATTATCCCAGGAAAATATAAAAGTAGCTGTAGGAATTCCCAAATCTTTCGCAGCCAGTAAAGGAGCTAAAGCGTTTACCGGACGCTGATTGGTGCAAAACACAACAGCCGGTTGTTCATTTTTTAAAGTTTCAATACATTCTTTATAAAAGGCCTTGCCTCTCTCAATATTGGCTAATTTTTCCCTAAGTTTTAAAAGATTTTTTTCTCCTGAATATTTTTTAGCTAAGAACTGAACGATCTTCCATTTCAGTTTCTCCTTAAAAGATTTGAGTTTTGGTGGAAACTTATATTCCTGATAAACTGATTCGTTAAATTTTGCAGTAAAATGATCTAATTCAGCCTCAATTTTTGCTCGTTTATACAAATCGGTTAAAAAATGAGGTTTCCCTTCTAGTTTCAACTCGTTTAAACCAATTTTGGAGAGTTCAAAAGGTGTTTGATTCCAAAATGTGATATCCCAGCCTTGTTCTTTACCAATGCTTGTAAAATTGGTAAAGGCAAAGTTACGAAGCCCCACACCATCAGGAAGCAGGATTAAAATTTTTTTACTCAAAATCGTCGAATTTCGATATTAAAAGGGCAGTATTTACCCATTGCCAAATATAAAAACTGTTTTGGTTATTTCCATTAAGATAACTTTCCCATTCCAGCTTAAGCGATCTGTGATCAAACCACTCGCTAAAAATAGAATGCTTTAAATGTTCAATTTCAGTTGTAACCCAATCTTTTAAATCATTTCCAATCCATTCTCTTTGCGGTGTTTGTAATGGTCTTTTAGGAGCGTATGAGGTATTTTTCGGGATAAATTCTGCCGCGATCTGTCTTAAAGTATGCTTTGTTGAATTTCCATTTATTTTATATTCATCTTTAGCTGAAAATGCCAGTTCAACCAACCGGTAATCCAGGAAGGGTTCTCTAAGTTCTGTACTATAAGCCATTGAAATACGATCGTTAAATCTTAAAGCTCTGGGAAGTTTTGTGTAAAAAAGATCACGATATTGTGTATTCTGAATCTTACTTTCAAATGGAGTAGGGTAAACAGGTTTCGTCGCTAAAGCCTGAAACTTTTTTTCAATGACCTCTTTTTTGAAAGCCGAACTTCCTTTTTTTAAGCCCTGAATAGTTTGATTTTGCTGATTTAAGTAATAATCATATCCTGCCCATTGCTCATCCATTCCCTGTCCGTCAAGCAAAACTTTAATTCCTTGTTCCGAAGCATTTTTGAAAATTTTCGAATACGCCAGTGTTGGGATTCCACCAAAAGGTTCATCCTGATGTTTAGAAATTTTAAGGGATAGATCTTGAATCTCTTTTACGGAGAGCTTTACTTTTTGCAGAGGTTTGTTGGTTTGTCTTATCATTTCTTCCACCCAGGGTAGCTCATCGTATTTTTTATCTCCGGTGTAAAAAGTAAACGCATTAATATCTGCATCAGGTCTAAAGCTATCAACTAAATCTAAAAGTAAACTACTGTCTACACCGCCACTAAGATTAAATGCCAAAGGCACATCTGCTCTAAAACGTAGTTTTATACTGTCTTTAAGTAATTCCAGGTACTCCTCCTTTAAATTGATTAAATTTTTTGTGGAATTTTTGGATTTAATTCTCTCTTCGAAATTGTACCATTTTGTGGTCGTTAAAATTTCAGAAGAAAAATCATAATCTAAATAATGCCCTGCGGGTAGTTGTTTTATTCCTGAATAAAAAGTTTCATCTGGCATCCCATAGGATCCATATAGAAAATAAGAACTCCAAACTTTTTTATTTGGTTCCGTTTTTTGATGAAGATTTAAAGCTTTAATTTCACTTGAAAATCTGAATTTATTTTCTTCAGAATAATAAAAAGGCTTAACTCCAAATCGATCTCTGGCAGCAAATAACTTTTTATTTTTAGTGTCCCAGATTGCAAAACTGAACATTCCATTTAAAAGCTGAAGACAATCTTTCCCGTACTGAAGATATAAAGCTAAAAGAACTTCGGTATCTGAAGTTGTTTTAAAATTATAATTTTGAACTCGATTTTTTAATTCTTTATAATTATAGATTTCTCCATTAAATGTGAGTATAAATCGACCTGAAGGATCTTTAAATGGCTGATTGGCATTGCTGCTGGTATCTATGATGGATAATCTATTATGCCCAATACAAGCAAAACCTTGGTCTTCAAAAAAACCTGTATGGTCTGGGCCGCGATGTTTTTGCGCAGCAAGCATCTCTTGTAATACTATAGCGGAGTTAGGATTTTCCGAAATGATACCTGCAATTCCGCACATTAATTTAAACTTTTAATCATATTTTCAGCTTTCTCCCAGTCTTTCATGGTATCCAAATTTACATGTGGATCTTTAGTGGTGTCTATAAAACCAGTTTTCTCTCCGAAGAAAGAATTATCATTTAAAATTACCTCAGTTTTTGTGATATAAATGGCACCATCCCGATGATAGGTTTTTGGTAAATCTTGTCTTCTTGAAACGATTTGTTCTCTTTCTACTGTTAGCTCTAAAGTGCCATCAAGATCACTAAATGCCCAATAAGGATTATATTCATGCGGAATTTCTCGAACTGAAATTAAACTATCATTATTGCCGTCTTTAAATTTTGTAATAGCATCATCTATTAAACTTTTTCTACGGAAAGGAGTTGTAGGTTGTAGTAAACAAATAGCATCAATATTTTCGCCCTCCTGTAGTAAATTATGAAGTTGCTCTTTAATTACAGCAATACTGGTAGTATCGTCTTGAGCAAGTTGAAAAGGTCTTCTGTAGTTTTCAATAGGATATTTTTGGCCTTCCCGAAGAATATTTTCATCTTCAGAATTCAGAATAACTTTGCTTAAAAAATTGCTTTCAAGTGCACTTTCAATCGTATACGCAATTAATGGCTTTTCTCCTAAAAGCTTAATGTTCTTACTGGGAATACCTTTACTGCCACCACGGGCAGGAATGATGCCTATTATATTCAAAAATTACAATTAACTATGGGTTTGCTTAAATCTCTTTTGTCTTTATTACGAATATAGTCTATAATCATTCCTTGTTCAAAATTCTCGTAAACTTCCTTTAAAATAGAAATATTAAGATCTTTTACTCTTAGCTCTTTTCCCGATTTTGATTGTTTTTTTAAATCAATTTTTCCTGACTTATAATCTTGCAGAATTTTTGGTAATAGTTTCCCGGCTTTTAGAATCACTTTATTTCCAATCGTATGCATATCGTCTTTTGCATCAATTTCTGGTCGTATTTGGCAAAGAATAGCACCAGCATCGACTTTTTCGGAGGCAATGTGGATCGTAGCGCCAACACATTCTGGCTCTTTATAATAAAAAGGGAATAAATTGGTGGCCGATCCTTTATAATAAGGAGAAAGACCTAAATGCAGATTAATAAACTTATTAGGGAATAAATTAAGTATATCGCTTTTGATAATGCTAGTGCCAAAAAGAATAATAAAATCGGGATTAATCTCTTTTAGTTTTTCTTGAACTAATTGAGAATTAATATTGCCATGCTTTAAGGATAATAATTCTACATTTTCAGGAAATTCGATGTCTTTAAAAAATTGCTTTTCTGAGTTTTCTCTAAGCTTGAAATGATTTTTCCAAAAAAGCGTGTCTTCATCATTTAAACCATTATTTTTAGTGATCGAAACACTCTTTTTTTCGTCTACAATCAATTGAAGAGAAGTATTCTCAGCCAATTCTTTAGCAATGTATTTGTGACGTTTTGCATCACTGGTAAATAGCACTGTTTTCATACCAATTTCTATAAGTTGGTTTAGAAAATAATTTATTTTCTTTAAATAGGTCTCCTTTACCTAATGGAAGATCATTTGCGTCGTATCTTGATATTAGCAACGGATCTTCTTGTAAGTCTGCAATTAACGCTCTTTCCATAGTAAACCCTAGCTTAAAGTTATTTTCTTTGGCAATCTTCGAAACTTTTTGACAGGCACTAAAAGAGCCATAGGGATAGCTTATAGCATCAAGTTTATGACCCAACAAAGAATTAAAAAATAATTGAGAATCTTTTAAATCTTGAGAAATAACTTCCTCATCAAACTCTCCTAAAGGTATATGCTGGTGTGCATGCGATCCCAAATTATGATTTTTATCTAAATCAATAAGCATATCCTTACTCATATATAGTTCTTCAAAAATTTTGGATTCATCAAAATATTCGTGGAATAGCGGATCAATGAGTAAGACTAATTCTTTGAAGTTCAATTTGAAGTTCAAAAGATACTTTAGTCTAGCTGTATTGGTATCATCATAATTATAATGCTTAATTGCTAATTGATTTTCTTCCTGAGAAAGTTTTAAAGCGGTTCGGCTATTAATAATTTCTGAATTTAGTATTGATCTTAGCAAATGAATCTTATGGACCATAGATAATTTGTGCTCGCTAAAATTCCAGCTATTTACAAAAAAGATAAAAGGAATCCCCATTTCATCCAATATGGGTTTTGCGATTTCGTATTGTTCTTTTAGGCCGTCATCAAATGTAATTAGGATATAATTTTTTTGAAATGGTTGCTCAATTTTTTGCAAAAGATCAGGCTGACTTATAAACTCCCCATACTTCGATAAAATTTCCAGTTGCATTTTAAATTGAGAAGGAGTAAATCCAAAAATACTAGGATATTTTGCTTTAAAATCCGTTCTGATATAATGATAATTGGCAACACAAAGCATCTTAATAGGTAATTGTTTTGCTGAAACTAAGTTCGGTTTTAGCTAAAATATCAGCTATTTTTTTACCTGCTTCGCCATTTCCATAGATATCGGAAGAAGTGAGGTTATTTCTTTCAATAGATTGTTCTATGGCTAATTTAATTTCAGATTTATTGGCTTTTACATCAATTACATTTTGAGCTCTTAATCTACGATTTTGGCGGTTGCCGATATTCACAACGGGCACGCCTAGGTAAGCACATTCCCTAATTCCTACGCTTGAATTTCCTATCAATGTTTTTGAATGCTTAAGAAGTACTAAAAAATCCCGTGGCTCCATATTCTTAAAAAAATGGATGTTGTTAGGTTTTATTTTTTCACGATAAGATCGAATTCCGTTGCTAGTGCCGTCTGAGCCAGCATCGACATTAGGCCAAAACCAAAATGTAGGAAGTCCTAACTCATCTACAGCCTCTAAAGTAGCTAATATTTGTTTTTTGGATTCATGATATTCGGTAGTTAACGGATGTTGCATAACGACAATATAGCCGTTTTGAAAATCAATTTCAGGGCCAACGCCTCCATATTTTTCTATAGGATTAAAGTATAGATCTGAAGCACTAATTTCTTTTGCCAGATCTATTGATGGACAACCGGTATTAATTACTTTTTCAGGATATTCCCCTAATTTTATCACGCGATCACGCGCATCATCGCTGGAAACCAAATGTAAGTCTGCCAGTTTTGTATTGGCATGGCGTACCTTTTCATCGATATTCCCTGTAACTTCACCCCCCTGAATGTGCACCAATGGAATATTTTGATAAGAAGCCGCAATAGAGGTAGCAATAGTCTCAAAACGATCTGCAATGGTAACCACGGCATCTGGTTTTAAATTATAAAAAACATTGGTTAATTCCATTAAACCTAATCCTGTAGTTTTGGCCATGGTGGTAGGGTTTTCACCCTCCAGTACCATAAAAACTTTAGAACTTATTTTAAACCCATCTTTCTCTATAAAATCTACGGCATTTCCATAACGATCCAACAAAGCAGAACCGGCAATTACCAGTTGTAATTCCAGGTCTGGATGTTGATCTATAGCAGCCAAAGCAGTTTTAATTCGGCTATAAGAAGGTCTTGCAGTTACCACTACGCAAATCTTTCTTTTTTGCATATTTTATTTTTTAGTGCAGACTTTCTTTTGTTAGAAAATCCCATTTTTTTAAAGGCTTTTTCAGTTTTTGCCCAATGATCTCTTCGAATTTTGAAGCATTAATTCCGTAGCCTTTAGGTTTTTTACTCTCTAAATCTTCAAATTTTAAGATATGATTTTCGGGTAGATCTTTATTTACTGCTAAAGATTTCTCAAAAATACTTTTTAGATCATTAAATTGAGCATTATCATTTTTATCGATAGGATGATTTTTGGCTTTTTCGATGGCTTTTATATTTTGAACCATCTGTGCTACCTGATTTATTTCTATGGAAGACGAACTATCTGGACCAAACATATTTTTATCGAAAACAACATGGAATTCAAGAATTTCGGCTCCTAAAGTAGTAGCAGCAATGCAGGTAGATGGATTTGCAGAATGATCTGAAAATCCAATAGGAACTCGGTAACGCTCTTTTAACTCTGAAATCACATTTAGGCCATAATTTTCTGGAGCAGTGGGGTAAGAGGTAGTGCATTGTAGCATCGAGAACTCAATTTTTTCCTTTTTTAGAAAATCAACTGTTTCGTCTAATTCAGCAAAAGAACTCATCCCAGAACTTAAGATTATTGGTTTACCAGTTGCAGCAATTTTTTTCAGCAACAAAAAATTATTGACTTCCCCAGAGCCGATTTTGTATCTTTTTACGCCTAATTTTTCTAACTGACCTACAGCTAAATTACTAAATGGTGAGGCCAAAAACTCAAGATTGTTAGTTTCGCAGCATTCTTTTAGGATTTGCCATTGCTCAAATGTGAACTCCATTCGTTTCCAGTAATCAAAACGGGTTGCGTCTTGTTTAGAAAACTTAACTCTGAAGGGCTCCTGCAAGCTACTTTCGGCTTCGGCAATATGCATTTGAAACTTTACGGCATCAACTCCGGTTTTAGCCAAAGCTTCGATATAACTAATGGCTAAACCAAGACTCCCTTCGTGAGCCTGCCCAATTTCAGCTATGATAAACATCTTTATACTTTTAAAACAATATTTATGGCCCCGGCCATTAACTCTTCTTCCGTAAATTTATGATAATCCTGATGCACTTTCAGGTTTTTAAACCTTTTATAGGTTGGGCTATCTTTTTTAGGGACATCATAATTCAGATATGCAATTTCTAGTCCACATTTTTTAAAAATGTCTAGGTATTGAGGGAGTCTTAACCTATTATGATAATCAAATTTGGTCATTTTCGCCTTCCATTCTTTTTCAGAAAACTTTAAAAAATCCTGCATACTAAGCGAAGCATCCACATAAGCCCGGTGGTCGCTAGGTGAAATTAGATGAATGATCAATGAATTTTTAGGCATTTCAGCAGCAAATTTTTTATGCATCAACTCGATGTCTTGCGGAGTAACGTGCTCTAAAACATATCTTGAGAAGATAACTTCACTTTCAATTTTAGCTGTTTCGATGATGTTTTTTTTCGGGAAATAATGAATATCTTTAGGTAAATTATGATTATCTAGAGTAGAAAAATCAATATCCGCGTTTGTTTTAGTAACAAAATAGTTGTTGAAATCTTTTATGGTTTCAAACGAATAATGTTCGTATAAGTCATAAGTATAAATTGAACTTGCATTTCCCTGGTATTTTAATAAATAAGGCATAACGGGAAGCCACCCGCTACCAATTTCAGTAATACTTTTCTTGTCTAAACTCGAATTGATTTCAGCCAAGATCTTTGTAATAACATTCATCGCTCCGAGTCCTCTACTAAGCTTTAGATCGAAATTATTGCTATCCATTTTTTGCTGAATAATATGGTAGCAATAAAAACCCAATTTAGAGGGGAGTTTATCTAAAAAGTGAAGGAGCGAATTTTTGAGCCTGAGTTTTACAGACATTACTTTATTTTTATGGCAAGATAGCAAAGAAGTTTAAAATGGAGTTTTACATTTGCTGAAATAAGAAAAGAGATGATTTTTTTAGTTCATAATCAGGCAAAAACTTTGGTTTTCTGTAAGAAAGAAGATAAGGAGCTTAGCCTAAAAGCAAAAACGATTTCTGAAGCTTTTTGGGAGTTGGCTATGCTTTTTCCTGAAGAACTAATTATTTGGATGGAAGAAGGGCAAGAATCTAATTTTAATAAAGATTCGGTTATTAAAATATTTCATCATGATCTTATTATGGCATCATTTGCCGTAAAAACCCGATTTTTAGATGATAGAATTGGCTATGTCGATGAATTACCATTTGTAAATGTTAAACGAAATGTGCAATATCCCACCTGGCTTATGAGTGCAGACGTTGGTGGGATTAAAGGGAAAGTGTTATTGAAGTTAAGATCGCATTTTCAACATATCACGAATTTTGGATATTTACTAAATGCTATTGCCAAAATTGGACAGCAAAATGGTCTTTTTTGTTACAGCGCACCGGGTTTAGTTCACAACTTTTCTGAGGAAATAAAATATACTGCATCCAATAGACAGTTATTTCAATTTGTAGCACAGTTTTATAAAAAGCCAAGATTAGCGGTTTTAGGATGGTGTTTTAAAAAATATGAAAATGAAAATTATATCTTTTCATTAGTTCGTAGTTTATTGAAAAAGAACTTTTTCCAGCAAAAGCTTGATTTGTCAGATATTACTACAAAATCTTCTACAATAGAAGTGTTGGAGGATACAATTGATGTTGTAATCCCAACGATAGGTAGACCAAAGCATTTGTTGAATGTTTTGGCAGATCTAAAACAACAAGCACTAATTCCAAAAAATATAATTATTGTAGAGCAAAAAGCTGATCCAAAGGAGAAAAGTGATTTCTACTTTAAACCTGAAGACTGGCCGTTTAAAATTAATCACGTTTTTACACATAAAACCGGTGCCTGTAAATCGAGAAACCTTGCGTTAAGTATGGTGACTTCAAATTATGTTTTCTTATGTGATGATGATAACCGCTTTAAAGATAATATAATTCGCGATGCTATAAAGGAATTAAATAGAATTGGTGCTGAGGTAATAAATACGGGATATATTCAAAAAGATGAAGCACCTGTTTATCATAAAATGAAACAGTGGGGAACTTTTGGTTCTGGAAATGCTTTTCTTAAAACCAAGACTATAAAAAATGTAAAGTTTGATGAAGCTTTTGAATTTGGTTATGGCGAAGACATCGATTTTGGTTGTCAGTTAAGAAATTCGGGTATTGATATTGTTTATTTGCCAAATATTGAAATCTTACATTTAAAAGCGCCAATGGGCGGCTTTAGACAACAGATGAAAAATGGTTGGGAGGAGGGAGCGCTTCAGCCAAAACCTTCACCGACATTTATGAGCTATTTGAAGAAAAACTATAATGATTTTCAAATTTTAGGATATAAAACTGTATTATGGCTGAAGTATTACAAGAAACAGCAGATTAAGAATCCTTTTGATTATAATAGGGAGATGGAAAAAAGATGGAGGTTAAGCGACAAGATTGCTAAGCAAATTTTAAGTAAAACTTCTTTTTACTAGATGATAAAATTCAGTCTTATTATTTGTACTTATCAAAGATCAAAAGCACTTTTAAAACTATTGAAGTCTATTGAGCAGCAAAGTGTCTATCCAAATCAAATTATTATTGTAGATGGTTCTATAAATGAAGAAACAAAAGTTGTTATAGCCGAAAATAGCATTAAGAATTTAGAATATTACTTAGTATCAAATAAAGATAGGGGATTAACAAAACAACGGAATTTTGGGATTGCGAAGGTTAAAAAACAGAATGTAATCACTTGTTTTCTGGATGATGATGTGGTTTTATTAGAGGATTATTTTGAGCAGCTAATTGGTACTTATATAGAATATCCAGATATCGTGGGTGTTGGAGGTTATATTTTAGATGAAAAGATCAGATGGTCTAAAGTCGTAAATAATAAGATAGATTTTAAGGAATTTAAATTTGATGGATGGAAGCGAAAATTGGGTACTAGAAACGTTTTAAGGAAAAGATTAAATTTATTGAGTGATCTACCACCTGGATTTATGCCTGAATTTTCTCATGGTTTTTCAATAGGATTCTTACCACCATCAGGTGAAAATTATCCAGTTGAATTTTTTATGGGATGCGCTATGTCTTTTAAAACCAGTATTTTAAGAGAATTGATGTTTTCAGAATATTTTGAGGGTTATGGATTGTATGAGGATATGGATTTTTGTTTAAGACTATCAAAAATGGGATCTTTATATGTAAATACGTCAGCAAAACTGTACCATTATCATGAAGCTTCCGGAAGGCCTAATCAATTTAAATATGGAAAGATGGTTAGTCAGAATGGAGCTTATGTTTGGAAAGTAAAATATCCAAATCCTGATTTTTCGGCGAAGTTAAATTATTATAAAATATCCCTGCTACTAGCTTTTATTAGGTTGTGTAATGTGTTAAATACTTCGAAGAAAAAAGAAGCCTTTACAGAAGCTTTTGGACGTTTCTATGGTATTATATTTTCGAATAAATGATAAGAGAAATTCAATCAGACTATCGACGATATAGGCAATATGGAGCTCATCCTATTGTAATTGTATTTTTGACTCAGGGTTTTTGGGCACTTTTTCAGTATAGAGTAGCTCATAAGATTTATAAATCAAAATTCCCGGCTTTTAGTAAAATCCTTCAGTTAATCTGTGTCTTTTGGCAAAAATGGATAGAAATTATTACTGGTATTTCAATTCCTTTTTCAGCAAAAATCGGAGAAGGTTGTTATATTGGTCATTTTGGAAACATAATTATTAATGCTAATGCTATTATAGGTGAAATGTGTAATATTTCACAGGGTGTAACCATAGGGGTAAGTGGGCGTGGAGCAAATAGAGGTGTTCCAAAAATAGGAAATCGTGTATACATAGGAGCAAACGCTATTATTGCGGGAAAAATTGAAGTAGGTGATGATTGTGTGATTGCGGCAAACTCCTTATTAACTAAATCGGTTACCGCCGGAGTAACGGTACTGGGTGTGCCTGCAATAATAGTAAATAGAAATTCATCAAAAGGATATATATAATTGAAATTTTTGGTCATATCAAGTGCTCCTATTCTTTTAAAGCAAAATAGATATTTTGCTTACGCACCATATGCTCGTGAGCTTAATTTATGGTCAAAGTATATTGGTGAATTCAGTATTGTTGCTCCCACAGTATATCATAAAAAACTTATTTTGGAAGAAGTACAAGGAGAACCTGTTCTAGTTTCTGTTCCTCCAATTGTGTTAGACTCTTTGTTTAATATCGTTGTCTCTATTTTCAAAATTCCAATCATCTTATTTAGACTATTCAATCAAATGGCGGTAGCAGATCATATTCATTTAAGATGTCCGGGGAATATGGGGCTTTTAGGATGCTTCTTGCAGATTTTTTTTCCATCAACACCTAAAACAGTAAAGTATGCAGGTAATTGGGATCCATATTCTAAACAGCCGTGGAGTTATAAACTTCAAAAATGGATAATTTCCAATACTTTTTTAAGTCGAAACATAAAAGTACTGGTATATGGTGCATGGCCAAATCAAACTAAAAATATCTTACCTTTCTTTACAGCGTCATTTTCTGAAAATGATATAGAATCTATAAGGAAGGATTTTTCAAATGGGTTTAAATTTTTATTTGTAGGCAGTCTGGTAGAAGGAAAACAACCGCTTTATGCTATTCGTTTGGTAGAAGAATTAAAAAATTACGGAATAGATGTCAGCTTGAAAATTTTTGGAGAAGGGCTATTAGAAGCTGATTTAGAGTATTATATTGAATCAAATAATTTAAGTGATTTTATTCAAATTTGTGGTGGTGTTTCATTAAAGAAATTGAAAAGCGAATATAAAAAATCACATTTCTCCGTTTTACCATCCAAAAGTGAAGGCTGGCCCAAAGCAGTAGCTGAAGCGATGTTTTTTGGCTGTATCCCAATCGCTACCAAAGTTTCTTGTGTGCCATGGATGTTAGACAATGGTGATCGTGGAATTTTACTTTCGGAAAGATTGGATAAGGATAGGAATAATATTATTGAAATATTGAATAATATCGCGCAATTCAGAATAATGTCCAGGAAAGCCATTAAATGGTCACATAATTATACCATCGAATATTTTGAAAAAGAAATAGCAAAGCTATTATGAGAGTTTTACAGATAATCGATTCTTTGGATGCCGGAGGAGCAGAGCGTATGGCAATTAATTTTCACAATCATTTGAATGAATTAAATGAGATCGAAAGTTTTTTAATATCGACTAGAAAGAAAGGTCAACTTTTAAGTGTTATCAAATTTCCAGACAAATACTGTTTTCTAAACAGAACAAAAAAAGGACTTCTTTATTCCCTATTAAGTTTAAACAAGTTTCTTGAAGAGAAAAACATTCAGATAATCCATGTTCATGGTACTTCAATTTTTTTTGTAGGACTACTGAAAATTTTAAAAAGATTAGAAAGGATACGAATAATTTGGCACGATCATAATGGTAATAGTCCTAACATACAGGGATTAAGAAAAATTATTTTATTTAAGATCTTAAAGAAAATAGAAAAAGTATTAGTAGTAAGTAATTATCAGAAAACTTTTTATGAAATTAATTTTAAGGCTGATTTCATTCAATATTTACCA
>CEOS01106333.1_pt1 | contig 31253 bp, 25 predicted proteins | sample 530601 | NCBI WGS metagenome assembly CEOS01 (sample SAMEA2620666, study PRJEB7988) | marine metagenome | biome: marine biome (ENVO:00000447); feature: mesopelagic zone (ENVO:00000213); material: "saline water (ENVO:00002010), including plankton (ENVO:xxxxxxxx)" | depth 1000 m
CACCATGTCGAGGACGGGAATTCCTTCGGTGATGGCGACGATCAGTTCCATCTCGGCATCGATCGCCTCGAGAATGGAGTCTGCTGCGAACGGCGGCGGCACATAGATGCACGAAGCGGTCGCGCCGGTCGCGGCCTTGGCTTCGGCAACCGTGTTATAGTTCGGCAGGCCGATGTGGGTGGTGCCGCCCTTGCCGGGGGTTACGCCCGCGACCATCTGCGTGCCATAGGCCAGCGCCTGTTCGGTGTGGAACGTGCCGGTCGATCCGGTCATGCCCTGGGTGATGACCTTGGTATTCTTGTCGACGAGAATGGACATTAAACGCTCTCCTTGTCGGGAGGGGCGGGCGACATGCAGGTCGCCCGGAATGAGTTTCAGGCGAGGTCGCCGTCGATGCCCTTGCAGGCTTCCAGCAGTTCCTTGACCGCGTCGACCGAGACCTGAAGGTTGCCCTTCTCCTCGTCGCTCAACTCGATCTCGACCACCTTTTCGATGCCATCGGCACCGATCACGGCGGGCACGCCGACATACAGACCGTCAACGCCATATTCGCCAGTCAGATGCGCGGCGCAAGGCAGGATGCGCTTCTGATCGCCCAGATAGGCCTCGGCCATGGCGATGGCGCTGGTGGCAGGTGCGTAATAGGCCGAACCGGTCTTGAGCAGGCCGACGATCTCGCCGCCGCCCGAGCGGGTGCGCTGCACGATCTCGTCCAGACGGCTAGCGTCGACGCCCTTGATCTTGGCCATGTCGCCCACGGGGATGCCGCTGATGGTGGAATAGGACAGCACCGGGACCATGGTGTCGCCGTGGCCGCCCAGCACGAAGGCGTTCACGTCCTTGACCGACACCTCGAACTCCCATGCCAGGAAGGTGGCGAAGCGGGCCGAATCCAGCACGCCGGCCATGCCGACGACCTTGTTGTGCGGCAGGCCCGAGAATTCGCGCAGCGCCCACACCATCGCGTCAAGAGGGTTGGTGATGCAGATCACGAAAGCGTCGGGAGCGTTGGCCTTGATGCCTTCGCCGACCGACTTCATGACCTTAAGGTTGATGCCAAGAAGATCGTCGCGGCTCATGCCCGGCTTGCGCGGAACGCCTGCGGTGACGATGATCACGTCGGCGCCGGCGATGTCGGCGTAATCATTGGTGCCGGTGATCCTGGCGTCAAAGCCTTCGATGGGTCCGCACTGCGACAGGTCGAGCGCCTTGCCCTGCGGCATGCCCTCGGCAATGTCGAAAAGGACGATGTCGCCCATTTCCTTCTTCGCGGCCAGATGGGCGAGCGTGCCGCCGATCATGCCCGAACCGATAAGGGCGATCTTCTTGCGTGCCATCGACTCTCTTCCTCTTCTTCTTTCCCGTGGGCGCGTCCGCTCTCGTCACTATGTGGACGCTCTGTCGGGCAAGTGCCGTAGGCCCCGAGATAGGTGATTGCAACCGGCAAAAAAGGGTGTCGCGGGATTATCTTTGATAAGAGTTCGCAATAGCAATTGGGCTTGCAAGATCGCGCCGTCGATGAAGGTTCCGCTTGCCAAACTCTTGATCGCGTGGCTATCAGCCGCGCCATCGTTATGGGTTGACCCGCCGTGCAATGTTTCGCGCGGCTGGTCCTAAGAGGGAAGATCGGTGCGCTGTCCCGTGCGTCAAACGCGTGCGGTCCGGCAATCCCGGCGCTGCCCCCGCAACTGTAACCGGTGAGTGTTCGCCATTCATGCCACTGATCCTGCAAGGGATCGGGAAGGCCGGCGAGACACGCTGACCCGGAAGTCAGGAGACCTGCCTGTAACGGTCGTTCGAGCCGTCGGGCGGGGTGTACCGAAGGCATCGGATAGTCGCGCGCGCCGCGTCTTCCGACAGGAACGGCATTCGTTCTTGTTGGAGGATTTATGCGTCGAATTTTTTGCCTTGCCACATCCGCACTTGCCATCGCGTCTCCGGCCGCCGCGCAGGATACGGACCAAATCGTCATGTTGAACGAGCGCGCTGAGCCGATTACGGTGACCGCGACCGGCCTCGAATTGTCGGTCGAGGATACCGGACAGCCTGTATCCATCATCGAACTGCCTGAAATCCAGGCCGTGCAGGGGGCCGATCTGGCCAGGGTCCTGCGCCGTCTCCCCGGCGTCACGATCAGCCGGAACGGTCCTTCGGGATCGTTCACGGGCGTCCGCGTTCGCGGAGCGGCTTCAGAACAATTGCTGGTGCTGATCGACGGGGTGAAGGTGAACGACGTCGCCGCGCCCGGCGGCGGGTTCGATTTCGCCAATATTCTCGCAGGCAGTGTCGAGCGCATCGAACTCCTTCGCGGACCCAATTCCGTCATCTGGGGATCGGACGCGATGGGCGGGGTGATGAACCTCACCACGCGGCAGGTCGACGGGCTTTCGGCCAGCGCGGAATATGGCGCATTCGACACCGGCTATGCGACGCTTTCGGGCGGCGTCGTGACGGATCGTTTGGAGGCAGGGCTGACCGGGAGCTATTACGACACCGATGGCTTCAGCGCCGCCAGCACTGGCGATGAGGATGACGGTTTCAGGCAATGGCAACTGGCGGGGCGCGGTCGTTTCTGGCTGAACGACAGTCTGTCGCTGACTGCGAACGGTCGATACGCCGATGGGCGGCTGGAGCAGGACGGCTACCCCGCTCCGTTCTATGCCTTCGCCGACACTGACGATCTGCAGGATACCGAGGAATATTCGGGACGCATCGGCGCCGAATACAATGGCGACAGTCTGAACCTGCGGGGCGGCTATGCCATCTCGGACACGACGCGGCTCTACACGGGCGAGAGCTATGGCGATTTCCCCTATGAGACCAAGGGCGGGCTGGAGCGTGCCGAATTGTTCGGCCGGCTCGACTTCACGGAATCGCTGGGTGTCGATTTCGGCGCCGCGCGCGAATGGTACGAATTCGAGGACTCCGGCAGCGACCGCTCGACCACGCTGACCAGCGGGCACGGCCAACTCTCGTGGACGCAGTCTGCTGTGACGCTTGCGGCAGGTGCTCGATATGACGACCACCAGCTGTTTGGCGGCGAGTGGACGTTCGGCGCAAATGGCGCGCTCGCTCTCGGGTCGGGTCTGCGTCTCCGCGCGTCCTATGGCGAAGGCTTCAAGACGCCGACGCTCTATCAGCTCTATTCGTTCTACGGGGACGTCGATCTCTCTCCAGAGCGGAGCGAGGGATATGACGTGGGAATCGAGAAGGGCAGCCGCGACGGCCCCTTCTTCGCCGCGCTGTCCCTGTTCCGGCGGGACAGCACGAACCTGATCGACTTCGATCTCGCCGAAAATGTCTATTATAATGTCGGCAAGGCGCGCGCGCAGGGTGTCGAAATCGAACTAGGTGCGCGTCCCGACGAAAACCTGCGCCTTGGTCTCGTCTACTCCCTGCTCGATACCGAGGACCGGACGAGCGGCGGCAGCTTTGAGGGCAACGATCTCAATCGCCGACCCGACAATGCCCTGACGGCAATGATCGACTGGGCCTCGCCGGTAGGGCTGATGCTGGGAACGGACGTGCGGCTCGTCGGCGACAGCTTCGACGATCGCGGCAATGCCGTGCGGCTGGACGGCTATGTGACCGTCGATTTGCGCGCATCGCTTCCGATCGGAGAGCGGCTGGAACTGTTCGGCCGGGTAGAGAACCTGTTCGATGCGGGTTACCAGACCGTCGCGGGCTATAATTCCGGCGGCGCCGCGGCCTATGGCGGGGCACGGGTAAGGATCTGATGATCGGCAGGGTGGCAGCCGTGTGGGTGGGGGCAGCGATGCTGGCCGCCTGTACGCCTGCCCCCGCCTCGCGATCCGGGTCATACCCTGTGATCGTCTCGATGAATCCGTGCGCGGACGCGATCCTCGCCGATATAGCGCCAGACCATCTCGCGGCCATTTCCCACTACAGCCACGATCCTGCGGGTTCCTCGATGCCGCAGGATTTCGCGTCCCGGTTCCCGGCGGTATCGGGTAACGCCGAGGATGTGGCGGCCTTCGATCCCGACATCGTCGTCGCCAGTACGTTTCTGCCGCCCGCGACCGAAAACGCGCTGCGCGAAATGGGCATTCCGGTGATCAAGACGGGGGGCATCGCCAGCATCGACGATTCCATCCGGCAGATCCGCCAGCTTGCATCGGTGGCGCATGAACAGCGGGCGGGTGAACGCCTTGTTGGCCGGATCGAAAAGGCGGTTCACGAAGCCGCGCGTTCAGGCGAGCCCGAAATGGCCGCGCTCGTGTGGCAGACGGGCGGCCTCGTTCCCGGGGAACAGACGCTCATCAGCGACCTGCTCGGTCACAGCGGCTTCACCAATTGGAGCGCGGGTCGCGGGTTGGGGCAGGGCACCGTCCTGCCGCTGGAACAGGTGCTTGCTGATCCCCCGCCGCTCATGCTTGTCGCTGGTTCGGGTCCGGAAGAGGAAAACCGGAAACTGCATCATCCCGCTCTCGGCTCACTTTCGGCTACGAGGCGGTTCAAGCTGGATCCCACGCTTCTGTTTTGCGGCGGTCCGACGATCCCACGGGCCCTGCGCCGCTTGCAGGATATCAGGAGGGAGAGCGCTTCGTGACTCGCCTTTCCGCCATTCTGATCGCGGCCCTCGCGCTTGCCTTGCCGCTGTCCCTGCTCGCGGGACGCATATGGATCGTGCCCTGGAGCGAGCCGGTGCCCAATGCGTCGGTCATCCTCGCCGAGTTGCGCCTGCCGCGCAGCGTTCTTGCGCTGATCATCGGTGCAGGCCTTGGCGGGGCCGGAGCGGCCATGCAGGGATATCTGCGCAATCCGCTGGCCGATCCCGGCCTGTTCGGCATCGCGCCCGGCGCGGCATTCGGGGCGGTGATGGCCCTGTTTCTGGGCCTCGCCGCCATTCCGTTCATGCTGCCCGCCTTTGCCTTGCTGGGCGCAGGGGGCGCCATGGCGCTGCTGGCCCTGATCGCGGGGCGGACGGGCGGCATCGCTCTGTTCACGCTTGCGGGCCTGATGATCGCAAGCCTTGCCGGAACGCTGACCAGCCTTGCCATCAGCCTGTCGCCCAATCCCTTCGCCATGTCCGAAATCGTGACCTGGCTCATGGGCGCGCTCATCGACCGTAGCTGGAGCGATGTCTGGATCGCGGCGCCCCTGACCCTGGCCGGATTGATCGTTCTGTGGGCGTGCGGCCCTTCGCTCGATGCGATGATGCTGGGCGAAGAGGCCGCCCTCTCGCTGGGAGTCGAGGCGCGCCGCCTGCAATGGGCCATCGTCATCGGCATCGGCCTGACCATTGGGGCCGGCGTGGCAGTGGCAGGCATCGTCGGCTTCGTCGGGCTCATGGTCCCCCATCTCGGCCGGCCTTTCACCGACCGGCGACCGTCCAGCCTGCTCGTTCCTAGTGCATTGGCTGGGGCCTTGCTCGTGCTCGTGGCCGATATTTTCTGCCGCCTCGCTCCCGTGGCCGGCGAGCTGCGTCTCGGCATTGCATTGTCGCTGCTGGGCGCGCCGTTCTTCCTTGCACTCCTGCTTCGCTTGCGGCGGCAACTGGCGTGATGCGGGGCAGCAACATGACCGTCGTGCGTGGCGGATCACCTGTGGTCGCTGGCGCCAGTTGCGTCATCCGGCCGGGCGAAGTGACGGCTATCTGCGGCCCGAACGGCGCTGGAAAATCAACCTTGCTGATGGCGCTGGCAGGGCTGGTCAGCCCAGCCGGGGGCGAGATCGACGTGAACGGCCGGCCACTTGCCGAATTCCAGCCGCGAGAGCGAGCCCGCGTGATCGGCTTTCTCCCGCAGCAATCGGAAGCCGCCTGGGATGTCGATGTCCGGACCCTTGTCGGCCTTGGCAGGCTGCCATGGCGCGCCGTGCCGGGCCGTCCCGTGCGCGCCGGAAAAGAGGCCGATCTGGCCGCAATCGAAAAGGCCATCGCCGACATGCAGCTTGAGCCATTGGCGGACCGGCCCGTTTCGCGACTATCGGGCGGGGAGAAAGCCCGTGCGATGATGGCGCGGGTCCTGGCGGGCGAACCGCAGTACATCCTCGCCGATGAACCTTTCGCCAGCCTCGATATCGGGCATGCCGCTGATCTGGTGCGGCTCATGAAGGAGCAGGCCGCGCGTGGGCGCGCGCTTGCGGTCGTCATGCACGATCTGGCGCTGGCGATGAATCACGCCGACAGGGTCATCGTCCTCGACAAGGGCAGGGTCGCGGCCGACGCGGCTCCCCGGGAAGCGCTCAACGAGGAGTTGATCGCCCGAGTCTGGAACGCGAGTGTACGCTGGATTGGCGACCGCGGTTCGCAGGCGCTGCTGGTCTAGCGCAGGGGATAGGCGACAACCGGATCGTAATGCGCACCCTTGGTCGACAAGGTGCTCTCGAAAAGCATGAATCGCTCGACCGTGAATGGCGCGCATCGCAGCGATGCGTGGGCCGCAAGAAAGGGTGCGATCGGCCCAGCGGACCCCGACAGCCTCGCCAGAGTGATATGCGGCGCGAAAACGCGCGTTTCCGCCGGCAGGCCGACGGACCGGCAAACGCTTTCGATCTTCTTTTGAAGCATGGCCAGGGCAGGCGAGGGACCGATGCCCGCCCACAGCGTATGGGGCCGCCCCTTCTTCTCGAAATGGCCGACGCCCGCGATTTGCAGATCGAACCGCTCAAAACGAACGGCGCTCAGGCCATCGGCAAGATCATTTGCTTGCGGCGTGTCGACCTCACCCACAAAGCGCAAGGTCAGGTGCAACTGCTCCTCCGACTGCCAGCGGGCGTTGTCGATCCCCTCCATCGTGTCGATCAGAATATCGAGCACGTCTTGCGGGGGCTTTATGGCGACGAACAGGCGGTGGGTCATGATCGGGAGCGATCGCAATCCTTCCCGATCGGTTCAAGCTTTCGAAGGGGTCAGCGACACTTGGGATGAGTTTCGATATCGCGAATATCGAGAATCCTGCCATCGGCCGAGGTCGTCTGCACGCACAGCCTCGAAGCCGTATAATAATAGATGCCGTAAAGCGTATCCCCGGAAGAGAACGAGTCCACATTGGTGAAACCGCGCGCCATCAGTTCGTCGAACGCCGCAACGCCGTCCATCCCCTGAATGCCCGAAATGCTGCCTGCATGCGATCCGGTCGCGCCGTGTCCTGCATGGGAACCGCCAGCCGCATGGCCGCTTCCGGTGACCGAGATGGACAGGTTGAACGAACCGCTTTCACCGCGCCGCGCCGTCGACCGCATCTGGTAGACCCGAATCTTGTAGGCCCCCGAGGCGCCCAGCGTGCCCGAGAAACTGTCCCCTTCGGTGCTGCCGATGAAGATCGCCTCGTTATCGCTACCGGGCGGAAGGACGTTGAAATGCACGATCTCCGATCCGCTCATCCGGACCGACATGACCTGACCTTCATTGGCGCGCACGACATAATCCCTGATCTGGTCGCCCGTGATGCTGCCCGACAGGGTCGTGCCGGTCGATCCGGACGGAAACCGGACATCGCTGCTCATGATCTGCGCCATGGCCTGCCAGCCCAGAGGTGCACTCGCCAGAAAACAGCCAGTCAGCACCAGCTTCATCATGCCTTTCATCGTATCCTCCTACAGCCTCGCCAAGCGCCCGGCGCCCGGCGGACCGTCAGCTTAGCGGCAGAATTCAGGCAATCCTAACGAATTGATACGAATTTGAAGATTTGGCGGCAGGCCGCAGGCAGCGCCTATTTCGCCTTGTACACCTGCTCGTCCCCCGGAAACCGGCGAGAGCGTACGTCGGCCGCATATTCCGCCGCCGTGTCCGATATGACGCTGGCGATATCGTTGTAGCGTTTGACGAAGCGGGGCGTGCGCTCGAACATGCCCAGCATGTCCTCGGCGACCAGGACCTGTCCGTCGCAGCGGGCCGAACCGCCGATGCCGATGGTCGGGATCGAGAGCTGCTCGGTCAGCGCGATGGCGATATCCTCGACCACGCCTTCGATCACCACGGCGAACGCGCCGGCGTCCGCCGCCGCCTTGCCGTCCGCGACGATGCGCGCTTCCTCCGCCTCGCTGCGGCCCCGCGCCATATATCCGCCAAGCGCGTTCACCGCCTGAGGCGTCAGGCCGACATGCCCCATCACGGGAATGCCGCGCTGCGAGAGGAAGCTGATCGTCTCGGCCATGGCGACACCGCCTTCCAGCTTGACCGCCGCCGCGCCGGTTTCGGCCATGATCCGGCTGGCGCTTTCGAATGCCTGCTGCGGCGACGCTTCATAGCTGCCGAACGGCATGTCGATCACGACCAGCGAGTGATACGATCCCCGCACCACCGCCGCGCCATGCGCCGCCATCATGTCGAGCGTCACGGGAAGCGTGGAGGGCAGGCCATATATCACCTGCCCCAGCGAGTCCCCTACCAGCAGGATATCGCAATGCGGATCCAGCAACTGTGCCATCCGCGCGGTATAGGCCGTCAGCATCACCAGCGGTTCTTCGGTCACCCCGTCCTTCTTGCGCTGCATCACCTTGGGCACGGTCAGGCGCTTCATCGGGGCGGGGGTGGGATTGGCGCGGCTGGTCGCGGTGTCGAGCTGAAAGGTCGTGGACATGACCCGCGTTCTAGCGGGCGAGCACCGCGCTGGAAAGTCCGCCAGAGGGGGCGCAATGTGGACGCACGCCAGACAGCGGGTTTCCAGCGGGCGTTTCGTGTCTATAAGTCAGGCCGGTTACAGATGAAACGGAGGGATGAATGGCAGGTGCGACTGGACAGGCCGGTGAACAGGGCTGGTCCTCGCGGACGGCATTCCTGCTCGCCGCGATCGGCGCGGCGGTCGGATTGGGCAATATCTGGCGCTTTCCCACCCTGGCGGGAGAGAATGGCGGCGGTGCCTTCGTTCTCGTCTATATCGGCTGCGTGTTCCTGATCGGCCTGCCGCTGGTCCTGTCCGAAGTGATGATCGGCCGCACGGGGCGCGAGGATGCCGCCGGATCGATCGCGCGCGTCGCCGAAAAATCGGGCGTGTCCACCAAGTGGCGGGTCTTTGGCGGCATAGAGATCATCGCCGCCTTTCTCATCCTGTCCTTCTATTCGGTCGTGGCGGGCTGGGCGCTGTATTATGTCTTCGTGATGATCGGTGACGTCGCCTCCTCGATCGGCGCGGGCGCGCCGTTCGGCACTGCCTTCGCGGGCGAGACGCAGGAAATCATCACCGGCCGCATGGGTTCGCTGTTCGGCAACCTCGGCATGATGATCGGGATGCACACGGCGTTCATGGCGGTCACCGTGCTGATCGTCGCCAAGGGCGTGCATGACGGGATCGAAAAGGCGGCCAGCACGCTGATGCCCGCGTTTTTCGTGCTGCTGGTCGCGATCACGATCTATGGCGCGTTCACCGGTGAATTCGCGCAGGCGCTGGCGTTCCTGTTCACGCCCGATTTTTCCGAACTGACGCCTACGGCGGTGAACGAGGCGCTGGGACAGGCACTGTTCTCACTCTCGCTCGGCTCCGCGGCGCTGATCACCTATGGCGCCTATGTCGGCGACGATGTGAAGCTGGCGCCGACCGCGGGCATGATCGCGGCGGCCGATACGGGCGTGGCCCTGCTGTCGGGCCTGATGATCTTTCCCATCGTGTTCGCGGTGGGACTCGATCCCGCGGCGGGGCCGGTGCTGGTGTTCCAGTCGCTGCCCGTCGCCTTCTCGCAGATGCCGGCGGGTTCGCTGATCGGCCTTGCGTTCTTCGTGCTGATCTTCTTCGCCGCGCTCACCAGTTCGATCTCGCTGCTCGAAGGGCCGGTGGCCTGGGTGATCGACCGCTTTCGGCAAAAGCGTCTGGTCGCCGCGCTGCTGGTCGGCGGCGGGGCCTATGTGATCGGCCTGTTCTGCGCGATGGGCTATAATGTGCTGTCCGACGTCAGGCCGCTGTGGTTCTGGGACATCTTCGCGAACAACGACATACTGGATTCGATCGACGGGCTGACGGGCAAGGTGATGCTACCCCTTGCCGCGCTCGGCGTATCTTTGTTCATCGGCTGGAAGGCGGATCGCAGGCTGGTCGAGGCGGAGACGGGCCTGTCGGCGGGTATGTTGACGCTTTATCGCCTCGTCATGGCGTGGCTGGCACCGGTGGCGGTGTTTCTGATCCTGCTGTTCGGCCTGTTCCCCGGCCTGCTGGGATCGGCCTGATCGCATAGGCGCCTGATTGCCTAGGCGAAGTATCGCATAAACGAAGGGGCCGCCTGGAGGGCGGCCCCTTTTGCATTACAGTGTGGTTTCGGCGTGGTTCTCGCCCACATCGTGGGTGACATCCATGCCCAGCAGCATCTTGGCGGTGGTGGTCAGGCCAAGGTCGGCATCCCAGATGGTCGCATCGCCCAGATCCATCCGCATCATCAGCAGGCGGGGATCGGTCTTGCCTTCCGGAAACCAAGCCTCGACCGTATTGTCCCACTGCTTTTCCAGCCGTTCCTTGCTCGTTTCCTCGACAAGATTGCCGTGGAAGCGCGCGAACAGCTTATGGCCGTCCGACGCAAAGCTGGCATTGGCCGGGCCCATCTTGGCAAAATGATTGTCGCGATAGGTGAAGAACCAGATCGCGTGATTGGCGTCTTTGTCCAGCTGCGCCGTCATCGGTGCCGTGCTGTCCGGATTGCTGTCGAGCTGCAACATCACGAAGGGTGAAGAGGCCAGCTCTTTCCAGAACTTGTGCTTCATCTCGTCGGGATTGCCCTGTTCGTATTTCATATGTGTGTCCTTCGGTTTTCGTGTCCTTGTTATCGCAACGGGCAGAACCCGCAGCCGTTCCGTTTTTCCCCATGGTGCATGGACGAGGCGTATGGAACATAATAAGAACACAGGGCGTTTCCGATTCCCGATTCGCCCTCTTATCCGACTGCAAGCAGGAGTTTTGTCATCGCTGTTCCGGGTTCCGATCATGCCGATGCCGCCCTTCCCGAAGGGCTGTTTCCGGCTGCCGAACTGGCGGGTTCGCGCTGGCTGGATGGAAAGGACGGCGCTTCGACGCGGGGGTGGAGCCCGGACATCGCCTTTCGCGGGGCGGGAGAGATCTTTGCGCGGGGCGACGAAGGGGCAGGGGCGGCGCTGGCGCTGGAACTGGCGCGATCCGCGCCAAGGCCGGGGGATCAGCAGGCCCTGACCGAAACCGATGACGAGCGGGCCTTCCTGTGGGTTCAGGACGCGGCGGCCATCCTCACGGGCGGTCGTCCTTTCCTTCCCGGCCTGCCGCGCGATCTTGCGCACCGGCTGATCCATGTCACCGCCAGGACCGCAGAGGATGCGCTGTTCGCTCTGGAGGAAGGCGTGCGCTGCCGCGACCTTGCCTTCGTGGTGGGAGAGATCGCGGGCAATCCCCGGGCGCTGGATTTCACCGCCTCGCGCCGGCTGGTGCTGGCGGCGGAACGCCACCAGGTGCCGCTATGGCTGGTGCGCCTCGATGCAAGGCGCGATCTGGGGGCGGCGCGCATGCGGTGGGACGTGCGCTCTGCCATGTCGCATGCGCCGCGCTGGAATCCGCAGGCGCCCGGCCTGCCGGGCTGGCGCGGGGAATTGTTCCGCGCACGCGGCCTGCGTCCCGGTGCATGGTGGATCAGGCCGGAACTCGCCACCTGTGATGGAGGGGGCCATGGGGAATCGATCCTCTCCGCCCGCCCGATCGATCACGATGCCGCACACCAGCGACCGCACGCCCAACCGGCGCGTGCTGGCGATCTGGTGCGCGCGGCTGGCGATCGATCGCTGGCGGCAGGCTGAAGGGGCGGACGCGGCGGCGGACACCCCCGTCGCGCTGATCTGCGAAACGGCGCATGGCCCCCGCATCACCGCCACCAATCGCGCAGCGGAAATTGCGGGCGTGCGGACCGGCACCATGCTGGCCGATGCGCGCGCCCTGTGTCCCGCGCTGGACGTCCGGCCTGCCGATCCCGCGGGCGATCTCGCCTTTCTGGAAAGGCTGGCCGTCTGGGCGCAGCGCTGGGGACCATGGAGCGCGCTTGATCCGCCCGACGGCGTGATCGTCGACATCACCGGCGCGGCGCATCTGTTCGGCGGAGAGCCGCGCCTGCTGGCCGATGCGTCGCGCGTGTTCGAACGGCGCGGCCTGACGGTACGGCTGGCGATCGCGCCCACCGCCGGGGCCGCATGGGCGCTGGCGCATTTCGCGGCATCATCGGGGCACAAGGGTGGCGCGATCCTGCCACAAGATGGCGATATCGCGGCCTGTCTTGCGCAATTGCCGGTGGCCGCGCTGCGGCTGGACGACGATGTGCTGACGGTGCTGCGCCGTCTGGGGCTGAAGCGTCTGGGCGATCTCGACGACATCGGCCGCGACGCCCTGTCGCGCCGCTTTCGCAACCGCCGTTCGGCCATGGCCAATCCGCTGATGCGGCGCGACCAGATGATCGGGCTCGTCCCCGAACCCATGCTTCCGGTGATCGGCAAATCGCCGGCGATGGTGCAGCTGCGCCTGATGGAACCGATCCGCCATCTGCCCTTGCTGGAAACGGTGCTGGCCGATCTGGCCGCCGCCATGATGCGCGAACTGGAAGGCAGGGGGGAAGGCGCGCGCAGGCTTGAATTCGCATGCTGGCGGGTCGACGGCGAAGTCGCGGTCCGCACGCTCGAACTGGCCGCCGCCACGCGCGACGGGGCCCATATCTGCCGCCTGTTCGCCGAACGCATCGCGACGATCGATGCGGGGCTTGGGATAGAGATGGCGCGGCTGGTGGTTCGCTGGGCAGAGCCGCTGGACTTGGCGCAGGGGGATCTCGAGGCGTCCGCGCAGCAGCATGGCACCAGCCTTGCAGCCTGTGTCGACCGTCTGGCCGCGCGGCTGGGCCCGCAGGCCGTGCGCCGTCCGGTGCCGCATGCCAGCCATGTGCCCGAACGCGCGCAGCGCTGGCAGGCGCCGCTCGACAGCCTGCCGGCCGCGCAGGAGAGTTTTGCCTTCCATGCCCGCCCGCTCAAGCTGCTGGACAAGGCGGAATTGATTTCCGTTCTCTATGCCACCCCCGACGGACTGCCTCAGCGTTTTCGCTGGCGCGGCGGGCTGCACGATGTGGCCCGCGCCGAGGGTCCCGAACGCATCGCGCCCGAATGGTGGCGCGAAAAGGGGGCGGCAAGGCTGCGCGATTACTACCGGATCGAGGATGGCGAGGGGCGGCGTTTCTGGATCTATCGCCTCGGTCTTGCAGGCGACGGCCGGGGCGGCGCGCCCGAATGGTTTCTGCAGGGAATATTCGGCTGAAGTTCCCGAACCCGACCGGATTATTCAGGACCAACCACGCAATTGCAGTGCATCAAGCCAAAGGGCGGCGAAGCCAAAACTCCGCCGCCCCCACACGGAGGCCTTCCGTGCTATTCGACATCCGCGATCCCTGATTTACCGCTTCATCAAGGCATGCATGCCGATGAGCCGTTTCCCCTTTATCTGATCTTATCCTCAAAAAATCCAGCAAATAGTTAACACAGCTTGTAATTCATATGACAAAGACAACTCCACGTTTGAGCCACAAAAGAACACAATATGGTTAACCTTTGGCAGATTCTTGTGAAAATTATGTTCGATTTTTCAGGCTGGCCACCGAGCCTCGAAGAACATATAGTGAACGCAGGAGTCGCGCATGATACAGAAGACCGTAATCGAAAGGCTGAAAGTCCTGGCGGATGCCGCCAAATATGATGCGTCCTGCGCATCGTCGGGCACGAACAAACGCGACAGCCGCGGGGGCAAGGGCGTCGGGTCCACCGAGGGGATGGGCATCTGCCACGCCTATGCGCCCGACGGGCGCTGCATCTCGCTGCTCAAGCTGCTGCTGACCAATCATTGCATCTTCGATTGCCACTACTGCGTGAACCGCAAGAGCTCGAACGTGGAGCGGGCGCGCTTCACGCCGCAGGAAGTGGCCGATCTGACGCTCTCGTTCTACAAGCGCAATTATATCGAGGGGCTGTTCCTGTCTTCGGGCATCATCCGCAATTCCGACCATACGATGGAGCAGCTGGTCGAAACCGCGCGCATCCTGCGCGAGGAGCATGATTTCCGCGGCTACATCCACCTCAAGACCATTCCCGAGGCCGATGCAGAGATCGTGCGCCGCGCGGGGCTGTACGCCGACCGGGTGTCGATCAATGTCGAACTGCCCACCGTGGCCGGGCTGGTGCGGCTGGCGCCCGACAAGAACGCGCAGACCATCGATGGCGCGATGGGCACGATGAACGATGCCATCACCGAGGCGCGCGACGCGAAGAAGCGCTTTCGCCATGCGCCCCGCTATGCGCCCGCGGGCCAGTCGACCCAGATGATCGTGGGTGCCGACGGAGCCAGCGATGCCGATATCGTCAACCGGGCCAGCGCGCTTTACGGCCAGCACCGGCTGCGGCGTGTCTATTACTCGGCCTTCAGCCCCATTCCTGATGCCAGCGCGGTGCTGCCGCTGAAGCGTCCGCCCCTGATCCGCGAGCACCGGCTATACCAGTCGGACTGGCTGATGCGCTTCTACGGCTATTCGCCGGGCGAGGTGGCGCAGGCTGCCGGTGTGGACGGCATGCTGCCACTGGACATCGATCCCAAGCTGGCGTGGGCGCTGAAGTTCCGCGAAAGCTTTCCCGTCGACGTGAACCGTGCGCCGAAAGAGGCGCTGCTGCGCGTGCCGGGGCTGGGTACGCGCGGGGTGGGCCAGATCCTCAGCGCGCGGCGGCATCGCACCCTGCGGCTGGACGATATCGCAAAGCTGACCGTGTCGGTGGCCAAGCTGCGGCCCTTCATCGTCACGGCCGACTGGCGGCCCGTGACGCTGACCGACCGGGCCGATCTCAAGGCGCTGGTCGCCCCCGATGCGGGGCGGCAACTGGACCTGTTCGCGGCATGACGGCGCTTCAGCATGTCAGGCTGGGCGCCTATCACGTGGTGCCGATGGCCGCGCCGGACGATTTCGCCGAATGGCGCGATCATGCGCGGCGCATGGTCATGGCCGACGTGCCGCCCGACCGCATCGCATGGTCCGAACCGGGCGGCCCGGCGGGCAATCTGTTCACCCATGGCGACCGCCGCCTGCCCGTGCCCGACAGGGACGCCGCGCAGCCGCGCGTATCGCGCCGCTTCATGGAAATCGCGAAGACGGTCATCATGCATTCCGATCCGGAACGCTTTGGCCTGCTCTATCGCGTGCTGTGGCGGCTGCAGTCGAAACCGCGGCTGATCGAGGATGCGGCCGATGCCGACATCCGAGCGATGGCCGACATGGCGCGCGCGGTCCGCCGCGACATTCACAAGATGCGCGCCTTCCTGCGCTTTCGCGAGGTCGAGCATGAGGAGGGCGAATATTTCGTCGCCTGGTTCGAACCGTTCCACCACATCCTGCGCCACAACGCGGGGTTCTTCACGCGCCGCTTTGCCAATATGCGCTGGTCGATCCTGACCCCGCGCGGCAGCCTGCACTGGGACGGCGAGACGCTGCGCGAAGGCCCCCCGGCCACGCGCGCCGATGCGCCTACGGGCGATCCGGTCGAGGAGATGTGGCGCGGCTATTACGCATCCATTTTCAATCCGGCGCGTTTGAAGATCGGGGCCATGCTCAAGGAAATGCCCCGCAAGTACTGGAAGAACATGCCCGAGGCGCAGCTCATTCCCGAACTCGTCGCGGGCGCGCAGGCGCGAGAGGCGGCGATGGTATCGGCAGGTGCGATGGATGAGGAAGAGCGGCCCGAAACGCTGAACGCGGTCGACAAGGCGATTCATGCCTGTGCCCGCTGCCCGATCGGTGAACTGCACAACACGGCGGTAATGGGCGAGGGGCCCGCGGGCGCCCCGCTGATGATCGTGGGCGAACAGCCCGGCGATAACGAGGATCTGCAGGGCCGCCCGTTCGTGGGCCCCGCCGGGCAATTGCTGGACGTGCATCTCGAACAGGTGGGGATCGACCGCAAGGCCGCCTATGTCACCAATGCGGTCAAGCATTTCAAATATGTGCAGCGCGGCAAGCGCCGCCTGCACCAGTCGCCCGCCGCCAAGGAAATCGACATCTGCCGCTGGTGGGTAGAGGCCGAGCGCTCGATCGTGAAGCCGCGCCTCGTGCTGGCGATGGGGGCCAGTGCGGCGCGGTCCATGCTGGGCAAGACGGTTTCGATCACCAAGGCGCGGGGCAAGCCGATCGAGCTGGAGGATGGCAGCGAGCTGTGGGTGACCGCGCACCCGTCCTATCTGCTCCGCCTGGAAGGGGCCGCGCGCGAGGAACAGACGCGCCTGTTTGGCGAAGACCTGGCCGCCGTCGCCGCGCGGCTGGAGGCGCTGGCGTGACCCTTGCGCATATGGCCCGCTGTGGAGATCCTGTGGACAAGCCTGTGCGCAGACCTGCGGAAATCCCTGTGGACAGGCCGGGACAGCATGGGGAAACCTGTGCATGCCCGCGCGGCTAGGGCCGTCATGGTGCCGCCATGCCCGACGCCCCGCTTACGCCCGACCGCCGCCGGATCGATGTCGATCCCGATGCGATAGACACGCCCGAAAGAGCTCCTTTCGTCGAGCTGGGGCTGGTGTCGTGCTTTACCTTCCTGCGCGGCGCGTCGGATGCGGTCGATCTGGTCACGACGGCGCGTGCACTCGGCTATGACACGATCGGGATAGCCGATGCCAATTCGCTGGCAGGCGTGGTGCGCATCCATACCGAGGCGGAAACCCTGCGTCTGCGCCCCGTTATCGGCGCGCGGATCGAGACCGTGGAGGGCCTCGCGTTCCTCGCCTATCCCGAAACACGCGCGGCTTATGGCCGGCTGTCGCGCCTGATCAGCCGGGGGCGCATGCAAACCCTGTCCGGCGACTGGCAGGACAAGGGCATATGCGAGATCGATCTGGCGATGTTGGCCGCCCATGCCGCCGACGATGGAGGAGGGGCGCTGCACCTGATCGCCCTGCCGCCGCCGGATCTGGATGCGGACATCACGGTCAGCCTTCCCGGCAATGTCGTTCCGCTGGACGGCAGCGCGCCAGAACCGGCGCAAAGGCGGCTGAGTTTTGCCAGACTTGTGCCGCATCTGGGCGCAATGCTGCCATCCTTGCGCCATCTTGCGGCCAGCCATCTGTATTGCGGCGACGATATCGCCCGGATCGAACGGCTGAACGCGCTGGCGCGGGACAACGGGATGACGATCCTGGCGACCAATGACGTGCATTACCACGCGCCCGACCGCCGTCCGCTGCAGGACGTGATGACCGCGATCCGGCACAAGACCACCGTGGCGAAGGCCGGCTATCTGCTGCACGCCAATGCCGAACGGCATCTGAAGGCGCCGGAAGAAATGATGCGCCTGTTCGCCCGCTGGCCCCATGCGATACGCGCCGCGCGGGATCTGGCGGACAGGTGCCGCTTCAGCCTGAACGAGCTGCGCTATGAATATCCCGAGGAGATCTATCCGCAGGGCCGCACGCCGCAGCAGCATCTGGAAATCCTGACATGGGAGGGGGCAGCGCGCCGCTATCCGCCAGAGGATTATCCCGCCGGCGTGCCCGATCATATCCGCGCCACGATTGCGCGCGAACTGGCATTGATCGAGAAGCTGGACCTGGCCCGCTATTTCCTGACCATCAAGGACATCGTCGACTTCGCGCGCAGCGTCGATCCGCCGATCCTGTGCCAAGGGCGCGGCTCTGCCGCCAATTCGGCGGTGTGCTATTGCCTTGAGATCACGGCGGTCGATCCCGCGCGCCACGCCCTGCTGTTCGACCGCTTCATTTCCGAAGAGCGCAAGGAGCCGCCCGACATCGACGTCGATTTCGAGCATGAGCGGCGCGAGGAAGTGATCCAGCATATCTATGAGAAATACGGGCGCCACCGCGCCGGCCTGTGCGCCACCGTCATCCATTACCGCCCACGCATGGCGATCCGCGAAGTGGGCAAGGCGATGGGCCTGTCCGAGGATGTGACCTCCAAGCTGGCAGGCACCGTCTGGGGCGGCTGGGGACGCGAGATCGGCGAGGCGCATGTGGCAGAGACCGGCATGGACATCAGCGATCCGCATCTGCGGCGGGTGCTGGCGCTTACCCAGCAGATGATCGGCATGCCGCGCCATCTGTCGCAGCATGTCGGCGGCTTCATCCTGACGCAGGGCGCGCTGACCGAGACGGTGCCGATCGGCAATGGCGCGATGCCCGATCGCAGCTTCATCGAATGGGACAAGGACGATATCGAGGCGCTGGGCATATTGAAGGTCGACGTGCTGGCGCTGGGCATGCTGACCTGCATCCGGAAATGCCTCGACGAAGTGGCCGATCACCATGGCCGCGCGCTGACGCTGGCCAGTGTCCCGCGCGAGGATCCCGAGACCTATGCCATGCTGCGGCGCGGGGATTCGCTGGGCGTGTTCCAGGTGGAGAGCCGGGCCCAGATGAACATGCTGCCGCGCCTGCGCCCGCGCGAGTTCTATGATCTTGTGATTCAGGTCGCCATCGTGCGACCCGGCCCCATTCAGGGCGACATGGTGCATCCCTATCTCAAGCGCCGGCGCGGAGAGGAACGCGTGGAAATCCCCGCTCCCGGCCCTGCGCACGGGCCGCCCGATGAGCTGTCCAGCATACTTGGCCGCACGCTGGGCGTGCCGATCTTTCAGGAGCAGGCGATGAAGATCGCGCTGGATGCCGCCAAGTTCTCGTCGGCGGAAGCCAACCGGTTGCGCAAGGCGATGGCGACCTTCCGATCGCGCGGCATGGTGGACGAGCTTCAGGACATGATGGTCGAACGCATGGTGGAGCGCGGCTATGACCGCGAATTCGCGCAGCGCTGCTTCAACCAGATCCGCGGTTTCGGCGAATACGGCTTTCCCGAGAGCCACGCCGCCAGCTTTGCTCATCTGGTCTATGTGTCGAGCTGGCTGAAATGCCATTACCCTGCCGCCTTCGCCTGCGCGCTGCTGAATTCGCAGCCGATGGGGTTCTATGCGCCTGCACAGATCGTGCGCGACGCGGCGGAGCACGGGGTGGAGGTGCGGCCTGCCGATGTGAACTTGTCGGAATGGGATTGCACGCTGGAACCTGCGGAACGCGATGGCGTCGCATTGCGGCTGGGCCTGCGGCAGGTGGACGGCCTGCCCGAACATGTCGCGGCCCGCCTGATCGCCGCGCGCGAGGATCACGGCGCCTTTCCCGATGTGGCTGCCTTGCGCGAAAGATCGGGCATTCCGGCTGCGCATATCGAGCGTCTGGCCCATGCCGATGCCTTCGGCTCTATGCGATTGTCGCGCAGGCAGGCTTTATGGGATGCGCGTTCCATCGTATCGGCCCCGCCGCTGCCCTTGTTCGAGGCGGCAAGGGCCCGCGACGAGGGGGCGGAGACTGCGCCTGCCCGTCTTCCCGCGATGCCCCTGTCCGAGGAAGTGGTGGCGGATTACCAGACCATGCGCCTCTCGCTGAAGGCGCATCCGATGGCTTTCCTGCGCGCCGGACTTGCCGAACGCGGTTTCATCCGCGCCTGCGACCTGCGCGACCGCAAGTTCCGTTCCAACGTGCAGGTTTCGGGCGTCGTGCTGATCCGTCAGCGCCCCGGCAGCGCCAAGGGCGTATGCTTCATCACGCTGGAGGACGAGACCGGCGTCATCAATCTGGTCGTCTGGCCGCATCTGAAGGAGAAATACCGCAAGGTGGTGATGGGCGCGCGGCTGATGGAAGTGCGCGGCCGGGTCGAATATGACGATGACGTGGTTCATGTGATCGTGCAGCACATGGTCGATGCCAATCACGCGCTGCATGCTCTGTCCGACGACATGATGCCGACGGTGCTGGCCCGCGCCGATCATGTGCAGAGCCCGCTCCCCGCCAAGATGAACCCGCGCGACAATCTGCGCGAAGGGGCGGACGACCCCGCGGTTGCCGCTCCGCATGGCAGCGCACCCGACGGTGCGATCCTGCCGATCGATCCGTGGGAGCCGCCGCCCGCCGGCAACCGCGAATGCGGGTTCCAGGGACGGCATCCGCGCGATGTCCGGATCGTGCCCCGGATCCTACCGCCTTCTCGGGATTTCCATTGAAGTGAATATCGAAAAACGCCTGCCGCCCCGCCCCTTCCGCATCGATCGCCTGATCATCGTTCTGTTCGTGCTGCTCGCGCTGGGGGCCGGTGCGCATGGCTGGCTGAAGGCGCATCCGGAACATGATCCGCGCGCGCCGCTCGATCTGAATGGTCCCGAAGGCTGGGCGACGGGGACCAAGCTGGCATCGCTGCGCGGCGATCCCGGCCTGTGCCGCGATGCGCTGGACCGGGCCGGTATTCCCTTCACGCCGCTCGATCCGGCGGGGGAGGGCGCGTGTCGGCGCGAGGACAGGCTTCGGATCACCGATCTCGCGGATCGCGGCCTGCAGCTTTCGCCCTCGGCGCCAGAGGCCAGCTGCGCAGTCGATGCGGCGCTCGTCTGGTGGATGCGGCACCGGGTGCAGCCCGCGGCGGAGCAATTGCTGGGAAGCAGGGTGGCAAGCCTGCAGCACCTCGGCACCTATAGCTGCAGGCGCGTCAATGGCGGCACCACGGGACGATGGAGCGAACATGCGACCGCCAATGCCATCGATATCGCGGGGTTTACGCTGGAGGATGGACGGCAGCTAACCTTGTCAGGCGATTGGGCGGAGGAAGGCTCCGGCAATCCGGAGGCGGCGTTTCTGCGGCAGGTACGGGACGGGGCCTGCGACGTATTCGGCACTGTGCTGTCGCCTGAATATAATGCGCTGCATGAAGATCATTTTCATCTCGACCAGGCGGATCGAGGTTTCGGCAGTTTCTGCCGCTAGGACATCGACTGTTAGGACATCTATGATTAGGATAGGGGCGGGCGCGACCCAAACCCGCCCTAGATCAGTCGCGGAACTTCATCGACCGCAGCAATATGGAACTCGCCACGGTCCTGTATTCCGCACGGTCGCCCGATGCGCTCTGCATCTCGGATTCGGTCATCGCCATGTGCCTGCGATAGGCCTCGGCCCGCGCTTCTTCTTCTTCGGGCGTTTCCCATTCGGTCCAGCGCGTCATCAGATAGACATCGGGCTCGCCCTTGCGCGGGAACGAGTTGATCAGGACTTCGTAACCGGTGATCCAGCCCTGTTCCATTGCGAAGGCCTGACCCTTGCGCCACATGCCGGCCAGATGGTTGGCATAATCCAGCCCATGTCCGTCATCGATCTCGATACCGGATACCTCGACATATTCACCACTGACAAACGGCCATTCGCTTTGGGCCATCGCAAGTTGAGGGCAGGCAAACGCCATCGTCGCCGCGACAAGCGGCGCAAGTAGTCTTGCAGTTTTCATCAGTTTTCCCCTTGTTGGAACCTGCGCGACAGGCGCAGTTTTCCATCGGGCATAACCGGTATATTTTGAACGTCGATGTTATACCCGACAAAGGTCAGGCTGCGCCGGTGTTAATCTTCTGTCAATCTTGCAGCGCAGCAAAAATGACTAGGACGCTTCGAATGCATATCCGGCCGACCGCACCGTCCTGACCGGGTCCTTGCTACCCTCGACGGACAAGCCCTTGCGAAGACGGCGAATATGGACGTCGACCGTGCGCAGTTCGATGTCGCTGCCCGTGCCCCAGACCGCATCCAGCAATTGTCCGCGGCTGAACACGCGTCCGGGATGCTCCATGAAGAATCGCAGCAGGCGGAACTCCGTCGGGCCAAGTTGCAGTGCTTGGCCGCGGCGGGTTGCCTTGTGGCTGGTCGCATCCAGCTTGATATCGCCGACTTCCAGCATCTCGCCAGCAAGCGCCGGACGTACGCGGCGGAGCACCGCGCCGACGCGCGCGATCAATTCGCGCGGGGAGAACGGCTTGGTCACGTAATCGTCGGCACCGGTTTCCAGCCCACGGATGCGATCGTCCTCGCTTCCGCGCGCGGTCAGCATCACGATGGGAACATGCGCCGTTTCCTTGTCGCGGCGCAGGCGGCGGCAGATCTCGATGCCGCTGGTGCCTTCGACCATCCAGTCCAGAATGACCAGATCGGGCGCCTGTTCGTCGGCAAGGATCAGCGCTTCGTCGCCGTCGCCGGTGACATGCACTTCATAGCCCTCGGCCTCGAAGCGATATTGCAAGAGCTCGGCAAGCGAGAGATCGTCTTCGACGAGAAGCAGGCGCGGAGCGGGCAAATCCTCGGATCCTTGTCAGTGGCTGTTCGATCCTCCCATCACACGCTTTTTATTACCGGCATATGACAAGAGATTGATTTGCGTGCGACTGTCCGGCGGGATTTTAGCGCTCGGTATCCTCGCGGTCCGGCGGATAGGAGCCGGTGGCGGAGAAATGCACCATTTCCGCGACATTGGTCGCATGGTCGCCGACGCGTTCGATATTGCGCGCGACGAACAGCAATTGCGCGGTGCTGCCGATCGTGGCCGGGTTTTCGACCATGTGGGTGACCACGTTGCGGAAGATGCTGTCGTAGAATGCATCGACGCGCGCATCGCGGGCGATCACTTCCTTGGCCAGCATGGGATCGCGAGCGGCATAGGCGGTGAGCACGTCGTGCACCATCTCGACCGCGATCTCGCCCATTGCGGGGATCAGCGCGAGCGGCTCGAACCGGCGGCGACCTTCGATCCGGTTGACGCGCTTGGCGATGTTCTTGGCGTAATCGCCGATACGTTCGACCACGCCCGCGATTTTCAGCGCCGCGATCACTTCGCGCAGATCGTCGGCCATCGGCGCGCGCAGCGCGATGGTGCGAACGGCCAGCCGGTCGATCTCCATCTCGAGCGCGTCGATTTCCTTGTCGCGCGCAATGACGCGATTTCCCAGATCCTCGTCGCCATTGACGATGGCGTCGAGCGATTCCTGTACCGAAAGTTCGGCAAGACCGCCCATTTCCGCGACCAGACCGCGGAGGCGGGTGATGTCTTCCTCGAACGCCTTGACCGTGTGTTCCATAATCAGCCGTAGCGCCCCGTGATGTAGTCCTTCGTGCGTTCTTCGCGCGGATTCGTGAAGATGTCACTTGTCTTCCCGTATTCCACCATCTTGCCCATGTGGAAAAACGCCGTCCGCTGCGACACGCGCGCCGCCTGCTGCATAGAATGGGTGACGATCACGATCGCATAGCGGCCGCGAAGCTCGTCGATCAGCTCCTCGATACGGGCCGTGGCAATCGGGTCGAGCGCCGAACAGGGCTCGTCCATCAGGATCACTTCGGGATCGACGGCGATCGCGCGGGCGATGCACAGGCGTTGCTGCTGACCGCCGGAGAGTGCTGTGCCCGAATCCGCCAGCCGGTCCTTCACCTCTTCCCACAGTCCCGCGCGCTGCAGTGATTCCTCGACGATCCGGTCCATTTCCGCCTTGGTTGAGGCGAGCCCGTGGATGCGCGGACCGTAGGCGATGTTCTCGTAAATCGACTTGGGGAACGGGTTCGGTTTCTGGAACACCATTCCGACGCGGGCGCGCAATTGCACCACGTCCATTCTCGATCGGTAGATGTCTTCGCCGTCCAGCAGGATCTCACCCTCGACCCGCGCGCTGGAAATCGTGTCGTTCATCCGGTTCAGCGTGCGCAGGAAGGTCGACTTACCGCATCCGGAAGGGCCGATGAAGGCCGTCACGTAACGCGTGTGGATGTCGATGGACACCTCGTCGATCGCCTTCTTGTCTCCGTAGAACACGGAGACGTCATTGGCCGATATCTTCGGCCTGGCAGAAGCGGTGTGCGTGGCGGCCTCGGCCGTGTTGGGTTCGTGCATGGTCATCTTCATTTGACGGTCTCTGGGTTTACCAGCGGCGTTCGAACTTGTTGCGCAGGTATATGGCGAGGCCGTTCATGGCCAGCAGGAAGAGCAATAGCACGATAATCGCGGCAGATGTACGCTCGACAAAACCCCGGTCGATCTCGTCCGACCAGAGGAAGATCTGGACGGGCAGCACGCTGGACGGCGAGGTAAAGCCGGCTGGCGGGGTGGCGACGAAGGCGCGCATGCCGATCATCAGCAGCGGCGCGGTTTCGCCCAAGGCGCGGGCCATGCCGATGATCGTGCCGGTCAGGATGCCGGGCAGGGCAAGCGGCAGGACGTGATGGAACACGACCTGCACTTCGGATGCGCCGATGGCGAGGGCGCCGTCCCGGATCGAAGGGGGCACCGACTTGATCGCGTTGCGCCCGCTGATCACGATCACCGGCATCGTCATCAGCGCAAGCGTCATGCCGCCGATGATCGGCGCCGAGCGCAGATTGGGAAAGATCCATAGGAAGACGGCGAGGCCCAACAAGCCGAAGATGATCGAGGGCACCGCCGCGAGATTGTTGATCGATACCTCGATGATGTCGGTCCACTTGTTCTTGGGCGCATATTCCTCGAGATACACCGCTGCCAGCACCCCGATCGGGAACGCCAGCACCAGCGTTACGATCATGGTGAGCAGCGATCCCTTGAGCGCGCCCCAGATGCCCGCTTCCTGAGGCTCGGTCGCGTCGGCGCGCGCCAGAAAGCCCCAGTCGATCGCGCGCGACAGAACGCCTTCGTCCTTCAATCGGGCCGCCAGGGCTCGCAATTCGGCAGGGCCTTCACCGCGGTAGGCCGCGGCGAGATCGTCCCGCACCGGCAGGGAAACGGTGACGTCCTGATTGAGCATGTCGGGATCGGACGCGATCTTGGAAGCAAGGTCACGCGAGGCGCCGCCGCCAAGCTGGGCGGCAACCTCGGCGCCATATGCCTGGGTCGCCGCGAACTGCAGCGCATCGTCCAATCCGGCGGAGCGCAGCATCGCCTCGGCCCCCGGCTGTTCCAACTGGCTCTGATCGACGGCAAGGCCCAGTTCGGTGAAGCGGATCGGCACCTTGAGTTCGGCCCGCGTGAAACCCGCGATCCCGTTCGACGTCATCGCGAACAGCAGCACGGCCAGAACCGCAACCGATACAAAAACCGAGAGCATGGCGAGAATGCGGAAACGCTTTTCGGCCGCGTAACGCTTCTTCAACCGCTTCGCGAGCATCGCGTTGCGGTCTGCGCGCTGCCGTTCGATGGCGTCGATGTCCGGGGAAGGGGAGGCAGTGTTCATCGCACGCTTACTCATAGGCTTCGCGGTAGCGCTTCACCACGCGCAGCGCGATGAAGTTGAGCGTCAGGGTAACGGCAAACAGAACCATGCCCAGCGCAAAGGCGGACAGGGTCGCCGGATGGTCGAAACTGCCTTCCCCGGTCAGCATGGCAACGATCTGGTAGGTCACCGTCGTCATGCTCTCCAGCGGATTGGCGGAAAGATTGGCCGACGCGCCCGCCGCCATCACGACGATCATGGTTTCGCCAATCGCGCGCGACACCGCGAGCATGACGCCCGCGACGATGCCCGGAAGCGCGGCCGGAATGAGGACCCGGCGGATCGTTTCCGATTGCGTCGCACCCATGGCCAGGCTGCCGTCACGCATGGCGGCAGGGACCGCGGCAATCGAATCGTCCGCCATGGAGGATACGAAGGGGATGATCATCACCCCCATGATCAGACCGGCGGCCAGCGCGCTTTCGCTGCTGGCGCTGGAAATGCCGATGCCTTGCGCAACGTCGCGGATGAACGGCGCCACCGTCAGCGCGGCGAAATAGCCATAGACCACCGTCGGTACGCCCGCGAGAATCTCGAGAATGGGCTTGAGCCAGCGGCGCAGCGTGGGCGAGGCATATTGGGTCAGATAGATCGCGCTGCCCATGCCCAGCGGGATAGCCACGATCATCGCGATGATCGCCCCGATGTAGATGGTGCCCCAGAACAGCGGCAGCGCGCCGTAATCTTCGCCGCTGGTATAGGCAGGGTCGCGCATGGGATCGGGCGACCAATGCGTGCCTAACAGGAAATCAATCGGATTGACCATGCCGAAAAAGAGCACGGTTTCGAACAAGAGCGACGCAAGAATGCCGAATGTCGTAAGGATCGCCACCAGCGATGCCAGCAGCAGAAGCCCCATGACCATGCGCTCGACCCTGGTGCGCGCGGTGAAGTCGGGACGCAGTTTCAGGAAGGCAAACGCGCCCCCGGCAAAGCCGGCGATCAGCGTGATCGCAAGGCCGATGAGCCCATAGCGGGAGATGGCATCGCGCGCCGGTTCGACGAGGCCCTGCGCGCGCGGATCGAACACCGCCTGCATGTCGCCATTCGCGACCGCGATCGCCTCGCCAAGGATCGTATTGCGCGCGAGGCCGAAGGGCGGCAGCGCATCGGCCGCGGGATGCGACAGCATGGCCTGCAGGATGAGCTGCGGGCTCACCACGCTCCACACCAGTGCGAACAGAATGGCCGGTACGAAGGCCCAGAGCGCGACATACCAGGCGTGATAGCTGGGCAGCGAATGCAGGCGAACCGAATCGCTGCCCTTGAAGGCATAGGCCCGAGAGCGAGCCGCCAGCCACCCGGCCAAGCCAAGGCCGAGTGCAAGAAGAACGAGAATTGCTGGCGACATCGCTAGGGTATCAGGCTCGCTTTATTGCAGATCCGTGGCCTGAATCGTCGTCAGGTTCGTGGCCACTTCGGCGTTGCGGGCTGCCGCCTCGGGCGTGGAGGCGATCATGCCCTTGCTCGTAAGCAGGCCGTCCTTGCCCCAGTTCTCGACCCAAGTCGAGAGATACTCTTTCAATCCGGGCACGGCTTCCACATGCTGCTTCTTGACGTAAATGTAGAGCGGACGGGCGCCGGGATAGCTGCCGCTGGCGATGTTCTCGTAGGTCGGCTCGAAACCGCCAAGGCTCAATCCCCGCAGCGTGTCGGCGTTTTCCTCGAGGAAGGAATAGCCGAAGATACCGATCGCCTTGGGATTGGTGGCAAGCTTCTGGACGATCAGATTGTCGTTCTCGCCCTGCTCGACATAGGCGCCGTCGCTGCGCACTTCGGTGCAGATCTGCTCATAGCGATCCTCGTCGCTTTCCTTCATGGCGGCGATCGAGGGATCGGTCTCGCAGCCCGCGGTCAGGATCAGCTCGGCCAGCGCGTCGCGCGTGCCCGAGGTCGGCGGGGGGCCGTAAACGAGGATCGGCTCGTTCGGGAAGGACGGATCGATGTCCGACCAGTTTTTGGCGGTTTGCGGCTTGCCATAGGGTTCTGCCGCCAGCGCCTCGTACACCTGCGCCGGGGTCAGCGAGAAATTCTGACCCTCAAGCGATTCCGCGATGGCCACGCCGTCGAGGCCGACCTGCAGCTCGACCACTTCGGTCACACCGTTTGCCTGGCAGTTCTCGAACTCCGAAGCCTTCATGCGACGCGAGGCATTGGCGATGTCGGGATATTGGGTGCCGACGCCGCCGCAGAACAGCTTGAAGCCGCCGCCGGTGCCGGTCGATTCGATGATCGGCGAGGAGAACTGCGGATAGCTGCGGCTGAATTCCTCGGCCGCGGCCTTGGCGAAAGGATACACCGTCGATGATCCCACGGCCTTGATCTGGTCCCGTCCGGCGGACTGGGGTCCGCCGCAGGCGGCAAGGGTGGTGGCCGAAAGCGCGGCCAGCAGGAGGGGCTTCATCATGCGCATGAAAAAATTTCCTTTCGAATCGCACGCGCCAATATGGACTGCATATGACAGTTAAGTGACATCGGTACGGTGCAACGGATCTAAATATCTGATTATTAGTGCTTTAGGTGTGGAAGTTTTCGCTAGAAATCCAGTTGGGCCCGTGCGCTGAGGCTGTGGACGCCATAATCGGTGTCACCGCTGGCCGTCGCGAAGACCGCATTGTCGTAATCGATATAGGCATAGTTCATCAGCAAGCGCGTGTGGTCAGTGGGCGTCCACACCAGCGAGGCGCCGTACAGGTTCTGCTCTCCGCCTGTGATATCGGCTTCCTGAAGGTCGAGGTAATCGTAGCGAAGGTTGAACTGCAGGGCGCCGAAACCGCCCTCGTTCAGCGGGTTGGCGGGCCTGATACGCTCGAACACGCCCTTCTTGTAGCCGCGGCGATCGCCCGGCGTCAGGAAATAGCCGATCTCTGCATAGCCACCGAAGAAGGTTGGATCGGCAAAGTCCGTCCGCTCGACATGCTGCCAAAAGGCTTCGCCCGCGACGTGAAGGCGGCCGAAAATGGCGGCGGCTTCGGCGCCGATGCCGGTTTCGCTGTCCGCCGAAAAGACGCCGGTGTCGACGAAACGGGTACGCGGAGGCCGCGCGAGAGGCCGCTGGCTATAGCGCAGATTTTCGGTCAGCCCGTCGAGATCGGTGTAGTGGACCGATCCGCCGACGTGAAGCTGCGTGTTGCCGGCCTTGGGCGTGTAAGCGATCCGCAGGTCGCCGCCCTCGTTCCGGTTGTCGAGCGCTTCGATATTGTCGGTGAACAGCCCGCCCTGAACCACAAAGTCGTCCTCGAAATATTGCGCCGACACGCCGACGCGGCGTTCGAACACGAATGCGTCGGTGAAGGCCGCTCGTTCGATGAAAGACGTGTGCAGGCTGCTGCTCAGCTCTTCCATCGACTGGAAGGTGTTGTGCTGGCCAACCATGAAGGTAACCGGACCGCTGCGATGGCTGATCGTCGCGTCCATCACGACGGCCTCGCCGCTTCCGACCTCTATGCCCAGATCATAGCCGAAATTGCCGGGGACCTCGCCCTCGAACTCGACGCGCAGACGGCGGGCGCCGCTGGAAAATCCTTCATCGCGGCCCGTGCTTTTCGGCGCATCGATATAGGCCGCGTCATAGTTCAACCGGCCGCTGACGCCAAAGCTCCAGCCGTCGGGGTGTGACAATTCGGGGCCTCCGTTCCACGCGATTGTGGTCTGCGGTGCTTCCTCGGCGGGCGCGGCCGCTGCTTGCGCGACGGCGATGTCTGCCCGTTCGGTCGGGACAGCTTCCGCCGGGACCGCTTCGTTCGCGGCTGCTGAACGGGTTCTGGCCAGTTCGCCTTCCAGCTCCTCGATACGCGCATTCATGGCATCCATGGCGGCGCGCATTGCCGAGAGTTCGGATTGCACCGCCTCCATCGCGCGATCGTCCTGCTGCGCATAAGCAGCGGGAGAGGCGGCGATCATGGCAAGACCGGCAAGGGAAACAGTGAGTGGACGATGCATGAAATTACACTTTGATGACAATTAGATGACCATTTGCCGACGCCCCTATGACCGTTCGGTGACAGTTTTGTTACAACGCATTTCTCAGGCACCAGCAACCGCGCCCAAACGGCGGAACTCTGCGAAAACTTTTCGTAAAAAAATTTCTCGCGGCAGATGCTTACCTGCGCTCAGGCGACCGTTTTTTTCACTCGCTGCGATTCGTCTTCCACATGCCGCGGCAATCTTACCGTGATCGTGGTGCCCACGCCCAGCTCGCTGGCGATATCCAGCCGACCGCGATGACGCTCTACGATGTGTTTCACGATAGCAAGGCCAAGCCCGGTTCCGCCCGCTGCCCGGCTGCGACCGGGATCGGTACGATAAAACCGCCGGGTGAGGTGGGGCAAGTGTTCGGGCGCGATACCCTCGCCGCTGTCCGCGACCGTCAGTTCATAGCTGGCTTCGCCATCTTTCGCGGTGACGCGCACCGGTTCGGACTTCGATCCGTATTTCATCGCATTGTCGATCAAATTGCGCATCAGCTGATCGAGTTGCTGCGTATCGCCGCGTACGGGCATGGGGTGCGGGTCGGCGTCCAGGACGATGCGATCCTTTCCGTGAAGCGAGGTCATGCCAGATACGACCTGTTCGGCCAGTTCCCGCAGGTCCAGCACGGTTGGTGGCAGCTCGTGCTTGCCCGCCTCGACGCGCGACAGACTCATCAGGTCTTCGACCAGTGCCTGCAGGCGTCTCCCTTCCTTCGCCACGACTTCCAGGAACCGATGGCGCGTCGCCGGTTCCATCGGCCGGCCATCATCCGCGTCCGCCTCCAGCATGGTTTCGACATAGCCGATGATCGAGGACAGGGGCGTGCGCAGTTCATGGCTGGCGTTGGCGACGAAATCGGTATGGGCGCGGCTGATATCCGCTTCCGCCGTGCGATTGACCAGTTCGATCGTGATGCGCGCATCGTCGACCGGACGCACCGATACGTTCCAGATCGAACGCGGACCCGACAATCCCCTGATGGTCGCGGTGCCGCCGCCCTTGCGGTCGAGAAGGCGAATGGCCTCAGGGTGGCGGATCGCGACGCGTGCATCCTGACCGACGATATGCGGTCCCAGAACCTCGCGCGCGGCACGATTGGCGATGCTGATCCGGCCCTTTTCCATCATCAGATAGGGCTGGGACAGGGGCTCGATCAGTTCGCGTGTCTGCTCCGGCCCAAGCGTGCCTCGCGCAGGCGGCTCCGGAGGCGGGGGCGGTTCGCGGCGGCGCAGCAGCAGCGAGCAAATCCACACCAGCAGGATCGCGCCTGCAAGCGGCGCGTCATAGGTGGTGAACCAGATCGCCAGGGCGCCCAGCGCCGCGAGGGCCATCCCGCCCCATGGAAAGCCGGCCAGGTTCATCTTCCGGCCCTGGTGAATCGATACGCGGCGCTCAACATCGCGACTTCGATAGTCACGCGCTGGCCAACGCGCCAGTCCGAAGCGGGCGGTTGTCGTCCGGCGGTCAGCTTTCCGTCTTTAGCGGAACAGGGTGGGGTTGTCCGCCAGCACCAGGGCAAGGGCGAGGACAAGCGCGATGCATCCTCCGATCGCGACCCGCCCGGTGCGCGAGTTGGCGAATGCCGCCATCAGCCGAACCGCGCCCGGACCCGCCGCCAGAACGGCGCCGCAACCGGCAACGGCTATACCCATCGTCTGGAGAGCGAGTTCATCTCCGCTGTGACCGACGATGGCCAGCAGGCCGCCCAGCAGGATCAGGAAGGCGCTTGCGCTGCGCCTCCACGCGGCCCCCCGCGGGCTGCGGCTGACGACTAGCCCGGCCTCGCGCATGGCCGCATGCAACCGGTCCGGCGATGTCTGACGGCCGCAATGCGAACAAATCGCATCGCTTTGCAGACCCATCGGGCAACGACAATAATTTGCGGATCTCATCGCAATCCCCTGGCACCGTTCACGCCGATTCGCGTGAGAATTAGACAGGAGCGCCCGGCGATCCGGCAATATGCTACAAGGAATCATGGCGGGTCGCGGTTGAAGCGCGCTTGAAGCGTCGCAGGCACCGGGAATGGGTCCTTCCGATTCGTTAACGGCCTGATAGCGGCAGATATTCGCGTTCGGTTGCGGCGGGGATCGCTCGCGGCGTCGCAAACCGGACCGTTAATACCCAAGGATTAACCAATACGTAGAGCAAGGCCGGGAAGGCCTGTTGCCTGCAACCGGCGCCAGCGACGAGCACGTCGAAAAAATCGGGTTTCTGGGAAAGGTCTGGTGACCCCTACGGGAATCGAACCCGTGTTTCAGCCGTGAGA
>CEOS01024299.1_pt1 | contig 30677 bp, 24 predicted proteins | sample 530601 | NCBI WGS metagenome assembly CEOS01 (sample SAMEA2620666, study PRJEB7988) | marine metagenome | biome: marine biome (ENVO:00000447); feature: mesopelagic zone (ENVO:00000213); material: "saline water (ENVO:00002010), including plankton (ENVO:xxxxxxxx)" | depth 1000 m
CGGGTTGCTGAATGTCGACATCCATCCGAACGGTGTAGGACTGATCGCTTGTATAGGCCTCTGGGGGCCGGAAGCTGAAAAAGTTACGTCCCTCGGTTACTGCGAAGGTGATTGCGCGGACGTTCTGCGGATCGGAATCAAGCGCGACGGTCAGGGTAATCGCCCCCGGGGCCGCTGCCGTGAATGCGATCGTGTCCAAGCTGTCGCCGGGGCCGAGCTCCTCACTGAAGACCAGCGAAGATGGGCCGACCTGTCCGAAATCGCGATCGAGGATGAGAGCGCCTGCCGCTTGACTCACCACAGGCGGAGCCAGCGAGGCGACGGGATCGCCGAAAATCACCGTGTCGATCGAGAACCCGGCGGCGTCATAGGATTCATCAATCACACGGACCGAGGCGATGCCCGCTTCGCTGGTAAAGCTGTAGGTCTGTACGCCGAACGCGGAATTGAGAATCGAACTCAGTACTCGGCCAGAACCGTCCAGAAACTCGATCCGCGTGCTGCCGAGATTGTCGAAATAGCCGGCGGCGAGCGAGACCGAAGTAACGGCCCGCTCGAAAAACAGGAAAACAGGGCCGAAATAGTTACTGTTTGCGGCAAAAGAGGGGGATGCTGGCTGAGCGCCATCGCGAACGATCTGCCCCGATGTTCGAACGGTGTTCTCGTCGAAAGAAAATGTCGGGTTACGCGTTCCTACTGATCGCTCGCTGAACGTAATTGTCGGCATAAAGCCACCCCCTTCACCCAATCGCCTCTGCTCGCAGCGAAATCAATCACCACAATTAAGCCGAATCGCCCAATCCAATTTTTACATGCCAATCTATTTTTGGGCAACAGTGATCAATTCGCATTTCCAATCATCTATAGGCAGGAGATTCTCGACGATCTCGCCGCCTGGCATCGATTGATCGGGTTCTGTGCTACAGATTCTTGACAATAGTCCGGCGCAAATGGTGTTCGCGCGACAACGGCATCGCGGCCTGCATGCCCGGTTGGACAAGCCCGCGCACAGCCCTACAACGGTTCGCCTCCCTCCTACGGCAAGACGAGCGAGCCTTCGTGACCGAACATTCCCGCGCATGGCGCTTCGCGGTCGACCGCGGCGGTACTTTCACTGATGTGGTCGCAACCACGCCCGACGGGCGGCTGGTGACCGACAAGCTGCTGTCCGAAAATCCCGGCCATTACGACGATGCCGCGACCGAAGCGCTCCGCCGCCTGATGGCGCAGCACGGCGAGGCACCGATCGCGGAGCTGCGGATCGGCACCACCGTGGCAACCAACGCGCTGCTGGAGCGCAAGGGCGAACGGCTCGCGCTGGTGACCACGCGTGGCTTCGGCGATGGCTTGCGGATCGGCGCGCAGGCGCGGCCCGAGATTTTCGCCCGCCACATCATTCTGCCCGAGCAATTGCCCGCCAAGGTTGTCGAGATCGACGAGAGGATCGGGGCCGATGGCGAAATCCTGCACCCGCTTGACGATGATGCCGCGCGCGCAGCCTTGCAGAACCTGCGCGACGAGGGGTTCGATGCGCTGGCGGTCATCCTGATGCACGGGTGGAAATACCGCGATCATGAGGCACGGCTGGGCGAGATCGCGCGCGCGCTCGGCTTCACGCAGGTCAGCGTCAGCCACGAAGTCGCGCCGCTGATCAAATACGTGCCGCGCGGCGATACCACCGTGGTCGACGCCTATCTCTCACCGGTGCTCAAGCGCTATACTGATGGGCTTCAGCGGGACCTGCCCCCGGTCGAGCGGCTCGGCTTCATGCAATCGAATGGCGGGCTGGCGGAAGTCGGCGCGTTTCGCGGCAAGGACGCGATTCTGTCGGGTCCGGCAGGCGGTGTGGTCGGGATGGTCGCAGCGGGCGAGCCGCTCGGCCATCGCAAGCTGATCGGCTTCGACATGGGCGGGACTAGCACCGATGTCGCGCATTATGCGGGCGAGCTGGAGCTGGCGGCGGAGAACCTTGTCGCAGGCGTGCGGGTCGCCGCGCCGATGATGCAGATCCACACGGTCGCGGCGGGCGGCGGCTCGGTGTGCAGCTTCGACGGCGCACGCTTTCGCGTCGGGCCCGAAAGCGGCGGCGCGGACCCGGGCCCGGCCTGCTACCGCAAGGGCGGCCCGCTGACCGTCACCGACTGCAACCTGTTTCTCGGGCGGATCGACCCGGCCTTCTTCCCGCATGTCTTCGGACCGGAGGGCAACCAGCCGCTCGACCCCGAAGCATCGCGCAAACGGCTGGAAGAGATCGCGGCCCAATTGCCCGAACCCAAGCCTCTGGAAGATATCGCACGCGGTTTTCTCGCGATCGCGGTCGACAACATGGCCAATGCGATCCGCAAGATCTCGGTCGCGCGCGGGCATGATGTCACCGAATATGCCCTCGCCTGCTTCGGCGGCGCGGGCGGGCAACATGCGTGCAAGGTGGCGGACGAGCTGGGGATCGAGACCGTGCTGGTCCATCCGCTCGCCGGTATCCTCTCCGCCTATGGCATCGGTCTCGCGCCGGTGAAGGCGATCCGCGAGGTCAGTCTGGTCCGGCCGCTGCACGATGGCTTTGCCGAAGAACTCGATGCCTTGCGGGACGAGGCTCGCACCGCGCTGACCGAGCAGGGCATCGCCGCGAAGGACGTCACACTCGCCGCCCGCGCGCGGCTCAGGTTCGACGGCAGCGATTCCATGTTGACCATCGAGTGTACCGATGCGGACGCGATGGACGCCGCCTTCCGCGTGCTTCATCGCCAGCGCTACGGCTATTCGGACAAGGACGCCGCGATCATCGTCGAAGCGCTGAGCGTGGAGGCGAGCGGGACCTCCGGCGGGCTTGGCGATGCGAGCATCGAACCCGTCGCGGTCGATGGCGAAGCCTCGGGAGAGTGGCCGACCTACGAGCGCGCCGCGCTCTCCACCGGACAGGCAATCGCGGGCCCCGCGCTGGTGATCGATCCGGGCTCTACCACCGTGGTCGACGAAGGATGGGAAGCGCAGCTCGCCAAGGAAGGCAGCCTGGTACTGACCCGCACTATCCCGGTCGAACGCACGCGCGCGGCTGGGACCGAGGTCGATCCGGTCCGGCTGGAGATCTTCAACAATCTGTTCATGGCGATTGCCGAGGAAATGGGCGTGGTGCTGCAGAACACCGCGACCTCGGTAAACATCAAGGAACGGCTCGATTTCTCCTGCGCGCTGTTCAACGCGCGCGGAGAGCTGATCGCCAATGCGCCGCATATTCCGGTGCATCTGGGCAGCATGGGTGACAGCATCGCCCGCGTGATCGAAGTGCGCGGAGATGCGCGCGACGGTCGCGGCATAAGGCGCGGCGATGCCTATGTGGTCAATGATCCGTTCCGCGGCGGCACCCACCTGCCCGACATCACAGTGATCGCGCCGGTGTTCTATTCCGATGACGGCGACACGCCTGATGCTTTCGTCGCCGCGCGTGGGCACCACGCGGATATCGGCGGGATCGCGCCCGGCTCGATGCCGCCCGAAAGCAGGACGATCGAGCAGGAGGGGGTGATGATCGACAACCTCCTGCTGGTCGATCAGGGCACCTTCCGCGAGGATGCGGTGCGCGCGTCGCTGGCCGATGCGAAGTACCCGGCACGGCGACCCGATCGCAACCTGTCGGACCTGCGCGCCCAACTGGCCGCCTGCACCCGCGGCGCGGAACTGCTGCATCAGGCGGCGGACGAGCGCGGGGCCCAGATGGTCACCGCCTATATGGATCACGTCCTCGCCAATGCGGAGGAAAGCGTGCGCGCGCTGCTCGGTCGGCTGGAGGATGGCGCGTTCACCTATCCGATGGACAATGGCGCGCAGGTGCAGGTCGCGATCCGGATCGACGATGCGAGCCGCTCTGCGGTGTTCGATTTCACCGGGACGAGCGATCAGCAGCCGAACAACTTCAACGCACCCCGCTCGATCACCCGCGCGGCCGCGCTCTACGTGCTGCGCACGCTGATCGACGATCCGATCCCAATGAACGATGGCTGCCTGCGCCCTGTCGAACTGATCGTACCCGAAGGATCGATGCTCAACCCAAGGCCCGGCGCTGCGGTGGTCGCGGGCAATGTCGAGACCAGCCAGGTGGTGACCGATTGCTTGTTCGCCGCGACCGGACGCCTCGCCCCCAGCCAGGGCACGATGAACAACTTCACCTTCGGCAACGAGGACCACCAGTATTACGAGACGATCGCTGGCGGATCGGGCGCGGGGCCCGACCATGACGGGACCAGCGCGGTGCAGACGCACATGACCAATTCGCGCCTGACCGACCCCGAAATCCTCGAAACGCGGCTGCCCGTGCGGCTGGACACCTTCGCGATTCGGCGCGGATCGGGCGGCAGGGGCGCGCATACCGGCGGTGACGGGGTCGAGCGGCGGGTGACCTTCCTCGAACCAATGCGCGCGAACATCCTCGCCAACCGGCGCACCGTACCGCCGCGCGGGATCGCGGGCGGCGGCGATGCGCTGCCGGGGGAAAACTGGGTCGAACGTGGCGACGGATCGCGCGAGGACTTGTCCGGGACCGACAGCGCGGACATGCAGCCGGGCGACAGTTTCGTGATCCTCACGCCCGGCGGGGGCGGCTTTGGAGAGACAAACGGATGAACTACTGGCCCCTGATCGGCATCGCGCTGGTCGTCATCGGGTTTGCGCTCAAATTCAATCCGCTGCTGGTGGTGGTCGGTGCGGCGATCGCGACCGGGCTGCTGGCCGGGCTCGATCCGGTTTCGGTGATCGAGGCGCTGGGGCAAGCCTTCAACGAGAACCGCTACATCTCGGTCACCTGGATCATCCTGCCAGTGATCGGCCTGCTCGAGCGATATGGATTGCAGCAGCGCGCGCGCGGCCTGATCGAAAGCGTACGCGGGGCGACCATGGGCAAGCTGCTGGTCATCTACCTCGCGTTCCGTCAGCTGACCGCAGCGCTCGGCATGAAAGACATCGGCGGACACCCGCAGGCGGTGCGCCCGCTGGTTGCGCCCATGGCCGAGGCAGCGGCGGTCAAAACCCACGGCGACCTGCCCGAGGGTGAGCGCCAGAAAGTGCTCGCGATGTCAGCCGCGACCGACAATGTCGGGCTGTTCTTCGGCGAGGACATCTTCTTCGCGATCGCCTCCATCCTGCTGATCCAGGGCGTGTTCGAATCGGCAGGCTATCCGATGACGCCGCTGCAACTCTCGGTCTGGGCGATCCCGACCGCGATCTGCGCCTTCCTGATCCATTCGAGCCGGATCATGACGATGGACCGGCGACTGGGAAGGCTGAAGCCATGATCACCTACGAATGGCTCTACGTCCTTTCCGGCATCTTCTTCGCTATCTGGGCGGTGCTGAGCGCGCTCGATCGCAGCAATGGCAAGCGCTGGGGCAATGCGGCCTTCTGGGGGCTGCTTGCGGTCAGCTTCTTGCTCGGAAGCCATCTGACGCCGCTCGGCAATGGCCTGCTGGTGCTGGCGCTGGTCGCCATCGCGGGCGTTGGCGGGCTGGGCCGCAGCGATCCGCCGACCACAACGCTGGAGGAGAGGCTCAAGCTGGCCGAGCTGAAGGGCAACAGGCTGTTCGTCCCTGCATTGATCGTGCCCTTCGTCGCGGTCGTCGGGACGCTCGCATATAACTACACCCCACTCAGCGGGACCGGCCTGTTCGAGCCGCGGCGCGAGACGCTGCTGCTGTTCGCGATCGGCGTGCTGGTCGCGCTGGCGGTGGCGATGGCGTGGCTGAAGCCCCCTGCCCTCGCAGCTGCGCAGGAAGGCCGTCGCCTGCTCGATTCGATCGGCTGGGCGGCAATCCTGCCGCAGATGCTCGCGGCGCTGGGCGCGGTATTCGCAGTGTCTGGCGTGGGCGATATCATCGGCAGCCTGGCCGGGCAGGTCATTCCCGAAGGCAGCGTGCTGCTGACGGTGATCGTGTTCTGCCTCGGCATGGCGATCTTCACCATGATCATGGGCAATGCCTTTGCCGCCTTCCCGGTGATGGCCGCCGCGATCGGCATTCCACTGCTGGTCGAGGGCTATGGCGGCAACCCGGCGGTGATCGGCGCGGTCGGAATGCTGGCGGGCTTCTGCGGCACGCTGCTGACCCCGATGGCGGCCAATTTCAACATCGTGCCCGCCGCGCTGCTGGAGCTTGACGATCAGAACGGCGTGATCAAACAGCAGGTGTGGACCGCGATCCCGCTGTGGGTCTGCAACATCGCAATCATCTATATCGGAGGGTTCCTGCTATGGACCTGACGCAGCAAACGGCGGCCCGCTTCGCGCAGGCCGCGCTGGGCCACGTGGCGCGCGAGTACCCGCACAAGCTCGATCACGTGATGGACGGCGATGCCGACGTAGCCCCCCCGCGCGAACTGCATCCGTGCTTCTTCGGCAGCTTCGACTGGCATTCCTGCGTGCATGGTTGGTGGACCCTGCTGACCCTGCGGCGCCTGTTTCCCGACAGCGACGAAGCGCGCGCGATCGAAACGCTTGGCCGAGAAACCTTCACCACCGACAAGCTGGCGGTCGAGCTGGCCTACGCGCAGCGGCCTTCGTCGCGCGGGTTCGAACGGCCCTATGGCTGGGGCTGGCTGCTCTATCTGCACCACGAAGCCGCGCGCCATGACGAAGAATGGGCCGCACGGCTGGAGCCGCTGGCGCGCCATTTCGCGCAGGCGTTCAAGGATTATCTTGGCGTCCTCACCTACCCCGTCTTTGTCGGTACGCATTACAACACCGCCTTCGCGCTGACGCTGGCGCGCGAGTGGGCCGAAACCCGCGATCCGGAGCTGGTCGAAGCGATCGATAGCTGGTCCGCAAAGGCATTCGGCGATCGCCGCGATTATTGCGGATGGGAGCCGGGCGGCGACGAGTTTCTCTCCCCCGTGCTCAGCGCTGCGCTGCTGATGCGCAACGTCATGTCCCGGGTCGATTTTGCTCACTGGTTCGCCGGACTGGTGCTCGACAATCGCTGGCTTGAGCGGCTTCGGCCCGCCAGCGTCTCCGACCGGAGCGACGGCAAGATCGCCCATCTCGATGGGCTCAATCTCAGCCGCGCCTGGGCGCTGCGCGCGATCCTCCCCGCACTCAGCCATGCCGAGGATCGCGACCTGATCGATGCCTGCGCCACCGCGCACCTCGAAGCCGCGCTGCCCCATGTGACCGGCGACTATATGGGAGAGCACTGGCTGGCGAGCTTCGCTCTGCTCGCCCTGCTGGAGAAGCCCTAGCGGGTCAGGCCGGGTGGCCTGCATCCGGCGACAAGAAGAAGGTCGCATGCGCTGTAAAGCCATCCACCTCACAGGCGAACCATTCGCTTGCCTCGTCGCCGTATGCCGGTGCGTTGATGGCTGCGAAGCCCAGTCGGGGGAAGAGATCGGCAACCAGCGCGTTCTTGCTGGTCGGGATATATTCGCCAAGCACGCGGCGCGCGCCCTCGCTGCGCGCGGCCTCGACCAGGCGATTGGCGATCTCCTGCTCCACCCCGCGCTGCAAAATCCGGCAGGATTGCAGCCAGGTGTCGATCACCCAGTCATCCCCGCGCCTGGCCACGATGACGACCGCAATCATGCCGTGATCGGCAAACCGGTCGCTGAGGCGCACCTGCCAGCACAGCACATCGCCTGATGCCTGCATTCGGGCGAGCTCGTCCTTTCCGTAGCGCCGCGTGGTCAGGTTGAACTGGTTCGACTTGGCCACCAGCTGCGCGATGCGCGGCAGGCCGACATCGTTGAACGGAGTGATGGAAATCTCCATCTGAAGCGCGCGCAGGTAATCCTCGTAATTGCCGATGGCCGCCTGCATTTCGATCCGCTTCGCATCGCTGCCGTAGGACTGCGCGCGGGCGAGATCGTCACCGTTCAGCAGCCCGTGCTCGAATGCGCCCGACGCGGCGAGGATCGTGGCGTAGCGGAACGGCTGCTCGGGCAGTTCGGGCACGAACACGAAGGGCAGCTCTTGCCGCACCCGCGCGCGCTCGGCCGGGTTATCGTCCATAAAGACGAGCGATTCCGGCCCCAGCCGCAGCGCCTGCGCGATGGCCCTGACGCCGCTTGCCTTGTCGTCCCAAGAGGCATGAAATACGGCGAAATCGTCCAGCCGCAGCAGCATGTCGGGATGCTCTGCGAAGGGCTGGCGTGCGGTCTCGTCGTTGTTTTTGGAGCATACGCACAGCGCGACACCGCGATCCTTGAGGGTTAGCGCGAGCTGCTGCAGCGCAAGGAAGGCCTCGCCCGCCGCACTGCCCTGCCCGACTTCGATCCCCTCCAGCCCGTCATCGCCGATCACCCCGCCCCACAGCGTGTTGTCGAGATCGAGCACCAGCGCGCGCCGTGCCTTTCCGAACGCCCCCGCCAGGTGGCGCGCGACATGGTTCGCGACCACGGGATTGAGCTCCATCGCGAAGGGCACTTTCAGATCGAACAGGCGCATCGGATCGAACCAGTTCGCGTGCCCCACATCGGCGGCGAGCGCGGCGATATCGATCACTGTCCAGTCACCGCGCGCCGCGCCCTCGAACACCGCCGCATTGGTTTGTGCGACATGCGCCGCCATGGAGCCGGGCGTGATTGCGTCGATCGAAGAGACGCGCTGTGCAGGCGGCAGCGGTGTGGTCGATACCATCACGTCCGCGCGGCACTTTGTCTTGAGGGCTTCGACCGTCTGTCGCAGCGCCGCCGTGCTCGCATGGATCGCCGCCTCTTGCGCCTGCGCGTCGAGCAGCGTGGTACGCGCGTGGGTCATGGTCGCGTCGTGCCAGTAGAGCATGATGTCCACCGGTCCGCCGAAAGGGTCGCCTGCGCCGAATGCCAGCGATGCCGCACTGCCCGGCGGTGCCAGCACCGGCTCGATCAGCACAAGCCGCGCGAGCCCGGCTGCCTGAAGCGCGGGGGCCAGAAAATCGAGCGTCCGATCGGAGACGATGCCGACCCTCAGAAACCGAAACGGCTCCAGCTGCGGCACGGCCTGGACCGCGCGGCGCGCAAGCCGTTCCAATTGCAACTCCTGCATGGGCCCCAGCTTTTCGCCGGCCATGCGGTGAAGGCACTCCGCCAGCTGCCGCTGCGCGTCGGGACTTAGCTCAGCGCCGTTTTCCGCCTCGGTCAGCAGCGCATCGGCGGTGGCCTTCCACTCGCCCCATTCCGGCGAAAGCGGAGGCTTCCATTCGAGCATCGCCATTCTCAGCAGCCCGCCATCACGTCAGCGCCCGCCCCGGCGCGGCTCAGGCCTGGGTCTTGGCGGCGAAGAGATCGACCAGCGCGCCCAGATCGGGCAGTCCGGTGACCTCCTGCGGGGCGCAGCGCACGCCGCATTCCTGCTCCAGCGCGACGACCAGCTGCACATGGCCGAGGCTGTCCCACTGCTCGACATCATTGGCCGTCAGCTCGTCGGTGATCGGCCCGTTGTACTGATCGAACAGCTCCCGAAAGATCGGTTCGAGCTTTGCGTAAACGTCTTCCCTGGTCATCTGCACCCTTTCTAGATCGCGGTCCCGACGACGATGGTCGAGATCGTCAGCCTCAGCTTGCGCGCCCGCTCCAGCGAGGCGTCCATGCCGGGAAAATTCACCGTCTCGTCGATCGCGAAGCCCGCATCCCGCACCATCTCGACGATCTCCTCCGGCTCGCGAAACAGATAGATGTGGTCGGGCGCGGGCGAGTTGACCGGCGCGTGGACGAAAATCTTGCCCCCGTCGTTGAGCAGCGCGCGAAGCGTCTTCAGCGCATCGCGCGGCTGTTCCAGATGTTCGAGCACTTCGGAGAAGGTCAGGCTGTCGAACTTGCCCGAGGGCGCATCGACAATGTTGTGCGCTTCCAGCGTCACCGGCTTGTGCACACCCATCGCCTCGAGCGCGTGGCGCGTATCGCGCAGGCTGGTCGCGCTTACATCCCAGCCGGTCACCGATCCGGTGCGCGGCGAATTGGCGGCCAGATACAGCAGCAGGCCGTGGCCCGGCCCGACTTCCAGATGATGCGCGCCCTGCTTGATGCGGGACAGGAATTCGCGATGGAAGTGGATGATCACGCGCGAGTGATTGCCCCACCACAGGTGGGAAAACAGCACGCCGTTCATGTATTTCTGCATGAACTCCGCATTGGCGTAGACCGTGCGCTCCGCCTCCTCGAAGGTGGAGAGGCGATAGGTACCATGGCGCCGGAAGTAGTATTCCTCTTCCAGCATCTCGTTGGTCAGCCACGCATAGTCGCGCGCGATCGTTTCCAGCTTGCCTTCGCCGATCCGCGCGATCACCTGCGCCAGATGCTCCAGTTCGACGAGATGCTCGTCGGAACTGTTCGCGATCCGGCGGCTGAGGAAATCCTCATGCTCGGGAAACACCTCCAGCTGCAGCGCGTAAAGCCGCGACAAGGTCGAATGCTGTTCCAGCCTGTTCATGTCGTCGGCCCTTTCTGGTTCATCTCTGTGCCCGCGCCCTGCTCCACATTGCGGGTCAGCCTAGCTGCGTAATTCTCGAAATTCCCGCTCGTCAGGCGATGGCGGCCCCGCGCCATGCTGTTCAGAATAAAGCGGTAGATGGCCGGGTTCTGTACGTGCGCCTCGTCGCGATAATTGGTCAGGTCGCCGGTAATCCAGGTCTCGTTGTCGAAAGCGAACACCCTGACATCGTCACGCCCGGCAAAGGCGCGGACGAGGCAGCGGCGGATCGCGATCTGCTTTGGCAGAAAGGGTTCGGCCATGGCAACCTCCGCCGCGACGCCATAATCCTGCCAGCCGCGATAAAGCCGCAAGGAATAGGGCGGGATCACGAAATCGACTGTCTTGCCGCGCGCGGTCATCCGGTCGACCAGTTCCGGGAGGATCTGCGAGACCAGCGGGTAGTCCGCGCAGTCCTGCGATGCGCTGTCCATATCTGCGGCGGATGCCCGGTTCCAGTCGTCCTCCCGCTCTTCTGTCAGCTTCTGCTGGAACGCCGCATATTCCTGCCGTTCGGCCGCCAACGCGGTGGAATACTCCCATCCAGGTAGCCCGATCGGCTCTCCCTTCAGCTTCTGCATGGTCAGCCGAAGCACGTTTGGCGATGCGATCCTGAGGTCGTTGAGCGGATTGTCGTCGTACAGATAGGTCGGCAACAGATCCGATGCGTAGTCGGGCGGCAGCACGAAGAGATAGTCGAAGCTCACGATCACCCGCTCGGCGGGCGAATGGGCGGCCACCTGCTCCAGCAGGAAACGGCGGTCTGCGGGGCGTGGGCCGGAGACCGCGAAGTTGAACGCCTTTTCGACGCCGAAGCTCTTTTCCATCTCATCGCTGGTGATCGCGGCGAGCGTCGAGCTGCTAAGCAGCAGCACGTCCACGTCCGTACGCGCGGCGACCATGTACATCTCGCGATTGGTGTGCCGGTTATAGTCCGGCAGCAGGCGCGGCGGCTCACCCCAGTCGTAGAGGTCGAGCGGGTCGATCGCGATCACCGCCCCGGTCACCACCCAGAAGAACGCGACCACCGACAGGATCGCGAGGATGAAGGGAGAGCGCAGGATCCGGCCGCCGCGCTGGCGTTCGGCAGGAGAGGTCGTGCTGTCGTCGGGCTTCGTCACGGTCGCTCAGAATCCCAGATAGATGAACGGCGGAAGACGGCTGACGTAATACAGCGTGCCGAGCAAGGCCCCCGCCATGATCCCGCCCCAGATGATATTGGGCGCCCATTTGATCCGCGCCAGCAGGTTGCGGTTGGCCGGGTAGGTCCAGGTGAACAGCCCCGGCTTGTGATCGCGCGCCAGTTCGTAGGCATTGGGCAGGAACCAGCAGAAGCCGAGAATGGCGAAGACCAGCGCCAGCTCGCCAACATCGCGCAGACCGACCTGATCGAGCGGAAGCGCCTGCTGGCCGAACATGGCGCCCACCAGATGGCTCCAGGTGGTGACGCTTTCGGACCGGAACAGCGCGAAACACAGCACCATCGGCACGGTGAAGGCGACCCGGCCGATGATGTTGCGCGCGGTCTCGCTAGAGCGTGATTTCCACGTGCGCCAGGCCGACGTCTTCTTCGCCTCGGTCTCCAGCACGTACCACAACCCGTGCAGCAGGCCGAACAGCACGAAGGTCATCGTCGCGCCGTGCCACAGCGCGATGACCTCGAAATTGACCAGCAGCGGAAGCCAGATCAGCGGGAACCGGGCGAGCGGCTTCCACTTGATGTGCCGGGCCGCGAACCGCGCGCCGAACAGCGACAGCGGCGTGTACATGAACAACGCGATCACGCGGGTCAGCGTGATGTGCCAGCGGCGATAGAAGTCGCCGATCGAGTTCGCTTTGAGCGGCGAGGCGAAGTTGATCGGCAGGATGATGCCGAGGATGCGCGCCGAGCCGAGCGCCATGTCGCTATAGCCCGAAAAGTCGAAATAGAGCTGCGCGTAATAGCCCAGCGCAGCGGTCCACGCGTCGATCAGATTGGGTTCGCCGCCCACCGCAACCATGTCGAACACAGGGTCGACATAGCGCGCGATATTGTCCGCGATCAGCACCTTCTTGAACAGGCCGACGATGATCAGGAACAGGCCGACTTCGATATTGATGCGCACCAGCCGCGCGAAATCGGCGCTGCGGACCTGCGGCGCGAATTCCTTCAGATAGACGATCGGGCCGATCACCAACTGGGGAAAGAAGGCGATGAAGGCGGCGTAGCGCACGAAGCCACGCGCCCGTCCGCGCGCGCCCCGCTCCGTCCCCAGATAGTCGATCACCTCGCGGTCGCGCCGATACGCGTCGAGCAGGAAGACCGCCTGCTGGAAGGTGTAGAAGGAAATGCCGACCGGGATCGCCACCAGCCCGGCGTTGAAGGCGGCCGAGCTTTCCGCGTAATTCAGGAAGAAGAACGAGTATTTGAACCAGATCAGCGCACCGAAATTGAACGCGATGCCAGCCCAGAAGATCGCCCTGCGCAGCGGTTTGCGATCGTCCCCCAGATGGATCAGCGACTGCGACGCGGCCCAGTTCACCAGGATGCTCGCCAGCATCATGATCAGATAGTCGACGCCCCAGCCGACGTAGAATGCGCAAGAGGCGACGAACAGGAAGGCGAGCGCCCACTCGACCCCGAAGCGCGAGCGCACACCTGCACACACGAAGGCGACGATCGGCAGGAACAGGAAGAGGTAGGCCGGGTCAGTAAACAGCACTGTCAGCAGCCTTTTCGAACCCTGGCGCGCCTCGCCAGCCCGGATGGGCCGGACCGGTGGAGGGAGGATGGGGGATCAACGCAAAGCACTCGCTTCCCCCCTGGCCTGCCCACTGCGATCATCCAGCTAGCATCAGGCCGTCGGCGAAAAATCCCTCGCGCACCAGTAGATATGGCGGTGGATTCGTCAAGCTGCGCCGTAGCGGTCGCGCCCGGCCCGCGCAGGGGTCAAGTGACGCCGGCCTGCTCGAGCGAGACCTCGGAAAACGGGGGGAACGCCGAAAAAAGAAGTCTTGCCGCGCAGCATAAGACCGAACGAATTTCCTGCCAGTATGCGAGGCGATTCACCCTATCCTTCAGTCAACTTCAACTTATACATACCGCCTTTATTACCTTGCCTTCCTGTTTTTCCGTGGTACCGGCAGGTGCGCCGGATGATCCTGTCCTCCGCTTTCCGGAGGAAACATGGAAACTCGCCTCATAATTGCCTATTCGATTATCGCGCTTCTGATTTTATCGGCCGCGCTCGGCATCGTTGCCTACAGGCGCGATCGCAAACGCAAGCGCAAGGACCGCTGGCGCTAGGAAGCGAGCTTCGATCAGAACCCGCTTTGCTGAAGAGGCCGCCCGCCCCCAGGCCAGAAAAAATATTGCTGGCAGCCGCTCAAATGCAAAAGCCAATCCAGCGCCATTGTAATTTTTTCACTTACTGCCATATTGATCTTGCCTGACGTCGTTTGCGACGGATTGTTACCGCCGAGATACGCGCCTCAGCGCAAGTTCGGCACCAATTCCTTTTCACACACCACGGCTCCGTGACGGAATACGTCCGCACGGATGATTTTACGTACGCTAAGGACTATGGTTTGGCGAAAGAAGAGCTCATCACGATGGAAGGCGCGATCGACGAGATCCTGCCCGACGGACGTTTCGGCGTCACCCTCGATAATGAGCACCGCATCATTTGCTACACTGCTGGCAAGATGCGTCGCTACCGTATCCGATCGGTCGTTGGAGACCGCGTACATGTCGAAATGACGCCCTACGATCTGAGCAAAGGCCGGATCGTCTTCCGCGAGCGCACACCCGGGCAAGGTCCCGCCGGTGGGCGCAATCGTGGCGGCAGGCGCTGACAATACCAGAAGGCGGCGGGGAAATATCCGCCGGACATACTTACCAATGAATATCTCGAATTCGTGCGGCACGCCGCGCGCCAAGCTTTCGCTGCGCTATGGCGCAGTCCATGCGCGGGCACTTACGGGCAACGCCCCCACTCCCGCGACAATCCCGACCCCGGAGCTACGAAAGATCGTCGCGACGATGGTCGACTGAGCCAGTGCCGATAGGCACTGATGCAATGGGTGCCCGCACTGCGGGCGTAACAAAAGGCCTCCACCCTGTTCCAAGGGGCGGAGGCCTCTTTTGTTGAAAGGGTGAGCGTTAGGCCACTTCCTGGCATCCGGTGCCGCCGACGTCAGGCAGACAGCCCACCCGACTGGTGCCGCACCGGAGTGACCGAAGGACCGCGCACCGCACGCCGATCCGCAGCGGGCTCCGCCGGAACAGAAACGGTGATCGTCTGATTGTGCGGCTGGTTCATGGACGGCAGCATGCCGACAGGTGCCGCAGGAGTTGCCGGGCGTGTCGCCGTCGCCGGTTCGATCGCGACCCCGGCCTGCTCTGCCAGCATGGCGAAGCGGGGATCGGTCTGCACCAGCTGCGCCATGTGCTTGCCAGCGCGGCGCACGATCTGGCGGATCCGCTCGCGGGTCAGGCTGGTATCGATGCTCAGCGCCAGCTTGGTATCGCCCGAGAACATGCTGCGCTCGATGATGGCGCGATCTCGCTCCAGCCGTTCGTGCAGCTTTTCCAGTTCGACCGGGTCGGGGCCTGCCATGTGGGCACGAAAACTCGCCGGAAGATCGGGGCGGGATTCGCGGATGTCACGGGCGGGGCGACGGGTCCGGGCGCGCTTGCGCAACTGTTCGACGCCTGTCTTGCGCTCGGCTTCGATATAGGCGTCGACCAGCGCGATGCAGGCCTGATTGGCGAGATGTTCCGAGGCGGAGCTCTCGGTCCGCTCCAGCGCCGCTTCGTCTTCGATCAGCGCTTCGAGGCTGGTTTCCTCGCCATCGTCGGTGATAGACCCAGTGGTGAGAGCGATCGTCACCGCTTCCACCTTGCGGGCGGACGGCCGCTGATCGGTCATCAGGCGGAAGCGCAGGCTCTGCAGTTCGCCACGGATCTGCCAGTTGAGGAAGGTGGTGAACTTGGCCTTGGTCGGGTCATAGGCCTCGATCGCGCGGTGGACCGCAATCGCACAGACCTGCTCGGCGTCTTCATAATGAGCAGCCAGGCCGTATTGGCGAATGAAGTGCCGAATACGCGGCGCTGCGATCTTGAGAATTCTGATAAAAGCGCGGTCGATATTTGCGCGCTGACGAGCGGACCCACGCGATCCGTCCGAATTCATGTTGGCGATAACTTCTGCTACCGCGACTTCCAGTGCTTCAGTACTTTTCGACATGAGTAAGCTCCCCTTACGTCAAATGCTGTCTTGTGACGATCAAGGGATAGTAGCCCGCCTATAAACGACCTCTTTCTTGGGGGTTCCGGTTTTCTCCTTTAAGGAACCATACCGAACTTGGCTTCAGTACTTTTACGGAAGGCCCACTACGGTCATGCCCGGACGGTTTCGGAGCCCCGCCTCGGGGCGCATCGCAGGCCACCGGGGCCGGCAGGTTTCCCCGGAAAATCAGGCATCCTGCGGGTTGTCGGCAGTCCGTCTGTCTGTCTGTCTGGATCAGCTGCTGGCCGCCTGCGGCAGGGCGGCAAACCGATCGGGCCTGATCTTGCGGGCGATGTAGCCGTTGAGCCAGTCACGGTGCGCCTGCGCGGCATCGCCGGTACGGGCGATCCGCTCGCGCGCCGATGCCGATCCGATCTGCGCCTTCAGTAAAACGGTGGCCCGACCCTCCGCGCACTTCAGTTAGTTTTCCCGAAGGACAACCTTTTTGCTGTTGTAGTCGAGGGACTCTCTTCGACCGAGCTCCTCAAAATCTCTGCAGGTGCAGACGAAATTGCTGATCTTGTTCTCTATTATGGGAAAGGGGATACCTTTCAAACTTGCTCCACGCAGCAAATATTGCAGTTCAAATACAAGCACGGTCCGGATGTCGTCACATCGTCCTACCTCAAGAAGACAATCAAAAAATTTGCGGAAACACTAAGGGAGCTACGCAGCAAAGCGCAGGGAGAGAGCGTCGAGGAAAAGTTGTCGTTTGCGTTTGTGACCAATGCCGATTTTTCAGACGATCTCTGGAGTGCGGTGCGTTGCCTCAAATCCGGAAAGACACCCCAAGAGATGGGTGCAAAGAGGCAGTTCCAGTATCTGAAAAAATGGTGTGACGAAGAGGGTGTCGCAGCCGAAGACATTTTTCCGCTGATTGAGTTTCGGGCAGCGACAAGCGATCTGCCTGCGCAAAATCGATCATTACGCAGAACCGTCAGTGATTGGTCAGCGGACTCCGCTGGTCAAGCGGCCAAGCGGTTATTTGCTCTCGTGGAGCTTATTCGAGAGAAGGCGCAGATAGAGGGACAAAATAACAACGCGATCAGACGCGAGGATGTTCTGGATGCGCTTGAGTGTGACGAAGACCTGCTATTTCCGGCTGACACGCGTTTCGTTGATGTCGGTGATGTTGTTGAGCGCATCGCGCTGCGCACCGTCGAAGACCGCGTGTTGTCCAGCGACCGCCCAATTTTTCTGCATGCAGATGGCGGTGTTGGTAAAACGGTGTTCATACAAAGCTTGGCAACTCACCTAGCCGACAAGTTTGAAACAGTTGTCTTTGATTGCTTTGGCGGCGGGGCATATCGCTACGAGGGTCAAGCGCGTCATCTACCCCGTGTGGGGCTGCTGCAAATTGTGAATGAACTGGCAACGCGCGGGCTATGCGATCCATTGTTGCCTACGGATAGCGACCAGCAAGGTTTGATCCATGCTGCGCGAAAACGTCTCGAACAAGCGAGCCGCACAGCCAAGGATCAGTCTTCTCAGCAAGGTGTTCTGATCATTTTGGATGCCGCCGACAATGCGCAGATTGAAGCAGACGCGCGCAATGAATTAGCGTTCCCAAAGCTTCTGCTCTCCTCCCTCAGCGCTGACCCAATCGATGGTGTGAAGCTTTTGTTGACCGCCCGCCCGCATCGGATGGATGGCGTCATCGGGAGAAGTCAGGTTGAGCGTCTTGCGCTTGAACCATTCACGGACGAGGAAACCAGAATCTTCTTGGAGACCAGGCGTGAGAATATCACGGACTTGGAATTCTCTACGGCTATAGCCCGTTCGCAAGGTAATGCACGCGTTCTGGAGTATTTAGTCGAGAGCTGGGATGCCAATGTTTCTGGTGATCCGCCGCAAACACAAATCTCCGTAGAGGAATTGATTGCTCAGAAGTGCGAGAAAATCTTTCGCGATCTGGATACGGCGGGTTGGAGTGCCGTTGAAATCCGTGAATTTTTTGCCGCATTGTCACTTCTCCCCCCACCCATTCCGTTGACCGAACTTGCAGAAGCTCTGGGCTGGTCCGGTTCGCAGGTGAACAGTGCTGCCTCTGACCTCGCTCCGATGCTGGAGTTAGTGAAGCACGGAGCGATCTTTCGCGACGAGCCGACGGAAACTTACATCAAGGATCACTATGCAAGCGAAGCTGCTGCCCAACAATCTATCGCTGAGAGGCTGAAGGCCCGACAAGAAGGCTCGATGTATGCGGCCGAAGCCCTGCCGCATTTCCTCGTGGTCATTGGCGACAGTGACAGAGCCTATCAACTTGCGAGTTCCGACAAGTTTCCCGCTGTGATCGAGACGGAATACGGAAAACGCAGATTAAGACTTGTTCGCCTTTATGCGGCCTTCTCGCTGGCAACACGCGAGCAGAATCTCAACCGCATCCTGAAACTTATGATGCAGTTGTCTCAGGTGGCATCAGCAAATGCGAGAGGCGACGAGTTCATCAGACGTTCTCCAGCACTGGCAACTGCTATAGGTGACTCCGATGCGTCCCGTCGCTTGTTTCATGATCGATCTGGTTGGCGCGGCGGACGTGATAGCCGACTGGTAGTTGCTTACAGCTTCTCCGATGATTTGGACGAAGCACGCATCCATCAAAACAGGGCAATCGGCTGGATCAACTGGTATCTGAAAAACGACGATGAAGATCAGAGGATCAACCGCTCTGGCTTTGAAGCATCCGATGTGGCCGCAGTCATGTTCTTGAATGTGCTTGAGAACAGTTTCTCCTCGTTCAATCGCAACATTCAGCTTTGGAACTTCAAATTTGCCCTCTCTGTTGTCGAGAAGCTTCTGGAACTATGCGCAATACACGAGCTGTCAAATGGTAGTGAGGCTCTGGACAATCTTACCAAGTTCGCGGCATCAAAAAAGTGCCAATCACTTGCTTTGCAAATCGGCTTGCTCTCAAAGGAATGGGGTCTTACGACCGGACAAATCAAATCCGTATCTCGTGCGGCAAGTTCACTTGCAGAACGATACAGGAAAAAGGTTCCAGAGCTTCCGACTGACTACGAGATGACGCTGCAAGGCGCGATTGGCAGCGCCGCAATGAGTTCAGTTGCGATCAACTCCAAGCAGTCCGCGAAGCGATTGCTAAAGCTATATCATCATCGCAGACCGTCGAGCTATGACTACGGACAGCGGTACGGCTCGAGAACGATATGGAAGCCAGTTCAATCGGCGTGCGTTTCGGCGTGGTCGTCGGGAAAAAGACTGTCTCTTCACGACCTGCTCCCGGAAGATGCGAAACCGAAGCGAGGCGCAAAGCCGATAGTTACCGAGGATGAGCTAGGCGCATTTTTGGACAGTCTTGTCGACACTGTCCCCGCGAACAATCGGCGAAAAGGACAAAAGCCTGAGCGGCGTAAGCGTTTCGCCCGACACGACCGTGATGCCATTGTAGAAGGCGCGGCCTGCATTCTCGAATTGGTGAAGCCGATTGAGGACATGGTTCTGTCGCGAAAGCCGTTCTCCAATGATGTCTTGGCGGATTTTCTGGCCATTTGGGCGGCCAAACTCAGGCCTGACGTGCACTGGAGAGCCGAGACAGGCAAAGACAGTTTAATCCGTGATGTGGGTATCGGGCTTGTTAAAATACTTCTTCGCCACAACAAGAGCGTACACAAGAAAGAGGCAAAAGAGCTTCTCAAAATCATCAGCGAAAATCGGTTCTCGCTCACGGACAAGATAGAAATTCATGCTCTAGTTGCGCGGCGCGCGAACCTTGCGGACATTGCAGGCTCGTACGCAAACTCACTCTCTGCTGAGATCGTAAAAGACGACTACATCGAACAGCGAGGAGAATCCTACCGGGATTTGGCGTCTGCTCTGGTGCCATTGAGCCTTGCAGAAGCAAGAGAATATTATGCGCAGGGATTGGCGCAACTCGATCAGATGGGAAGCAACGATTACGATTTGATATACTCCGCTTTGCGATACGCAGCTGAGCAGCCAGGAGGGCAGCTCAGCCCAGCGCTTTCGCATCGCTTGATGAATCTCTGTCAGACAATCTTTCAGGGCGAACCATCGAAGTTTGGCTGGACGCTGTTCGGCCGCGCCGCATCCTCATCAATCGGCTTTCCTGCAATGTACAAGCTGATCCGCTGGCACGACCAAGACGTGGTGGACTATTCGTACGGCCTCCCTCAATTGGTCTGCTATCTGGCCAAAGATGGATGCATAGACCCGCGTCGTGCCGCTGTCTTGCTCACGATCTGCGAGGATCATGGTTGGCATGAGTGGAAAGTCGGAGAGGGGCTGCGCGATATTCTTTCAGCAGCTGATCCGGACGATAGAGCGGCGGTCTTCAGCCTCGTTGTCGAAAAGCTGGAAAGTGAACACGCCTTTGGTGGTTGGGTAGGCGTTTGGGAAGGGTTGCTCGACTGCATCGATGCCTTTGAAGATATAGGCAGCACTGAGTTTAGCGATCGCTTCCGAGGCTTGCGAGACGCCGCCAAAGTTCAGCGCGACCTAGCAAATGCCAGAAATAACTATAGCTATTCTGCGAAGCCGCGTCGTATGCAGACGCGCAAAATGGAACTGGCCGAGAAAGCCAAAGACGATATTCTGGCTGAAACTGTGGCCAGATGCGAGCCCACGTCCGCCGTTTCGATCGATGAGGCAATTCGAAGCATCGAAGCTATGGACGGGTTGTACTACGACAACAAAAAGCGGTTACTCGCTGATCTTCAAGAAGCATGCCCATTTGGCGACCGCCTGAAGTTCCTCCAAGCCCTGTGTGAATCAACGGAACTCACGTTTGATGCCGTACTCGATCTGTTGATCGAACGCGTCAAGGAGTGGAGCAATAGCGCGGCGCATGTGGGCGCGGCCGTGCCCGTTCTGATCAAAAAGCTTTTCGCCTTCAAAGGATCGGAGTTTTTTGACCTACGTTACTCGGGCATCTCTCGCCAAATTCATGGATTATCGGAACTTTCGGGTGATCCCGATTTTGTCATGAAAATCGTTCTTGAGACAATAGCTAAAGAGCGTCTCGAACTGTCCGGCGATGAATGGTTACAATTGGCAACAAGCCTCTCCCGACATACTGATCCGACAACTGCATTGGGGGCGTTTGAAGACTTGCTGGTGAGTTCAGCCGCCAAGGTTGGAGACGAGATCGGCGAGGGCGAGTTTCGCCCTGAGTTTGCAGGCAAGAGCGAAGAAGCTGATGTCGTTGCCGACATTATCTGGCATTTGCTAGGCGATGGGGATGCCTTCATAAGATGGCATGCGGCGCGATGCCTTAAAGGGCTGTTAGATGTTGGATTGATCGAAGATATTGAGCATTTGCTTAAGCGCTATGATGTCGAACAAAACTCATCGCTAAGCTCGGATGAGCACCACTTTTCCTACATGAACGCGCAGCAATGGCTGTTGATCGGATTGGCGCGTGCAGCCCTTCATCACGGCGATATGCTCAAGCCGTTGAAGCCAAGAATTGAGAAGCTTGCACAGCGATCAGACATCCATGTGCTGAATAAGCTAGCTCTGGTTCGATGCCTTGGCCACATTGACGGCGATCAGCCCCTATGCCCTTCACTTGCGCAACTTTACAGTGAGGTACAAGCGCCAAAGCACGGGATTGAAGTGCGGGACGGTTGGCCAGAAAGCAGAGATCGGCGGCACAAGTTTGGATTCGACTACGAATTCAACAAATATAAGATACCCGAATTGGCTCGGCTGTTCCATATTTCGGATAATGAAGCGAACGACCTGATTGCAGATGAGGTGGTCAGTCGATGGCCGAAATCAAAAAGCATGTCTGATTTTCCAGGAGGGGTTAGCCATCAACGCGACTCAAAGTTTGAGACCTATCGCGAACACGTCCAGAAACACGCACAACTTCATGCAGCAACAAGGCTGGCGGCGACTAGGCCAGTCGTCCGTTCAAAGCATGATTGGGAGAAAAGAAATCCGTGGCAGGAGTTCTTGCGCGGTAGCGACGTTTCGTTTGAGGACGGGTCATGGTTGTCGGATCACAAAGACCGAGTTCCAATGCCAGCGCGGGAGTATCTGCTCGGTGAGCGCATACAGGATCAGGAATATCTCCTAGAGAAGGAAGCGTTGTTTCAAAAGACCGGATTCTGCGGGAGTGCCAAGCTCGGCTTCTTTCCGCTCTTCGGGCACTGGAAGTCACGCGACGGTGTCCATGTTCGCTTCTCTTCGGCCTTGATAAAAACGTGGGGGGCCGTCGGACAGTGCGCAAAATTTGCAAGGGTTTCCGATCACGATTTATGGTTGCCGTTCTTCGGGTCGGATGGGCTTGTTGATCGGTTTGCTGCATCTAGTCCATTCGAGCCTTTGATCTGGGAGCCTGAGAAGTACCCAATTGGCATTGATGAGCACGACGAATGGGCTGCACGCGGAGCCATCGCACGCCCAAAATTAGGCGGTCGCTGAACCGATTGCTCAAGCTGACCCCCGATGCGGATGGCCGACAGTGGCGCGATCAAGATAATCAGCTTGCCTTACAAAGCGAGGTTTGGGGCGAGTGGAAGCCAGACTCCGGCGCTCAGAGGAGTAGATATCTTGATGAGGGTGTAATCCTCTGGGCGCAATATGATTGGCTGGATAGGTTTCTAGAAGAATGTGGGCGAAGTCTCGTTACCAAGCTCAGTTTCTCGAAATACAAATCGAGCAACAGCTACGATGACGCATCCGGTGTTCGAGAACTTTACGTGGGCTTGAAGCGGAGCGGCGAAGCCCCTCGCTTCTGGTTTGCGAAGAAAGCGTCCGAGACTGTTTATTGAGGGAAAGTAGCCGTGGCGTCGCAACAGCTGCGCCGCTCAATTAGGCCCATAGAGCCAACTGCACTTCCAGCCGGGAGGGATGCAACGGGAGGCGCGCAGCGGGCCTCCCTTGCCGAAGGTGCGAAGCACCTGAGCCAAGCGCGCTGGCGGCAGCCAGCGCACAGCTTGCGCGCGCATAGTGCGGTTCAAACTTAGCCTGGATGAAGGGCCAACCCAACTGCCCGCAAGCGGAATGGATCAAAGCTCGCCTAAGTGGAGCGAAAGCCCTCCCTTGTCATGTCTAAGAAACTGCATCGGCATGAGTTCGGAGGATGACGCTGAAAGTCGGGCCAAAGCTCTTCGTCATCATCCAAGTAAGCGATCCGCTGGTTCATCAGAGCAACGGCACGATCATTAATCCGTCTCTGCGCTAGGCTACCCAGAGTGAGGCTGGTCAACGGACCGAATCTGGATGGATCAAAGGAGGGATCTCTTTCAATCGCACATTTGTTGTAGCGCTCGCGCTCAATCCAAAACCCGCTCACAGCGCTAAAGGCGCCATCGATGAAGCCGTTCACTGCTGTTTCGGCCATTTCGGAGTTTCGGTTTGAAGAACGCTCAATCTGTTTGCCAATGAAATTGGCCATCGAGGCCAACCTCACCTGGGGATGGGCATAAGGCATCGAGTCATATGCGGTTATGCTCCGAAGCTTAGGTACCATTAGTGTGAATATAAAGAAGAGAGCGACGCCGAGTTTACGAAAATTCATTGAGACCAAGCCCGAAAGCAGGTCGATGTCATTGGGCGCGATAATTCGCACTTGTCCGAATATATCGTCGGCTATAGCTCGAAGTGCAAAGCAGTCAGCATCACACTCTTTAACCAAGGCGAGTTCCCGTCGTCGATATTCATCGGCAGATTGCTCGATAGCCGCGCTTATCGCTGCATGTCTCTCCAAATGCGTCTTCTCGTGCAGGACTAGAAACTTGGCGATGTACCAAAGAATGGGTTCAAACTTTTCACGACACTCCTCTGACAGGATTTTATTTGCCTTCGCGCGAAGATCAAAAAGTGTGCTCTGCGAATAGAGCGTCTCTACCAAGGGATGGTGATCTCTAATTTCATCACCCAATCCGTGCCAGACAGGATCGATTGTGTGCACGACCTCGTAGTTCATTGGGTCTGACCGAAGAACGGTTATAGCCAGTATCGATCGCAAAATTGCCCCAATGGGAATTTGGGCGAGGCCATCCTCTTTGAATCGAATTCCCGTCGCTCTGCTCGACGGGTCATTGGTCACTACGACTTCGAACTGACTAAACCTACCAGGCTGAGGCTCAAGCTGACCTGAATGGCTTACGGCGAACTTAATCACATCATGAAGCACAGGATGATCGGCGTCTGATGGCTCGAATCTGCCGCCCTTTGCATCGATGTAGGTTGCGATGTCCGCGAAGGTCACTTCAGTTTGCTTGGCTCTGGTTGCTACAGAAACCTGACATTACGGATCGCACCAGCAGCGTGGAAAACGCAGCAATGTGTTCGGAGGTTTCTGAGGCTGGCCGTTGGAAAATGCCCAGCTCGATCACGAGCGCAATAGCGAAGCCGAGCGCCAGAGGTGCATCTACTTCGCTTCGTACCAACAACGCAGCTACGAACGGGTGTCTACAAATAGCGCCCTTGTGCTTATTGATCTGAGCATCAAACCACCAACGACCCGCTTCACATTGCTCCTTATCTGATGGCGGTTCTGAACCATACTCTAGTCGAAGAGCATAATCACCCACAATACCAAGTAGCTCCTCATCAGAGCATTCTAGAAGTGATTTTCTCATCAAAAATCCATTCCGCCCATTTAGGAATAACGGCCTATTTTAATAAAAAAACAAAAGGCATATTATCGCGTATCACAAACAACGATTAAATATGTCATTTTCGATAATAGTAGAGCTTAGGGACAAGGAAGGAGGAATATTAGCATCCATTTCTCCCTCTTCATCATGGGTGGAAACCGAAGACGAAGCTCGTAATATTTTGATCGATCTTTTTTGGGGCACGCACTTCCCCTGTGACGAGTTTGCGGGCGTTGAGATAAGAGACATAGCAGTAGTTGCCGTTCGAAGCACTCTTGAACCTGGCAAAACGTTTGATTTTGATTGGGACGATGCTGTCAGATTTTATCTTCGACGTACAGGTATGCAGTCACAAATACCGCTCTCAACAGCCAACCCGAAAGATCCCTAACACTACCCTTGGAATGTGTCGATAATCAGGCGGTGACTGTCCGAGACGTTCCTGTCAAAGGGCCGAGATAGCATAAAGAAGAACTGCCCTTAATGATATCGACGGTGTAGTACAGTCCGCCCCACCTTTGGACATCGCCAAGACGTGTGGCACCTAATGTTGTACCAGATTTTCTCGCGGAGCGAATCCGCTAAGAACTGAGCGTAATATACCGATATAGCGTCGACCTGCCGATGCCGAGCTGGCGGGCGGTTGCCGGGACGCTGAGCCCATTTCGGATCAGGAATAGCGCCTCCTGCAATTCTTCACCGCTGAGAGCAGGGGTGCGTCCAAACTTCACTCCGCGTGCTTTGGCTGCGGCCATCCCAGCGCGTGTTCGCTCTACGATGAGCGCCCGCTCGAAGTGGGCCACCGCGCTCAGGATATGGAGCGCGAACTCGCCGAAGGCAGAACCGACATCGATATGCTCGCAGATCGAATGAAAGCCGATCTCGCGCGCATGCAGCGAATGGATCGTATCGGTCAGATCGCGCATCGAGCGCGCTAGCCGATCAAGCCGCCATACCACCAATGTGTCTTGAGGCTTTAGTGCGCGGAAGGCTTCGCCAAGGCCGGGGCGGTCCGATTTCACGCCACTGATATGGTCCTCGAAAATCCTGTTACAGCCTGCGGCTTGCAGCGCGTCGATCTGAAGGTCGATGTTCTGTTCCGATGTCGATACGCGCGCGTAACCTATCCGCATGTGTCCTTCGTCTGGTTGGTGGTTGTGCCGCAAGTTGGCTCTGAGAGCCGCCTTTGCCGTCTCAAAAGGCTTCCCTTTCAAGACAGCAGTACGAGTTCGGCATTCGCGCCCGCAAACCCGCACAATCGGGTCGCTGGGGCAGCTCCAGCCACTCTAATCCAATTCGTCTCTAGACGGAACGGATATGAGACATTTGCATACGTTCGTATGCGCCGCGCTCATCGCCATCATGCCGATAGCGGCGGTAGGGCAGGAGACCGCGCAGGCGGTAACTGCGATCTTCATCGCCGATGCGGATTTGGCTTCCGAGCAATGGGCAGCGCGCAACCCGACAGGCATGGCCATTTCCATCAGACTAGGGGATGAGACCCCGGTGCCGCCCGTACGGATCGAGAGCGCGTTGCGCGACGATTTTAAGCGCTATGGTATCACCAACGTTCGCTTCTTCTTTGAGCGGGGAGGGTCCGGCGGCTCTTCGGTCGTGTTCAATACGCGCAATCACGCTTGGGGGCCGTTCGGATTGGCGGATTCGCGGAAGCATGTGCAGGGAGCTGCGGAACAGCATCTATTCGAAGTTCGTCGCGGACTGAATTGAGCTAGACCCCGAACGCCAATGCTTCGGCGTTGGCGCTGGACGCTGCTGCGTCTCGTTGATCGTCGAGGGTGGTACGAAGCGTTTCAGATTGGTCGCTCTGTTGCGCGACATCACGGTCGGCCTTGCGTAACTCCGCAAAGGTCGCACTTGAGGCGAATTCCGTGTCCATCGTTTCGCGTTGGGCATCTGTCAGGTCAGGATCGGAACGACGCGCGATAAACGCATTAACGTCACGCTTCTGATGGCGGGCCTGCGCCCACTCGGCGTAGCGCCTCAGCTCGGGATCATCGCGGTATTCTGGTTTGATCTCACCCGTCTTCTTGTCGATCATCTTCTCGACCAGCGCGTCCTCAAGTCGCTCACGGTAGGCCTCCATGCTCTCGCCATCGCGGCGCTGCGGTATCTCGTCGGGGTCCATTACACGGTTGGCGATCTGCTCGCGCCAGGCATCGCCCATCTCGGCCTCAAACCCGGCTTCCATCGTGTCGATTTTCTCGCCCAACTGGCGGGACCAGTCGCGCGCGCGATCGAGCATTGTGATGAAGAGAGCATCGCTGCGCCGCTGATCGGCCTTGCGCTTGTCCTGCTCCTGCCGAGAGGTCAGGGCGCGGGTCGCCACGGCAACGGGGGCGCTTTCGATTTGTCCGTTTTCAAGCTGACGGGCTGTCTCGACCAGAGCGGCCTGAGCATTCGGATCGGTGAGGGTGCTGGCCAGCGGATTGCTGACGGCGTGGAAGGAATTGGGCAGCGAGGCGTCGCCGCCATCCGGCGGCCTCAGATGCGGTGGCACGGCCACCTTCAAATCTGCGATTTCATCTCTACTGAGCCCCATTCTCCCTCACTGCCGATGGGTTTTTCACCCGACCATTATCGCTCAGAGAGCTAAAGATATGGTTAATTTTAGGTAAAATTGACGATTACCCCCATGAAGAGAAAGCGTACGGGCTTGTAGGGTGTAACACGCTGAGGGGCACATGTTTCATCGATCTTCATCAGACGACATCGACTTGTGTCAGCTTGTCGAGGAGCACCAACGTCGGGCATTGCGAGCCATCAATTACGCTCCGAGAAAGCTTCAAAAGCACGCGGCGAAGTGGGCAAAGAGGGAGCGGGAAATCCTGCCCAATCGCCCTGGTATCGATCCCTATGATCTCGTCACGCTCGTCTTTCACGAAAAGCACTATGCGAACCGGGAGTATTACGACGCCCATAGATCGGACGTTTTGCTGACCAGATACGACAAGAAGGATTTTCTCGACCGCTTCTACAACGTCAATGTGCTGTGTCATCGCTACTTCGAAGGCGCTGGGTATGACGCGCGTGCCATACGGTATTCGTCGCTTCCGCTCTCTCACATCAACGGGTTCTGCGCTTCGATGCCGGAGGATCAAACTCTGATCCTTCTCAATGAAGGGGTGTTCTACATCCTGCCGCTTCTGATCGACGTATACCCCGATTTGGAGCTGGCCGATTTACCCGTTGATCTAACGTTTGAGGAACTCGACAAAGAGCAGGAGTATGAGGCTTTCAGAGCTTCGGCTGCCGACTTTTTCGACGATTTCTCGACGCTCATATCGGACCGCGTCTCGCCCAGCACGTTACTGTTCGATCCTGAACTCCGGGGAGCAGCAAGGGGTGGCTTCGAGACGTGGAAAATAAAGGAAGATCTTCGGGCAAGTCTGCGGGCACAGTTGAGCCAGACGGAGGTCAAACCATCCGCGCCGACGAAGGACCAACTGGATTTCTATCGCTGCCGGGGATTTTTCGTTTTCCTCTTCGCTCACGAATTTTCGCACGCCTACCGCAAGCATGTCCAAATTCGCGAGAGCGATCCGCTGCTCGGCTTACCCTATGTCGAGGCGCTGATTGAGCATATGACCTCCCTCGGCCTCACTCACCAGTTCGAAGATGCCCGGCAGGCATTATCAGCAAAGAATTTCGACGCGGGCAAACAGCCTCTGGAGATCGAAGCCGACGCTGATGCTCTGAACATCCTCCAGCTATATGCGGAACTGAACGAACTGGAAGACTATCAATTTCGCGCCCTTCTCGAAGGAGTGGTGATGGCGATGAGCATATTCGAGTTTACCGAACTCATGGCCAGGGCGATCCTGATCTCGCCGCAAGATGCGGTCGATACCCATTGTCTCGATCCAATGGCTCGGAATCTTCTCATACCGAGCGAGCATCCTTGCTCACTCTCAAGACTGACATTGGCACTTGAGGCAAATGATGTGCTGCCACAGGCGACAAGAGACATGATTGCGGAGATCGAGGGTCAGCACGCGGTCCTGTTTGAGGGGCTCTGGCTGTTTCTAATGCCGAGACTGCATCACGTCGCGCAAAGAATCCGGCTTAGTCCGATGATCCAGCTCGACGGCGGATCAATGTTCCAAGGCCTTCCGGTAATGGGGCATCTCTCGACGTTTGGCTCTCGATTGAAACCGGAGTGATGGTTTTCAGCCGGGACCACATTCTGGCCAGGGAAACCCCGGCGCATTTAGCCTGTCTTCCTCGTCCCAGTCGCTGGTATCTTCCCAGACGGGAGACCCGCCATAGCCGTACCAAGGCACAATCAGCACTTTCTCACGACCTTCGCGGACCGAATTCATTGCGCTGAACTGGGTGAGGGTGGTCAGGAGCCGACTTTGAATGGGACGGCTTGTAAAATCGTCGACCAACGGAATATGCGAATTTGCGAGCGCTCCTCTCTTGTCGCGAACCTCGTGATCAATCGTTGCCGTCGCATCTTTCAGTGCCTTCCGGACCGTGCCGGGATCGCCAAAAGAGTCGATCAGAGCCTCAAGCCCTGTCTCTGTATAAAAGTTGTCGTCTAGTATCTCGTCAAACAGACCGGAGCCACTGATGGGAACTGGGCGTTTGCCTTGTTCCTGCGGTATCGCGCTCAGGTCGGTTCCATAAAGCAGCGCCGCACAGCTGATTTCGGAATCCTGATGCGCTGCCCAATGCAAAGCGGTCATACCGGTTTCGGGCTCGACCGCATTGATATCCGCGCCTTCCAAAAGGCTTTCGATGATGCCTTGTGCATCACCGCTCTTCGCCGCGCTTAGCAGGCGCGCGTTTGCCTCATTATTCATTTCCCCCATTCTTCTTATAGGCCTCTCTCCTTTGATTGCGATCACCGGATGAGAGCTCTGAAAACTCGAAAACGCAAACCCGGATTTACGTAATAAAATACTGTTTTTAATGGTTTTTGTCAAATTTTCCGCGCGCGCGACCCGGTGGGGCGTGATGACCTTGCCTTTGCGCCTGATCGCGATCTCAGTTTCATTTTCATCCTCAGCTTGGGGGAAGACCCAGCCCTCTAAGTTCAATGCAAAATCGGTTGGAAGAAATTCACATTTGCCATCCTTTTGGACGACGATCTGCCCAAAGACTACGCGCGCGCCATCATCCTCGGCAGCTTCGACGCCCTCCCTGAATTCCATCAGTGACTCATCATCAATCCGCTTGAACGCAAGTTCGCGCACCTCGGCGTGGATTGGGCCGTTTCGCCCTTCCGAAAAGATGATGAGATGCCAGACGAAGTGTTGATCATCGTCGCCCGCCTGGGCCCAGTACTCGCCTTCAAGTGATTTGATGATGCGCTTGGCAGCGGCGCTTTGGTATTTGATCGAAGCAGCGATCTGATATCTGCGCATACATGCTGCTTGCTCGAACTCCTCGACCTCACAGCGCTGCAAATGCCCGCGTCTGACAACAAAGTTTCTGATCATCAAAAGTCGCTGGACGCTGTTCATCGTCCGTCGCTTCAGCTCCAGATAATTTTGCATGGTCCGAATTTCGAATGGGTCGTCGTCGTTCGGACCAAGGACGGGAGCCAGCGGAGACTGGCCTCCGGAAGGCTTGTCGTTCGTCTCTAGAGTCGCCTCTACTTCTTCGAAGAGCTGCGAGTCCTCTTCGACAATCTCCTCGATCAGCCGAAGAGCTGTGAAATCCGTATCGGACAGGCGAGTGCAGCGAAAATAGAGGGCGAGCCGTTCGCGCATCATCACCTGAATGCGGTCGGAAATGCTCTCTTCGCCCATAGGACCGGAATGTTCGGCGGCGAGCGTTTCCGCAACTTTTTTTGCCATTTTGTTTCGCGACGGGCGCGGCGAACCCCTCCATCACATTCCTCGACGGCACGAACCGCCGTCCGGTTGTGAAGGAAAGTGAGGACGCTGTGTCTTACAAGCGCTCATCCAATCCGGGACGCTCGGCTTACGACCGCGCTTCCGGTCTGATCGCCACAGTCGCCGGAGCGACTGGCGCTGTTGCGATTGGTCCCCTGATCTTCGCCGCAAGTATCGAGCCCGTGCGCGGATATGCTGCTGAGCATTATCCGTGGCTGTGGGACTGGGTGACGACCGTCTTTTGGGCGGCGATTTCGGGTCTTGCGACCTTCGCCCTGACCACACTCGTGCTGACGGTTTCGATCAGGATCGCGCTCGCAAAACTCAGCCTCATGATCTTCCGCAACTGAAACCACCACCATGTGAAAGGAGAAAAGTCATGGCACATGATGATGATTACGAACTCGTCGGCACCGTCTGGCGCCGTAAGCCGAAAAGTCCGGAGCCCGTTTGGCCGTGGGTCGTGGGAGCCTTTGTGCTCCTCATCATGCTCGGCCAATGCGCCGGGTGATCTGACTCGGCGGGTCAGGGC
>CEOS01001086.1_pt1 | contig 30653 bp, 27 predicted proteins | sample 530601 | NCBI WGS metagenome assembly CEOS01 (sample SAMEA2620666, study PRJEB7988) | marine metagenome | biome: marine biome (ENVO:00000447); feature: mesopelagic zone (ENVO:00000213); material: "saline water (ENVO:00002010), including plankton (ENVO:xxxxxxxx)" | depth 1000 m
CCCGCCAACCCTTCGTAGCCAACCCCGTGAATAAGACGGGCTAGAATGGCTCCCACCCCCATGAACGACAGCAACCCGCCATAGCCGGTCGGACCAAGCCCCAGCTCTTCGCGCGCGATCAGCGGAAGCAGGGCCCACAGGCTGCTGCTGAAGAGAAAGAAGGCAAAGGCTCGCAAGATGACGGAACGCAATTCCGGCGACCGCAGCGCGTAGCGGAGCCCGGCTCGCATCGCGCCAATGAAGTGCTCGGCAGGCAGGGCGCGGTCCGGCGCCTCCCGCTTCCAGCGATACAGCACGGCGATGACGCCGCAGGTGCTGGCTGCGTTGACCGCAAACACCGCACCCGGACCGGACGATGCGATCACCACACCCGCAAGGGCAGGCCCTATTGATCTGGCAATATTGATGCCCAGCCCGTTCAGCGTAACCGCCTGCTGCAATGCCTCGCGGTCGACAAGTTCGGGAACGATGGCCTGAAACGCGGGTGCCGCAAGCGCGTAGCCGACGGCCATCATCGCCGTCAGCGCCAGCAGCAGCCAAGGGCTTACGGCACCGGCAAGTGTCGCCAGCGCAAGCAGGGCCGCGCCTGTAACCGTCAGCGTCTGAGCGCCAAGCAGCAGCTTGCGCCGGTCCACGAGATCCGCGATCGCGCCCGCCGGAAGGGCGAGCAGGAACATCGGAACCGTCGTTGCCGCCTGCACCAGCGCCACCACCAGCGGATCCGACGAAAGCGATGTCATCAGCCAGCCGGCCGCGACGCCGTTCATCCAAGTCCCGATATTCGACACGATGGTCGCGATCCAGAGCGCGCGGAAAACCGTGCTGGACAGTGGCCCCGCCGGCTTTGGCGGCAGGCTGGCCACCTTTCCGCTCATGTCAGGGATGGCGGCGGTTGGGCAATCATGGACGCGTGCCCAGTCAAACCGCCCAACATCCGCAGCCGAGCGCGCCCCAGAAGCCCTGCTTGTCGGCCACGGGAACCGGGCTGGTGACGGCGGCCGCGTGATCGTGGCCATGCACGGCACATCCAGAGTTGCAGCCGCATGCCATTGCTGCGGGCCTGACGCCCTGAGGAGCCTGCCAGTAGCCGCCGAAGGTCGACACCGGGGACCAGTCGGGCATCGGCGGCGGGAGGGAAGGGGCCAGAGAGGTGAAATCGCCCTCGGCGCTGACGATCCGGCCGCCGAGCACCGTCAGGACGCTGCGGATCCGGGCGATCTCGTCTTCCGGGACGGTCAGGTAGTCGTCGGACAGCACCGCGAGGTCGGCCAGTTGACCTGCAATGATCTGCCCCTTCTTTCCTGCTTCGCCGGAAAACCATCCGTTTTTTTCGGTCCACAGGCGCAGTGCGGTTTCGCGGTCCATTCGGTTGCGGACCGGGTAAAGGCCCATCCCGCCCACCGTCTTGCCCGTGACAAGCCATGAAAGCGACACCCATGGGTTATAGCTGGCCACGCGCGTCGCATCGGTGCCCGCACCGACAGGCACGCCGGCCTTAAGCATGCGCCTGATCGGCGGCGTCGCTTCTGCCGCCTTCGCGCCATAGCGTTCGACGAAATATTCGCCTTGATAGGCCATGCGGTGCTGGACCGCGATCCCGCCGCCCAGAGCCGCGATGCGGTCGATGTTCCGCTCGCTGATCGTCTCGGCATGGTCGAAGAACCAGTTGAGACCGTCGAAGGGTATGTCCGCATTCACCTTCTCGAACACGTCGAGCGCCCGAGAAATGGATTCGTCGTATGTGGCGTGGAGGCGCCATGGCCAGCGTTTCTCGGCCAGAAGGCGGACCACGGGTTCGAGATCGCCTTCCATCCGCGGCGGCAGGTCGGGCCGTTCGACGCGAAAATCCTCGAAATCCGCGGCGGAATATACGAGCATCTCGCCCGCGCCATTATGGCGATAGCTGTCGTCGCCCATTCGCGGCGAAATCCGTGCGGACCAGCCGGCGAAATCCTGCAGTTCCTCGCCCGGTTTCTGGGTGAACAGATTATAGGCGATGCGCACGGTCAGCGCATTGTCGCGGTGCAGTGCCTCTATCACTTGATAGTCATCGGGATAGTTCTGCGATCCGCCACCCGCGTCGATCACGCTGGTCACCCCCAGCGAGTTCAGTTCGCGCATGAGATGCAATGTCGAACTAACCTGGTATTCGAAAGGCAGGGTCGGTCCGCGGGCCAGGGTGCTGTAGAGGATCGTCGCATTGGGCGATGCCAGCAGCAGGCCGGTTGGGTTGCCATTGGAGTCGCGTTCGATCCTGCCGCCCGGAGGTGCGGGTGTATCCCTGTCATAGCCCACCGCGCGCAAGGCCGCCCCGTTCAGCAAGGCCCGGTCGTAGAGATGAAGAATGAACACCGGCGTAGCGGGAGCGACCGCATTGATCTCTGCCAGCGTGGGCAGCCGCTTTTCGGCGAACTGGTGCTCGGTGAAGCCGCCGACGACCCGCACCCATTGCGGCGCGGGCGTGCGGTCCACCTGCCGTTTCAGCATGGCCATGGCGTCCGAAAGGCTGGGCACGCCATCCCAGCGCAGCTCCATGTTATAGTTCAGCCCGCCGCGGATCAGGTGGATGTGGCTGTCGATCAGTCCCGGGATCAGCCGCCTGCCGCCCGCATTGATCACCTGCGCATCGGGCGCGGCTGCGCGCACTTCGGCCTCGCTTCCGACGGACAGGAATACGCCATCGCGCATCGCGACCGCCTCTGCCGAAGGATTGGCGGGGTCGAGAGTCGCGATCCGCGCGTTGCGGATGACAAGATCGGTCGCTGTCACTGGTTCGGAAGCATTCATGGCGTCGAGCCTCGCGGTGCCAAAGGCGGCGCTTGCCATGGATCCGGCAAGCAGGGTGCGGCGGGAAAAGTCGATCACGGCCCGTCCTCTTCATTGGATAGTAGGCGGCCCAACACGTGGCGGGCACAATCCTGCTGGATGAAGCGCGTCGTCTCAACACCCGCGAACAGTCGCTGGGCAATGGGCACAAGCTGTTCGCCCAGCAGCATTCCCGCCAGATCGACAAGCGCGATGATCGGCGGGGCGGGAGAACGCACGCCGATCATTGCATAGATGACACCGACGAGAAGGCCCGCACCCAGCGAAACGGAATAGGGCTTCATGGTGCCTCTCCCGCGAAACGGCCCCGCCGTCAGGCGGCCTGCGCGTGGCCGCCTTCGTGCGCGCCGAACATCGATTTGGCGTAGACGATGCCGATGCCATAGCCCCCCGCGTATTTCTTCGCGATGCCGGTGGTCAGATCGTAGGTCTCGGTCCGCGCCCAGTCGCGCTGCAGTTCCAGCATGTATTGCAGCGAGGTCATGGGAACGGCTCCCGCCTGCACCATGCGCTGGACCGCGCGTTCATGCGCCTCGTCGGACACGTCGCCGCAGATGTCGGTGATGACATAGGCCTCATAGCCTTGGTCGAGCGCGGACAGGACCGGTCCGACGATACAGACGGAAGTCCACAGGCCGCCGAAGACGATCCGGTCCTTTTGCAGCGCGTTCACACGTTCTAGCACCTTTTCGTCCTCCCACGCATTCATCGTGGTGCGATCGATGATTTTGCAATCGGGTAGGGCGGCAAGGATCTCGTCGAATACCGGGCCGGAGAAACTCTCCGCCGCGACGGTGGTGAGGATCGTGCTGACCCCGAAACCGTGGGCGGCCTCTGCCACCATGGCCGAATTGAGCCGCAGGACGGCCACATCGATAGAGCGCACGGGGAAAGACATCTGCGACTGGTGATCGATCAGGATCAGGGTGTGGTTCTCGGAAGAGATCAGCCCCTTCCCGGGCGTGGGCGTGGCGACAAGCGGCATGGTCGTTCCTCAAGGCTTGATGAAGCGAGGATCATGCGCGCGAATGACGCGTGCTTCGATTACGCGTGGGTTTTACATGGCTAAACCTTGGTAGGGGGTGCGCGCGGCCCGCACGCCGCGACGAAGGCCGATGGTGCACGGCGGTTCGCTGCCCACTATCCCAAGGTATAGTCCGACAAGACAGGCGTCCGATTTCCCAAGGGCCCGGCTGCTGCGAAACTGGGCCTGCAAGGAGACAGGACCATGCAAGCCACCATCACCGAAACAAATGCCGCAAACGTGCCGACATCATTCGCCGAAATCGGCGGACGCCAGCTTGCCTATCGCGAGATCGGGCGCGGTCCGCCCCTGATCCTCTGCCTGCGGTTCCGCGGCGTCCTCGATAGCTGGGATCCTGCGTTTCTCGACGCTCTGGCCAGCTCTTTCAGGGTCCTTACTTTCGACTACTCCGGCCTTGGCCAGTCGAGCGGCACTGCGAGCTATCAGGCCGAGGAGATGGCCCGGGACGTGATCGACCTTGCCGATGCGCTGGGTCTTGATCGATTCGCAGTGGGGGGATGGTCGCTCGGGGGAATGGCCGCGCAGCTCGCGGCATTCATGGCCCCTAATCGGATCACGCACGCAGTGTTGATCGGAACGAAGCCGCCGGGAGCGGTGGAGTTCCCCCCCGAACCGGTATTCCTCGAACATGCGCTCAAACCCGATTACGACCTCGACGACGAGATCGTTCTCTTCTTCGAGCCGGTATCCTCGGCAAGTCGCGCCGCTGCCGCGGCTTCGCATGAGCGGATCGCAGGACGGCGCGGAGATCGCAGTCCGCCGATTTCACAGGAAACCTACCTGAACCTGTTGCAGGACCGGGTGGCCGACGACCGTTTCGCGGCGGACGAGGACTGCCGCTCCTTCCTGGCCCGCACCGACATCCCGATCCTTGTCATCTCCGGCGACCACGAGATCGTCTTTCCTGCCGGCAACTGGTTCGCGTGCAGCCGCGAATGGCAAAGCCTGCATCTGCTTGTCCTGCCCCGCATGGGACACGGCCCCCAGCACGAAGCGCCAGAGCTGGTCGCCGACATCATCGCCAGCTTTGTCCGCAACCGTTCGCGCTCGTTCGGCGCGCTCTGACTTTCCCCCCCCAAGGAGAACGACCATGCCCTTTTTCGAAACCAGCGACGGGACCGAGATCTTCTACAAGGACTGGGGTCCCAAGGACGCGCGGCCCATCGTCTTCCATCACGGCTGGCCTTTGTCCGCCGATGACTGGGACAACCAGATGATGTTCTTTCTGGGCAAGGGTTACCGCGTGATCGCGCACGACCGGCGCGGCCATGGCCGTTCGACCCAGACCGACAGCGGGAATGAGATGGATACCTATGCCGCCGACATGATCGCGCTGGCATCCGCGCTGAACCTGCAGGGTGCGGTCCATATCGGCCATTCGACCGGCGGCGGCGAAGTTGCGAGATATGTGGCGCGTTCCGAAGGCGGCCGCGTTTCCAAGGCGGTGCTGATCGGTGCGGTTCCCCCTATCATGCTGAAAACCGACGCCAACCCCGAAGGCCTCGCGCGCGAGGTGTTCGACGGCTTTCGCGAGCAGACCGCGTCCAATCGCGCGCAGTTCTTCCTCGATGTGCCAAGCGGGCCCTTCTACGGCTATAACCGCGATGGCGCGAAAGTGGATGAGGGCGTGATCCGCAACTGGTGGCGGCAAGGTATGATGGGCGGAATCAAGGCCCAGTACGATTGCATCAAGGCCTTCTCCGAAACCGATTTCACGGAAGATCTGAAGGCGATCAGACAGCCGGTGCTGGTGGTGCATGGCGACGACGACCAGATCGTCCCCTACGCCGATTCCGCGCCGAAATCGGTCGAATTACTGTCTGATGGAACCCTGAAGACATACAAGGGGCTGCCGCACGGGCTCTGCACCACCCATCCGGACGTGGTGAACCCGGATCTGCTGGCCTTCGTGGAGGGCTGAGCGGTGAAGGGCTCGATCGTTTTCGTCCACGGAGCGTGGGTCACGCCGGAAAGCTGGGATGCCTTCCGCAAGCCATTCGAGGGGGAGGGCTACGAGACACATGCTCCGGCCTGGCCCTATGTCGGCGAATATTCCGCCCGCGCCTTGAACGAGACACCGCCGAAGGGCTTCGGCTCGCTCACTCTCGGGAAAATAGCGGATTCCTACGAAGGCTTCATCCGGGCCCTGCCCGAGGAGCCGATCATCATCGGGCATTCGTTCGGGGGCCTGCTGGCGCAAATGTTGCTCGACCGCGGGTGCGGCCGGGCGGGCGTGGCGATCGATCCCGCCCCTATCGGAGGGGTGATCCCCGGCCCGAGCGCCTTTGCCGCGATTACGCCGATCATGCTGCGTCCTGCCGGGTGGAAGCGTCCATACAGGCTATCCCGCCGCCGTTTCGGGAAGCTGTTCGCCAATACCGCGCCGCCCGCATTGGTCGACGAGGCCTATGCCTCCTATGTCATACCGGCGCCGGGGATGATCTTCCATCAGGCGGCGCTCTGGCTTGGAAGCTGGGTCCATCCGGCGCAACGCCGACAGCCCCTGATGCTGACCGGGGCGACCGAAGACCGGCTCGTCTCGCCCTATCTTTCCAAGGCGGCATATCAAAAGCAGGCCGCATCCGCCGCCACTACAGCTTACAAGGAGTTCGAGCGCCGCTCGCACTTCCTGTGCGCGGAACCGGGATGGGAGGAGGTTGCTAGCAGTATCATCGGATGGCTGCGCGCCAATGTACAGGATGCCGGGCTCGCAGAGATTGCGACGGATTCCCTGACAGACGGGGAATTCCTTCACGGAGTTCTGGCATGACGGCGCCGCCCATCGACACCGGTCTGGACGAAAATGCCCGAGCGGAAATTGCGGGCGGACTGTCCCGCTTTCTGGCCGACAGCTATTCGCTTTACCTGATGAATCATAATTTTCACTGGAACGTCACGGGGCCCATGTTCAATTCCCTGCATCTCATGTTCATGGAGCAGTACATCGAACAGTGGAATGCCCTCGACCCGATTGCGGAGCGCATCAGGGCGCTGGGGCATCCGGCACCCGGTACCTATCAGCTGTTCGGCGCGTTGACTTCAATCGGCGAGGTCGAGGGCGTACCGTCTTCCACCAACATGATCGAATTGCTGCATTCCGGGCAGCAGTCTGCCGCGCGTACGGCGCGCGATGTGCTGGCCGCCGCGGATCAAATGGGCGACCAGCCTACTGCCGATCTTCTGATTCAGCGACTGAACCTGCACGAGAAGAATGCATGGATGTTGCGTAGCCTTCTGCAATAGGCTGAAGACGATATCATGAAAAAGCAGGCAGTCGCCATCCGGCATATCGAGTTTGAGGATCTCGGCTATCTTGCCACTCCGCTCGCAAGATCCGGCTTCGAAGTGCGCTATCTCGATGCGGGTTGTGACGATTTCCTTTCCATCGATCCCGTGGAGACACCCCTTGTCATCGTTCTTGGCGGACCGATGGGCGTCTATGAACAGGCGGAGAATCCCTTCATCCTTCAGGAACTGGAGTTTCTGCGTGCACGGCTGGCTGCCGATCGTCCGACGCTTGGGATCTGTTTGGGCGCGCAGATGATGGCCAGCGCACTTGGCGCAAGGGTCTATCACGGCAAGGCAAAGGAAATCGGTTTCGCACCCATCAGGCTGACTGCCGCGGGTGAAACTTCTCCGCTGGCGGCGATTGGGCAGGCGCAGCCCGTGCTGCATTGGCATGGCGACACGTTTGACCTTCCGGCAGGTTCGGACTTGCTGGCATCGACCGATCTCTACGAGAACCAGGCGTTCAGCAGGGGGCCGCATATACTGGCGCTGCAATTCCATCTGGAAGCAGGCGGCGACATCGGTCGCTGGCTGACCGGCCATGCGGATGAGCTGCTATTGGCAGGTGTCGATCCTGAACCGATCCGGGCGGATGCTGCACGATATTCGCACCAACTGGAAACTCTCACTGAACAGGTGCTCACCAGCTGGCTCGGGCTGCAACGTTAACGCATCAATCTTGCAGCCCGGCCAGGCCAAGGCTTCGCCGCTCAGTCGAATAGCCTGTTTGCGGTCCGAGCCACGATCTCACCCTGGTGCCGCGCACCGTCGAGGTCGACGTCCGAAGGCCTTCTCGAACCGTCGGTGCCCGCCACTGTCGTTGCGCCGTAGGGCGCGCCGCCGACGATCTCGTCCACGCTCATCTGACCCGCGTGGCTATAGGGCAAGCCAACAATCGTCATGCCGAAATGCAGCAGATTGGTGATAATGGAGAACAGCGTCGTTTCCTGCCCGCCGTGTTGCGTTGCGGTGGATGTGAATGCCGCACCGACCTTGCCGTTCAGCGCGCCCCGAGCCCACAAACCCCCGGCCTGATCGAGAAAGGACGCCATTTGTGAAGACATGCGACCAAATCGGGTGCCTGTGCCGATAATGATCGCATCATAGGCTTCCAACTCTTCCACGGTCGCGATCGGCGCCTCTTGATCGAGTTTGTAACCCGCTCCTTCAGCCATGGCGGCGGGTACCGTCTCGGGCACACGTTTCACGTCGACGTTGGCGGCCGACAGGCGGGCGCCTGCGGCCATCGCATAGGCCATTTCCTCGATATGGCCGTAACTTGAGTAATACAGGACGAGGATCTTGCTCATGATGTGCCTCCCGGCTTACCAGCCGCATAGGGGTTGGATGCGTAACTCTATTTCGGCATGCGGCCCGGCTGGCTAAGATCGCCCGAAGCGACATCGAAGACATCCGATATGCAGAGTAATGGCGCATGCAAATTGGCGTTCACCTTCAACGCGGAGGTCACGCCATCAAAATTGATCGAGTCCGTTGCACCGATCACCGCCGCCGGCACTCTTACTTCGACCATGTCCATTTCTAGGTCGGTCGGGTAGCCCGGGCTATCAATCAGTAGGGGAACCCTGGGCCAAGTGGCGGGGAGGCGGGGCGTCGATCCGGTGGGGATGTCCTTCACCTTCAGTGAGCCCGCACCACAGGCGTCGTCGGGCACGAGTACGACCCAGTGCGGATGCCAGACATGCCGGTTGGCGCTGCCATCGGCGGAATCGTCGAAATCGGGGTGAAAGGTGACGGCAAGCGCCAGTATTCCCTGGCTTGCCTCGAATCCCACGCTCGAGCTGTTCAGAGATGTTGGCCAGACATACGAATAAACAGCGCTCCCGGCGAATTCACCCGTCGCTTTAGGCCGCAGTACGCCAGCCTTTCCTCTGACCAGTACGCGAAAGACAATGTCCGGTCCGTCGCTGCTAACATCGGTTTGCACGATATCGAATGACGCGTCGATTTTTTCGTCGACGGGTGAGACGATCTGTCCAACTTGCCGAGAGGCGGGCTCTTGACCAGATGCGCCCGACGATATCGCGGCAAGCAGTGCGATGGCGGCTACGCCCATTCGTATCATGGCCTTTCCTCCGGTGCTGATCCGGTCGCGGGATCGTCTCCTTGGAATCACTGCGATCGAAGCAGGCCCAGCATGCCGTGGCGGCAGCGGGCGATCGATCCTACGTGTGTTTGGCGAAGCCGATCTCTTGGTATTGCGATGCCATACCGTGAGGTGACGACTAGGCATTGTGAGGATACAAAGCGATCAGTCGCGGACCAGATCCAGCAGCCGTCCAAAGCGTACGAGATCGGCCGCATTGGCCACGCCCATCTTGCGGGTCAGCGCGCCGCGATGGGCCTTGACCGTCGCCAAGCTGAGCGACAGGCGTTCCGCGATCTCCCTGTTCATCAGCCCGTCCATGATACCCTGAAAAACTTCTTGCTCGCGGAGCGTCAACGCCGCGAATTTGGCGTTCAGTTGCTCTTGCTCCACTCGAATACCGATCTGCTTCCGATCGCGGGCAAGGGCCCGCTCCACGGCATCGAGCAGGTCCTGGTCGCGGAACGGCTTGGGAAGAAAATCGACGGCACCCGCCTTCATCGCCCGAACCGACATGGGAATGTCGCCGTATCCCGTCATCATCACGACGGGCAGTGGCAACCCTCGGCGGACAAGGCTGTCCTGCAGGTCAAGACCGCTCATGTCCGGCAAACGCACATCGAGCAGGATGCAACTGGGCACGTTTTCGGGCGGGGCAGCCAGAAAGCCCTGCACCGAGTTATAGGCGCGTCCTTCGAGGCCTACCGAGCGGACCAGCCGGACCAGCGCTTCGCACAAGCCGGTATCGTCGTCGATGATATGGACGAGCGGTCTCGGCGTTTCCGCGTCCAACGCTCACTCTCCCGCCTGGTCCGGTGCAGCTTTCAATTCAATGTGAAATGTGGCGCCTTCGCCCAGGCTGCTCGTGGCCCAAAGCCGGCCGCCATGCGCCAGGATGCAGTTTCGGCAGATCGCGAGCCCCATTCCCATGCCGCCGTCCTTGGTCGAATAGAAGGGTTCGAACATGGATTTCATCGTGTCGGGATCGATCCCCGGGCCTCGGTCTGTTATCTCGATGCGTACACACCCGTCCCTCGCCAAGGCCGATATCAGTATGTCGCGGGGACCTTGCAGCTCGGTCATGGCCTGCGCCGCATTAAGCGCCAGATTGACGATGACTTGCTGCATGTTGACCGGATCTGCCAGAACCTTCGGCATCCCGTCACGAAGGTCGAAATGTACCGACGCGCCAAGCGCCCTCAATTCGCGCTCGATCAGTAAGATCGCCTCCTGGATCAGCGGAACGATGTCGTGCGGATGCGGAGCGACCGAGCTGTTGCTCAAAAAGGCCCGCGTTCGTTCAATCACCGCTTGCGCTCGCGCCGTCGCTGCGACGACGCTTCGAAGGCTCTCCGCAGCCTCGTCCAGTTCGGGTTGGTCCCGCTCAATCCAGCGCAAGCCGGCCGCCGCATGCGACCCGATTGCCGCGAGCGGCGAACTCACCTCATGTGCGATCGAGGCGGACAATGCGCCCATCGTGGTTACCCTTGCCGCCCGCGCGATGTCGAGCTCCGCCTGCGCCAGCCTGCTCTGCGTCGCCTTGTATTCGGTGATGTCGAGATCGCTGACCAATATGTCCTCGAACCCGCGCATGTCCTTCGGCAGTCCCGCCGTGAAGAGCGTATCGACCGGATTGCCGAGAGCGTCGGTCAGATGCGTTTCGGACCGGTAGAGGTCGTCCCCGCGCGCAAACGCCACCAGCCATTGCACGAAGGTCTGGTCGGTGTCCGGCAGGATACGGTCCAGCGACCCGATGAGCGCGTCCTTGCCTGTCGCCCCTGCGCGGGCCACGGCAGAGCTGTTCACGTCCTTGATAATCACCGACTTGCGGATTGCGCGCAGCTCGTGCGGATGGGCGGCAAAATGGGCTTGCATGTCCCGAACGCCTGACCGCAGCAGCCGCAGCACCTCGTCACGGGCGAATGACCAGTCCTCGCGCCACAGGGCTATGCCCGTTCTCTCGAAGATGGTGTCGTTCCAGCGAATGCTTTCGTCAAGCCTGCGTTGCAGGCCCGTTATGGTGCGCCGGTAATACACGATGAACGCCAGAACGGTGGCGACAATGGCCAGTCCAAGGGCGATGCCGAACGCGTCTGCCGGACTGCCGGCCAGCAGCATGGCGCCCGCCAGCAGCGCAATCAGGCAAACGAGTAGGACATCCGCTGCGTGCCAGCTCGCCCGGTCTTGCGAGGGCTCAGGATCGGTCGCCCAGACCGGCATGCCATGCTGGTCGACGCTTCCCCCTTGCTCGACATTCACCTCTGGCCATAGCGTGAAAACTTGTCGCATTTTCAGACCTTCGACAGAGCTTTCCATTGCCCATCCGGATAAGCCGGGTAGCAATCAACCTTCGTATAGTTGTTATTGTGATTACTCCAGATCAAAGTAACGATCTGGTCTGTTGTGTCCCGAACCTAGCTATGGCCTTCAAAGGGAAGGACCGGCCAAGAAAAGGCGGCGAGGCAGAAGAATGAGAATGCCGGCTTTCGTGTATCGACCTGAAGTTGGCGCCGCCTTCGCTTCGACATTGCGCGTGTCACGATGAACCGGCCTCATCGTCCGCTAGCCCTTAGCGCGCGAGCAGTGCTTCCCCATGCTTCAGGCTTGCCGGTCAGTATGCGAAAACGGATCAGGCCTTCAGCCCAGCTATTGCGCATCGGCGTCGCCCTCGCCGCCTTCGCGGCGGCGGTCGTCGTCGCCTTGGCTGACGATGGCAACCCGGAACATCGGGTGGAGATACTGCTCATCGTCGCAACCGCATTTATCGCGGCCGCCTTCTTCTATCAGTTCCTGCGATCGAACCTGGAACTGCAACGGGCCGTCAGCGAGGCGGAGGAGCGTTTCGCCGAATTATATGATCGCGCGGGCATTTCGATCTGGCGCGAGGACTGGTCGGCCGTCGGAGCGGCGATACAGGATCTCCGGGATGCCGGGGTCGCGGACATCCCGGGCTGGTTCGCCGCCCGACCGGAGGAAACCCGCGCGCTGCATGCCACGGTGCGGATCAACAGCGTCAACTGGAAATCCGTGGAACTCATGGGCGCGTCGAGCGAAGCGGAACTGGTCGGCAGCCTGGCCGACATATTGCCCGGCAGCGCGCCGGCCTTTCACCGCTGGATCGCGGCCCTGAGCGCGGGCGACAGCAGCTTTGTAGGCGAGAGCGCGATCCAGCGCCTTAATGGCGAAGTTTTCGACTGCCTCGTCACCGCCGCGCTTCCCCGCGAGGGAGAACCGCTGACCGACGTGATTATCTGCATTGTCGAGATCACAAAGTACAAACGGGACCGGGCGGAGCTGATGCACGTTCGGGACGAAATCGCCCGCACCCAGCGCATCGCAACGGTGGGAGCGCTGACGGCATCGATTGCGCACGAGGTAAACTCGCCGCTCGCCGCCATTGCCTCCAACGCTGCCGCTTGCGTCCGGTGGCTGGAACGCAGCGAGCCGGATCTGGAAGAGGTCAAGACCGCGGTGGCAGCGGTGATCGAGGATACGCACCGGGCGAAGGCTGTCATCGACCGGACCAGATCCTATCTGCAAAAGGCACCCCGCATCACCGAACAGCGCGATATCCGCGGCCTGATCCGGGCCGCCCTGCAAATCGTCGAGAACGAAGCGCATGCGCACGAGGTGAATCTCGGACTGGCGCTGAACGAGGAGCTGGGGTCCATAAATTGCGAACCCGTCCAGTTGCAACAGGCGCTCATCAATCTGATGCTGAACGGCATCCAGGCCATGAGCAAAAGCCGCGTCCGGCAACTGACTGTCCGGGCGACCCGCAAGCCGCCGCACATCCTGATTTCCATCGAGGACACCGGTCCGGGCATTGCACCCCAAGATCTCGGCCGGATCTTCGAACCGTTCTATTCCACGAAGGACGGGGGCATGGGGATGGGATTGTCGATATGCCGGACGATCGTGGAATCGCATTGCGGAACGCTTACCGCGCAGAGCAGCCATGACGCAGGAACACGCTTCCTGATTTCGCTGCCGGATACGTCCGGATGAGCAAGATGCCGGTAATCGCGATAGTCGACGATGACGGGGCGATCCGTACCGGCCTGTCGAGCCTGTTGCGATCGGAGGGATACCAGATCCGGCTATTCGAAAGCGCGGATGCCTTTCTGGATAGCTCTTGCCGGGCCGGGATCGATCTCGTCATTACCGATATCCAGATGGACGGAACGAATGGACTGGATTTGCAGGAGATACTGAAGGATCGCCAGCCCAACCTGCCGATGCTTGTCATGACGGCGTTCCCGCAGCCGGACCTGCGGAGCAGGGCGTTGGCGCAGGGCGCCCGCTGCTTCATGTGCAAGCCGTTCGAAGCCGAGGAATTGCTCGGATGTATCCGCAAGGCGCTGACCGGCTGACCCGATGACACGAAGATAGTCCTAGGCTGACGCGAAGGATGTTCGATAAGGATTGCCATGGTTGAACCAGCCATCGTTCACGTCATAGACGACGACGCGTCGGTCCGGCGTTCGGTGACGGCCTTGCTGCGTTCCGTGGGCAGGGATGCATGCGACTATCCCAGCTGCGTCGAGTTTCTCGATGCGCAACTGCCGGACGTCGCCTCCTGCCTCATCCTCGATGTGCGCTTGCCGGGTACCAGCGGCCTCGACTTTCAGCGCCAGATGTCGGTGAAGGGCCTCGAAATGCCGGTCATCATGATGACGGGGCACGGGGACATCACCATGTCGGTGCAGGCCATGAAGGCGGGAGCCATCGACTTTCTGACAAAACCGTTTCGCGATCAGGACATGCTCGACGCCGTGAATGCCGCATTGGAAAAGGATCACGAGCGACGCCTGAGCCGGTCGATGATGTCAGATCTAGTCAATCGGCACGCCTCGCTTTCGGCGCGGGAAAAAGAGGTGATGGAAATGGTGACGTCGGGCCTTCTCAACAAGCAAGCCGCGTTTGCCCTGGGATTGAGCGAAATCACGGTGAAGCTGTATCGTGCATCGGCAATGAAGAAGATGGGCGCGAGGACACTGGCCGATCTGGTGAAGATAGCCGAGCGGCTGAAAGGGTGAAGGCCGTGTATACCGCTTCGGCGTTCGGGCTGCCATGTCTCGCAATCAGCCGTTCGCGTCCTCTTCGAAGATCCTAGCCGCCTGTCCGCGGGTATAGGCAAAAGACACAAAGAAAGTGACGCGCATGGCAGGTTATCTGATTTTCTACGGTTCTTATCGCCGCGACCGGCTCGGCATTCGCCTTGCCGATTATCTGCTGCGCCGCTTTGCCGAGCGGGGTGAGAACGCCGAGCTCGTCGATGCACAGGAAGTGGGGCTGCCGATCCTCGACCGGATGTACAAGGAATATGCACAGGGCGAAGCGCCGTCCGCCATGGCCGAACTGGCAGAGCGCATCGGGGCTGCCGACGGGTTCGTCTTCGTGACGGGAGAATACAACTGGGGCATCCAGCCGGGTCTGAAGAACCTGACCGATCATTTTCTCGAGGAATGGTTCTGGCGCCCCGCGGCCATCGCCAGCTATTCCGCCGGACGAATGGCGGGCGTCAGGGCTGGCACCGCCTGGCACGGAACGCTATCCGAAATGGGCATGGTCGTCGTGTCGAGCACGATTGCGGTCGGCCAGATACAGAACACGCTCGACGAAAGGGCCATGCCGAAAGGCGACGGTGGACAGGCGCTTGACCGCGCGTTTCCCCGTTTCGCCGATGACCTTGCGTGGTGGAGTGAAGCGGCGCGCCGACAGCGCGCGGATAAAGCGCCGCCCTATTAGGCCAGACGCGCATTCGAAGCCGGGTCTGGCACCTGTTCGACCTCCCTTTCGGTTCGCCCGGCGGCCTCTACATATTCCCAGATGCGGCTGACGACCACCGAACCTTCGCCGACGGCACTCGCCACACGTTTCACGGAGCCTGCACGGACGTCTCCGACGGCATAGATACCCTCCGCGCTCGTCTCGAACAAATGGCTTCGGCCGACTGCCGGACCGGTTTTCACGAAACCGCACTGGTCGGTTTCGACCGTTTCGCCCAGCCAGTCCGTGTTGGGCACCGCGCCGATCATGATGAAAAGGGCGCGCGCAGGTATCTTGAGTTCGTCATCGGGCGACGACACCACGACTGCTTCGAGGTGCACTTCCCCTTCCAGCGCCGAAACCGCCGAACGGTAGTGAATGGTCACTGCCGGATCGGCTTCGAGCCTGCGCCTGAGATAGTCTGACATGGAGGAAGCAAGGCTTTCCCCGCGCACGATGACGTGGACGTGCTTCGCCGTTCGGCAAAGGTACATCGCGGCCTGTCCCGCGGAATTTCCACCACCCACGACAACCGCCTCGGTATTGCGGCAGAAACGCGATTCCATGTCGGTCGCCGCATAGAACACGCCCGCCCCTTCGAATTCGGCGAGCCTGTCCAGAGGCAGGCGGCGGTATCGCACCCCCGTAGCGATCAGCACGGCCAGCGCCGAAACCGTTTCCCCCCCATCCAGCCCGATCTGGTAGACGCCGTCCTCGCGCCTCGAAATCGACTGTGCACGCCGGGGCATCGCGAACCGGGTCCCGAACTTCATCGCCTGCACCTGCCCGCGATAGACCAGATCGGTTCCGGAAATGCCCGTCGGAAAGCCCAGATAGTTCTCGATCCGGCTGCTGGTGCCCGCCTGCCCGCCGATCGCGGTATCTTCGATGGCCAAGGCGCATAGCCCTTCGCTCCCGGCATAGACTGCCGCAGCGACGCCGGAGGGACCGGTGCCAACGATGACGAGATCGTAGATCGTGCGTTCGCAGACATCGAGATCGAGGTGCAGTTCGCGGGCAAGGCTGCGCGGACTGGGATCGTCGAGGCGGTGGTCCTTGCCCAGTATCACGCCGGGAGAATGGCCGGTCAGGCGGCACGATTCGACGGCCAGCTCGCCCTTGTCGTCGAGATCGAAACTCACGAACGGAATGCGATTGCGCGCGAGGAAGCTTTCGCATGCCTGGATACGCGGGTCGCGATCCGCTCCGATCACCTTGATCGCGCTGGCGCGGGCTTCGAACATGCGGCGCCGACGCGCGGCAAAAACGGTCAGTACGTGATCGGAAAGCTCGGGCACATTGGCCATAAGCTCGAGCATGTCCGGCCTCGATAACTCCAGCGTCCGAGTGGGCATGGTCGAACGAAGCGCGGTGGTCACTGCGGCCCCGCTCAGGAAACCGATATCGCCTATGAACTGCGTGGGCCCGAGAACCGCATTGAAGAGCCGTTGTCCCGAGAAGGAATCGACCGGCTCGATCTCACCTTCGATGATGTAGATGAACCGATCCAGCGGTTGCCCGACTTTCAGAACCGTTTCGCCTGCGGAATAGGCTCTTTCGCTGCCGATCGCGCGCATTCGTGCGACATGACCCTCGGCCAGCGGCACTCGCCGAAGAGTCTCTAGATCCTCGCCAAAAGATTCCATAACAGGGTCTTCGCAGGTTCAGTGGTGATCGTACCGGCATTTATCTCACCATGCCGAAACATGCCATATTCGTTTCGCCAGTCAGCCAAGCTTATGGCTTCAGATTTGTAATCTCGCTTCGACGTTTTCAAACCGACAATTTCAGCAATGTTAGATCTTCATTGCCAATCGCTGTCATAAAGTAACGGCCTGTCAGCTGTTGCTGGTGACCGTGTAATTTTCGGCGAGGAGGTTTAGGAACAACGTGTCTCACATATCAATTGTGCCGCGAAGAGGGACACACAGGACGAGACTGAGGCCAGCCCCGAACGTGCGATAGGCGATATCGCGACCATCAACTTCGACGATCTGATCCGGCGCGGTGAGGGCCGCACTTTGGTTAATACGCTGGACATTTTCATTCTCCTTCAGGCTGCAGTTTCCGAAGCCGGAACAAGCGCGGCTACGATTTCATCGGAGGTTGTGATGACGTGCGCGTAGGTCGGCCCATTGACCTCGTGCGCACAAGTCATGGCTGCGGGAGAAGCCGCGGCGGTCGCGTCGCGAACGAGCGTGACATGATACCCGAGCTCGACGGCGAACTTGGCCGTACTCTCGATGCAGGTGTTGGCGATCAGCCCGATCACGATAACATGTGTTATGCCCCTCTGCTTGAGGAGCATGTCGAGGTTGGTGCTAGCGAAGCCGCTGCTGCCCCAATGCTCCGTGCAGATCAGATCGCCGGACTGAGGAGCAAAATCGGGAAACCATTCGGCTCCCCAAGACCCTTCCTCGAGGACTTTCCGCTGATACCCGCTGATCATGTAGGGATTGGGATGGTCCCAGTCGTCGAGATCCCCGTCCTTCCAGCGATGGTGCGGCACGATCACGACTTGCGTTCCCGACTGGCGGACGGCGCCGACCACCTTCTTGAGGTTCGCGTGAAGGCCAACCTCTTCGGCCACGTCCTTGACCATCGGCCAGACCTTGCCGGCATCTGCAAGAAAATCGTTGTACGGGTCGACGAAGAGGAGCGCAGTGCGCCCCAGATCGTAGGTCGAGTTTTCAATGGTGCCTGAAGACATGGTGCACTCCGCGATAGAATGGTCCTAACGGACTGTCTGGGATGCGATGACGATGCGGCTGTTCGCGGGACTGGCCAATTGTCCGGTTGCGTGATCTCGCTACACCTTGGTATAGGCAACCAAGCAAACTAGCCGATTTTTAGGCCAGTCCCTCAAAGTACGGCTTGCACTCGCGATCGAAAAAATCCTCCGCCCTCTTATACAAAGCTCATTTCTCAAAACGAGCGCTGTGGTTGTGAACTTAATTTGATTATTTAAGAACACGGCAAATGTTAAAGTGATCTCGGAAATTCTGTATGAGTTTAGATACTTAAATTGGCTTCTGACACTTGCCGAGGTAGCTTGTTATTGCCGTTCTGACACTGGTTTAGGGCGCCGGAGCGCTCGCGCATTCAACAATCTGTCGCCGGGTTCAGCTAGATCTGCCCGTGAAACGGACGTTTGATCTTATTTCAGGAAAATGGTGCTGGCGGATAAAATTAAATTCCCAGCTTTCTACTGAGATGGATCAAGGCGCGCGGGAACGTCTCTCGGCTCACTTTGCGGGGGCGAAGGGGCGGTCGAACTTAGATGCTAGTATGGAGTGTGACCTTGTGACGGCTTTGTGCCCCGCTTTCGGTCATCAGAGATCAGCTTTCGATTACCCGAAAGCTGACAAGGCTGGCTATCGAAGTCGATTGCCGGATTTGGGAAATTGCTGCCGTTTGACACCAATCTGTCGAATGGCAGGTTTTGCCAAAAGCTGACAATTAGGCTGTGCTGAACCGGCTCAAGAAAGTGGCAAAAGCTGGCCGTTAGCGGACTGGCAGCTTTTGGGCTGCAAACTGTGAAAGCGGACATTGCAACGGGCCACCACGATGGTCACGAGCGGCCGACATAGCAGACATTCGACCGCTCGAAACGACACCCCAAACCCGCCCTTTTCCTCAGGCCGTCGAGACGTAGCGATGGGCTGGCGTTGGACCATTTCTGCCGCGCTCGTGGAAAACGTTGCTGCATCCGGTGTAGTATACGACAGAAAAGGCTTAATGAACGCCTGCGACATGTCAGCACGACTGTCGGACCCCGCCACGGACCAGATGTGTTTCACCAACATACCATAGGTAACGCGGCCGGACTGCTTCAGCACAACGGCCGTTGGACCCACGCCCCACTTCTTGCTGCCAAGCGCGCTGTCGGTGGCTGCGGGTAGCAGGAAGGCCGGACCTACGACCCAGATGATGCCCGACGAACCGACTTCCTTCGGCGAGAAAAACGCGCTCTGCACGACGTCGCCTAGGCCGAACTGATCTTGTCCTCGTCCGGTAACCCCATCCTGATAGATGACCGGTACGATGGTGCGCGAGATGAGGTTCCAATCCTCCGAGATCGAGATGGGAATTACCGGCTGGACATTGGTGGTGGATCGGTCAGCGCTCGAACCGCTCCGCGCACCAGAATCAACTGTCAATCCAGCATCGGTTGCAGGAACAGGCTCTTGTGCGGAAGCCGATACACCACACACACACCACACACACACGCTGCATAGCCCGGCCGCCCCGATAAATGTCCGAGCTGCAATCATTAGAATCCTTCCTCGGCAGGAACCGGAAGTCTTTGCGAAAAAATCTGGACCCGCACTTGCTGCCATGCCTCCTGAATCCGCATTGGACTGAGAAACAATAATCCGATCACTCGATATGCTGCGCGAAGGCGAGATAGCGTTCGTGGAGTTCGTCCTCCTCGCTCTGGCTGAGGTTGCGGGGCGCAAGCTTGATGTCCACGCGCTCGATCCTGCCGGTGAAGGCGAAGGGCGGATCGTAGTCCTTGGATACCGGAGACCCCGTGTCCATGCCCACGTCGAAGGTGTCGATGCCGAAGCGGCCCGCGACGGTCACGTCGATACGGCCCTTGCCGACTTCCTTGTCGTCGATCAGCAGCACGGCCTCGCCGCCCTTGCCAAGACCGTCGCCGTCGTAGGCGAAGGCCAGTTCGACGGTGGACTTGCCCTTCGGAAGCGGCTCGCTCGACACCACGGTCAGGCGCTTCTTGTCGAAGTAGTTATATTCATAGACGACTTTTCCGCCCTTCACATAGAGCGTGTAGCCTGCCGACTGGCCGCCTGCGGCGACCATGACGCCCTCGGACTTGCCGCTGGCGTTATCGACCGCGACCTTGATCGAATGCGACCGGTTCTTGGTGTTGGGCGCCGCCGTTTCGGGCAGGCGCACCGCGCCTTCGTAGAAGGTGAACTCGGTGCGGTTGGGGTCCGCGCCGCCGGGTGAAGGCTTGGGTTCGGCCAGCCGTCCCGCGCCGCGATCGTCCATCGGATAGACGCCGTATTTCTCGGCTTCCTCGTCGAAAATCTTTTTCAGATCTTCAAGCTTTTCTGGGTACTCGGCGGCAAGGTTCTTCGCTTCGGAATAATCCTCGTCGATATTGTAGAGCTCCCACTCGTCCTTTTCCCAATGGCCGGGCGCAAAGTCCTGCCGCCACGGGAAGGTGTGCTGGGCGCAGGCGATCCATCCCTTGTCATAGATCGCACGGTTCGAGAAAATCTCGAAATATTGCCGCTCGCGCACCGCCGGCGCGTTGGCATCGGCGAATGTGGCCGAGATGCTGACTCCGTCGAGAGGCTTCTGTTCGATCCCATCAACATGGGTGGGAGCCGGAATTCCCGCAGCCTCCAGCAATGTGGGGACCACATCGATCAAATGGGTGAACTGTGAACGGATGCCGCCCTTGTCCTCGATCCCCTTGGGCCAGCTGATGACCATGGGATTGCGCGATCCGCCAAAGTGCGAGGCAACCTGCTTCACCCACTGGAACGGCGCATTGCCTGCCCATGCCCAGCCCAGCGGATAATGCGGTTCGGTGTCCGAATCGCCGATCTTGTCGATCAGCGCTAAGTTTTCCTCCAGGCTTGAGGAGACGCCGTTCAGGTTCATCACCTCGTTCACCGTGCCGCTGAAGCCGCCTTCGGAACTGGCCCCATTGTCGCCGACGATATAGATCACGATGGTGTTGTCGCCGCCAGGCATCTCGCGCACCGCGTCAATCACCTTGCCGGTCTCGTGGTCCGCGAAGGAGAGGAAGCCCGCGAAATTCTCCATGAACTTGGCGTAGAGCTTCTTCTCGCCCTCGGAGAGACCGTCCCAGTCCTGCACCCATTCGGGCTTTTCGGTCAGTTCGGTGCCTTCGGGGATGATGCCCATCTCAAGCTGGCGCTTGTAGGTCTCCTCGCGCACCTTTTCCCAGCCGGCGTCGAACTTGCCCTTGAACTTCTCGCGCCATTCGGGCGGCGCGTGGTGAGGGGCATGCGCCGCACCGGGAGCGAAATAGCAGAAGAACGGCTTGTCGGGCGCGACCGACTTCGAATAGCGGATCCAGTTGATCGCACGCTCGGTGATGTCCTTCTGGAAGTGATAACCTTCTTCAGGAGACTTGTCCGGTTCCACCGCAACGGTGTTCTCGAACAGCACCGGATAATACTGGTGCGTTTCCCCGCAGATAAAGCCGTAGAAATAGTCGAAGCCCATTCCGGTCGGCCACCGGTCGAACGGTCCGGCGATGCTGCTTTCCCAGTCGGGCGTGTTGTGGTTTTTCCCGAACCAGCTGGTCGCATAGCCGTTCTCCTTCAGGATGCGGCCCAGCGATGCGGTCGTCTGCGGGATCATGTTGTTATAGCTGGGGAAACCCGTCGCCCATTCCGACAGGAAGCCAGTGCCGCAATTGTGATGATTGCGCCCGGTGATCAGCGCGGCGCGGCTGGGACCGCAGATCGCGGTCGTGTGAAAGCGCGTATAGCGCAGCCCGTCGGCAGCCAGTTTGTCGAGCGATTCCGTCGGCACCGGCCCGCCGAACGTGCTGGCCTGCCCAAAGCCCACGTCGTCCAGCAAAATCAGCAGGATGTTGGGCGCACCTTCGGGCGGCCTGGGCAATTCCGGCCATGCGCTTTCCGAATCCTGATAGGTCGTGCCGATCCTGCCCTTGAAGGGCGGGCGATGAAGCGGAAGTCTGCTGCGGTCGATCTCGGACATGTCGAACTCCGATTGAAGCGTTAGGGCTGGCTAGCTGGCGGCCCCGCCAGCAAAAGCAGGGCCGCCGGTTGCGGTCATTGGCTGTCAGGCAGGCGCGATATCGACCTCGACCTTCTCGACCTTGCCGGTGAACTTGAACGGCAGGGTGTAGGTGAAATCGATGGCAGAACCGGTATCCATGCCAATGTCGATGCCTTCGCCCAGCGAGAACTGGATCGGCACGCTGCGCTCCAGCCGTCCCTGCGCAACTTGCTTGCCGTTGGCGAACAGAGTGATGGTCGCGCCCTTGCCCATGCCGCCGCCGTCATAGGCGAAATCGACGGTCAGCCTCGTCTGTCCGGCAGGCAGCGCCTCCTCGGCGGCGATCGTCGTGCGCTCTACGCTGAGGAAGTTGTAGACGAAGACCGGCTTGCCTTCGCGCATGTAGAGGCCATAGCCGCCTTCCAGACCGCCATGGGTGATGATCATCCCTTCGGCCTTGCCGTCCAGCAGGATGACATCCGCGTCGATCTTCCAGCTTTTGTTCAGCATCGGCAGGCAGGCCTCGCTGGATAGCTGCTTCATGCCTTCGTAATAGGTCGCCTTGGTGCGCTTTCCGACAAGGCTGGGGCGGCCCATCTCCTCGGCATTCATGCGCTGCGTGCCGCGCCAGTCGAGCGGCAGGACATTGTATTTCGACGCTTCCACCCACCACATGTCCTGCAACTCGCGCAGCTTTTCGGGATGCTTGTCGGCAAGATCCTTCGCTTGCGAAAAGTCCTCGTCGATCTTGTAGAGCTCCCAGATCTGATTGTCGGGATCCCAGTCGGGATCGCGGATCGGCACCCACGGCACGAAGGACGGGGCCGAAGCCATCCAGCCGTCATGATAAAGCCCGCGATTGACCGCCAGTTCGAAATATTGCGTCTTGCGCTTTGGCGGTGCCTTGGCGTCCTCGAACGTATGGGCAAAGCTCTTGCCCTCGATCGGCTTCTGCTGGACCCCGTTCAACGTGCGCGGCGGCGTGATACCGCAGGCTTCGTAAAGCGTCGGCACGATGTCGATCACATGCAGGAACTGTTCGCGCAGGCCGCCTTTGTCCTTGATGTGATCGGGCCACGAGACGATCATCGGGTTGCGCGTGCCGCCGAAATGGCTCGCCACCTGTTTCGTCCATTGGAACGGCGTGTTCATCGCATGCGCCCAGGAGGACGGAAAATGGTTGAAGTGCTTCGGCCCGCCCAGCTCGTCCATGGCCTTGATGTTGTCTTCCCACTTTTCGGGGAAGCCGTTGAAGAACATGTTCTCGCACAGCGAACCTTCAAGCCCGCCTTCTGCACTGGAGCCATTGTCGCCGGCGATATAGATGATGATGGTGTTGTCCGCGTCGGGCAGCGCCTTCACCGCATCGATGACCCGCCCCATTGCCTCGTCCACCTGCGCGCCATAGGCGGCGAACACTTCCATCATGCGGGAATAAAGCCGCCTCTGGTCGTCGTTCAGCTCGTCCCATGAGGGTAAGCCCTTGGATCGGACTGTCAGTTCGGTGTCCTTTGGCACGACGCCGCACTTCTTCTGTCGTTCGAGCGTCATCTCGCGATAGGCGTCCCAGCCCATGTCGAACTTGCCCTTGAACTTGTCGATCCAGTGCTGGGGCGCGTGGTGCGGGGCATGGGTGGCGCCCGGCGCGACATAGAGGAAGAACGGCTTGTCGGGAGAGATGCTCTTGGCCTTGCGGACCCAGTTCACCGCCTTGTCGGCAAGGTCCTCGGTCAGGTGATAATCGGGATCTTCCGAAGGAGGAACGAGGTCGCGGTTCTCGTAAAGGATCGGATTCCAATGGTTCGCATCGCCCGCATTGAACCCGTAGAAATAGTCGAAGCCGAGACCATTTGCCCAGCGGTCGAACGGGCCGACAGGGCTGGTTTCCCAAGGCGGCGTGTTGTGGTTCTTGCCGATCCACGCGGTCATGTAGCCGTTCTGGCGGAGCACCTCGCCAATGGTGCCGCAGCTGCGGGGCAGCACGCAGCAATATCCGTCATAGCCCGTCGCAATCTCGGTAATGCCCGCAAAGGAGGCCGAGTGATGGTTGCGTCCCGTAATCAGGGCGGCGCGCGTGGGACTGCACAGCGCGGTAGTGTGGAAATGGTTGTAGCGCAGCCCCTCGGCAGCCAGTCGGTCCATGGTCGGGGAGGGGATGCCGCCGCCGAATGTCTCGAATTGTCCGAAACCCGCATCGTCCAGCAGGATCACCACGACATTGGGTGCGCCTTTGGGCGGCTGCACCGGTTGGGGAAAGGTCGGTGGGTCGGATTCCTGATAGGTACGTCCGACTTCGCCCTCAAAATGGAAATCGGGGCGGGGAAGAACGTCAGGGGTCTTACCTTTACTGTCGGTCATACTGGTCTCCATACGGGGGATCGGATCGCCTGAAATTCAAGTGTATCGACTGCATCTGCCATCGGGTTTTTCCCTGAGATTTGGCCGGTTGATGAGGGTGTTCTCCGATGCGGCCGAAGAATGGTCGGGGTCTTTCGGCCACAGTTCATCACGCCCGAAAGCAAGTGCTTCGGACGTTTACGAAAGTCTTGGTCGGAACCGACGAGATCGCTCGACTAGGTCGTATCACTCTCCGTAAACCTAGCCGCCTTGCTCATTTCCGCCACGCCTCCTGTTGGTGCTATTCGGACCGAAATTTGCGTCACTTCCTGTTTCCCAAGAAGAATATCGCGGATAGGGCGATTCCATTGTGCATAGGTGCGTAATTGGAGAGAAATTGGATGGAAAATTTCAGTCCGCTCGGTTGGCTCAAGTCGATGACGCCCGAATTTCAAGACGAGGTCATAACGCGCGCAAGGCTAGTCAGCTTCGACCGGGGCATGCCAATCTACCTGCAGGGAGAGGATGCCGGCGGTCTATTTGGGCTGATCGAGGGGATACTGGAAGTCAGCATTGTTCAGGCGTCCGGTCAGCCCGCACTGATCTACCTTGCGCGCCGAGGCTGGTGGTTCGGGGCGCTCGAAATTTTCACGCAGGGACCACGACGGTTTCAGATCGAAGCGAGGACGGATTGCAAGCTGATGTTCCTCTCAAGCGGACAGGTCCGACAAATATGCCGAGCAGGCCCAGACAATTGGGAAGCATTCGCGCAGCTGATGTGCGCGAACTACGAATCGATGGCTGCTGCCGTGGCGATGATGCGCCTGCCCTCGCCGGAAGCGCGCATCATCAGGGCGCTCCAGATACTCTATTTCAGGCAGAGTGAAACCGAAGAGACAGTCGAGGCCACCCAGTCGGACATAGCTTCGGTAGCAAACGTCTCCATCCGCGCGGCAGCATCTGCGCTCGCCCAAATCGAACGAGCAGGGCTCATAAGGCGCGGCTATCGTAACGTGACAATCCTTGATCCTGCGCTATTGTCGGAAGCGGCCGGCAGCGACATCAAGTAATTTCACAGAAGAAATGGTGATCTGCTGTCTCCGAAGATTGCAGCGCTGATGTATGCCGCTTTCGAGCCAAAAACTGCCGCCAGGCTCATCGCGTGGCCAATGTCTGCTTTTGGCGAACAGCAACCTGCGGCCTAGTGACCGCAACCGGGCGCAAAGCTGACATCATGAGCGTCTGCCTTTGCAACACCGGAAGGGCGATGCAAGCGCTGGGAACTCACAGGTCAACCAGAATTCTCCAATGACCTGAGTGCCCATCATTGTCCGGTCGGGCGCACCATTCTGCCTGCTTTCGCCTCTTCATCGGGAGTGTGAGATAGGCTCTCATAGGTCCAAGCGCTCCATGGGTGATGCACCGGACATCACCCCATGCGGGCGTGCTGGTTGAACAGGATCCATATCGATCCGCCCACCATCAACGCGATGACCAGCCCCGCGAAAAGCACGAGTTGCAAGTCGTCGCGGTGCGATTTCTTGAGATCGACGTGCAGGAAAAAGCGGAACTGCGCGGCAATCTGGACGAGTGCGAGACCGCCCAGCGCCGCCAGCAGCCAGCCGGTCGCCAGCGGTTTCGCAACCGCCAGAAAAAACGCCAGCGCCGTCAGGACAGAGGCGCTCGCCAGTCCCATCAGTATGTGACGGAATTCGCGGCGGGGATCTTCCCTCTCGCTCTGCGGCAGGTCTTCGTCGTTCATCCGGCGGCTCCGTACAGAAAGACGAAGGTCAGAATGGCGACCCATACGATGTCGAGCATGTGCCAGAACAGCGCCAGCCGCATGAAACGCAGCCGCAACGCGCGTTCGAGGCCTGTGGCCATCAGTTGCAATACCAGCACCGCCATCCACAGCAGGCCTGCCGCGACATGCAGCGCATGACACCCCAGCAAGGTGAAATGGGCAGAAAGGAAACCGCTGCGCTGCGGCACCGCGCCTTCGGCAATCAGACTGGCGAAATCGCGCGCCTCCATGGCCAGAAAGCCGATGCCGAGGACCGCGGTCAGCCCGAGCCATTGCAGCAACCGCCGCCCGTCGTCGTGATATTTATTGGCAAGCGATGCCATGCCGATCGTAAAGCTGGAAAGCAGGAGCAGCGCCGTCTCGATCCCGGCGCTGGCCAGATCGGTCACATCACGCGGTTCCGGGCCGCCCGCAACGCCGTGCACGCTCATCGCCGAATAGGTGGCGAGGAGGAGCGCGAACAGCACCAGATCGCTCATCAGAAAGATCCAGAAACCGAACATCACCGGCTCGGCCTGATGGTGGCCCGCCGGGTCGGAGTGGCCGAGATTAATGCCGGGGTGAAGGTTCTTGCCGGCGCTCATGTCGTTTCCATCGCCCTGCCGCGATTGATGCGCTCCACCTCGGCAAAGCGGGTGACGGGGGCCGTTTGCCGAGCGCAATCCAGCCATGCCTCGTTCTGCCTTTGAACTTCCGCAGCCGGGATCACGCGTTCCGTGTCTCCTTGCAGGCTTCGCAGCACCACGCCCGCCCACATGGCCGCAAGACCCAGTAGGGCGGCCCACCAGATATGCCAGCTGAGCGCGAAGGCGCAGACAAAGCCCGCCGCGCCTATCCCGGCGGGGATCAGCGTGTTTCGCGGAACCTCGATATCCTCATAAGACGGCGGCGCGTGATAGGCGCGGCCATCGCGTTTCGCATTGGTGAAGGCCTCGGTATCTTCGATCCTTGGCCTGCGCGCGAAATTGTATTCGGGCGGCGGAGCGGGGGTCCACCATTCCAGCGAATGCCCGTCCCACGGATCGCCGACCGGAACGGCCAGATCGGACCGGCGGCGCACGCTGACTACCAGCTGGATGCCCAGCGCGACGATCCCGCAAACGATCAGGGCCGCACCGGCCCAGGCGGCATTCAGCCATGGCTGATAGGCCGCTTCAAAGCTGATGGCGGTGCGGCGCATCATGCCCATCAGGCCAAGCCAGTACAACGGCATGAAGGCGGCCAGAAACCCGCCCGACCAGCACGCCCACGCAATCCGCCCCCATCGCTCATCCAGGCGGAATCCGAACGCCTTGGGAAACCAGAACATATAGCCCGCGATCATGCCGAACAGCGTGCCGGGGATCAGCATGTTGTGGAAATGCGCGACGAGAAACAGCGAGTTGTGGACCTGAAAATCGACCGGCGGATTGGCAAGGATGATGCCGGTCAGACCGCCGATGACGAAACACAGCAGGAATGTCATCGCGAACAGCATGGGCGCGGTAAGGCGGATACGCCCGCGATACATCGTCAGCAGCCAGTCATAGACCTTCACGCCCGTAGGAATGCCGATCAGCATGGTCGCGATGCCGAAAACCGCATTCACATTCGTGCTCTGCCCCATGGTGAAGAAATGGTGCAGCCAGACGGTGAAGGACAGGACCGCGATGCACATCACCGCAAAGACCATCGACGCATAGCCGTAGAGCCGCTTGCCTGAAAAGGTCGATATCACTTCGGACCAGACGCCAAAGGCGGGCAGGATCAGAATATAGACCTCGGGGTGGCCGAATAGCCAGAACAGGTTGGCATAATTCATCATATTGCCGCCCGCCCCGTTGGTGAAGAAATGAAAACCCGCATAACGGTCCAGCGCCAGCAGCGCCGTCGCCACGGTCAGGGGCGGCATGGCGAAGATCATCAGGATCGCGGTGCACAGCGACGTCCAGCAGAACAGCGGCATGCGAAACAGATGCATGCCTTCGCAGCGTTCCTTGTAGATGGTCGTCGCGAAATTGATCCCCGTCAGCGTCGTGCCGATGGACGACAGCGTCACCGCCCAGATCCAGTAATCCACGCCTTCACCCGGAGAATAGGCCAGTTCGGTGAAGGGGGGATAGCCGCTCCACCCTCCGGTCGAGAATTCGCCAATGACGAGGCTGGCCATCAGGATCGCTGCACCCGCCGCGCTGAGCCAGAGGCCGACCGCGTTCATGAACGGAAAGGTCAGGTCGCGCGCGCCGATCTGCAGCGGCATGACATAGTTGATCAGCCCCGATATGAAGGGCATCGCGACGAAGAAGATCATGATCGTGCCGTGCGTCGAGAACAGCTGCGCGAAATGATCGGCGCTGACCACGCCCTGCGCATTGACCGACAGCGCCTGCTGGATGCGCATGAGAACGGCCTCGATCACGGCCCGCAGCAGCATGACGAACGCCAGCACCATATACATGATGCCGATCTTCTTATGGTCGAGGCTGGAAAGCCAATTGTCGAACAGCCAGCGCCAGCGCCGCGCAATCGTGAGCGTGGCGACAACGCCGATCGCGCCGGCCACGACGATCAATGCGGCGATGGTCGCGATCATGTCGGCCTTGGGCGGAAAATCGGACCAGCGCAGATCACCGGCAAGCCAGTACAACAGTTCCTCGCTCATCGGTGCGTATCCCCCGCGGACGAAAGCCTGTCTCCGGGCTGACGGTCGGCGGTGTGATAGGCGGCGACGATGCTGCCGAACAGGCCGTCCTCGACCCTGCCGAACCGCAACGGTCGGTCGATCACCGAGGGTTTTGCCAGCGCGGCATAACGCGCCATGTCCAGCGCAGGCCCATTGCGCGACGAACGGACCCACTGGCGGTATTCGTCCGGGCCGACCGCTTTCAGCTCGAACTTTTGCCGCGCAAAATTCTGCCCGTTATATTGCGTGTTGAGGCCGCGATAGGAACCGGGTGCGTCGGCGATCAGGTGCAGTTTCGTGCGCATGCCCGCCATTGCGTAGATCTGGCCGCCAAGCCGCGGCACGATGAAGGACATCATCGGGCCATCGGCGGTGATGTCGAACGCGATCTGCCGCCCGGCAGGGACGACCAGCTCGTTCACGCTGGCGATCCCTTCGCCCGGATAGATGAACAGGAATTTCCAGTCGAGACCGACGACCTGAACATGAAGCGGCGGCTCTGTGCCTGTGCCAAGCGGGCGATAGGGATCGATCCTGTGCAGGGTATGCCACAGTGAAAATCCCAGAAAGCCGACGATAACGACCGGCACGCCCCAGATCACGAATTCGGGCGCCCATGCGAACCGCCATTCCGGTGAATATACGTTCTGCCGTGCCAGTCGATAGCGCCACAGCAGCAAGGGCAGGGCGATGAACACGGGCACGATGACGACCGAAACGATCAGCACGGTTTGTATCAGGTGATCCTGCTGGATCTGGGCGATCAGCCCGGCGGGGGACAGCAGGCCATGACCGGATCCGCTGCAATCGGCATTGGTGCAGGTTTCTATGCTCATCGGTCGGACGGCCACGCCCGGATCTCGTGCGCGGAAGCGTCGCGGTCCGCCGCGCTTCCTGTCCGACCCGTCACCATGCAACGCCCTCCGCACCCTCGATATAAAGCCACAACGATGCAGCGGCCCAAGCTTTCCCGTCGTGCCGGACCGCGTAGGGATCGGTGCTCATACCTGCCGTTAAGATGGGGCTGTCCCCCGCGAATGATGCAAGGACATATCTGCACGTGTCCTTTTTGGGTGTTCAAGTCGAAACCGGACGCCGCTAAATTCGCCTCTGAAGGATGGTTTCTCAAAAAGGCGAAAGTCGAGACGAATAGCCCGTGGCGTAGACCGCATCCCAATTTGTCCGGAACCGACTTTACAAATGGACCAAATGCCGGTGATGGCCATCATCGGTCAGCAGGCGCGCACCGCCACCGGATCGCATTGCCAGCACGATCTTGACATGGCCCGCCCGCCGGGAAAGCACGGCGCTGTCCTTTTCGGACGAAGGCCGGTCGCCGCTCCGTATCGTGCCGATGCGGTCCGATCTGGAGCGCGCCGCCGAATTTCCGAACTTTGGCAGGAAGGTCGCCATGACCGACTGGGCCTTATGCGCTCACCCTTTCGGGCCGCTGCTGCGCGGACGTTTTGCCATCCAGATATCGGGTGCGGGCGAGGTGCTGCCGGGCCGGTTGGACGAATAGAACAATTCCTCTCCATCCCATGAAATGGCCGGCCGCGCATCAAAGCCTGCCGAGTTCAGTTCGCCGAGATGTATGGCGGGCCCGAACGCGGCGTCGGTGCTGGGCCGGGTCGCGTACCACAGATCCGGTCCGCCCAATCCTCCGGGGCGCGTCGAATCGAAGAACAGCGTGCGTCCGTCGTGCGTAATGCTGGGCCGGCTGTTGGAACCTGCGGCATTGGGTCCGCCGGCAACTTCCTGCGGCATTCCGCCTGCCACGCTTTGCAGGATCTTGCCGCCGCTACCATCGACATTGCGCCGCGACCAGAGGACGACTTCGCGGCCTTGCTCATCTTCGAAAACCGTCACGGCCTCGTCCAGAAGCGAACTGTTGAGCGCGGACACGGGGTTGGCGGGCTGCCAGCCCTTGGACGAGCGCGTGGAGACATAGATGTCACCCTCGTCGGTTGCATTGCCGCGCAGGAAATAAAGCCGGTTTCGCCCTACGATCGTGGGACAGGCCTCGTCGGCGGGCGTGTTGAGCGTGGCGGGCAGGCGCTGC
>CEOS01030155.1_pt1 | contig 30289 bp, 29 predicted proteins | sample 530601 | NCBI WGS metagenome assembly CEOS01 (sample SAMEA2620666, study PRJEB7988) | marine metagenome | biome: marine biome (ENVO:00000447); feature: mesopelagic zone (ENVO:00000213); material: "saline water (ENVO:00002010), including plankton (ENVO:xxxxxxxx)" | depth 1000 m
TTGCGGGTCGTCGCCCGCCGGGTCGGCACGGCCGCCGGTTTCGCTGGCTGCGGGCGCTGCGGCGCGCTGTCCGGCGTCGTCACCCTCAGGCTCAGGGCCGGATGCACCGCCGCGCCAACCAACCATCATCGCCTTCAGAAAGGCCTGCTGCTGGCGCTGCAGGGCCTCGAAACCCGGCATCCGGGCCATCGGATTCATCGAGGACATGTTTTCCAGCACCTTCGATTGCCCCTCGCGCAGCATCTCGAAACTGGCGGCCAGAAATTGCGGCACGACGGATTGAGCGCTGGTGGTATAGCTTCGCACCAGGTCGGTCAGCACGTCTATGGGCAGGACGTTCTCGCCCCGGCCCTCGTGTTCGGCGATGATCTGCAAAAGATATTGCCGTGTCAGTTCGTCACCGGATTTCAGATCGACGATCTTGACCTCGCGACCCTCGCGAATGAAGCCGGCGATATCATCCAGAGTGACGTAATCGCTGGTCTCGGTGTTGTAGAGGCGCCGGCTGGCATAACGCTTGATCAGCAGCGGCGCGGACCTGGTGACCATCCCTGAAAACCCCTTGCGGCAGATTTGGGCCATGATGGTTGCTGCATACGCAAAAGGCAAAGAAAAATTCCGCGTCGTGACGCGGCTTCGGGCGGCCGCGCGCGGTGGCGGAGGCCCGATCCGGATAGGACAAGGGGGACGGTCGCCCGTCCCCCCGTTTCATCCGATCCTCGAACGTCGCGATCACTTCGCGGCGGCGGTGGCCTTCTTCGCGGCGGTCTGCGTGTCGCGGACGGCTTTCTCGGTGGCCTTCTGGGCGTCCGAGGCAATGTCCTTGCCGGCGGTCAGCATCAGATCGACCGTGTCCATCTGCACCTTCTTGGCAACCTCGGCATAGGCGGCCATATGTTCGGACGTCACTTCGGCATAGGCCGAGGCGAAGTCGGTCATCGCCTTGGCATAGTCCGAGGGCTCGGACTTGACGATGGCGGCTTCACCCATGCGGGCGATCGTGTCCTTGGCCCATTGGGCCGAAATCTCGGTCGAGCGTTCGGCGGCGCTCAGTGCAACCTTGGCCAGTTTCTCGCCCAGGGCGCTTTGCGATTTCATCGCGTCCTGCACCGACGAGGTGTCGACCGGGAAATTCGCCATCATGTCCTGGAAGGTCTTGGTAAAGTCGGGGGTCTTCGTAGCCATCTCATCTCTCCTTTTCGGCGCGGCCAATGCGGGTTCCGAGGGATTCGCCACGCCCGGTTATCGTGAGACCAATATGAATGCTGCGCTGCGGCATTTCAAGCCCGAATGCTGCGTTGCAGCAAATTTTTCCAGGAGCCTGAAATCCCTCGGACATCGCATGCGGATCACCCGGCGCGGTCGTGAACATAGCTGCCGGGCGCGGCGCCCAGCCCTTCGACGGGCTGCCGTGCATCGACCATCCGCCCTGCCCTTTCGGCCAGCCATTCCCCCCAGCGGGGCCACCAGCTGCCCGGCGCGAAATCGGCCTGTTCACGCCATGCCTCGTGGCCATGAGAAAAGTCGCCATTGCCCGTGTAGTGACCGTATTTCTTCTTCGACGGCGGGTTGACGATACCCGCGATATGGCCGCTTTCGGACAGGATGAAGGTCTTGTCGGTCGCGCCCATCTGCGCCACGCCGCGCCAGCAATCTTTCCAGGGCGCGATGTGATCGGTCTCGCAGGACACGGCGCAAAGCGGCACTGTGACATCCGACAATGTCAGCTTGTGGCCCATCAGATCGAAGCCATTGCCCGCGAAATCGTTTCGTTGGCACAGGCCGCGCAGATATTGCATGGCCATCTTGCCCGGCAGGTTGGTGCTGTCGCCATTCCAGAACAGCAGATCGAAGGCGGGCGGCTGTTCGCCCAGCATGTAGCTGCGGATGGCCGGGCCCCAGACCAGATCGTTGGCGCGCAGAAAGCTCATCGTGCGCGACATCAGTTGCGCCCGCAGCAGGCCATGCCGCTCGACCTCTTCGGCGATGCCGTTGACGAAATCGTCCTGAAGGAAGCTGACGAATTCCCCCTGATCCGAGAAATCGGTCAATGCGGTAAACAGCGTCGCCGAATTCACGCGATCGTCGCCACGCTGCTTCAGCAATGCAAGCGTCAGCGCCAGGGTCGTGCCGGCGATGCAATAGCCGACCACGTTCAGCTTCTTCTGGTCGGTCAGATCGCGAACCTTGTCCATCGCGTCCAGATAGGCGGCGACATATTCCTCCATTCCGACCTCGGCATAGCTGGCATCGGGATTCTTCCAGCTGACGATGAACAACGTGTGACCCTGATCCAGAAGCCAGCGGATCAGGCTGTTCTGCGGTTTCAGGTCCAGGATGTAGAACTTGTTGATCCAGGGCGGAAAGATCAGCAGCGGGATCTCGTGCACCTTGTCGGTCGTCGGGGTGTACTGGATCAGTTCCAGCAGCGGCGTCCGATGCACCACGCGACCTTCGGCGGTGCCGATATTCTCGCCGACGGTGAAGGCATCGCGATCGGCCAGCGAGACGACCATCTCGCCACCGTTCATCTCGACGTCGCGCACCAGGTTCTCCAGGCCCTTCACAAGGCTTTCGCCCTCGGTCTCGACGGCCTTTTCCAGTGCGTCGGGATTGGTGGCCAGGAAATTCGTCGGCGCCATCATGTCGATGATCTGGTCGGTCAGCCAGCCGATGCGCCGCCGTGCCACCTGATCGGGCATGTCCAGCCTGTCCGCCGCCTCGCGCATGGCGCTGGCATTGATCTGATACTGACGCTTGAAGAAGTTGAAATAGGGATGACTGCGCCACAGCGGATTGGCGAAACGCTTGTCGGCGGGGCTGTCATCCTCGGGCGCGCTCAGATTGCCACTGGCCAGCGCGATATTGGCCTTGGCATAGTGTTTCAGCGTCTCGCCCCAGTAATTCACCTGCTGTTCGATCACCCGCGCGGGCTGTTCCGTCCATGACTTCATCCAGGCGTTGGCGGCGGTCAGCAGCAGATCGGGGCCCGGCGCCTCGACGCCAGGATTGGGCAGGCTGCGGCCCGAAAAGGCGTTCATCAGCCGGTTTCCCAAAGCCTCGATCCGCTCGATATTCTCGGCCAGCCGCTGCGCGTTGGGTGCATCGACGCCCATGGCCAGCGCCTCGAGCATCTTTTCGGGCGTGGCGCCAGGGGGCGGCGGCATGGCGCCGGGGGATCGGGGCGTGGCCCCTGCCTCGCTCGAACGGGTCGAGGCCGCGTCCTCCAGCCGGGCCTCGGCCGGGCTGGCTTTCGCGGTCTTGCGCGGTTGGTCTTTCGACGAAGCGGCCGGCTTTGCGGCCTTGCGGGCGGTTGCGGGCCGTGCCGCCGCCACCGATTTCGCAGTCGCGGCATCGGCGGACTTGGCCCGTTTGCGCGGTTCCGCGGCGGCAGGCTTCCTTGTCTCCTTCGCATCCGCCGAATCCTTCGACGTGCCGGTCTTTCCAGATGTTGCCCGAATGCCCTTCCGTTGCGTAACATCTTTGCCCGTCGAGCCTCTGTTGCTTGCCATGAGACGACATCCCCCCTAGAAAGAGGGTAATGATACGCGCAGCGCAGGCACAGCGTAAAGCCGCCAGATCAGAGCCTCAGCCGACCTCGGCCGGGCCCGCACTGCGCCGCAACGCAGAAAAGGGTGGCTAACATGCCGACCAAGGGACTGAAGGGCGTCGTATCCTACGACGCGATGGAGACGATCCGGAACACGAATGAATGGCTCGGCGCGACAGCCCGCGCCTTTGCGTCCTATCCGGTCTTCGCCCTGTCCCCCAACCCGATGTTCAGGCTGATCAGCGCCTGGGGCCATGTCACCGAACGCAGCTTCGCACGCATGGTCATCAAGCCTGACTGGGAAATTCCGGCAATCCTCGGCGAGGACGGCCAGGATCACGTCGTCTATCCCGAACCGGTGATGCGCCGCGCCTTCGGCGACCTGATCCACTTCCGCGTTTCCCGGCGCGAGCCGCAACTTCGCAAGGTGCTGCTGATCGCTCCGATGTCGGGCCATTACGCGACGCTGATGCGGTCCACCGTCACCTCGCTGCTACCCGATTGCGAAGTCTATGTCACGGATTGGCACAACGCGCGCGACATTCCCGTCAGTGAAGGCAAGTTCGACATCGAGGATTACACCAGCTATCTGGTCGATTTCATCCGGTTCCTGGGCCCCGATACCAATGTGGTGGCCATCTGCCAGCCGGCCCCCCTGGCGCTGGCCGCGACCGCGATCCTGGCCGAGGACGAACCCGCCTCGCAGCCGCGCACGCTGACCCTGATCGGCGGCCCGGTCGATCCCGACGCGGCCGCGACCGATGTCACCGATTTCGGCAACCGCATGACGATGGGCGAGTTGGAGCATCTGGCGATCCAGTCGGTCGGCTTCAAATATCGCGGCGCAGGTCGGATGGTCTATCCGGGCCTCGCCCAGCTTTCCTCGTTCATCGCGATGAACGCCGAAACCCACGCGAAGGCCTTCATCGACAAGATCTTTGCCGAGGCACGCGGCACCGCGACGGAAGGCGACCGGCATAACCGGTTCTACGACGAATATCTGGCCGTGATGGACATGACGGCGGAATTCTACCTGTCCACGGTCGAACGGATCTTCAAGAATCTGGAAATCGCGCAGAACCGTTTCACCGTGAACGGGCGACCGGTCGATATCGGCAGGATCACCAGCACAGCCGTGATGACGGTCGAGGGCGCCAATGACGACATCTCGGCGCCGGGCCAATGCGTTGCGGCGCTGGATCTGTGCAGCGGCGTCCCGGCCGAGCGCAAGCAGCAGCATCTTGAACCCGGCGCCGGTCATTACGGCATCTTCGCAGGCAAGTCGTGGCGGCTGAACATTCGCCCGCTGGTGCTGGATTTCATCGACGAGAACATGTCGGTGCCGGATTCGATCAAGCCCAGGCGCCGCCGCGCCCGCGGGGGTGTGGCAGCCGATTGCGGTGTCAACGACCCGGTGGGCGACAGCAGCAAGATCGGCGTCTGATCCCGGAACCCGGCCGCCGTCGCCGGGTTGTTCCCGCAAGGTCGCAGGGTGCGGCGTGAAAGGGATCGACATGACTGACCGGGAAAGCCTGACCGACAGCTTCTGGAACCGGCTGGACGACATCAATGTCGGAATGCTGGGCGTCACCGAAGACATGCGGCTTGTGCCGATGTCGCATTACGCGGACCGTGACCGTCGCGCCCTCTGGTTCATCACCGCCAAGGAAACGGATCTCGCGAAATCCGCGTCGGCCGGCGGGTTGGCTGCGATCCATATCGTGACCGATGGCGGCGCCGGCCTGTTTGCGCGCATCCACGGAACGCTGTCGCTGTCTGACGACCGGGAGAAGCTGGATGAGTTGTGGAATGCCGTTGCCTCAAGCTGGTTCGAGGACGGTCGCCAGGATCCAGATGTGCAGTTGATGCGGATGGATCTGTCCGAGGCCGAAATATGGGCTACAGGTGGCAAGCCTAGCTTTCTCTACGAGATCGCCAAATCGAAGGTCACCGGCAAGAAGCCCGATATGGGCGAGCATGACACGATCCGCTTCTGATCCGGGTCAGACCGGAAGCCCCTCGATCGAGGCGGTTACCAGGTCCAGGCATTCCGGCGTCGAGAACCGGTGATCGGCATCCTTGACCAGGACCAGCCGGATATCCGGCCCGCTGGCATGATCCAGCAACCGCAGCGCCCAATCGACCGGTACATCCGCATCGGCGGTTCCCTGCAGCAGACGCACCGGAAATGGCAGCGGCAGCGGCTGATTCAGGACCAGCCGCTTTCGCCCGTCCTCGATCAGGTGCCGGGTGATCACATAGGGCTCGTCGCTGTAATCGCTGGGCGTCTCGATCCTTCCGTCGCGCATCAGGATCTCGCGTTGCGCCGGATCCAGACCCGCCCAGAATCCCTGTTCGGTGAAATCCGGCGCCGCCGCGATCGTGACCAGCCCGGCCACGCGCTGCGGCATCGACCGCGCCAGCAGCAGCGCGATCCAGCCGCCCATTGACGATCCGACCAGGACCTGCGGCCCATCCGTCAGCGCCTCGATCATGGCGCGGGCGTCTTCGGCCCAATCGCCGATGCAGCCATCTTCGAAACGGCCGCCACTTTCGCCGTGGCCGGAATAGTCGAAGCGCAGGAATGCGCGCCGGGATTGGCGCGCCCATGCCGCAAGATGCAGCGCCTTGGTGCCCTGCATGTCGGATTTGAACCCGCCCAGGAAAACCACGCCCGGTCCCTGCCCCGCGATCCGACGATAGGCGATGCGGCGGCCCTCGCTGGTGGTCAGATGATCGCTCATGCGGCACTCTCCTTCGTTCCCGTGCCAATCTTGACACTTTTCGCCGCGAGGTCCATGGACTGGCGCAGATAACCCGCAACCGGGCGTTCCGTGGGCGCCAGACCGACGAGGAGGACGGCATGTCCCAGATTTCCCTGACCTTTCCCGATGGCAATGCGCGCAACTACGCAGCCGGCATCACCGCCGCCGAGGTTGCCGAAAGCATTGCGCCCAGCCTCGCCAAGCGCGCCATATCGGCCTCGCTGGACGGGCGGCACATCGATCTGCAATGGCCAATCGAGGATTCCGGCGCGTTCAGCATTCACACCATGAAGGACGAGGCGCCGGCGCTGGAGCTGATCCGCCACGATTTCGCCCATGTCATGGCGCGCGCGGTGCAAGAAATCTGGCCCGATGCGAAGGTCACGATCGGACCCGTGCGCGATTATGGCTGGTTCTACGATTTCGACCGCGCCGAACCGTTCACGCCCGAAGATCTGGGCCGCATCGAGGCGAGGATGAAAGAGATCATCAACGACCGCGATCCCGTCCGCACCGAGATCTGGGATCGCGATCGCGCCCGTGCCTATTATCGGAACCGCGGCGAACCCTTCAAGGTCGAGTTGATCGACCGGATTCCGGGCGACGAACCGCTGCGGATGTACTGGCACGGCGACTGGCAGGATCTGTGCCGCGGCCCGCATCTGCAATCGACCGGCCAGCTTCCCGCCGATGCCTTCAAGCTGACCCATATCGCCGGCGCCTACTGGCTGGGCGATGCCAGCCGCCCGATGCTGCAACGCATCTACGGCGTGGCCTTCCGCAACCGTGACGAGTTGAAGGCCCATCTGCACATGCTGGAAGAGGCCGCCAAGCGCGACCACCGCAAGCTGGGCCGCGAGATGGACCTGTTCCATATGCAGGAAGAAGCGCCGGGTCAGATTTTCTGGCACCCGAACGGCTGGAACATCTATGTCGCGCTGCAGGACTACATGCGCCGCCAGCAGCGTGCCGACGGCTATGTCGAGGTCAATACCCCGCAGGTCGTCAGCCGGAAATTGTGGGAAGAATCAGGTCATTGGGACAATTATCAGGAAAACATGTTCATCGTCGAGGTGGACGAGGATCATGCCCGGACCAAGACCATCAACGCGCTGAAGCCGATGAACTGCCCGTGCCACGTCCAGGTCTTCAACCATGGGCTGAAATCCTATCGCGACCTGCCGTTGCGCATGGCCGAATTCGGATCCTGCAACCGTTACGAGCCCTCGGGCGCGCTGCACGGGATCATGCGCGTGCGCGGCTTTACCCAGGACGATGCGCATATCTTCTGCACCGAGGATCAGATCGAGGCGGAAACGAAGAAATTCATCGAGTTTCTGGCCAGAATCTACGCCGATCTGGGCTTCGCCGACTGGACCATAAAGCTGTCCACCCGCCCCGAAAAGCGCATCGGCTCGGACGAAAGCTGGGACCGGGCCGAGGCCGCGCTTGGTAATGCCTGCATCGCGGCGGGCCATGATTACACGCTGTTTCCCGGCGAAGGCGCCTTCTACGGGCCAAAGCTGGAATTCGTGCTGACCGATGCCATCGGTCGCGACTGGCAATGCGGCACCTTGCAGGTGGATCCGAACCTGCCAGAGCGGCTGGATGCGGAATATGTCGGACAGGACGGCGCGAAACATCGCCCGATCATGCTGCACCGTGCCGTGCTGGGCAGTTTCGAGCGATTCATCGGCATTCTGATCGAAAACAGCGCCGGCAAGCTGCCGCTGTGGCTGGCGCCGCGTCAGGTTGTCGTCGCCTCGATCGTCTCGGACGCCGATGATTACGTCCACGAAGTGGTCGAAACCCTGCGCGCGGCGGGATTGCGGGCCGAGGCGGATACGCGAAACGAAAAGATCAACTACAAGATCCGCGAACATTCGGTGGCAAAAGTGCCCGCGATTCTTGCCATCGGCATGAAAGAGGTAGAGGATCGGACGGTCTCGATCCGCCGTCTGGACCAGCAGGGCAGCAAGTCCCTGTCACTGGAACAGGCCGCCGAGATGTTGAAGACCGAAGCCACACCGCCGGATCTGCGCTGAAATGCGCCAATGTCGCCGGGACTTCACGCGCGGCACACGATTCCGCGCGCGATACCCCTTGCGTTTCTTAACGATTCGGTCATCCTCAAACCTGCGTGAGCAAGGACTTTCTACCGCCTCCCTTTCGATGGGCAGCCGGAATACCGAAAGCGGGCTGCACGGCCTGGCGCAATCGGGCGTCGGGATGACTTGAAGGAGAGAACGGTTATGGCGACCGGAACGGTGAAATGGTTCAACGCCACCAAGGGCTATGGCTTCATCGCCCCCGATGATGGCGGCAAGGACATCTTCGTCCACATCTCGGCGGTGGAACGCGCCGGGCTGACGGGCCTCAAGGACAACCAGAAAATCGCATACGAACTGCAATCGGGCCGCGACGGCCGCGCATCGGCCAGCGATCTCAAACTGCTCTGATCCCAGGGGATCCTCGGCATTCACGGCCCGCTTCGCGCGGGCCGTTCTTTTGTGTCACCCGCTTGCGGACCGGCCGTCATATTCGGTTTCGGTCACCTTCTCCAGCCATGTCACCGCACTGCCATCGACGGCTTCCTGAATGGCGATATGGCTCATCGCGGTATCGGGCGCGGCGCCGTGCCAGTGTTTCTCGCCAGCCGGAATCCAGACGACATCGCCCTGACGGATCTCCTCGACCGGCCCGCCATCGCGGGCGGCCAGTCCACGCCCGAACGTGACGATCAGGGTCTGCCCGGCCGGATGCGTGTGCCAGGCGGTGCGGGCGCCGGGCTCGAAGGTGACATGGGCGCCCACCGCGCGTCCCGGAGGCTCGGCCTGAAACAGCGGATCGATCCGCACCTGACCGGTGAAGTAGTTTTCGGGGCCGGGCCCCGATGGCGCGCGGCCCGAATGCATGATCTTCATGGCGGCCTCCTCTGGCGCAGGGTGACATGGGCCTGTCGGCAATGGCAAGCTCGGTTCTTGCCCCCACGGATCAAGTCCGCCATGGGCCGAGTTGCAGGTCGGTCGCGCCAGCCCTATCATCGGAACCTCCCGCAGGGTCCGAAGCCAGCCGCCGGCTTGCGCACTGGTGGTCCAGGCGGGCCCTGCCCGAAACCTGCCGATCCGGCCAGAGGCGCCGCCCTGCGCCACGACCCGCACGAACAACCACTGCGCGCTGCGCGACCGTCACCGCAAGGACATGCCATGATCCGCCTCGATATCTTCTCTGATCCGGTTTGCCCCTGGTGCCTGATCGGCAAACTGGAACTGGACCGCGCCCTCGAAAGCCGCTCCGATCATCCGTTCCGCATCGCCTGGCACCCGTTCCGCCTGAACCCGCAGATGCCGCGAGGGGGGATGGATCGACTGGAATATCTGAAAATGAAACCGGGCGCCGCCAATGCCGCGCGCGCGCTGGCCGAACGCGCGGCCGCGATGGGACTGGATCTTCGGCCGCCAACCCGTCAGCCCGACACCAGCGATGCGCACCGCCTGATGCATTGGGCCGGCCTTGAGGGCGAACAAGGGCGCGTCATGTCCGGCCTGCTTCGCGCCCATTGGCAGGAATCGCGCGACATCTCGGATCCGGCCGAACTCGCGCGGATCGGCGGCGCGGCCGGCCTGGATCAGGCCATGATCGCCCGGCTGCTGGACAGCGACGCCGACCGCGACGAGATCGCCGCGCGCGAGGCTCATGCCCGCGAGCGTGGCATCAACGCGGTGCCGACCTTCATCGTCGCCGACCGCCACGCGATCGGCGGCGCCCAGCCCGCGCATGTCTGGCAGGGCGTCATCGATGAACTGACCGACCCCGCGTGACTTGCAGGATCTGCAAAAACGGTCTATCAGCCGGAGGCTGCCGGAAAGGTGCCCTCCAATGATCCAGGAAACGCGGTTCCAGCAGGCGCCCCTGCGACGCTTGCCGATGCCCGAATTCATCGCGATGCTGGCGTTCCTGTTCGCCACCGTCGCCTTTTCCATCGATGCCATGCTGCCGGCATTGCCGCAGATCGCGCGAGACCTGACCCCAGACAACCAGAACCGCGCCCAACTGATCCTCACCGCCTTCGTCGCCGGCATGGGCACGGGCACTCTCTTTGCCGGTCCCATCTCGGACGCGATCGGGCGCAAGCGCGCGATCACCATCGGCTTTGGCGTCTACATCCTGGCCACCCTTGCCGCGATCATGTCGAATTCGATCGAGATGCTGCTGGCCGCCCGCTTCGCGCAAGGCCTTGGTGCCGCGGCGCCGCGGATCGTCGGCCTGGCGCTGGTTCGCGACCTTTATGCCGGCCGCGAGATGGCGCGGATCACCAGCTTCGTGATGATGGTCTTCATCATGATCCCGGCGCTGGCACCGTCGATCGGGGCGGGAATGATCCGCCTGGCGGGCTGGCACGGCGTTTTCGGAGGCTTCCTGATTTTCGCGCTGATCGGTTGCACCTGGCTGAATCTCCGCCAGGCCGAAACGCTCCCGCCCGAACGACGCCGGCCGCTGCGCGCCGGCCCGTTGAAGGCGGCCGCGCGCGAGGTTCTGTCCAGCCCGCATGTCATGATGTGCACGCTGATCCTGACGCTGGGCTTCGGGCAGATGTTCGGCCTGCTGTCCTCGGCGCAGCAATTGTTCGGCGAGGCCTATGGCAAGGGCGACGCCTTCCCGGCCTGGTTTGCCGCGATGGCGCTGCTGTCGGGATCGGGCACGATCCTGAACGCCACCTTCGTGACGCGCTTCGGAATGCGGCGGATCGCGAAATGGGCCTATATCATGCAAACCTTCGTCAGCGGCGCGATGCTGGTCCTGCTGGCGGGGGATCTGTTGCCGGCCGGCCTGCAGTTTCCGGCCTTCTTCCTCTGGTGTGTCAGCGTCTTCTTCATGGCGGGGGTGACATTCGGCAACCTGAACGCGCTGGCGCTGCAATATGTCGGCCATATCGCCGGCATGGCGGCCTCGATCGTCGCCGCGATATCGACCGTAGCGGCGACACTGATCGCCGCTCCCGTCGGTCTGCTCTACGACGGCACGGCGGTTCCCGTGGTCGCGGCGACGCTGATCTGTTCAGGTCTCGCCTGGTTCCTGATGCGCTTTCTCTATGACTAGAACGGCATCGGCTGCACGAGATTGCCGCGCTACCAGCCGCGCATTGGCCAGATCATTGGCCAGATGCGCAGCGACTGCCGCGCGATCTCGGCCAAAGCCCCGCCAGCGCGCCTCGAGCCTGTCGCGCAATCGGGCCTCGGGCACATCCAGAAAGACGCTCAGATCATAGCGGATCCGGTTCCACGGCGCCCGATCCAAAAGCAGGTAATTGCCTTCGATCACCACGATCCGATCCGAGGGCGCGACCACGCCCGCCCCGGCAACCGACAATTCCCGCCCGCGGTCGAACAGCGGAAAGACCACTTCCGCCTGCGCATGCGACAGGCGCGCGGCCAGCGCCGCAAATCCCTCGGCATCGTATGTCTGGACGGCCCCCTTCACCTCCCGCAGACCCCGCGCCTCAAGAACCGCGTCATCAAGGTGGAATCCGTCCATCGGCACCAGGACCGCCTGCTCCAACCGCGCCACCAGCGCCTCGGCCAGGGTGGATTTCCCCGATCCCGGCGCGCCCGCCACCGCGACCAGAATCCGGTCACCGGGCAAGGCGCCGATGCGATCGATCAGCGCGCGGCCTTCTTCGTTGTCGAAATACCCCGGGGGGAGTCCGCAGGACGGGGGGCGGCGCCCCCCTGCCCGATCGCTCATGCCGCGGCCTCGTCGGGAATCTTCGCGCCGGTCATGTAGGCCACGGCATCCGACATGGAATGATCCTTGGGATCGATCACGCACAGCCGCTTGCCCAGCCGGTGAATGTGGATCCGGTCGGCGACTTCGAAGACATGGGGCATGTTGTGGCTGATCAGCACGATGGGAATCCCGCGCGAGCGAACGTCCAGGATCAGATCCAGCACGCGCCGGCTTTCCTTGACCCCAAGCGCGGCCGTCGGCTCATCCAGGATGATGACCCGGCTGCCGAAGGCCGCAGCGCGGGCCACCGCGACGCCCTGGCGCTGTCCGCCCGACAGCGTCTCGACCGGCTGGCCGATGTTCTGGATCGTCATCAGCCCCAGTTCCGACAGCTTGTCACGCGCGAACTTGTCCATCGCCGCCTTGTCCAGCATCCTGAACCACCGGCCCATGACACCTTCCTTGCGGATCTCGCGGCCCATGAAGATATTGTCGGCGATGGACAGGGCGGGCGACAGGGCCAGCGTCTGATAGACGGTCTCGATCCCGGCCTTGCGCGCCTGCAGGGGACTGTCGAAGCTGACCGGACGGCCGTCCAGCCGGATCTCGCCCTCATCGGGCTGGACCGCGCCCGATACCGCCTTGATCAGGCTGGACTTGCCGGCGCCGTTATCGCCGATCACGGCCAGGATCTCGCCGGGAAAGAGATCGAAATCGGCATGGTCGATCGCGGTCACGCGGCCATAGCGCTTGACGATGTTGCGGGCTGTCAGAAGTGGTTCGGTCATGACGAGATCTTCCTGATCCACTGGTCCACGGCGACGGCGACGATGATCAGCCAGCCGGTCGCGAAGAGTTGCCAAAGAACGTCCACGCCGGCAAGGCGCAGCCCCGAATTGAACACGCCGACGATCAGCGCGCCGATCAGCGGCCCCAGGATCGAGCCGCGCCCGCCGAACAACGAGATCCCGCCGATGACCACGGCGGTGATCGATTCGAGGTTCGATTCGAAGAACGAGGTCGGACTGACCGAACCGACCCGCCCGATCGAAGACCACGCGGCCAGCGCGCAGATGAACCCGGCCGTCATGTAGACCGACATCAGCACGCGTCTGGTCTGGATACCCGCAAGGGCGGCGGCCTCGGGATCGTCGCCGACGGCATAGACGCGCCTGCCCCAGGCGGTCTTGTTCAGCGCATACCACAGGACCGCGAAGACGATCAGCATCAGAACCACGCCCCAGGTCAGCACGGCGCCGCCCAGATTGAACCGCGCGCCGAACAGCTTCAGCAGCGGCGCCTCGGCGTCCAGCGTCTGGCTGCGGATCGTCTCGCGTCCGGACAGATAATAATTCAACGCCAGGAAGATATTCCAGGTGCCCAGCGTGGTGATGAAGGGAGGCAGCTTCAGGCGGGTGACCAGAAGGCCGTTCAGCCCGCCGGTCAGAAGGCCGCAGCCCAGCCCCAGCAGGATCGAGATCGGCACGGGTATGCCCAGATCCAGCGACAGCCGCCCCATGACGACCGAAATCATCACCATGACGGCGCCAACCGACAGGTCGATGCCCGCGGTCAGGATGACCAGCGATTGCGCGGCGGCCAGCGTGCCCACGACCGCCACCTGCTGCATGATCAGCGACAGGTTGAAGGCGGAAAAGAAATTGGGCGCGATCAGACCGAAGGCGATCAGGGACAGCACCAGCACGATGACCGGCACCATGGTCGGGTAGCGGTGCAGGAAATGCTGCAAACTCTCCAGCGGGCCGCGCGAATGCTGTTCGAACGAGGCCACGGATTCGGTCGCGCTCCGCTCGGCCGGGGGATCAGGGGCATCCGACATGGTTCTCTCCGGATACGGGGTGATGGGCGGCGCGGCGTGACGCGCCGCCCGGATTGCGTGACTGGAAGACGTCGCTCAGCCAGGTATCAGCCCCAGCACTGATCGGTTCCCTCGGCCACGGTGATCGACGGGACGCCCTCGACCGGCTGATCGGTGACAAGGTTCACGCCGGTATCGGTGAAATCCAGTCCCTCGCTGGCCTGGGGCCTGGTGCCATCCTTGGCGAAGGCGGCGATCGCCTCGATCCCCATCGAGGCCATCTTCAGCGGATATTGCTGCGAGGTCGCGCCGATCACGCCCTCCTTGACGTTCTGGACGCCCGGACAGCCGCCATCGATCGACACGATCAGTGCGTCTTTTTCCTTGCCGAAGGATTTCAGCGCCTCATAGGCGCCCGCGGCGGCGGGTTCGTTGATCGTATAGACCAGATTGACGCCGGGATCCTTCTGCAACAGGGCCTCCATCGCCTGACGGCCGCCCTCTTCGTTGCCCGAAGTCACCTCATGGCCGACGATGCGCGGATCATCCTCGTCCCCGATCGTGTTCTTGTCCTTCACGTCGATGCCGAAGCCCTCCATGAAACCCTGGTCGCGCAGCACATCGACCGAGGGCGCGCTTTCGGACAGATCGAGGAAGGCGATCCTTGCGTTCGCGGCCTCCTCGCCCATCTTGCCCTTGGCCCAGGCGCCGATCAGGCGGCCGGCCTCGTAATTGTCGGTGGCAAAGGTGGCGTCGGCCGCGTCGATCGGGTCCAGCGGCGTATCCAGCGCGATGACCAGGATCCCGCGATCCTGCGCCTGCTTGACCGAATCGACGATGGCCTTCGTGTCCGAGGCGGTGATCAGGATGCCCTTGACGCCCGCCGCGATGCAGCTTTCCATCGCCTGCTGCTGGGTCTCGTGATCGCCGTCGACCTTGCCGGCGAAGCTCATCAACTGCATCCCAAGTTCATCCGCCTTGGCGGTCGCGCCTTCCTTCATCTTCACGAAGAATGGGTTGATATCGGTCTTGGTGATCAGACAGGCCTTCACCGGTTCCTGTGCCTGTGCCAGACCGGCGGTCATGGCCAGCGCCGACGCCGCCAGCGACAGACGGATCAGATGTGTCATCGTCATTTCTACACTCCTCCACGACGGCGGATTCCTCTTCCGCCCTGGCCGATACAAAGCCTTACATCTTTCCGCTTGTCAATAAATCAATTTGCTTGATTAATACCCGGCAGGAGGATCTCTGAATGCCGAGCGCAGACGTGACCAGCGGCGATCGCAGCCGGAACGAGCGGCTGATCCTGTCGGTGATCCGGCGCCACGGACCGCTGTCGCGCGCGGCGCTGGCCCAGGCAATGGACTTGTCGCCGCAGGCGATCACCAACCTCAGCCGCAAGCTGATCGAACAGGGCTTTCTGGCGCAGGAAAAGGTCGTGCGCGGCAAGGTCGGTCAACCTTCGACGCCGCTGGCGCTGGCGCCGGACGGGGCCTGGTTTCTGGGGCTGAAGCTGGGTCGCAGACTGGCCGAACTGGCGCTGGTCGATTTCACCGGCCAGACGAAACTTCACCGCCAGGAGATATCATCCTATCTGCACCCCCAGCGGGTTCTGGGCTTCGCGCGGCACGGGATCGCCACCTTCATGGCCAATCTGCCGCGATCAGCGCACCGCCGGATCGCCGGCCTCGGCATCGCCACACCCTTCCGATTGTGGGATTGGGGCGCCGAGATGGCCGCCTGGAAGGATCACGATCTGCGCGCGGAACTGGCCCGGGATCTGCCTTTTCCGGTCTTTCTGGAAAACGATGCGACCACCGCATGCGGGGCCGAACTGATCTTCGGCCGCCAGAACCTTCCCGCCGATTTCCTGCACATCTACATCGCGCATTTTCCGGGTGGCGGATTGGTCCTGGACGGCAAGCTGCGCTTCGGGCCGCAACGCAACGCGGCCGCACTGGGATCGATTCTGGTGCCCGATGGCGGACAATTGTTGGAACGCGCCTCGGTCGCCTCGCTTGAGGCGCGGCTTGGCCGGGCCGTGCATCCCGACGATTCGGCCTGGGACGTTCCCGAGGCGATCGAGGCGGAATGGGCCGAACAGGCCGGACGCGCGTTGGCATTCGTGTCCCTGGCGGCGGTGTCGATCGCCGATCTGCCGCTGGTGGTCATCGACGGCGCGGTACCGCCCGCGACCCGCGCCCGGCTGGTCGCGGCGACGCGACATGCGATGACGGCCCTGCCCCGCGAAGGCATCGTGCCGCCCGAGGTGATCGCGGGCAGCCTTGGCCGCAATGCCCGCGTCCTGGGTGCCGCCGCGTTGCCATTGTCGCATTTCTTCCAGCCCGACGGCCAGCTTGGCTGAGACCGCGCCCATCCGTCGGCGGGGTGCGGTCACGATCGCGGTTGACACCGCCGGCACGGCCTCTATAAGCGCGCACTTCATTGGTGTTGGTGGCCCCCGCAAGGGGATGCCTGTCGGGCCTGAAGCCAGAGGACAACGCCCTTCACATGAAGGAAGGAGATCAGCCGTGACCAAACGCACGTCTGCCAAGTACAAGATTGACCGCCGCATGGGCGAAAATATCTGGGGCCGCGCCAAATCGCCGGTCAACCGCCGCGAATACGGTCCCGGCCAGCACGGCCAGCGCCGCAAGCAGAAGCTGTCGGATTTCGGCACCCAGCTGCGCGCCAAGCAGAAGCTCAAGGGCTATTACGGCGATCTGACCGAAAAGCAGTTCCGCCGCATCTATGCCGAGGCCGAGCGCGTCAAGGGCGATACCGGCGAGAACCTGATCGGCCTGCTGGAACGGCGTCTGGATGCCGTCGTCTATCGCGCCAAATTCGTGCCGACCATCTTCGCCGCGCGTCAATTCGTCAACCACGGTCATGTCGAGGTGAACGGCAAGCGCGTCAACATCGCCTCCTATCGTGTCAAGGAAGGCGACGTGATCTCGATTCGCGAACGTTCGCGCCAGCTGGCCATCGTTCTGGAGGCCGTCGGCCTGCCCGAGCGTGACGTGCCGGATTATCTGGAAGTGGACCACAACAAGATGACCGCGACCTTCGTGCGCATCCCGGCCCTGGGCGACGTGCCGTATGCCGTGCAGATGGAGCCGAACCTGGTCGTCGAATTCTACGCGAAGAACTGATCTTCGCCGACACCCGATCCTCAAGGGCCGCATCTTCGGATGCGGCCTTTTTCGTCGTGCCGATGCGGCAGGGTATGGTGCGGCAGCCCGCGACGATTTCGATATTGGCTTCATAGGCCTCGTGGTATCATCGCCGCACTTTGCGCCCTTTCCCTGCCACGAGACCGGAGGCCGGGATGGCCCGACGCGATATCTCGTTCTGTTCGTTCAACCTGCTGAACCTTCAGCTGCCGGGCCGCGCGGTCTATTCCGACAGGGACGGCTGGCCCCAGGATGTCTATCGGCGCAAGATCGACTTTACCGCGCGGGCCCTGGCCCGGATGGAGGCCGATCTGTTCGGCTTTCAGGAATTATGGGCGCCGGAAGCCTTGCAGGAAGCAGTGGATCAGGCCGGCCTGGGCGAAAGCCATGTCATGATCGCGCCACCCGATCATCCGGGCACGCGGATCACCTGCGCGGCGGCGGTGCGCCGTCACATGCTGGTGGGAGATCCGGACTGGATCACCGATTTTCCGCCCGAGCTCGTGTTGCGCTCGACCGGGGACGATCCGCAGCAGCCCCGGATCTCGGTGGCGCTGGAGGGGTTTTCGCGGCCCGTCCTGCATCTGCGCGTGCAGCCCGATCCCTCGACCCCGGTGATCGAGGTCTTCGTGTGCCATTTCAAATCCCGGCGCCCGGCCGAGATCTGGCGCGAAGGCGACTGGTATGACCGCGAGATTCACGGCCCCCACGCCAATGCGCTCGGCTACGCCATCTCGACCATCCGACGCACCGCCGAGGCGGCGGCGCTGCGGGTCATCATGACGCGGCTGGCAAAGGGTTCGGACAATCCCGTCGTCGTGCTGGGCGACATGAATGACGGCAAGGATTCGAACACGCTCAACCTTCTGACCGAACAGCCGCGATATCTGACCGCGCTGTCGCGCGGCGGTGGCGACAACGCGCTCTACACGGCGCAGGTCCTGCAGGAATACCGCTCGGTCCGCGATGTCTATTATACCCATATCTATCAGGAGCAGCACGACAGCCTGGACCATGTGCTGGTCAGCGAGCAGTTCTATGACAATTCGCGCAAGCGGCTGTGGCGATTCGACGACATGCTGCTGCTGAACGACCACCTTGACTGGAACGATCACAAGACCAGCGGCAGCAACGACCACGGTATCGTTCTGGCCCGTTTCAGATGGTCGCCCCCGACGCCCGCCATGCCCGTCCTGTGACGGCGCCGGCAGCGTCCACTTTCCTTGCCCCCGTTCCCCCGCTATGAGGGCGGCGAATGACGGGGGAGACGGGCATGACAGGGATCGAACCGCAGCCGGGCATCATGGAGATCGCACCCTATGTCAGCGGCGAAAGCCGACTGGCGGGCCATGACGATGTGCTGAAACTGTCCTCGAATGAAAATCCCCTGGGGTGCAGCCCGGCCGCGCGGGCCGCCTTTGCCGCGGCGGCGCCGGATCTGCACCGCTACCCCGCCACCGACCATGCCGCCCTGCGCCGGGCGATCGGCGAGGTTCACGGGCTGGATCCGGACCGCATCATCTGCGGTGTGGGATCGGACGAGGTGCTGCAATTCGTCGCCCATGCCTATGCCGGGCCGGGCGACGAGATCATCACCACCGAGCATGGCTTTTCGATGTATCCGATCCTGGCGCGGATGGTCGGCGCGATCCCCGTCACCGTGCCCGAGGCTGTGCGCCGCATCGACGTGGACGCGATCCTTGGCGCCGTGACCGAACGGACGCGCATCGTCTTCATCGCCAACCCCGCCAACCCGACCGGCACCATGCTGGGCGCGGACGATCTGTCGCGGCTGGCCGAGGGGCTGCCGCCGCGGGCGATCCTGGTCCATGACGGAGCCTATACCGAATTCGCGGATGGCTTTGACGGCGGCGCCTCGCTGGTGGACCGGCATCCGAACGCGTTCATGACGCGGACATTTTCCAAGATTCACGGGCTGGGCGGGCTACGGATCGGGTGGGGCTACGGCGTGCGCGGCGTGATCGATGTTCTGAACCGGATCCGCCAGCCCTTCAACCTGTCCAGTGCCCAGATGGCGGCGGCCGAGGCCGCGATCCGCGACACCGCCTTTCGCGACCATTGCGCCGACCTGAATGCAAGGATGCGCCGGCGGATGCGCGAATCGCTGATCCAGATGGGGATCGGCTGCGACGAGAGTTTCGCCAATTTCGTGCTGGCCCGCTTTGCCGATCCGGACGAGGCCGAAGCCGCCGATGCCGCCCTGCGCGGTGACGGCATCCTTGTCCGTCGCGTCGGCGGATATGGCCTGCCCGCCGCGCTGCGCATCACGCTGGGCGACGAAATCGGCACGACGCGCGTGATCGACAGCCTCGGCCGTTTCATGGCCGCGCGGAGACCGGCATGAGCGTGATCTATGACCGTGTGGCCCTGATCGGTCTGGGGCTGATCGCGGGCTCGATGGCCCATGCGATGCGAAAGGCCGGATTGGCCGGCGAGATCGTCGGCCATGCCCGCAGCGATGCCACGCGCAGGACCGCGCGCGAGATCGGATTGTGCGACCGGATCGAGGACAGCGCCGACAGGGCCGTCGCGGGCGCGGATCTGGTGGTGCTGGCGGTGCCGGTCGGCGCCATGGGCGATGTCGCGGCCACGATCGCGCCGCATCTGAAACCGGGCGCGACGGTAACCGATGTCGGCTCGGTCAAGCAGGCGGTCATCGACGCTGTCGGCCCGCATATCCCGAACGGCGTGCATTTCATTCCCGGTCATCCCCTTGCGGGCACCGAACATTCCGGCCCCCGCTCGGGTTTCGCGACACTGTTCAGGAATCGCTGGTGGCTGCTGACCCCGCTGCCCGGCAGCGATCCGGCAGCGGTGGCGCGCCTGTCGGATCTGGTCCGCGCCATGGGCGCCAAGACCGACAGGATGGAGCCGGGCCATCACGATCTGGTGCTGGCCGTGACCAGCCATGCGCCGCACCTGATCGCCTATACGATGGTCGGCGTCGCCGATCATCTCAGCCGCGTCACCGATGAAGAGGTGATCCAGTATTCGGCCGCCGGGTTCCGCGACTTCACCCGCATCGCCGCCAGCGATCCGACCATGTGGCGCGACGTGTTCCTGCACAACAAGGAGGCGACGCTGGACATTCTGGGCCGCTTCACCGAAGAGCTGTTCGTGCTTCAGCGCGCGATCCGCATGGGCGACGGCCAGCAGCTGTTCGATTATTTCAGCCGCACCCGTGCCATCCGCCGCGGCATCATCGAGGCCGGCCAGGATACCGGGGCGCCCGATTTCGGCCGCGGCCACGACGACGCACCCCGGGGATCCTGAGCCGTCTTTCATCCCGCGCCCCGCTCGCCTAGATTTGGAGCATGGCAAGGGACTTTCGGAAACCGGCTTGGGTCTTCGGCTACGGATCGCTGATGTGGGATCCGGGCTTTCAGCCGCTTGAGACCGTGAAGGCGCGGCTTGACGGCTATGCGCGACGTTTCTGCCTGCGATCCGTGCGCCATCGCGGCACCGCGGAGGCGCCGGGGCTGGTGCTGGGCCTCGACCCCGACGATTCGGCCCATTGCAGGGGCCTCGCGCTTGCCATCGACCCAGTGCAGCATGACGAAGTGATGGCCTATCTTCGCGCGCGCGAGATGGGCACCGAAGCCTATCGCGAGGCGATCGTCACGCTGACGCTGGAAGATGGCCGCCGCGTCGAGGCCCTGGCCTATGTGATGCGCTGCGATCATCCCCAATATGCGGGTGACCTGGGCGCGGACGAACAGGCGCGGATCATCGCCGGAGCTCATGGCGGCCGGGGTCCGAATGCCGATTATCTGTTCAACACCGCCCTGCATCTGGCCCGGATCGGCCTGCCCGACAGCGCCATGGACCAGCTTTCCGACCGGGTGCGGCGGCTGATCGCGACGAGGCAGCCCTCACGAGAGGGCTGAGCATCGGTTTACCCTGACCGTCGGATCGCTTGGCAAGCGTCCGGTCGCGCCCTACACTCGTGCGTGTACGAGGATGCCGGGAACGGGAATGCCAAGCCTTGCGTGAACAGGACAGCGGCCCAGAACCCGCCGGGACCGGCAGCGGCCCGGCCCGGCCCGGCAGGTTGAGTCTGCCAAGCCGCCGGATTACCGCAACACGCGCCACCGGCGCCGCAAGCCCGTCCCATCCGCATTTCTCGCAACCGGTCCGGCAGATCATGCTGATGCTGACGGTGCTGGCGCTGGTCCTGGCCGGCGGCTGGATCGCCTATGGCCGGATTCTGCCCATCTTCATGGCCAATCGCTGGCTGAACGGACTGATCCTGACCGTCTTCGGACTGGGCGTGCTGGCCTGTTTCTGGCAGGTCGGCCAGCTTGTCCGATCGGTCAGCTGGATCGAACGGTTCGCCTCTCGCCGGCGCAACGCGGTGGAAAAGGGCGTCGCGGCGCGTGGCATGGGCGACAGCGACGTGCCGCCGCGCCTGCTGGCGCCCCTGGCGGCGCTGCTGGGAACCCGCGGGCCGGCAGGCGGCGTGATCTCGACCGGTTCGGCGCGGTCGATCCTCGATTCCGTCGCGACGCGGATCGAGGAATTGCGCGACATCACGCGATACCTGTCCAATCTTCTGATCTTCCTTGGCCTTCTGGGCACCTTCTATGGCCTCGCCACCACCGTTCCGGCGGTCGTGGACACGATCCGGGCACTGGCCCCACAGGAAGGCGAAAGCGGCATCGCGGTCTTCGACAAGCTGATGGGCGGACTTGAAGCGCAGCTCGGCGGCATGGCCACGGCCTTTTCGTCGTCGCTTCTGGGTCTGGCCGGATCGCTGGTCGTGGGCCTGCTGGAACTGTTCGTCACTCATGGCCAGAACCGCTATTACCGTGAGCTGGAAGAATGGATGTCGGGCTTTACTCGCGTCTCGCTGGGCTCGACAGAGGGCGAGGGGGCGAATGATGCCGCCATCGCGGGCTTTCTGGAACAGATGGCCGACCAGATGGAGCGGTTGCAGCAATACCATGCCGAACGCGATGCCGGCCGCGACGACGCCGCCGCCATGGCGGATGAACGCATCGTGGTCATGGCCGAGGCGCTGGAGGCGCTGGTCCGCCGGGCCGAGGCCGAACGGGAATCGACCGTGGCCCGCGCGGCCAGCCTCAGCGGCGCGCTGAACCGTGTGGCCGAGGGTCAGGAAAGGCTGGTCGAACTGGCGCAATCGCGCGCCGATCAACCGGCGCCGGTTCCGCCCGACCTGTCGGGAATCGAAACCGCGCTGCAACGCATGGTCGCCGATCTGAACGAGGGCCGGGACGAGATGCTGGCCGAACTGCGCTCGGACATCCTGGTGCTGACACGGGCGGTGCGCGCGGCGCGGTTCGGCGATCCGTTCCGCGACGATCTGCTGCACGATCCGCTGATCGACCGGGGCGCACGCTAGATCATGGCACTGCGCCGGGCATCCTCGGTCAATCGCTTCTCGGCCACGATCTGGCCGGGTTTCGTGGATGCGATGACGGCCCTGTTGATGGTGCTGATGTTCGTGCTGACGATTTTCATGGTGGTGCAGTCTGTGCTGCGCGAACAGATCACCACGCAGGACGACACGATCACCCGGCAGGACCGGAAACTGTCGCGTCAGGAACAGCAGATCGACCAGCTTGGCCAGCGCGTCGCCGCGCTTGGCGAGGCCCTGACCGCGTCGGAAGGGCGCGAGGCGGCGCTGCAGGACGAGACCCTGCGTCAGTCCCAACGCGCCCAAAACGCCGAAAGGTCGCTGGATCAGGCCCAGGCCGAGGCGCGCGACAGGGCGGCGCGGATCACCCGGTTGAACAACCAGCTTGATGCCAGCAGAACCCGGCTGGACGAGGCAAGATCGCGGCTGACGGATTTCGAGGCCGAGGTGGCGGCCCTGATGGCCGCGCGTCAGCAGGATCGCATCGAGGCCGAGGCGCGGCAGGCCGATCTGCAAACGCAATTGTCCGATCAGCGGGACCGCGCGTCGGCGGCAGCGCTGGCCGTCGCCCAGGCCCGCAACGAGATCGACGCCAAGACCGAACAGGCGCGTCTGGCGGCGGCGCGGCGCGATGCTCTGGAGGCCCTGGTCGCCGATCTGCGGCGTCGCAATGCCGATGCGGGTCAGGACAAGGTCGCCCTGCAGGCCGATCTGACCGCCGCGCAGTCGCGCCTGTCCGAGGCCGAGGCCGCGCGGCTGACCGAGGCCGAGGCTGCCAGGGCGCTGCGCGCGCGGCTGGAAGGCGCCGACGCCGAACTGACCGCGATGACGCTGTCGCTGGAAGAAAGCCGCAAGAAGGCCGAGGACACGCTGACGCTTCTCGCCGCCGCCGAAAACGCGCGCGACCGGCTGTCGAACGAGGTCCGCACGAACGCTGCCCAGACCGAACGGCAGGCCGCGCTGCTGGCAAAGGCGCGCGAGGAGCTGGACCAGAGCCAGCAGATCTCGCAGGACAGTCAGCGCCGGGTCGCGCTGCTGAACGAACAGGTTGCATCGCTGACCTCGCAGCTTGGATCGTTGCAGGCGCTGCTGGAAACGGCGGGCGATGATCAGAAACAGGCCGAAGTGAGGGTCGAGACGCTGGGCCGGCAGTTGAACGCCGCCCTGCTGCGCGCGGCCGAGGAAAAAGAGCGCCGGCTGGCCCTGGAACGGGAGGCACGCAGCAAGGCCGAGGCAGAAGCCAAGGATCTGGCCCGCTATCGGTCGGAATTCTTCGGGCAATTGTCGCAGATCCTGTCGGGGCGCGAGGGGGTGAAGGTGGTCGGCGACCGCTTCGTGTTCCAGTCCGAGATTCTCTTTCCTCCGGGCGAAGCCAGCTTGTCGCCCGCCGGCCGCGCCCAGATCGCCGGCGTCGTCCGGATGCTGGGAGACATCGCCGACAAGATCCCGCCCGAAATCGACTGGATGATCCGCGTGGACGGTCATACCGACAGCACGCCCCTGTCGGGCACGGGCCGCTACCGGGACAATTGGGAACTCAGCCAGGCCCGTGCACTGGCCGTGGTGCGCTTCATGATCGACGAATTGCAGTTTCCGGCAAACCGCCTGGCGGCGACGGGATTTGCGGATACCCGTCCCATTACCGACGGCGCCTCGCCCGAGGCCCGCGCCCAGAACCGCCGGATCGAGCTGAAACTGACCGAGCGCTGAGGGCGCCTTGCCTCGGCTCAATGCCCCGCCGTCTGCGAGAACAGGTTGACGACGATCACGCCCGCAACGATCAGCCCCAGCCCGATGACGGCCGGCAAGTCAAGCCGCTGATGAAAGACGAAAAGGCCGATCAGCGCCACAAGCACGATGCCAAGCGCACTCCAGATCGCATAGGCGACGCCCAGGGGCAGGACACGCAAGGCCAGTGACAGCAGGTAGAAGCTGGCCAGATAGCAGATGGCCATGCCCAGTGTCGGCCACAACCGGCTGAATTGCTGCGAGCGTTGCAGAAGCGAGGTGCCAACCACTTCCAGCGCGATCGCCATGGCCAGGGGCAGGTAGGGCGATGCCATCACCCCGCCCTGTCGGCTACTTTGGCCGAATCGTCCAGGCCGGCCAGTTGCTTCATGTAGCGTTCGATCTCGGAATTGATTTCGGCCCCGACCAGCACGATCATCGCGGCCAGCCACAGCCACATCATCAGGCCGATCACCGCGCCGAGCGAGCCGTAGGTTTCATTGTAATTGGCGAAATTGGCGGCATACCACGAGAACAGGATCGAGGTGACGACTAGGGTCACGGCGGCAAAGATCGCACCGGGCGAAATCCAGCGCCAGCGGCGGTTGGGCACCGCCGGCCCCCAGCGATAGACTGCCGCCAGCGCCACCAGCAGCACCAGGAACATGATCGGCCAGCGGATGAAGCTGATCAGCCTTTCGCTGGTATCGCTGAGCGGCAGCCACGCAAGCAGGATCGGAATGACGGCGATCACGCCCAGCATCAGCATCAGCAGCAAAAGTCCGCCCAGCGTAAACCCCATCGCGACCAGATTCAGCCGGACGAAGCTGCGGGTCTCTTTCTGAAAGAATGCCACGTTCAGCGCCGACAGCAGCGCCTTCATCCCGCCATTCGCCGAATAGAAGGCAACCAGCAGGCCGACGATCCCGGCCAGCGAAAGCGCGCCCGAGGGCGAGGTCGCGATGGCTTCGACCTGGCGCGAAATGATGTCCAGCGCGCCCTGAGGCAGGAAACGGTTCAGCACCTCCAGATGACCAGCGATCGAGGAAGGGTCGGCCACCAGTCCATAGATCGACACGAAGGCCGTGATCGCGGGAAACAGCGACAGCAGGCCGAAGAAGGTGACACCGCCCGCCACGGCCGTCACACGGTCGACGCCGATCTGCCCGAAGGTCCGCTTGACGATCGTGGCCACATCGCGAAAGCCCAGATCGCCCAGATGAGGCATCTTGCCGCCAAGGTCTCTCCGGATGGCGAGGGGATCGACCGTCCCGGAGGCGGTCGGCAAACCGTAATCGCGACGGGTCTGGTCGTCCAGCTCCCCGATCAGGGCATCCAGAACGGATCTGCGCGCCCCGCTGCCATCAGTATTCTGTGTCACCATGCGCTCAACCCTGCCCTGTCGGATCGGCGCTCACAAGCGATGCTGCCGGGAATCGTCGGGCCTGCGTGGCATGGAAGCCTCATCCTGCTGGGCGGGGGGCGGATTTCCACGCACGGCTTCGCGCACCGCGTCGGCCGCGGCGGCGAATTCCGCGACGATGCCGCTGGCTTGTGCGGCCACACCGCGAAAGGCCTGGAATGCTGTCAGCAGCGATTGGGCAACCCCTTCGAGCCCGGAAGACAATTCAGAGGCCGTCCGCGTCAGTTCCTCGGCAGCATTGCGACGCCGTGGCGGATTGCGATCGCGCGCCGCCTCGGCCCGAAGGCGCGCCGACTCTGCGCGATCCTGACGGGCCTGTTCACGGGTGCGACGGCGGATCGCCTCGCGTTCATCCTCATCCAGTGCCGAAAAACGCGGCGCCAGCCTGGCGTCGTCTCGAATCGTGGCCCTTCCCGTCCGGGGCCGATCGGATTCCGGGATGCCCACGATCTTGCGCGCCGCCATCAGCGTGCCGGCCGTGACGCCGGCCACGCCCAGCCCGACGCCGCCCCAGACGATGATCTTGGCGCTGAGCGACGGGCCGCGAGCGGCGGCGCGGCGGCTGGCTTTCAGTGCCCGCAGCGGATGGCTGCCGGGGGGGCGATGACCTTCTGGGACCGGCCGGGGGCCAAAGCGGGTCTCGCTGGTGCGGTCGGCTTCGGTCAGGTGGTTCGGGTCGTCTTCGCTGTGATGCATCGCGGCAATCCTCGTCCTGGCGGAAAAACTTGCCTGATCAACCGCCAGCCCCGCCCGAATGTTCCGCAGCCGCGCGCGCAGAAATCTTGCCCCCGGCCCGCCACCCCGCTATGCCGCAGCCAGCCACGAAGGAGCCCGCCATGATCCCGCGCTATTCCCGCCCCGACATGACCGCGATCTGGTCGCCCGAGACGAAGTTCCGGATCTGGTTCGAGATCGAGGCTCATGCCTGCGACGCGCAGGCCGATCTGGGCGTGATCCCGCGCGAGAACGCGGAGGCGGTCTGGCGGGCGAAGGACGTCCAGTTCGACGTTGCCCGGATCGATGAAATCGAGGCCGTGACCAAACATGACGTGATTGCCTTCCTGACCCATCTGGCCGAACATGTCGGCAGCGATCACGCCCGCTTCGTGCATCAGGGCATGACCTCTTCCGACGTTCTGGACACGACGCTGAACGTCCAGTTGGTGCGAGCCGCCGACATTCTGCTGGCCGATCTGGACCGCGTTCTGGCGGCATTGAAGAAACGCGCCTATGAACACAAGAACACGCTGCGGATCGGCCGCAGCCACGGCATCCATGCCGAACCGACCACGATGGGCCTGACCTTCGCTCGGTTCCATGCCGAGATGGCGCGCGGTCGCGCCCGGATGGAACGGGCCCGCGACGAGGTTGCAACCGGCGCCATCTCCGGCGCGGTCGGCACCTTCGCCAATATCGATCCGGCGGTCGAGGAACATGTCTGCGCAAGGATGGGGCTTCGTCCCGAACCGATCAGCACGCAGGTGATTCCGCGCGATCGCCATGCGATGTTCTTTGCCACGCTGGGCGTGATCGCCAGCAGCATGGAAAACATCGCCATCGAGATTCGCCACATGCAGCGGACCGAGGTTCTCGAGGCCGAGGAATATTTCAGCCCCGGCCAGAAGGGCAGTTCCGCCATGCCGCATAAGCGCAATCCGGTCCTGACCGAAAACCTGACCGGTCTTGCGCGGCTGGTACGGATGGCGGTGATCCCGGCGATGGAGAACGTCGCCCTGTGGCACGAACGCGACATCAGCCATTCCTCGGTCGAACGCGGCATCGCACCCGACGCGACGATCACGCTGGATTTCGCGCTGAACCGGCTGGCCGGGGTGATCGAGAAGCTGGTGATCTATCCCGAGACGATGCTGGCCAACATGAACAGGTTCAAGGGTCTGGTGATGTCGCAGCGCGTGCTTCTGGCGCTGACCCAGGCCGGCGTCTCGCGCGAGGATGCCTATCGCCTGGTGCAGCGAAACGCCATGAAGGTCTGGGAGGAAGGCAAGGATTTCAAACAGGAATTGCTGGCCGATCCGGATGTGACCGCGGCACTGAGCCCGGACCAGATCGAAGAGAAATTCGATCTGGGCTATCATACCAGACATGTCGATACGATCTTCCGCCGCGTATTCGATTCAAATCTTGGGTAATTATTCCCGGCGCCGGTAACGGCCTGTTAGCCAGATCCTGCCAGATTGGCCCGCATGACAGATGACGGACCGACCAGGGGGCAGCAGACGATGACCGGGGCAAGACTGAGCCAGCGGCAGAAAGCCGCGGTGATCGTGCGGCTTCTTCTGGACGATGACGAGGCGTCCGGCCTTGCGCGGCTGGACAGCGACAGTCAGACATTGGTGGCCGAAGAAATGGCGCGGATGGAACTGGTGGACCGTGACACCCGCGACGCCGTCATCACCGAATTCTGCGACCGGCTGGAATCGGTGGGCGTGACCTTTCCCGGCAATCTCGACGGCACGCTGGCGATGCTGGGCGCACGATTGTCGGAAGACAGCGTTGACCGGCTGCGGCGGCTGTCGGCGATGTCCGGCAAGGGCGATCCCTGGACCCGCCTTGCCAGCCAGCCCGTCAATCGGCTTATCGCGGTGGCCAATTCGGAATCGGTCGAAATCGTCGCGCTGATGCTGGCCAAGCTGCCGGTTTCGAAGGCGTCCGAGACATTTTCCGCCCTGTCGCGCGAACGTGCGCATGAGGTTGCGCAGGCAATCTCGATGACCGGCGGCGTCAGCGCACAGGCCCTGCATCGCGTGGGTCTGGTGCTGCTGCAGGCGGCCGAGGCCCTGCCGCGACCGGCGATCGAAACCCCGGCCAGCGAACGGATGGGGGCGATTCTGAATTTCGCCGCCGCTGATCTGCGCGAAGAGGTTCTGGACAATCTGGACCGGCAGGATGCCGACTTCGCCGGCGGCGTGCGCCGCGCGATCTTTACCTTCGATCACATCCCGCGCCGTGTCCAGGCCCGCGACTTGCCGCGCATCGTCCGCGAGGTCGAGCAGCCCGTGCTGCTGCGCGCGTTGTCAGCCGGTTCCGATGCCGACGCGGCGGCTGCCGAATTCATCCTTTCGAACCTCTCTCAACGCATGGCCGACGGATTGCGCGACGAACGCGAGGGACTGAGCAACCTTCGCCCCGCCGAAATCGAGGAGGCGACGAAACAGGTGGTGACGGTCATCCGCAGGCTGGAAACCGAAGGTGAGATCACGCTGATCCCGATGGCCGAGGAGGAAGATAACTGACCCCCGGCCGATTGGCGCGGAGAATCCTGTCACCACCGCGATCATTCTGGCGGACTGCAACCGAAGGGCCCGGCGGAACGACACGGCCTCTTGCGTCGCCGGACCGGCGATCCGATAAGATCTGCCGGAGCCTGCCTTGACCAACCTGATCGCGTATATTCTGTTTGCCCTGATCGTCGCGATTTTCGCCGCCGATCATTTCCTTCTGAACCTGGGACTGCCGGTCATGGTCGGCAAGGCGATGGATCGCTTTATCGAATATCTCAGCTTCTGGCGCTGAAAGCCTTGGGCCCGGTGCAAGGGCTATGGGGTGGCCTCGTGACGAAGTTCGCAACAACGAGGGATTTGCATCCGCGAGAAGCGCAGGCTAGAGCATGGCGCAACGTCATCTGGTCGGGAGAGATAACCATGGCAGTCAAGGTCGCCATCAACGGTTTCGGTCGCATCGGGCGCAACGTGCTGCGCGCCATCATCGAATCGGGCCGCACCGATATCGAGGTGGTCGCCATCAATGATCTGGGCCCGGTCGAGACCAATGCCCACCTTCTGCGCTATGACAGCGTGCATGGCCGCTTTCCGGCCACGGTGACGGTCAGCGGCGATACGATCGATGTGGGTCGCGGCCCGATCAAGGTCACCGCGATCCGCAATCCGGCCGATCTGCCCTGGGCCGAAATCGACGTCATCATGGAATGCACCGGCATCTTCGCCTCGAAGGAGAAATGCCAGCCGCATCTGACGACCGGCGCCAAGCGCGTGCTGATCTCGGCCCCCGGCGAAGGCGCCGACAAGACCATCGTCTTCGGCGTCAACGATGACACGCTGACGGCCGAGGATCTGGTCGTCTCGAACGCAAGCTGCACCACCAATTGCCTGGCGCCCGTCGCCAAGGTGCTGAACGACGCGATCGGCATCGACCGCGGCTTCATGACCACGATCCATTCCTATACCGGCGACCAGCCGACGCTGGACACGATGCACAAGGATCTGTATCGCGCCCGCGCCGCCGCCTTGTCGATGATCCCCACCTCCACCGGCGCCGCAAAGGCCGTGGGCCTGGTGCTGCCGGAACTCAAGGGCCGTCTGGACGGTGTGGCGATCCGTGTGCCGACACCCAATGTCTCGGTCGTCGATCTGGTCTTCGAGGCCAAGCGCGAGACCAGCGTCGAGGAAATCAACCAGGCGATCAGGGCCGCCGCCGATGGATCGCTGGACGGTATTCTGGGCTATACCGAGGAAAAGCTCGTTTCGTCGGACTTCAACCACGATCCGCGTTCCTCGGTATTCCACATGGACCAGACCAAGGTCATGGAAGGCAAGCTGTGCCGCATTCTGACCTGGTATGACAATGAATGGGGCTTTTCGAACCGCATGTCCGATACGGCGGTCGCGATGGGCAGGCTGATCTGAAACCGGGACAGCCGGAAAAGTGCCGCGGCGGGGCTATGG
>CEOS01010419.1_pt1 | contig 29946 bp, 37 predicted proteins | sample 530601 | NCBI WGS metagenome assembly CEOS01 (sample SAMEA2620666, study PRJEB7988) | marine metagenome | biome: marine biome (ENVO:00000447); feature: mesopelagic zone (ENVO:00000213); material: "saline water (ENVO:00002010), including plankton (ENVO:xxxxxxxx)" | depth 1000 m
TTACGGATGTAAGCGGCCACTCCGAAGGAGTTTAGAAAAATGTCACGTCGTCGTCGTCCCGAAAAGCGGGTCATCCTGCCCGATCCCAAGTTTGGCGATCAGGTCCTGTCGAAGTTCATGAACAACCTCATGCTCGACGGCAAGAAGTCGACTGCCGAGCGTATCGTCTATGGCGCGCTGGAAACCGTCGAGACCAAGGCCAAGGCCGATCCGGTCCAGCTGTTCCACGACGCGCTGGCGAACATCATGCCGCAGATCGAGGTCCGCAGCCGCCGCGTCGGCGGTGCGACCTATCAGGTCCCCGTGGAAGTTCGTCCCGAACGTGCGCAGGCTCTGGCCATTCGCTGGCTGATTACCGCGGCGCGCAACCGTCCCGAAACGACGATGGCCGCGCGCCTGTCGGGCGAGCTGATGGATGCGTCGAACAACCGCGGCAACGCCGTGAAGAAGCGCGAAGACACCCACCGCATGGCCGACGCCAACCGCGCGTTCAGCCACTATCGCTGGTAATCGGCGCTTCTAAGGCCGACACGAAGACGCCTCTTTCCCGCATTTCGGAAAGAGGCGTCTTTCGCCGGTCACAATTATCACTATATGGGGCCCATCCGGCTCCAAGAGAGTCGGCAGACAAGCGCGTGAGCCGGATGGCCGCCGCCCAACTGCAAGCTTCATACTCCTGAGGAATTTTCCATGGCCCGCGAATATCCGCTGGAACGCTACCGCAATATCGGCATCATGGCGCATATCGACGCCGGCAAGACGACGACGACAGAGCGGATCCTGTACTACACCGGCAAGTCCTACAAGATCGGCGAAGTCCACGACGGCGCCGCCACCATGGACTGGATGGAGCAGGAGCAGGAACGCGGGATCACCATCACGTCCGCTGCGACGACGACCTTCTGGGCCGCCGAAGACGGCAAGGGTCCGAAGCACCGCATCAACATCATCGACACCCCCGGCCACGTCGACTTCACCATCGAAGTCGAACGCTCGCTGCGCGTACTCGACGGCGCTGTGGCGGTGTTTGACGGCGTGGCCGGCGTTGAACCCCAGTCGGAAACCGTATGGCGTCAGGCCGACAAATACGGCGTGCCGCGTATGTGCTTCATCAACAAGCTGGATCGTACTGGCGCTGATTTTTACTATTGCGTGCAGTCGATCGTCGATCGCCTCGGCGCGACCCCGCTTGTGCTTTATCTCCCGATTGGCGCAGAGAGCGACCTTCAGGGCGTTGTCGACCTCGTCAACAACCGTGGCATCGTGTGGGAAAATGACGGGCTGGGCGCGACGTTCAACTATGTCGATATTCCCGAGGATCTGGCCGACAAGGCTGCCGAATACCGCGAGAAGCTGATCGAAACCGCTGTCGAGCAAGACGACGCGGTTATGGAAGCCTATCTCGAAGGCGAGGTTCCCGATGCGGCGACGCTGAAGAAGCTTATCCGCAAGGGCACCATGGCGCGCGATTTCGTGCCCGTCCTCTGCGGTTCGGCCTTCAAGAACAAGGGCGTTCAGCCGCTGCTGGACGCAGTCGTCGATTACATGCCTTCGCCGCTCGACGTTCCCGCCATCGAAGGCGTGCTGCCTGATAGCGATGAGAAGGACACGCGTCCTTCGTCGGATGAGGCTCCTTTCTCGGCGCTTGCGTTTAAGATCATGAACGATCCGTTCGTCGGCTCGCTGACCTTTACCCGTATTTATTCGGGGAAGCTCACCAAGGGTTCGGTTCTGAACTCGGTGAAGGACAAGAAGGAAAAGGTCGGCCGCATGCTGCTGATGCACTCGAACAATCGCGAGGACATCGAAGAGGCATTCGCGGGCGATATTGTCGCGCTGGCAGGCATGAAGGATACGACGACCGGCGATACGCTGTGCGACCCGTCGAAGCCGATCATACTCGAGCGTATGGAATTCCCCGAGCCCGTTATCGAGCTGTCGGTGGAACCCAAGACCAAGGCTGACCAGGAAAAGATGGGCGTCGCGCTCAATCGCCTTGCTGCCGAGGATCCTTCGTTCCGCGTGTCGACCGACCACGAATCCGGCCAGACGATCATCAAGGGCATGGGCGAGCTTCACCTCGACATTCTCGTCGATCGTATGAAGCGCGAGTTCAAGGTCGAAGCCAATGTGGGTGCGCCGCAGGTGGCCTATCGCGAATATCTCGCGAAGCCGGTTGATGTCGACTACACCCACAAGAAGCAGTCGGGCGGCTCGGGTCAGTTCGGCCGCGTCAAGGTTAAGGTCGAGCCCGGCGAGCGCGGCCAGGGTTTCGTCTTCAAGGATGAGATCAAGGGTGGCAACATCCCGAAGGAATACATCCCGGCGATCGAGAAGGGTCTTCGCGAGCAGGCCGAGAGCGGTTACCTTGTTGGCTTCCCGATCATCGACTTCACTGTGACGCTGTATGACGGTGCCTACCACGACGTCGACTCGAGCGCGATCGCGTTCGAAATCGCGGGTCGCGGCGCCATGCGCGAAATCGCGCAGAAGTCGGGCATCAAGCTGCTCGAGCCGATCATGAAGGTCGAGGTCGTGACGCCGGAGGATTACCTCGGCGACGTGATCGGCGACATCAACTCGCGGCGCGGGCAGATTCAGGGCACCGACTCCCGTGGTAACGCTCAGGCTGTCGAAGCGAACGTGCCGCTTGCGAACATGTTCGGCTACGTCAACGAACTGCGCTCGTTCACTCAGGGACGCGCCCAGTACACGATGCAGTTCAGCCACTATGACGAGGTCCCGGCGAATGTCGCGGCCGAAGTGAAGGAGAAGCTTGCGTAAGCAGCTTCATCGGTCTAGGGGCGGGCGCCTGATTCACGGGTGCCGGCCTCAAGTCCGCCCAAGAATATACACCGGATCAGCAAATCCAGACGAATAGAGGTCTTTGAAAATGGCGAAAGCTAAGTTTGAGCGGAACAAGCCGCACTGCAACATCGGCACCATCGGTCACGTTGACCACGGCAAGACCACGCTGACCGCAGCGATCACCAAGGTGCTCGCTGACGAGTTCGGCGGCGCCGCCGTTGACTTTGCGAACATCGACAAGGCTCCCGAAGAGCGCGAGCGCGGTATCACGATTTCGACCGCACACGTCGAATATGAAACCGGCGCGCGTCACTATGCGCACGTCGACTGCCCCGGCCACGCTGACTATGTAAAGAACATGATCACCGGCGCGGCGCAGATGGACGGTGCGATCCTCGTCGTGAATGCTGCCGACGGCCCGATGCCCCAGACCCGTGAGCACATCCTGCTTGCCCGTCAGGTCGGCGTTCCGGCTCTCGTTGTATTCATGAACAAGGTCGACCAGGTCGACGATCCGGAGCTGCTCGAACTCGTCGAGCTCGAAATCCGCGAGCTTCTGTCGAGCTACGACTTCCCGGGCGACGATATTCCGATCGTTGCCGGTTCGGCTCTGGCTGCTCTGGAAGGCCGTGACGACGAAATCGGCAAGGACAAGATCCTCGAGCTGATGAAGGCCGTTGACGACTACATCCCACAGCCCGCGCGTCCGGTCGACAAGCCGTTCCTGATGCCCGTGGAAGACGTTTTCTCGATCTCGGGTCGTGGTACAGTCGTGACCGGCCGTGTCGAAACCGGCATCGTGAAGGTCGGCGAGGAAGTCGAGATCGTCGGTCTCAAGGACACCCGCAAGACCACGGTCACCGGCGTGGAAATGTTCCGCAAGCTGCTCGATCAGGGTGAAGCCGGCGACAACATCGGTGCGCTGGTCCGCGGCGTTGCTCGTGAAGAGGTCGAGCGTGGCCAGGTTCTCTGCAAGCCCGGTTCGGTAAATCCGCACACCGAGTTCAGCGCAGAGGTCTACGTGCTGTCGAAGGACGAAGGAGGCCGTCACACGCCGTTCTTCGCCAACTATCGCCCGCAGTTCTACTTCCGCACCACCGACGTGACCGGCGAAGTCATTCTTCCCGAAGGCACCGAGATGGTCATGCCCGGTGACAACGTCACCATCGGCGTGAAGCTGATTGCTCCGATCGCGATGGACGAAGGTCTTCGCTTCGCAATCCGTGAAGGTGGCCGTACCGTCGGTTCGGGGGTTGTCAGCACCATCACGAAGTAATATAGGCCTGCTCGTCGGCAGGGATTGATTCTCTGCCGACCAGGTTTTTTAAGAGGGGGCCGCCCCTTCCCGGTTATCCGGTGAGGCGGGGCGGGCCTTTCTTTTTTGGAGCGAGCCGGTCTCGCTTCTTTGGCTCTTTCGCATCGGTAGTTGGACATGGAAGCTCAGAATATCCGCATTCGCCTCAAGGCGTTTGATCATCGCGTTCTCGACTCGGCCACGAGTGAGATCGCAGAGACGGCCCGTCGTACGGGCGCGCTTATTCGGGGGCCCATTCCGCTGCCGACGCGTATCGAGAAATTCACCGTGAACCGCGGTCCGCACATCGACAAGAAGTCGCGGGAGCAGTTCGAGGTCCGTACTTACAAGAGGCTGCTCGACATCGTGCAGCCTAATGCCCAGACGGTCGACGCTCTGATGAAGCTCGATCTCGCTGCCGGCGTGAATGTCGAGATCAAGCTGGCCTGATAGGCCGCAGGTCTCGCGGGAAGCTGCATCGCGGCTTCTTAAAGACACAGGGATACCGCCGGAGCGTCACCACGAGGTGACATCAGTTCTCCGGGCTGCGTCCCCCGTCTAGTTTCGGTCCCTCGGGATGGAAACGCTCAGCCCGGACGGGGCGACGATTGCATAATTGGGTTGAAACCGGCCGTGGCGGCATTCGCTTCCACGGCTTCTCACGCACCCGGAAATGGTCTCCGACGTGCCTCTGTCACCGGGCCTATGGCGAATGGTCGCTATGCCCATGTTTAGGAGTTTTGATCATGCGCACTGGCGTGATCGCCAAGAAAGTCGGGATGACCCGCCTGTTCCAGGAGGACGGTCGGCATGTGCCTGTGACCGTTCTTGCGCTGGAAGATTGTCAGGTCGTTTCGCACCGCACGCTCGATCGTGATGGCTATGTTGCCGTCCAGCTCGGCGCCGGTGAGGCGAAGCAGAAGAACGTGGCCAAGCCGCAGCGCGAGCATTTCGCGAAGGCTGAAGTGTCGCTCAAGATGAAGGTTGCCGAGTTCCGCCTTGAAGGCGAGGATGGCCTCCTTCCCGTCGGCGCATCGATCTCGGCCGAGCATTTCGTTGCTGGCCAGAAGGTGGACATCACCGGTCACACGCAGGGCAAGGGCTTTGCCGGTGCGATGAAGCGCTGGGGCTTCGGTGGTCTGCGCGCAACGCACGGCGTGTCGCTCTCGCACCGTTCGCACGGTTCGACCGGTAACCGCCAGGATCCGGGCAAGGTCTTCAAGAACAAGAAGATGGCCGGTCACATGGGCGATCGTCAGCGCACCCAGCAGAATCTGGAAGTCGTGCGGACCGACGCCGATCGCGGCCTGATCTTCGTCAAGGGTTCGGTGCCCGGCGCCAAGAACGCCTGGCTGCTGGTCTCCGACGCGGTGAAGCTTCCGCTTCCCGAGGGCGCGCCGTTCCCCGGCGCCGTGCTCGAGAAGCAGAATTCGGCTCCTGAGCATGACGAAGCGCCCGCTGGCATGGTGGAAAGCGCTGCGGAGCATGAAGTGCACCAGCAGGTCGACGCCGAGCAGCAGGCCGAGCTTCTGAAGGAGCAGCAGGCGGGTGCCGATGATTCGGTGACCGAAGCGAACAAGAACGACGCTGGTGAGGGCGATGTGCCCGAGGCCGGCGAGAACAAGGAGGGCTGATCCGTGAAGGTGAAGGTCCAGAAACTCGACGGCAAGGCGTCGGGTGACATCGAGCTGAACGACGACGTCTTCGGGCTCGAGCCGCGCGAGGATATCCTCCACCGCGTCGTCACCTGGCAGCTGTGGAACCGTCGCGCCACCGCCCGTCCGACGCGTGAGCGTTCGGATGTGGCTCGTACCGGCAAGAAGTGGGGTCGCCAGAAGGGCGGCGGCACGGCTCGTCACGGTGACCGCGCCGCTCCCATCTTTATCGGTGGCGGCAAGGCCCATGGTGCGCGCAAGCGTGACTTCGACATGTCGCTCAACAAGAAGGTCCGTGCACTCGGTTTGCGCATGGCTCTTTCCAGCAAGGCCAGGAACGACAATCTGTTCGTTCTCGACTCGCTGGAGCTTGCCGATGCCAAGACGAAGCTGCTGGCGGCCGATCTTGCGAAGCTCGGCTTCGGCAAGAAGGTGCTGGTGATCGATGGCGAGCAGGTAGAAGACGGCTTCCGCAAGGCGGCCGGGAATCTGATCGGTGTCGACGTGCTGCCTGCAGTGGGCGCCAATGTCTACGACATCCTCAACCATGACACGCTGGTGCTGACCCGCTCCGCTGTCGAAAAGCTGGAGGCACGGTTCAATGGCTAAGGCTGAAATCGACATCCGGCATTACGACGTGATCGTCGCGCCGCATATCACCGAGAAGGCGACGCTTCTCTCGGAGCATAATGCGGTCGTGTTCAAGGTCGCCAACGACGCCACCAAGCCGCAGATCAAGGCTGCGGTCGAGGCTCTGTTCGGCGTGAAGGTCGCGGGCGTGAACACCATTGTCCAGAAGGGCAAGAGCAAGCGCTGGAAGGGTGCTCCCTACAAGCGCAGCGACGTGAAAAAGGCGATTGTGACGCTGGCTGAAGGTCAGTCGATCGACGTCACCGAAGGCGTACGGGGCTAATCATGGCACTCAAGAACTACAAACCGACGAGCCCGGCCCGCCGCGGCCTCGTGCTGGTCGACAAGTCGGGGCTCTACAAGGGCAAGCCCGTCAAGTCGCTGACCGAGGGCAAGCGCAAGACCGGTGGCCGTAACAACAAGGGCCATGTCACCTCGCGCGGCATCGGCGGCGGTCACAAGCAGAAGTACCGCTACATCGACTTCAAGCGCCGGAAGTGGGACATGCCCGCGACCGTCGAGCGCATGGAATATGACCCGAACCGCACGGCCTTCATCGCGCTGGTGAAGTACGAGGACGGTGAGCAGGCCTATATTCTGGCGCCGCAGCGTCTGGCTGTCGGCGACACCGTCGTCGCCGGTGAGAAGACCGACACGAAGCCCGGTAACGCCATGTTGCTGAGCCAGATGCCGGTTGGCACGATCTGCCATAACCTGGAGATGAAGCCGGGCAAGGGTGGTCAGATCGCTCGTTCGGCCGGTGCATATGCCCAGGTCGTCGGTCGTGACCGCGGTCTCGTGATCGTTCGTCTGAACTCGGGTGAGCAGCGCTATCTACGGGGCGATTGCATGGGTACGGTTGGCGCGGTTTCGAACCCCGACAACTCCAACCAGACGCTGGCAAAGGCCGGTCGTCGTCGCTGGATGGGCAAGCGCCCGCTGACCCGCGGTGTTGCGAAGAACCCGGTCGATCACCCGCACGGTGGTGGTGAAGGTCGCACGTCGGGTGGCCGTCATCCGGTTACGCCTTGGGGCAAGCCGACCAAGGGTGCCCGCACGCGTCACAACAAGCAGACGGACAAGATGATCATCCGGTCCCGTCACGCGAAGAAGAAGAGGTAAGACCCATGGCACGTTCGCTTCGCAAGGGTCCGTTCGTCGAGCTTTCGCTGCTGAAGAAGGCAGAGGAAGCGCAGGACAAGAACAGCCACGCGCCGATCAAGACCTGGTCGCGCCGCTCGACTGTTCTCCCGCAGTTCGTTGGCCTGACGTTCAGCGTCTACAATGGTCAGAAGTTCATCCCCGTGTCCGTTAACGAGGACATGGTCGGCCACAAGCTTGGTGAGTTCGCACCCACGCGCAACTTCCCCGGCCACGCCGCAGACAAGAAGGGCAAGCGCTGATGAGCAAGCAGAAAGCTCCGCGTCGCGTCGCCGAGAATGAGGCGCTGGCCGTCGGGACCACGATCCGTGGCTCGGCCCAGAAGCTCAATCTCGTTGCGGGCCTGATCCGCGGCAAGAAGGCCGAGGAAGCGTTGAACATCCTCTCGTTCTCGAACAAGGCGATGGCTGTCGATGCTCGCAAGGTGCTCGCCAGTGCGATCGCCAACGCCGAGAACAACCACAACCTGGACGTCGATGCCCTGGTCGTTGCGGAAGCATCGGTCGGCAAGTCGATCACCATGAAGCGTTTCCACACGCGGGGCCGTGGCAAGTCCACGCGTATCCTCAAGCCGTTCAGCCGGCTGCGCATCGTGGTCCGCGAAGTCGAGGAGGCCTGATCATGGGTCACAAAAGCAATCCGATCGGCCTGCGTCTGCAGATCAACCGCACTTGGGAAAGCCGCTGGTACGCCGAAGGGCGCGACTATGCCGGTCTGCTCAAAGAAGACATCGAGATCCGCAAGTTCATCATCGACTCGCTGCCTCAGGCCGCGATCTCGAAGGTGGTGATCGAGCGTCCGGCCAAGTTGTGCCGCATCTCGATCTATGCGGCTCGTCCCGGTGTGATCATCGGCAAGAAGGGCGCGGACATCGAAAAGCTTCGTTCGAAGCTGGCCGCGATGACCGACAGCGAAGTGAAGCTGAACATCGTCGAGATCCGCAAGCCCGAGATCGACGCCAAGCTTGTCGCGCAGGGCATCGCCGACCAGCTCATCCGCCGCGTGGCTTTCCGCCGTGCGATGAAGCGGGCGATGCAGTCGGCCATGCGCCTTGGCGCCGACGGCATCAAGATCATGTGCGGTGGCCGTCTAGGCGGGGCCGAGATCGCCCGCGTCGAGCAGTACCGTGAAGGTCGTGTGCCGCTGCACACGCTTCGCGCCAACATCGATTATGCCGAAGCCGAGGCGCTGACCGCCTATGGCATCATCGGCATCAAGGTGTGGATCTTCAAGGGTGAGATCCTGGGTCATGATCCGATGGCGCAGGACCGCCTGATGATGGACGCCCAGACCTCCGGCGTGCGACCGGCTCGCTAAGGACAGGCTAAGGTAAGAGCAATGCTGCAACCGAAAAAAACCAAGTTCCGCAAGGCGTTCAAGGGCAAGATCCATGGCAATGCCAAGGGCGGCACCGATCTGAACTTCGGCTCGTACGGGCTGAAGGCGATGGAGCCTGAGCGTATCACCGCACGCCAGATCGAAGCGGCTCGCCGTGCGATCACGCGTCACATCAAGCGCCAGGGCCGTCTCTGGATCCGCGTCTTCCCGGACGTGCCGGTTTCGAAGAAGCCTGCCGAAGTCCGTCAGGGTAAAGGCAAGGGTTCGGTCGAATACTGGGCTGCTCGCGTGAAGCCGGGCCGCATCCTGTTCGAACTCGACGGGGTTGCCGGTCCGCTGGCTGCCGAAGCGTTCGAGCGCGCTGCGATGAAGCTGCCGATCAAGACCAAGGTCGTTGCCCGTCTTGGCGACACCTCGCACCTCGGAGGCGAATAATGGCCAACAAGACCGAAGACCTGCGCGCCAAGACCGACGATCAGTTGACCGCTGATCTGACGGATCTCAAGCGCGAGGCGTTCAACCTGCGCTTTCAGGCCGCGACCAATCAGATCGAGCGTCCTGCTCGGATCCAGGAAGTCCGCCGCCAGATCGCGCGCATTAAGACGCTGCAGGGCGAACGCGCCCGCGCAGCGAACTAAGGAGCCAACCGATGCCGAAGCGTATCCTGATCGGGACGGTTGTTTCCGACAAGACCGACAAGACGGTGGTCGTGAAGGTAGAGCGTAAGGTGAAGCACCCGCTCTACGGCAAGATCATCCGCCGTTCGAAAAAGTATCACGCGCACGACGAAGACAACACCTATCGCCCCGGCGAATGGGTGCGGATCGAGGAAACGGCGCCTATGTCCAAGCTGAAGACGTGGAAGGTCATCGACCGCGTCGGTGGCAAGGCGGATAGTGCGTTTGAAGCCGATCTGGACGTCGAAGCCGCGGGCAACTGAGCCCGCATTAGAGTTTTGGAACTGCCGGGCGGAATGTCCCGGCAAGCCGAGAAGAAGGAACCGGATCGATGATCCAGATGCAGTCAAACTTGGATGTCGCTGACAACAGCGGCGCCAAGCGCGTCCAGTGCATCAAGGTGCTGGGCGGATCAAAGCGCCGCACCGCGAGCGTTGGCGATGTCATCGTCGTCTCCGTCAAGGAGGCGCAGCCCCGTGCCAAGGTCAAGAAGGGCGACGTTCATCGCGCCGTGATCGTCCGCACCCGTAAGGACGTTCGTCGTCCCGATGGTAGCGTGATCCGCTTTGACTCGAATGCGGCAGTCCTCGTGAACAAGTCCGAGGAGCCGATTGGCACTCGTATCTTCGGCCCTGTCGTGCGCGAACTGCGCGGCAAGGGTTTCATGAAGATCATCTCGCTTGCTCCGGAGGTGCTGTAATGGCGTCATGGCCAAGATCAAGAAGGGCGACAGCGTCGTCGTGCTTTCGGGTAAGGACAAGGGCAAGACCGGTACGGTCGCCCAGGTCATGCCCAAGGACGGCAAGGTCGTGGTGGAAGGCGTGAACGTCACCACCCGCCACCGCAAACCCACCCAGACGAACCCGCAGGGCGGCATTGACCGCGCGCCTGCGCCGATGGCGATCAGCAAGGTCGCCGTTGCCGATCCGAAGGATGGCAAGCCCACCCGCGTCCGTTTCGAAATGAAGGACGGCAAGAAGGTGCGCGTTGCTGTCAAGTCCGGAGAGACGATCGATGGCTGATAAGTACACCCCGCGTCTTCGCGCGAAGTATGACGAGGAAATCGTCAAGGCCATGACCGAGAAGTTCGGTTATGCGAACCGCTACGAAGTGCCGAAGCTGGAGAAGATCACGCTCAACATGGGCGTGGGCGAGGCGAGCCAGGACAAGAAGAAGGTCCAGACCGCCGCAGCCGAGATGGAACTGATCGCCGGCCAGAAGCCCGTGATCACCAAGGCGAAGAAGTCGATCGCGCAGTTCAAGCTGCGCGAGGGCATGCCGATCGGTTGCAAGGTGACCTTGCGCCGCGAGCGCATGTACGAGTTCCTCGACCGCTTGGTCACCATCGCAATGCCCCGCATCCGCGACTTTCGTGGTCTGAACCCGAAGTCGTTCGATGGTCGCGGCAATTACGCGATGGGTCTGAAAGAGCAGATCATCTTTCCCGAGATCAGCTATGACCAGATCGAAAAGGTGCGTGGCATGGACATCATCGTGACCACCACTGCAAAAACCGACGACGAAGCCCGCGAGCTTCTGCGTCTGTTCGGATTCCCGTTCCCGGCCCCCGAGACTGAGGGTGCGTCGGAAGAGAAGGAAGCGGCGTGAGCCGCCCCGGAAAGAGAGCTTAAGTCCATGGCGAAACTGAGTTCCGTGAACAAGAACGAGCGTCGCAAGAAGCTTGTGAAGAAGTACGCGAACCGCATCGCGAAGCTGAAGGCGATTGCCGACGACGAGTCGCTTGATGACGGCGAGCGTTGGCTTGCCCGCCTGAAGCTGGCCGAGGTGCCCCGTAACGGCAACCCGACCCGCGTGCGCAACCGTTGCACCACGACCGGCCGACCCCGCGGTTACTACCGCAAGTTCGGTCTCAACCGTATTGAGCTGCGCGATCTGGGCAACAAGGGCCTGATCCCGGGCCTGACCAAGTCGAGCTGGTGAGGAATTAACCTATGGCGATGACCGATCCCCTGGGTGATATGCTCACCCGTATCCGCAACGGCCAGCAGGCGAAGAAGGATTCCGTCCTTTCGCCGGCGTCGAAGCTGCGTGCGAACGTACTCGAAGTGCTCCAGCGCGAAGGCTACATCCGTGGCTACAGCGAAGATGCTTCGGGTAAGCACCCCGCGCTGCGGATTGAACTGAAGTATTTCGAGGGCGAGCCTGCGATCAAGCATCTCGCTCGCGTCTCCAAGCCCGGTCGCCGGGTCTATTCGGGCTCGAAGGAGCTTCCGAATGTCCGTGGCGGTCTTGGCATCACCATCGTCTCCACGCCGAAGGGTGTGCTCTCGGACGCCGAAGCGCGCACCGAGAACGTGGGCGGCGAAGTGCTGGCGGAGGTGTTCTAATGAGCCGCATCGGTAAAAAGCCGGTCGCGATCCCCAACGGCGTCGAGGCGAAGATCGCCGACAACGTCTTGAGCGTGAAGGGTCCCAAGGGCACCCTGACCATGGGGCTGACCGATCAGGTTACCTATGAAGTCAAGGATGACGCTATTGCCGTCACTCCCGTCAACGACACCAAGAAGTCTCGCTCGTTCTGGGGCATGCAGCGTACGCTGGTCGCCAATCTGATTGACGGTGTGACCGAGGGTTACTCGAAGACGCTGGAGATCAAGGGCGTCGGCTATCGTGCACAGGCTCAGGGCAAGAAGCTCAAGCTTCAGCTCGGCTTCAGCCACGATGTCGATCTTGACGTGCCCGAAGGTGTCGAGGTCAAGACCCCGGACCAGACGACCGTCATCATCTCAGGCATCGACAAGCAGGCCGTGGGCCAGTTTGCAGCCGAGATCCGCCGCTGGCGCAAGCCCGAGCCTTACAAGGGCAAGGGCATCAAGTACCAGGGCGAGTATATCTTCCGCAAGGAAGGGAAGAAGAAGTAAGATGGCCAAGCTTTCTCTTTTCGAACGCCGCCGTCGTCGCGTGCGTACTGCGCTGCGGGCCCGCTCGGGCGGCAAGCCGCGCCTGTCGGTGCATCGTACCGGCAAGCATATCTATGCGCAGATCATCGATGATGCCGAGGGCCGCACCGTGGCCGCTGCGTCCACATTGGGAGCGAAGGCTTCCGGTGCGAATGTCGATGCTGCTTCGCAGGTTGGCAAGGACATCGCCGCCGCTGCCAAGAAGGCGGGCGTGAGCACGGTCGTGTTCGACCGTGGCGGCTTCCTGTTCCATGGCCGCGTCAAGGCGCTGGCCGACGCTGCGCGCGAAGGCGGGCTGGAGTTCTGATGATGGCAGACGAAAACAACAACGAAACCCCGAAGGTCGACAACGCCGGTGAAACGCCGACCCCGACCCTCGCCAGCACCGAAGCTGCCGACAACCAGTCGACTGCGGCCGGAGATCCTTCGCAGCCCGCAGAGCGCGAGGGCCGCGGCGGTCGTCGTGAACGTGGCGACCGTGGTGGCCGTGGCCGTGGACGAGGTGGTCGTGACGATCGCCGCGGTGGTCGTGGCCAGCGCGAGGATGATGGCGAAGAGCTGATCGAAAAGCTCGTCCACATCAATCGCGTCTCTAAGACCGTGAAGGGCGGCAAGCGCTTCGGGTTCGCCGCCCTGGTCGTCGTCGGTGACGGCAAGGGCCGCGTGGGCTTCGGTCACGGCAAGGCTCGCGAAGTGCCGGAAGCGATCAACAAGGCCACGGCTGCTGCGAAGAAGAAGATGGTCCGCGTTCCGCTGAAGGATGGCCGCACGCTGCACCATGACGGCAAGGGTCGTTTCGGTGCCGGCAAGGTGAACGTCCGCACGGCTCCTCCGGGTACCGGCATCATCGCCGGCGGTCCGATGCGCGCTGTGTTCGAAAGCCTTGGTGTTGCTGACGTGGTGACCAAGTCGGTCGGCACTTCGAACCCCTACAACATGATCCGCGCCACTTTCGACGCGCTGACCAATCAGACTTCGCCGAAGTCGGTTGCGCAGCGCCGTGGCAAGAAGGTCGCTGACCTCTTGGGTCGCGGCGGCGCGAGCGAGGCCGAGGCGGAAGCCGACGCCGCCGCTTTGGTGGAGTAAACGATCATGGCAAAGGCAAAGACCATCAAGATCAAGCAGATCGGTTCGCCGATCCGTCGTCCGGAAAGCCAGAAGAAGATTCTGGTCGGCCTCGGCCTCGGCAAGATGCATCGCGTCGTCGAAGTGCAGGACACTCCGGAAGTGCGCGGCGCGATTGCCAAGCTGCCTCACATGGTGGCCGTGGTCGACTGATCCGTCAGCCGCAAGGCAGGCGACACTTGACATAAGGCGGCCCGGGCGCGTACCGGGCCGCCTTCATTTGGGGCCTGACTGAAGGCCCCGCATGTTCAGCGCGAAGAAAAGCGAAAGCGAGTGCGATTATGAAACTGACTGATATCCGCGACAACGAAGGTGCTCGTCATCGCCGCATGCGCATTGGCCGTGGCATTGGCTCGGGCAAGGGCAAGACCGGCGGGCGCGGCCAGAAGGGCGCGAAGGCGCGTTCGGGCGTTTCCATCGGTGGCTTCGAGGGCGGTCAGATGCCGCTTCACATGCGGTTGCCGAAGCGCGGCTTCAACAATCCGTTTGGCAAGGATTATGCGGAAGTGAACCTGGGCATGATCCAGAAGTTCATCGACGCAGGCAAGCTCGATGCCGGTAATACAATTGATCATGCCGCACTGAAAGCGGCCGGCTTGGCCAAGGGTGGCAAGGACGGCGTTCGCCTTCTGGCAAAGGGTGATCTGACCAGCAAGGTCAGCTTCAAGGTCGCCGGCGCATCGAAGGGCGCGGTTGCCCAGGTCGAAAAGCTGGGCGGTACCGTCGAGACGACTGCCCCCAAGAAGGCGGCCGCCGAATAATCCGCAATGTTTGTGCCGGCGGGGGTGTTCGCAGTCCCGCCGGCACTCTATATGCGCGGGCGCAAGGCCTGATGGTCTTGCAGGAGGGGCGCGTCACCTGTTAGCGCGTTCCGGTCCGTCTGGCCTCGCTTGCTGGGCCAGCCCGTCACCTGCATAGGTAATGTCTTCCAATGGCTTCACGCGCCGATAATATCGCAAGCTCGCTCAGTCTCTCGAATTTCTCGAAGGCGACGGAGCTCAAGCAACGCATCTGGTTCACTCTGGGTGCACTGGTCGTGTTTCGGTTTCTTAGCTTTGTGCCGTTGCCGGGCGTCAATCCGCTGATCCTTCAGGACCTGTACGAGCAGACCCGCGGCGGCGTGCTCGATCTCTTCAACACGTTCTCGGGCGGCAGCCTTGAGCGCATGAGCCTCATTGCGCTCGGCGTCATGCCCTACATTACGGCTTCGATCGTGGTTCAGCTTGGGGCCGCTCTTCATCCCGCGCTTGCTGCGCTCAAGAAAGAGGGCGAAAGTGGTCGGAAGAAGCTGAACCAGTACACGCGTTACGGGACGGTTGGTCTTACCGCGGTCCAGGGCTATTTCCTTGCGGTAGGACTCGAGACCTATGCGGCCGCAAGCGGGCTCAATGCTGTGGTCGACCCCGGCCTCATGTTCCGGATCGGGGCGGTCATTTCTCTTGTCGGCGGAACGATGTTCCTTCTCTGGCTCGGTGAGCAGATCACTTCGCGCGGTATCGGTAATGGCGTGTCGCTCATCATCATGGCCGGAATCGTCGCGCAATTCCCCACAGTGGGCGCGCAGCTGATGGAAGGTGGTCGCTCGGGTTCGATTCCTTCCTATCTGATCGTAATGCTTTTCGTGACGATCATCGGCCTCATCCTCTTCATTTCGTTCATGGAGCGGGCGCAGCGCCGCTTGCTGATCCAGTATCCTAAGCGCGCTCAGCAGCGTGGCGGAATGCAAGCCGATCGTTCGCACCTGCCGTTGAAGCTCAATACGTCGGGCGTGATCCCGCCGATTTTCGCTAGCTCTTTGCTGCTGTTACCCCTGACCATCACCCAATTCGCCGGTAATTCGGTCACCCCCGATAGCACGATGGGTGGAGTTCTGGTGACGCTCAATCAATATCTGCAGCACGGACAGCCGCTTTACATGCTGCTCTACGCGGTCGGCATCATCTTTTTCTGCTTCTTCTATACAGCCGTGGTCTTTAATCCCGAGGAAACTGCTGAAAATCTGAAGCGTGGCGGGGGCTTCATTCCCGGTATCCGCCCGGGCAGGAATACTGCCAATTATCTGGATTACGTGTTGACCCGCATTACGGTAATCGGGGCGGCCTATCTTACCTTGGTCTGCGTGCTGCCAGAATATGTTATCGCGCAGACGGGGCTGCCCTTCTTTCTGGGCGGGACAAGTCTCTTGATCGTCGTTAATGTCACCGTCGACACCATTGCGCAGATCCAGAGTCACCTGCTCGCGCATCAGTATGGCGATCTTATCAAAAAGGCCAAATTCAAAGGTCGATTGCGCTAACGTCTTTGCCTAGGGCGTCAGTTCGATCACGGGGAGGACGTGCAGTTGAATATCATACTTCTCGGGCCTCCGGGGGCCGGTAAAGGCACACAATCGCAGAGGCTGGTGGCGCGCTACGGCATGCGCCAGCTTTCGACCGGCGATATGCTGCGGGCTGCTGTAAAGGCGCAGACTCCTGTTGGCTTGCAGGCCAAGGCGGTTATGGACGCGGGTGAGCTCGTCTCGGATGAAATAGTCTCCGCACTGATCTCCGCCGAGCTTGAGAGCATGAGCGATGAGATGGGGGCCATTTTTGACGGCTACCCCCGTACTGCCGAGCAGGCGCATGCGCTCGACGCCATTTTGGACCAGCATGGCCGCTCCCTCGATCACGTGATCGAACTTGACGTGAATGTGGACGCTCTGGTTGAGCGGATTACCGGGCGGTATAGCTGCGCGAACTGCGGCAAGGGCTATCACGACGTGTTTGAGCAGCCCCGACAGCCTGGCATATGTGACAAGTGCGGATCGACCGAATTCAAGCGTCGCCCGGACGACAACGAGGCCACTGTCCGCACGCGCATGGCGGAATATCGCGCGAAGACGGCTCCGATCCTTCCCATCTATGAAAAGCGTGGCATCGTACGACGCGTCGACGGCATGGAAGACATCGATGAAGTGACCGCCGCGATTGCCCGAATTATCGTGTGATGCGTGCCGCCAGTCTCTGATTCATCGACGTTTCGATCCGTGTAACCCTCGCAGTCAATCTTTCTGAAGAGGGTATCTGATGCTCCGCCGATCCTGATCATGGATCGGCAGGCATTCATCTCGGCATCGAATTGGTCGAACGCAGCGCGTAGCGTACCGGTTGGGGGGCACCGGAGCGGTTGATGACGCGCCTGCTTCATCGCAAAGTTCGATGCGATGGCGATCGCGAAGGATCGGGGCCGGATCCTTTATTCAACCGTTGACACGCTGGACGAATCTGCGTAAGCGCGCCCCTCGCTCGTCTTTTTAATGACAGTGGTCCGGCCGGATCGCGTGTTTTGCGCGTTCCCACCCGGGCTTTTTGCCGTTCGGCAGTTTGTCATCTCGAAGGCGGCGATACGCGATGAGATAGGGGCCGCAATCTGCACTGGTGCTGATTTCGCGCAACCCCTGTGGAGCAGGAGAATTTTGTGGCTCGTATTGCCGGGGTGAACATCCCCACCAACAAGCGCGTGATCGTGGCGCTTACTTATATTCACGGTATTGGTCCCAAATCGGCCGTCGACATTGCTGACAAGCTTGGCATCGATCACGCTCGCCGCGTTCAGGACCTGACCGATGCGGAAGTTCTGCAGATCCGTGAAACGATCGACGCCGACTATCTGGTCGAGGGTGATCTTCGTCGCGAAACCGCGATGAACATCAAGCGTCTGATGGACTTGGCCTGCTACCGCGGCCTGCGTCACCGCAAGGGACTGCCCGTTCGCGGTCAGCGCACCCACACGAATGCCCGCACCCGCAAGGGCAAGGCCAAGCCGATCGCCGGCAAGAAGAAGTAATTCGTCAGCCTTTCGGCAGCGAATTCTTCCACTAGATCAGGATACGAGACAATGGCACGCGAACCACAGCGCATTAAGCGGCGCGAGCGCAAAAATATCTCCAGCGGCGTCGCGCACGTGAACGCCAGCTTCAACAATACGATGATCACCATCACCGACGCCCAGGGCAATGCGATCAGCTGGTCCTCGGCAGGTATGATGGGTTTCAAGGGCAGCCGCAAGTCGACTCCTTATGCAGCTCAGGTTGCAGCGGATGACGCGGGCAAGAAGGCCGCCGAGCATGGCGTTCGCACCCTTGAGGTCGAAGTCAAGGGACCCGGTTCGGGTCGCGAAAGCGCACTTCGTGCGCTGCAGGCGGTTGGTTTCACCATCACCTCGATCCGCGACGTGACGCCGATCCCGCACAATGGCGTGCGTCCGTCGAAGCGTCGTCGCGTCTGATACAGGAATGCGAGGCGAAGGATCCCGCCTCGCATATCCGACCTGCCCAAGGCCCATGCCGCGCCCTCACGCGGGATCGGGCCGCCCAAGAACAAACCCCAGGGGAAGCCCATGTCCGTCAATATGAAGAACTGGCAGGAACTGAAGAAACCCAATAATCTCGAGATCAAAGGGCAGGGCGACGCCAAGCGCCGCGCTACCTTCGTGGCCGAGCCTCTGGAGCGTGGTTTCGGCCTTACGCTCGGCAATGCGCTGCGCCGCGTTTTGCTCTCGTCGCTGCAGGGAGCCGCGATCACTTCGATCAAGATCGACAACGTCCTGCACGAGTTCTCGTCGCTTGCCGGCGTTCGTGAAGACATCACCGACATCGTGCTTAACATCAAGCAGGTCGCTCTCAAGATGGAAGGCGAGGGCGTCAAGCGGCTCAACCTATCCGTCACCGGGCCTGCTGAGGTGACGGCTGGCGATATTCAGGTAACGGGCGATATCGAGGTTCTGAACAAGGATCTGGTGATCTGCCATCTCGACGATGGTGCGACGCTCAACATGGAACTGACGGCCGATACGGGCAAGGGCTACAGCCCCGCCGTGGCGAACCGTCCGGCCGATGCGCCCATCGGACTTATCCCGATCGATTCGCTGTATTCGCCGGTTCGCCAAGTCAGCTACAAGGTTGAGAATGCGCGTGTCGGACAGGAACTCGATTACGACAAGCTGTCGCTGACGGTCGAAACCGACGGTACGGTAACGCCCGAAGACGCAGTGGCATACGCCGCCCGGATCCTGCAGGATCAACTCGCTCTGTTCGTGCATTTCGAGGAAGGCATTCCGCAGGGTGCTCCGCAGACCGCTGGTACAGCCGCTGCCGCCCCCGAAGAGTCGGATGCGAACCAGCTCAATCGGTACCTGCTCAAGAAGGTGGATGAGCTCGAATTGTCGGTCCGTTCGGCAAATTGCCTCAAGAACGACAACATCATCTATATCGGCGATCTGGTGCAGAAAACCGAGGCGGAAATGCTCCGTACCCCGAACTTCGGCCGCAAGTCGCTTAACGAAATCAAGGAAGTTCTCTCCTCAATGGGTCTGCGCCTTGGCATGGACATCCCGGGCTGGCCGCCCGAGAATATCGAGGAAATGGCCAAGAAGCTCGAACAGGAACTTCTCGGCTGACGCCAGAATTCCCGCCTCGGCGACTGCCGGGGCGGGAAACCGGGTACGGGCTGAACCCTGATCAGCCGGCTCTGGGCTACCTGGAACGGGCCCTTATCGAACGAAGGAAGAAATCATGCGTCACAAGATTTCGGGGCGTAAGCTCCAGCGCAAGACCGGCCACCGCAATGCGATGCTTCGCAACATGGCCGCAGCCCTGATCAAGCACGAACAGATCAAGACCACGACGCCCAAGGCGCGCGAATTGCGCCCCTATGTCGAGAAGCTGATCACGCTGGCCAAGCGCGGCGGTCTGTCGAACCGTCGTCTGGCGCACAGCCGTCTTCTCGACGATGCGCAGCTGACCAAGCTGTTCGACGTTCTCGCGGAACGTTACGGGGATCGTGAGGGCGGTTACACCCGCATCATCAAGGCGGGCATCCGCGCATCGGACGCCGCGCCCATGGCGATCATCGAACTGGTTGATCGCGACGTCGAGGCCAAGGGTCAGGATAGCGGCCCCGTCATGAATGACGAGGACGAGTACGAAGACGCCTGAGGGGCACTTCGATAGAGAAAAAAGGGCGCCAGCAGCATCAGCTTCTGGCGCCTTTTTTCATATGTGATCCAGTCGCTCTCAATCAGGCGATTTTTGCGTTCATCGCGGCAGAATGGCTGCGGATAAGATCCAAGGTCGACCGGTCATCGTCAAATACGCTGTACCAACCCTGCGGTTCATGGGGCGGATCGCCTACCAATCGTGACGGGCCGGGGGAATAGCGATGGTCTGGCCTCTGGCCGCGTCCGCCTTCGCCGCCCCACGCCCAAAAGTTTGTTCCCGCGATGACCGGATTGGCTTCGGCTGCATCGAAGATCTGGCGATAGAACCGGTCGCGCCACTTGGTCGTTGATCCCGCATCATAAGATCCGGCGTCCCGCGGGAAACCGAACTCCTCGATAACGAGTGGTTTTCCTAGCTTTTGCGCCAAGGCAACGTGCTTATCGAGGTAGTCTCGCGTCCGCTCGCGCCCATTCTCGAAGGTGCCGGAAAGATTTTTGGCATCGACCCAGCTCCAGTTTTCGGGCCAGATATGGGCGGTCAGGTAATCGATATCGTCGGATCCATGCGCGGTCAGTACGCAATCGGGATCGTTGATACAGCCTTGCAGTCCCTCGCTGCCGGTTGAGACCATGTGATTGGCGTCCAGCGATTTGATGTAGGAGGCGGTGTCGTTCACCCACGAGTGAAAGGCTGGCATCGCGCGGCGGGCTACGTCCTCGCTGCCGCCCGGCCGCGGCTCGTTCGCAAGTTGCCAAGACATGATCGCGCGATCTTCGGCATAAGGAATGCCGGTTACCGTATTCGTACGCCCCACGACCGCCCGGACATATCTGCGATAATCGGCAAGCGCAGCTTCGTTGGTATAAAAGCTGGCATTGAAATCGGCGAAGGCAGGCCAGGGATGAGCCGGGTCATTCATATCGATATATTGGCCGCCGTTATGCCAATATAGATAGGTCATCATTCCTCCCGACCATTCCCAGAAGTTGGTCAGGTACAGCACGGCGCGCAAATCCCTCTTGGCCATCTCGGCAAGAGTGAAGTCCAGGCCGACCAACAGAGATTCATTAAAGCCGGTGCTGTCCCGAAAGGATGGGCTGACCGAATTCTTCAGGGGCGATTTTTCCGAGGATGCGAGAATTCGCAGGTTGGAGATGCCTGTGTCGGCCAAGTGATCGAGCTCGCGGACCAGGCGCTCTCGCCCGGCGGATACGCCCTCTGCACCAAGATAGGCGGCGTACCACATGTTGGCCCCGACATATCGATGAGGACGCCCGTCTAGAATGAACCGGTTCCCCTCGCGTCTTACATATGGCGATTTTTTGCCCGACACGCCGGTGACGCAGGCGGCGGTCAGGAGGCTGGCCGATCCCAGCATGAAAAGGCGGCGGTTTGGCATCTGCTCTCGATTTGTCCGATGTTGTTGATCGTAACGGCGCGACAATGACCGCCTCTTGCAGCGCCGTCGAGCCTGAAAGCATTATTCATACCAATGGCCTATTCAATGAACAAATCCTGACGGTAGGGTTCAGAGCCGTCTCATTCGTCATTTGATATTCTCATGATCACCTGATCGATAATGCTCGGACCAAGGAAGGATCGCCTGCCATGAAACCAATCGCCAAGACGCTGATCGGCCTGACCGCCGCTTGCGCCACGACACTGGCTGCGGCCACCCCGGCGTTCGCGGATCCCTATGACCGCGACGATGATGGTATCGGCGTTGGGGAGATCATCGCCGGTGCGCTTGTGATAGGGGGCGTGGCTGCTTTGGCAGGAGCATTCGACAACGACCGCTACGATGACCGATATCGTGACCGCGATCGCTATTACGATGACCGCAATTATCGCCGGATCGGTTCGCGCGCCGCGGTAGAATCCTGTATTCGTACTGCCGAACAGAGAGCTTATCGAGCGGGCTTCAGGCGCGTGAAGGTGACCGATATCCGAGATGTCGACAGAAAGAGCTATGGCTACAAGGTCAAGGGCCGCATAGCAGTCGACAACGGGTTCCGCGGCGGTCGGTACGGACGCGGTTGGGATCGCGATTATCGTGGCTGGAACAATTCGATGCAGGGCTGGGACAGCGGAAAGTTCTCATGCAAAATCGATGGTCGCGGTGTGCGCGAGATCGATTATAGCGGCGTGCGTGGACTTCGCTGAGCGCAGCTAAGGCTGGACGGTTCAGCGGATATCAAGACAAAATGTTTAGGCTGTGAGCTTGGGCCTCTATACTAGGTCCCGCGCAATTGACGGAAGGGTGGGAAATGACGAAACGCGGCATTCTGATCGTACCATCCATTCTGGCTCTCATCGGTTTTGCCGGCCACAGCCCCACTGCAAGCGCCGCCCAGTTGCATTCGTCCAGCCATCAGGCTTCGTCGATCCTCTTGTCGACGCTCGACACATCGAACCGGGCAGACGGTTGGGATCGCGGATGGCGCTATCGGGGATATCGTCACGGCCATCGGCGATATGACGACAACATCGATGCTGGCGACGTGATCGCAGGTGTGCTTTTGATCGGAGGGGCGCTGGCGGTCGTAAATGCGATCTCCAATAGCGCCGACAATAATCGCGATCGTTATCCCTATCCGCGAGAAACGCGGGACTATCCGGACGAGCGCTATCGGGCATCGCCAGTCGGTGGGCCGATGTATAGCGACGGCATGCAGCGTGCCATAGAGGGCTGCGTGTCCGAGGTTGAAAGAACGTCACGCATAGCCACGATCGATACGGCATCGCGCAGCGGCGCTGGCTGGTCGATCGGCGGCGAACTGCGCGATGGTGAGAGTTTTCGTTGTGAGATCGATGGATCGGGCCGGATTCGGGACGTCGATTTCGGTCGAGGCCCCATGCGCGATTATGATGATCGCCAGCACTATTCCGTCAATTACGACCGGCCCAGCGACGATTATTACGCGCAAGCGCGATCTCGGTATGGTACCGGATCGCCGGACATTCGTACACAAGACGGCGCCCCTGCAACCTCATGGGACGAAGGCGAAGAGGTCCGCGGTTGGGAGCGGGGTGAGGGCGATGACCGCTATGATACCGCCGACGGTCCCACTGTGGCCAGTGCCGACTGATTACTGCGGATCGCGACTGCTGCCAGCATAAGAGGGCAATTCGATGCGCCAGATCATCGCGGCACCTCTCAAGCCGAAACCCGCAGCGGTGCCGAGCAGCAAAGCAAGGAATCGCGGCGCTCCCACCTCCAGTGCGATAAGGCTGATCGAAGCGGCGAGCGCCGCGGCCGTGACATAGAGTTCCGGTCTCATCAGAATGGAGGGAACGCCCGCGAGTACGTCGCGAACGATCCCGCCGACGCAACCAGACACGACGCCAAGCACGATTGCAGGCACCGGCTGTACCCCATATTCAACCGCCTTTGCCGTGCCCAAGGCCGCGAATGCCGCCAGTCCGGCCGCGTCCGCCCATTCGAGCACGCGTTCCCGCCACCATCGGCCGGGTGTGAACCAGACCGCCAGGGCCGATACCAGAATGACCACGGCGACAAGCCGGTCCTCTAGCCATTCGGCCCGTACTCCAAGCAACAGGTCGCGCAGCGACCCGCCGCCGACGCCGGTAACAAGCGCGAAAAAGCAGGCCGTGACGAAGGTCTGCCGCAGCCGCGTTGCGACCAGCGCACCCGAAACCGCGAATACCGCGACGCCGGCGAGCTCAAGAATGGTAGCCGGAGCGATCATCTTGCTCGCCGGGCGCGTCGTCTGCGAAACATCAGCACGCATCCCAGAACGCTCATGATAAACCCTAGTGTCGCAAAACTGATGAGGATCGGGTGATGGGTATCTTCCCGCGTCTCCAGATCCATGATGTGAAGACCCCACATGAAATCGAATATTCGCCACCAGCGGGTACGGACCGCCGCAATATCACCCGTGTCCCGGTTGACATAGACATGGGTGCCGTCGGTCAGTTCGACCTGCCACACAGGTTCCGGTCTGCGAAAGTCGAATGGAGCGGAAGCTGCGGGAAACGCGCGGATCTGGGTGACCGCCTCGCCCCCCGCGATGGATCTCGCCACGATGGCTTTCGCCTGCCGGGACGAAACGGGCGGCAATCGTATGCCCGTCACGGTATCAAACCGCTTGATCGAACCGTCAGCATATTGTGCAGTCATGACCGTTCGGTTTTGCCAATCCATACGGAATGAGATTTCGACAGGGCGTTCAGTGTCCTGCGCCAATGCGGAAAAGCCTGGTGCCGGGTCCAAACTGTCTAGCGGTGCCGCCGCTTGCTCAATCCGCAGATGCGTGCCGCGAACCTCTTCGATCGGTCTCGCCACCATGATGAGACCGGTGAGAGTCCACATGACAAGAGGCAGCCCCGCCAGCCAGCCGAGCCAGATGTGCCACCGTGCAAATCTAAGCATTTGGCTTGGCATCACCACCCTTGTCTCCTTGCCGAATACGAAAGCCCCCGCGGGCCATGTCGGCCTGCGGGGGCATGTTCATCGAGAAACGTCAGATCATCAAGTGGCTCACCCGGCGAGGAGAGGCCATCGATGGACGCGACGCATCAGATATGGATAGGCAGCCCCTTGACGCCCATGGCGGCTTCCTTGACCGCTTCGGAATGGGTCGGATGGGCGTGACAAGTATAGGCGATATCCTCGCTCGTCGCGCCGAATTCCATCGCCTGAGCGACCTGTGCAACCATCGTTCCTGCCAGGCTTGCGATCATCCACGCGCCAAGCACGCGATCGGTTTCGGCATCGGCGATGATTTTGACAAAGCCATCCGGCTCGCGATTGGTCTTCGCACGGCTGTTGGCCATCATCGGGAACTTCGAAGTCTTGACGCTATGCCCGGCTTCCTTCGCGGCAGCCTCGGTCATGCCTACACCGGCTATTTCCGGCATGGTGTACACGACATTCGGAATCACGGCGTGGTTCACGATACCCACTTCGCCAGCGATATTCTCGGCCACGGCAAGGCCTTCGTCCTCCGCCTTGTGTGCCAGCATCAGGCCGGGAACGCAGTCGCCGATCGCCCAAACACCCTCGACCTTGGTCGCGAAATCGTGATCGATCTCGATCTGGCCGCGCTGATTGGTCTCAAGCCCGATCGCCTCGAGGTTGAGGCCGTCGGTATTGGGGCGCCGTCCGATCGATACGAGAACGGCATCGGCCTCGATCGTCTCGGCGTCGCCGCCTGCGGACGGTTCGATGGTCAGCGTCGCCTTGCCATCCTTCACCGTCGCACCGGTCACCTTGGTGGACAGTTTCAGATCCATGCCCTGCTTTTTGAAGACATTGGCCGCTTCCTTGCGAACATCGTCGTCCATGCCGGGAAGAAGCTTGTCGAGGAATTCGACGACGGTCACCTTGGCACCCAGTCGGCGCCACACGCTGCCCAATTCCAGGCCGATCACGCCGCCGCCGATCACCACCATGTGCTCGGGGACCTTCGGCAGTTTCAGCGCGCCCGTGCTGTCGACGATAATGCCGGCATCATTGTCGACCTCGACCCCGGGAAGGGGGGTGACCGACGACCCCGTGGCAATGACGATATCCTTGGCGGTGTAATCCTTACCGTCAACCTTGACGGTCCCGGCATCGACAAAGCTTCCCTTGCCTTTGAGCCACGTCACCTTGTTCTTCTTGAACAGGAACTCGATGCCACCGGTCAGTTCCTTAACCGCGGTGGACTTTTCAGCCATCATGGCGTCCAGATCGAGCGTCACATCCTTGGCGATGACCCCGAACTTGGCCATCGTGCCATGCGCGGCTTCGTCGAACAGCTCAGAGCCGTGTAGCAATGCCTTCGAAGGGATGCAGCCCACGTTGAGGCAGGTGCCGCCCAATGTCTCCCGGCTTTCGACGCAAGCGGTCTTCAGCCCCAGCTGCGCGGCGCGGATGGCGGCCACATAACCGCCGGGGCCGGCGCCGATCACGATAACGTCGAAGTCTGTTTCAGCCATGATTTCAGTCTCTTTTGTCGTCTGGCTATCAAAGGTCGATCAGAAGGCGCGTCGGATCCTCGATCGCTTCCTTGATGATTTTGAGAGCAGTCACTGCCTCGCGGCCATCGATGATACGATGGTCGTATGACAGGGCGATATACATCATCGGGCGAATTTCGACCTTGCCATTGATCGCGACCGGTCGATCCTCGATCCGGTGCAAGCCGAGCACCGCGCTCTGCGGCGGGTTGATGATCGGAGTCGACATCAGCGAGCCGAAAACGCCGCCATTGGAAATGGTGAAGGTACCGCCCTTCATGTCTTCCATCGTCAGCGAGCCATCCTTGGCGCGCGCGCCAAAGTCGGCGATGTCCTTCTCGATCTGGGCAAAGCTCTTCTTGTCGGCATCGCGAAGAACCGGAACGACCAGGCCGTTGGGGGCCGACACCGCGACCGATACATCGACGAAATCGTGGTAAAGAATCTCGTCGCCCTCGATCTGGGCGTTGACGCTGGGAACGTCCTTCAGCGCGAGGCAGGCCGCCTTGGTAAAGAAACCCATGAAGCCGAGCCGCACGTCATGCTTCTTGGCGAACAGGTCCTTGTACTTCGACCGTGTTTCCATGACCGCGGTCATGTCGACATCGTTGAACGTCGTCAGAAGAGCCGCCGTATCCTGCGCACTCTTCAGGCGTTTCGCGATCGTCTGGCGAAGCCGGGTCATCTTCACCCGTTCGACATTACGACCCGCCGACGGTGCCGCGGACGGCGCAGGCGCACTGGTCGAGGGCGCAGGTGCTTCCTTCTTGGCCTTGGCGGCAGCCAGCACGTCTTCCTTCGTCAGACGGCCATCCTTGCCGGTGCCCTTGATGGTTGCCGGATCGATCCCATGCTCGAGAACGGCACGCCGCACTGCGGGAGAGAGCACGACCGCGTCGCTGTTTTCCTCGCCTGAACCGCTTGCGGCCGAAGGCTCGGGCGCTGGGGCGGGCGAAGGCGAAGGAGCGTCTTCGGTCTTTGGCGACGATTTCGGTGCCGCTGCGGCGCCAGATCCTTCTTCGATCGTGGCAATAAGCGCACCGACCTCGACATTATCGCCCTCGGCCACAAGGTGTTCGCCCATCACGCCCGCCGATGGAGCGTTGACGTCGACGGCGACCTTGTCGGTTTCCAGGCTGCAGATCGGTTCATCAGCCGCGACGGCCTCGCCGGGCTGCTTCAGCCATTCGCCGACTGTCGCTTCGGTGATCGATTCACCCAGTACGGGGACCTTGACTTCGGTGCTCATTTCAATGCCGTCCTTTTACGGTATTCTCTGGGCTGCGGATCACTTCTTGTCCGCGGCGATCATGTCTTCGACCGACAGGCCAAGCGCGTCCGCGACAAGGGCCTGCTGCTGCGCGATGTGACGCGAAGCAAGTCCGGTCGCGGGCGAGGCAGCGGGTTCGCGCCCGGCATAGCGAGGCCTGGACACAGATGCTTCGGCTTCTGCAAGCGCCTGCTCGATCTGGCTCTCGACAAAGAACCATGCCCCGTTGTTGCGCGGCTCTTCCTGACACCAGACGACCTTTTTGAGGTTCTTCATCCGGCTCATCCGCAGGGCCAGCGGCTCTCCGGGGAACGGATAGATCTGTTCGATCCGCACGATGCTGGTGTTGTCGAGGCCGGCCTTGTCGCGGGCTTCGATAAGGTCATAGGCGACCTTGCCCGAACACAGCACAAGCCGCTCGATCTTGTCGTCCGGAATGTCGGCGGTGTCCGACATGATCCGGCGGAAATGCGAGTCCCCGAGGAAATCTTCCTTCGGCGATTTCGCCATCGGATGACGCAAAAGAGACTTCGGCGTCATGATCACAAGCGGCTTGCGAAAGCTGCGCAGCATCTGGCGGCGCAGCACGTGGAAATAGTTCGCTGGCGTCGTGATGTTGCAGACCTGGATATTGTCGCCCGCACACAATTGCAGGAAACGCTCCAGACGGGCCGAAGAATGCTCGGGTCCCTGGCCTTCGTAGCCATGCGGCAGTAGCATCACGAGACCATTCGCGCGCAGCCATTTTGCCTCGCCCGCTGCGATGAACTGGTCGATCATGATCTGCGCGCCATTGGCGAAGTCGCCGAACTGCGCCTCCCACAGCACGAGCGACTTAGGATCGGCCAGCGCATAGCCATATTCGAAACCCAACACGCCGTATTCGGAAAGCGGGCTGTCATAGACTTCGAAATGTCCATGCGGGACATGGCAGAGTGGGATGTATTTCTGCTCGGTTTCCTGGTCGACCCAGACGGCATGGCGCTGAGAAAAGGTTCCGCGGCCCGAATCCTGTCCGGACAGACGAACGGCAAAACCCTCCGCCAACAGCGCGCCGAAGCCCAGCGCCTCTGCCGTGGCCCAGTCGAAACCCTCGCCTTCCTCGAACATCTGCCGCTTCGCGTCCAGAACGCGGTTCAAGGTCTTGTGAATGTTCACGTCATCAGGAACGGTGGTGAGCGTGCGTCCAAGGCTGTCGAACAGCTTGGGTTCGATACCCGTTTTAAGGTTGCGACGCGCGGTTTCGGGATCTGCCGGCTTGTTCAGCCCGGTCCAGCGTCCGCCGAACCAGTCCGCTTCATTGGCCTTGTAGTTCTTGCCCGCTTCGAACTCCTGCTCGAGTTCGTGGTGGAACGCGTCTTCCTGGCCCTTCAGATAGCCCGGCTCGATCACGCCTTCCTCTTCAAGGCGCGTTGCATATAGCGCGCTTACACCGGGGTGCTTGCGGATCTGCTTGTACATAAGGGGCTGCGTGAAGCTGGGCTCGTCGCCTTCGTTGTGACCAAAGCGGCGATAGCACCACATGTCGATAACGATGTCGCGCCCGAACCGCTGGCGATATTCGATCGCCAGCTTGCAACAGAAGGTCACGGCCTCGGGATCGTCACCGTTCACATGCAGGATCGGCGCCTGGACACCCTTTGCCACATCCGAAGGGTAGGGCGAGGAGCGCGCGAACTGCGGGCTGGTGGTAAAGCCGATCTGGTTATTGATCACGAAATGGATGCAGCCACCCGTGTTGTAACCGCGAATGCCGCTGAAGCCGAGGCACTCCCAGACGATCCCCTGGCCTGCGAAGGCCGCGTCGCCATGGATCAGCACAGGCAGGACCTGCTGGTGCTTGCCTTCGCCGATGTCGTCACGGAACTGCTGCTGCGCGCGGACCTTGCCAAGCACGACCGGATCCACTGCCTCCAGGTGCGAGGGGTTGGGGACAAGGCTCATGTGAACCTTCACCCCGTCGAACTCACGATCGGTGCTGGTGCCGAGGTGGTACTTCACATCGCCCGAACCACCCACGTCTTCCGGGTTTGCCGAGCCGCCCGAGAATTCGTGGAAGATCACCTTGTAGGGCTTGCCCATCACGTTCGCGAGCACGTTCAGGCGGCCGCGATGCGCCATGCCATAGACGATTTCGCGCACGCCCATGGCGCCGCCGTATTTGATAACCGATTCCAGCGCCGGGATCATCGCCTCGCCGCCGTCGAGGCCGAAACGCTTGGTGCCGACATATTTCTTGGCGAGGAACTTCTCGTACTGCTCGCCGCGGATCACCGCGCCCAGGATCGCCTTCTTGCCCATGATGGTGAAGTCGATCGACTTGTCGGCGCCCTCCATCTTCTCCTGAAGAAAGCGCCGCTCCTCGACATCGGCGATGTGCATGTATTCGAGGCCGACCTTGCCGCAGTAATTTGCGCGCAGGATCTCGACCAGCTCGCGCACGGTCGTCCATTCAAGGCCCAGATTGCCACCGATATAGATCTTGCGGTCAAGGTCGCCGGGCTTGAAGCCGTGATATTCGGGCGTCAAATCCTTGGGCAATTCGCGATTGGACAATCCCAGCGGGTCCAGGTCTGCCGCCATGTGGCCCCGCACGCGATAGGTGCGGATCAGCATCATGGCGCGAACGGAATCGTCAGCCGCGGCCTCGATCGCCTTTTCGTCGACCGGCGCGCCCTTCTTCTTGGCCGCTTCCTTCAGCGCGGTCTTCATCCGCGTCGGATCGAGCGCCAGCGTCAGGTCGTCGAAGCCGTCCTCACCGGTCAGCGGCCAGCTTTTGCGCTGCCACGATGGACCCGGCTGGGCCTCGCCAGGCTCCATTTCGGGGAGGAAACTCTGATGCTCTTTACCCATGGGTATCTTCCGGTGTCTGCCCGATCAAACGGGCTTTGTATTCAGATCCGCGAACCACCTTTCCCTCCCCAAGAAAGGCGGTTCGCGGGATCAGGATCAGGCGAGTTCCTTGAGGAGCCCGTCCAGCGTTTCGCCCAGCAGCGAGGGCGAGGGCGAGACGCGGACGCCTGCCTCTTCCATCGCCGCGATCTTGTCCTCGGCGCCGCCCTGGCCACCCGAGACGATGGCGCCCGCATGGCCCATGCGGCGGCCCGGAGGCGCCGTGCGGCCC
>CEOS01098182.1_pt1 | contig 29011 bp, 21 predicted proteins | sample 530601 | NCBI WGS metagenome assembly CEOS01 (sample SAMEA2620666, study PRJEB7988) | marine metagenome | biome: marine biome (ENVO:00000447); feature: mesopelagic zone (ENVO:00000213); material: "saline water (ENVO:00002010), including plankton (ENVO:xxxxxxxx)" | depth 1000 m
ACTCATAATCAAGGGGTCCCTGGTTCGAGCCCAGGTGGGACCACTTATAAACAAAGGCTTCACGAGGTTTTACCTGTGAAGCCTTTTTGTATTTGCACATAATTTGCACATACACTTTCTTTAACTTTATTTTAACGTCAAATAATTTCATTTAGAATCAATTACAATGATTCTGACCTAAATAATGAGGTTCTTATAAAATTCTCCTTCCGACATTTAACTTTTGTATCTCCCATTTTATTGATTTGAAATATAGCAATAGGCTGAATTAGGAGTTTATATAATGTAAAAATGGATGTATTTTTTCCCTTTTAAAGCAATATTCAGGGATTATAATCCCTGAATATTACGTTTTTTGGGGATCTTATTCCCCAAATATTATATTTTATCAATGAGAATTACTTAGGATTTTTTGGTTAAAGAGATTTGATTGGCATTTTAAAATCGGCTTTTCGTTAGAGTTTACATACCCGCGTTCGATTGCCACCTTTCAAGAGTTTAAATCCCTTTTAATTAGAGTAATTTCTTTTTCTACTCCCTCGTTTGTGATTGTAATATTAAGAGTATTTTTTTGCATCATCTCTGCCCATTGGGTGTCCCAAAATTTGCAGAAATCTTCATCTGATAGGTTTAAAACATCAATTCCCCCTACTTTAGATAGTACAGATCCTTTTCCAATATTATTGGCTTTTAAAAACTTTTTCTCACCAGTGACGATAGCTATTTCGTTTGATTTATAATTGGGCTTAAACATTAGAGGGAAACCGAGTAAATCGTCTTTCTTTATTTCTCCCTGGGGAGCTAAATAAAGTTGGTGATTTTCCCAATCGATAGTCATTAAAAAATTTTCGAAAAATTTATTCCCTAACAATTGAGAATTTCCAACCTCGTTCTCTAAACTTACTAATTGATCCGAAAATTCTACACCGCCAATAATTAAATTATCGGGTATTAGGTAGAAGTTTTTATGCGATTTTGGAAATCCAAATTCTACTGCATTGCTCTTTCGAATGACTTTTTTATAGTACTTTGGGTTCGCAACCATTTTATTTCTTCCATTTCCAGTATCAATATTAAAAGGCATAGTATTTCCATTTATGGTGACATCTATTGTTTCTGAGCCAAAGCCTTTCGATGTAATCTTTGTTTCAAATATAAATTTTGAGGTTCCCAGTTGAAACTTGGAAAGAGCATCAGAAATTTTAATCACCTGATTTTCATAATCAATTTGCCACTTCGATTTTTTCATTAAATTACTTCCGAGAATGCCGTGAAGGTCTTCACAAAATTTTTCTTTGCCGAACTTCAAATCAATTCCTATCGCTCCAATTTCAGTAAAATCCAAATCTCCAAGCTTAATTTTCGAGAGAATTATTTTTTTGACCTCCTGAGTTTCTATAAGAGGGCCTCCTACTTTTGACTCAGAAAATGATTCAAAAACAAATTCGTTCAATATTTCATTATCTATTACAGTAGCTTCTGCACCGGTATCAAATAAAAAATTAAATTTTTTCCCATTTGGATATCTCGGATCGATTTGTGCCAGTGATTTCGGTCGGTTAGTGCCAGGCATTTCGGTTCAAATTGTGCCACTTTTAGGTTATAGGTGAACCTATATCGGTTCGATTTGTGCCAGTTGTTTCGGTTCGTTTTGTGCCACTTTGAAAGATCAAGTAAATAATACCTTGTCGCTTAAAAACAAGCGATATGGCCAATACACTTGATCCAATGGACTTAAAACAAATTATTTCCTTACATCTCGATGGATTTAGCAACCGTAAAATAGGTGCCACCCTTGGGATCTCCCGCAATACGGTAAATACTTATATGCGGCTGTTCAAGGCCAGCGGCTCTTCCCTTAAGGAATTATTGGCCCTTGATAATGCTGGCTTAGAAAAGCTTTTTCCTTCACACACTACTATTGACAACCCTCGTTATGAGGAACTGATGTTATATTTTGAGGGGGTCAACAAGGCCCGGAATCATCCAGGGTTTACTTTTTTATACCATTATCAGGAATATGTAGCGCAGGCTAAAGATCCTTATGGTTATACCCAGTTTATGGAACATTACCGGCGCAAATATGCCAAGGTCAAAGGTTCGATGAAACTTGAACACGATCCTGGGAATGAAGTCTTTATTGATTATGCCGGCAAAAAGCTCCAAATTATTGATAAGGAAACCGGTGAACTAATCCCGGTAGAAGTATTTGTAGCCATCCTTCCCAACAGCCAGTACACTTACGTGGAAGCCTGCAGGAGCCAGAAACGAGAGGACCTGATTACCTGTTGCTGTAATGCCCTGCACTTTTATGGAGGCGTTCCCAAAGCCATTGTCTCCGACAACCTAAAATCAGCGGTAACCCGGGCCAGCAGGTATGAGGCTGACATCAACAGGAGTTTTAAAGACTTCGCACGGCATTACGACTGTGTGATAAATCCTGCCCGGGGCTATGCCCCGCAAGATAAAGCCTTGGTGGAGAATGCCGTAAACCTTGCCTACCAGCGAATCTATTATCCCCTTCGGGAAATGAGCTTCTTCTCTTTGGAAGATCTTAACCGGGAGATAAAACGCTTGTTGGAGCGGTACAATGACCTGTTGTTCTCCCGCAAAGAAGCCAGTCGCAGGGAACTCTTCCAATCCGTGGAACGGGAATACCTAAAGCCCTTACCAGAGACGGTCTATGAACTGAAAGGGTACCGAAGGGCAAAGGTTCAGAAAATAGGCTATGTATACTTCTCCCCGGATAAAAGCTATTACAGCGCACCCTATCGTTACATAGGAAAGGAAACCACCATCCATTATACCAGTTCCGTTGTAGAAGTATATTATTATCATCAGCGGATCGCCCTGCACCAGCGCAACCCATCAAAAGGCAGTTATAATACCAACAAAGATCATTTAAGCAGTACCCATAAATACTATAGCGATTGGAGTCCTGAATTTTTTAAAAAGAAAGCGGCCATACATGGCAAGCACGTGCTGGGCTGTATTGAGAAAATAATCACCGCGGTAGACTATCCTGAAATAGGATATAAACGAGCTATGGGGGTCATCCAGCTCCATAAATCCTATGGCTCCCAGCGATTGGATGATGCCTGTAAAAGAGCTTTGCAGGCAGACGCGGTTACTTACCTGCGCATTAAAAATATCCTGAAAAACAACCTGGACAAAAGCTCCCTGTTTTACCAGGATCTCGAAGAAGATAAACCACACATCCCGGAACACGATAACTTACGGGGTGCTTCTGCATATAAATAATAAACCATTTAAATCCAATGAATATGAACAACAATCAGACTATTGAAAAACTTAAACAAATGCGCCTGGGGGCTATGGCCCAGTTGCACCAGCAGCACATAAAGGACAATCGTATAGAGAATATCACTGCTGATGAATACCTCGCTCTGCTGATCGATCACCAATGGGAAGACCGGCAGAACCGGAAGATAGAGCGGCTCTTAAAACAGGCCGGCTTTAAACAAGAGGCGAACCTGGCCGATGTAAATTACACCCAGCAACGAAACCTGGACAAGAACATGTTTACCCGCCTGGGGACACTGGATTTTATCACCAGAAAGGAAAATATTATCCTTACCGGGGCGTCCGGGGTTGGCAAAAGTTACCTGGCCCAGGCTTTAGGTCATCAGGGGTGTATGATGGAATACAAAACCATTTACACCAATACTGCCCGCCTTTTTAAGAAATTAAAACTGAGTAAAGTGGATGGCACTTATCTTAAGGAACTTGGGAAACTCATTAAAGCGGATGTACTGATCCTCGATGACTTTGGCCTGCAGAGTTTTGATAACCACGCCAGGGAAACACTGATGGATATCATCGATGACCGGTACAACAAAGCTTCCACAATTATATCTTCACAAATACCTGTATCCGCCTGGTATGATATTATTGGGGAAGGAACTATTGCAGACGCTATCCTAGACAGGATCGTGAACTCCTCGCATCGGATCGACCTCAAAGGTTATGACAACAATATGGTTATGTAAAGCCCGACGTAAAGCGTGTTGATTTATAGAATATTACGTTACAACTTTACATTTAGGCTTTACATAAAAATTATACCTTACCCAATCCTTTCAGCCAAGTTATCAGGTTCTTGTTATCGATCCATTCTCCAGTTATCAGATTAGGTGTCAGACATTCTGATGCTTGTTCTATTGCTTCTCTTTTTTGCTTTGAATCGGCCCTTGCGTAAACCTCTGTAGTCTGGATAGAAGTATGCCCCAGCAAGTCTCTTATCCAAATTAAATTTACTCCAGATTGCAACAGGTGCATAGCTCGGCTGTGCCTAAGCTGGTGGCAACTAATTATTTCAGGAATAATATTAGAATTACATGCACGAGCCATATCTGCATATTTTTTTAAAATGTAGCTTATTCCAGCTCTGGTAAGTTTATTTCTCGCGCTATTACAGAAGATAGGTTTTTTCATACTCAACTCATAATCAATATTGTGTCTATCCATATACTTCTTGAGTATGTCCACAACATGGTCAGAAAGAGGTACTATTCTCACTTTTCTCCCTTTTCCATATACCCGGACTGAGTATGGCTTACACTGGATTTTTAATGACTCTAGCGTTAGGTCGACCAGTTCCTGTACTCTACAACCTGTATCATACATCAACGCCAGTATCGCTAAATGTCTTAACTCCTTATAACAAGAATTATCAGGTTGTTCCATTAGTAGTTTTATTCCTTCTTTTGTGAAGTATGCTGGAGTTTGATGTTCTTTTTTTAAGTTCTTGATTGCCATTATTTTTTGCCACTGTTCAAGATGTTCTATGGTTTCATACTGAAGATATGATACAAAGGAATGGATAGCTGCTAACCTACTATTTCGGGTGGCAATGCTGTTTCCTTGCTTTTCGATCAGCCATCGGAGATATTCAATCACATTATCTCTGTTAATGTCCAACAATGCTGTTTTTTCAATTTTTATTTGCTTTTCATCCCTCAAGTAGGAAAAGAAGGAGACAAAAGAATCGCGGTATGCAGCTATTGTATTAGGGCTCACATTTCGTTCGTGTGGGAGATATACGCCAAGGAAACCTGTCATATATTTTGCTAAGTTATTCGTTGTTGTCATATTTTTCCGGATATATAAAATTATTCAGGGAAGAGCATTGCTCCAGTAGCTTAGGGTATTCACTGCAAGTTAGCCTTACATATCCTTCAGTGGATGAGAGTGACTTGTGCCCAAGATTAGCAGACAGCAGTGGAAGAGCAGCGTATATATCTAAACCTTCTCTCACCATTTTTGCAAGAGAATGTGTTGCCATGGTGTGTCTAAGATCTTGTATCCGAGGTCCAAAGCGTTCCCCTTTATATGCAATCCCACATTGCCGGTATACCTTTTTGAACCAGTGGTATGCATTAGCGGAAGAAAGCGCTTCACCATTTAATTTGACAAAGAAGGGATGATCGTTGTCAGTAACACCCTTTACTGGAAGCATACTCCTGTAATGTAGATAGTTCTGAAGATTCTCCTTTAAGGTGTTGCATATAGGAACCAAACGTTCTTCTCCATTTTTAGTACTGCCCCATGTCCCTACTTTTAGGATATTTCTATTAAGATCCACATCATTGTTTCTCAATGAAATGGCTTCTGTGATTCTTAAACCCGTACTATATAAAAGCCTAATAAGGCAAGGTACTGATATAATAGGGTCATCTTTTCGATGACTTTGACGCTGGAGTCCGTCAGCCTCCTGGAATATGGACTGCATCTGTTCTTCTGAGAAGATATAAGGTAAGAAACCTCGATCATTCGTACATTTCGGCAAGGGCATTATATATGATTTAATCCCATGCTCGTTCATGTATTTAGCAAGTTGTGATAGTCTGGAACATTTTCCATAGAAAGTCCTGCTACAATCATTTACTCTCGACTTTGCCCAAGTACCTATCAGCTCTTTCGTAATGATTGGTTTCGATAAGCCATATTGTATGGTAAACTCATCGAACTCCTTGTAAGTCCATTTGGTTCCCATTACAGTTTGTCCGCAGGATTCTTTTATACGAATCAGGGCTTTCATATAGGGAGCCAGTACTCCTTGATAATCAAATGGATTAGTCATAAAACAACCCTCCTTTCTGCTTGTAGAAGTTATCCTGTGATCCTGGGACGTCCAAGACGCATCTAAGCATATGCACTAGGTCTATCCGCACATAGTTTCTTGTGGAATCTACTTCTGAATGGCCCAGGGTTTCTGATATAATTGGGATAGGTATGGATTTATCCAACATTCTCTGTGCTAGACTAAACCTCAATGCATGCCCCCCGTGATGCCTGTTCTCAATCTCTATTTTTGAAGATTTAAAAACAACACTGATAGCCAAATGAACAGATGCCCCATTAAGCTCTTCATACGGGGCACGACAACTTAAGAACACCTTGTCAGACGTAGATTTTGGTCGTGCATACCGTAGATAATCTATAATAGCATTACCAACTATTGGTAAAAGTGGAACGTTCAGGGGATTTCCAGTTTTAAACTGTATGAGATTTATTTTATTGTTTTCCCAATCTATATTGCTGAAGCTCAGATTAGCAACATCCGAGACACGCAGCCCTGTACGGGAGCATAATAACACCATAGCATAGTTTCGTTTCCCCACATTACTTGAACAAGATATCGACTGCTCTACCTTAAGCACTTCATTTGGAGCGTAAAATGAAGGGATTCTCACACGCTTGAATCTCTTACCAATGGATTTCAGCAAATAAGAGTAGTCCTTCGATATGAGGTTTTTGTGAAAGAGGAAGGAAAGGAAGCGCCTGGTAGTATCGATATATTCCTTCTGTTGACGTTCGCGACTTTCAATATACTTTATTATTGCTTCTTCTGTTATTTCTGAGAGATTGTCTATTCCTATCCCTAACAGATATTCAATGAAATTGCTCATTGTTTTTTTGTAACGCTGGAGCGTTTTCTTCTCGTCTATGCGTCTAGATTTCAAGAAGTCAAGATATTGATTAGCAGCGTCTCCAATTTCACCCCTTAGCGGATATTGTATTGGACGATGCATTCTTCCACCAAGTTTGTTATTCAACAACACATTGGTTAACACATCAATGCCCTTGATAAGGTCACGATGCTGGAATGTAACATTGGCTCCATCATGACATGTCATTGCAAATTCATTGCCGACATTTTCATTATACTCAACCAAATCTTTAGAGAACATATACGCAAGTATGCCTTTTTTCCACAACCAATTATAGGTTTCGATGCGACTACTTGAATATCTCTTTTCTTTTAAAAGTTGGTTGGCATGTTCAATAAGTTTTTGAATTTCCATAATTTCTGTTTTTTTAATGTTGATTTTGTAATATGCCACATTAAAATTATGGAAAGCTAATATGCGTAGTTCACCGGTAAATCACTGAATTTTAGAGTGTTTTACAGAATAGTAGAATGGTAATAGTCATAACCATATTGTTGTCATAACCTTTGTTATGGAAAGCTATACATAACAAAGGAGAATCACTAAGAAAAGGAGCTTTAAAGAACGAGTAACATTAATTTTTTATATAATTGCAGTATCTTTCAAAGTGGCACTGTTTGACCGAAACAGGTGGCACCATCACTCCGAAATAGCCACCATTCTGAATGATATCTATAAAAATATAGCCGTTTATATACCTGAAGGGCATTTCTGAATAGTAATTTTCATTTTCAACTTTACCACTTTCTGCCCAATCTAAAAGTTCTTTATGTTGGGCATTGATTGGAAGAAATGTTAGTGATAATACAATCAGAAAAAGAAATTTTGTTGTTTTGAGCATTTTTTAAGAGATAAATATTAATTAAGGGGAAACCTGACATTTATAATCATATGTTGTTATCTGTCATTGAAGCTTGCATAGTTAATTTCTGAATGGTTTCTTTTACGAATTCCTGGTATGTTTTATCGAAATATTCATTGTTATACCATTTTTCCAAGCTTGCAACTATTGGGTTTAGGTATATAAAATGCTTGTTTTCGATATAATCTTTTGAAAGTTTATCTGCAGAATTTTGATCCCCTAATTGTCTTGCAATAAAAATCTCGCCAGCCCTTACAAAATGTTCGTACAAGGCGATTTTCCAAGTTGTATATCCTTGATCGGACATTTCCTGTTGGATAGGCTCAAAAAGGAACTCTTTTTTAGTGATTACAGAATCTTCAACCTGATCGATACCCGGATTTACAAATGAATGACCAAACTCGTGCACAGAAAGATTTCTTAACTGCTTTGAATTTGCATAACCAAGCGATAATTTATCAATATCTTCTAATTCTGTGGGTAAGCTTAATGAACCAAAAACATATCCAATATTTTTATCTCGAGATATGGCATAACCCTGACTAAAGGGCATAGTTAAACTGGCATTTAAAAAGTAAGCATTTGCTTCTTTATCATACAAATGTTCCATTTCGGTTATAAAACCTTCATTAGGTAAATTGTTCTCTACCTCTTCAATCATTTTACTGTAGTATGCCTCATATTCTTCTAAATACTCTTCAAATTTTATTTCTTGATGAAAGTTATTTAGAGCTAAAATAAATCTTTCTTTTTCCTGATCTGAGGTAAATAACTCTTGAGAAGATGACTTTTCTGGGATTTCTGTATTTGGAAACTCAGTTAAAAGCATAACAAAGTTTGTATACTCTAGATACCAATGCTTTTGAAAAAACTCATTTAAAATTTTTAAATTTTCAGAATCTAATTGATTTTCGAATCGGTTTCCAATTTTTAGATTTAAAGCAAATAAGTCTTTAACGCTTACCTCTTTGCCATCATAAACGAAAGAATTATTGTTGTCATTTAAGTCCTCGTACATATTGGATAGGAAATAGGCAAGGCTTAATAATTCAAAATTGGCATTGTAAAGTACCTTAATTTCTTTCTTTTTATAGGTGGGATATTCTATTTTAAAATTTCCTTTTGCTGAAGACCCTTTTATCCGCATTTGCAAAGGTTTCTCCAAATCTGTTTTAAAGTGAACAATTTTGCTATTCTCATATTTAAAATCATCTCTGTTGATTTTAAATGTAAAATCCCCTTCCTTATTTTCGGTTAAATAACTCAGGTAAACGACCTTATTGGAATCCTCTTCGATTTCAATTTTTTCACTACTGTTGAAATCCTCAAAGGATGCAGAAAACGAATTTTTACCCTGTTCACTTTCCCAATTTTTAGATGTGCCGCAAGAAACAACAGTGAGGAAAAACAATAAAGAGGTTAGCTGATTTCTCATATGATTAAATTTATTGCCGCTTGGCTTTTTTAATTAAATTATCCATTTCTAAAAAATTTAAACCGGCCAGTAAATTCGTTTTAATGGTATAAGCGATCTGGTTCTAGGGTCAAACTGATCATAATGTTGCACAATAAGATGCACCAACAAATCAAGATCAATTAGTGTTAACGGGTTATTAGATCGTTCTGCTTCGTATTTAGCATCTTTTGAAAAGCCTCCGGTTGAAACATACAGTCCTTTATCATTTGGTCTAAGCCCTCCTATAAAATTTCTTATTTCGGAAGCTCCCATAGCATTTTGGCGATGTTTTACTTCTACTTTAATTCTGGGGTTTTCTAATCCTAGCCCATCTGGTGAGGCCATGATATCTACACCCCTATCAGGACCTTTAGGTGTCAAGATTGTTTTATATCCCATTCCCCTTAAAATCCCGGCTATTAACTCCTCCATTTCTTCCCAGTCCAGTGCCTGCACTTTGTCTTTTATAAACTCGTGGGATTTAGCTTCAAAATTCTCCTTTAGTAAATCTAGAGTTTCTTCAACTTCTTCATCCTCTGAATTATCTTCTAAACTTTCAATGGAAGTTGCATTCCTGGTTTTACCTAAGATTTCTTGCCAGGCATTTCCGGTAATTTTAAAAATAGTTAAAACAGAACCTAAAGTATTTTTTGTCTTAGTACTTAAATTATCTCTGGGAATAGTTTTTTCCCACTTTACCTCGCGGTAATGGTTGAATTCTTTTTCTGCAGAAAACTTATAGTCTGAAGTTATTTTACCTAAATTGTACTGGCGGGTTTCAGGATTATAAGTAATCACATAATCTCCCTTTTGAAACTCATTCTTAAACCTAAAAATTTGACCGGCAAAGTTATTGACCTGGCTTATTTTATAGTTAGGATAACTAGCTTGAATTTTATCTTTTAAATCTTCAAGGTTCAGTTTTTTAGAGATATCACCAATTTCATTCCATCCTATGGCAACGATACTCTGTTCCATAAACTTCTCAAAGAGATATCCGCTTTCACCAGACCTAACCATCCATAATCTGTTTTCCATTCTTTTAGGTTTATTAATTATATTTTATACCATCCTTCTTTTAGTATTTTCCACTTATGAGTAATTGAAAATCAATCATAGTATAAATAAGTATTTGGTAACATTTCTTTCAGCTTTTGCAACTCCGCGCTAGAGTAGTTATTACCTCGGATATAAAATTTTGTTAGAACATCCTTGAGATTTGAAAGACTTGTTGGAAAGCTTGAAAGTCTATTATAGCTCAAATCCAATTCTGTAAGACTTTCCATATATCCGAGATTTTCAGGAATAGCTTCAACTTTATTGTTGCCTAGGCGAATAGTTTTTAAATTCTTTAGCTTATTTATGTCCTCTGGCAAAGCTTTTACATTCATTGCATATAGGTTCAAATATTCCAATTGTTCTAAATCAACAATACTAGCTGGTAAGTTTTCCAGTGTTCCAGAGATATGTAAAAATTTCAGCTTTTTAAGGTTGCCTATTGATTCTGGTAGGGTTTTAAAACTACCGTGTATTCTAAGATTTTCAAGAGTATTTAGCTTTCCTATATCCTCGGGTAGGTTATGAAGCAATTCCGTGGCCCCAGTAAATTCTAAATCCTTTATTTTTTCTAAATCAGTAAAACTATCAGGCAACTGATGAATGTCTGAAAAAACCCATAGGGTTTCCAAATTATCAAGGTCACCAAAGTTTTCAGGGAGTCTAGGATTAGAATTTTGAAGATAAAAGAAGGCAAATTCTAAACTTTCCAATTCAGAGAATGATTCTGGTAAATTTGTATAAATTGCTGGTCCGCGAAAACGCTTCAATTTTTTCAAATTACCGAATTCCGTAGGTAGGCTTGCAATATGATTTCCTTCCAGGTCTAAAAACTCTAAATTAGTCAATTCAGAAAAACTTTCCGGTAGACTTTCAAGTCCCATTGATCCCAATTCAAGAAACTTGAGTGATTCCAGTTGACCAAAACTTTCAGGCAACATTTTCATTTTATGCCCGCCTTGCATATGATCAAGGATTAAAGTATCCAGTTTCTTAAGATTACCAATATTTCCTGGTATTCTTTCAAAATGATTTGCCCCCAGGTCTAAATATTCGAGTTCAAGATAATTATTGGTAATTACTTCAGGACTTTCGTGTAGACCGTCTCCTGATAAATCAAGCCTTTTTAGATGTACCAGTGATTTTAGACTAGGATAGGAATCTATTCTATCGAATTTGGTTCCTTCCATATCACCACCAAGCAATAGTTGGACTACATTGCCATTATCGTCTAATTTGTAATAATATTCATTTCCCAATATGTTGAGGGACTCTAAAGCTTCATATTGATGATATTCTTTGCTGTCAAAATATAGAGTGTCAGTTGCAGAAACGCTACCATACCAAGTTTCCCAAATAATTTTATATGATTTATTTTCGTATCCGAAGAACTTTATATGATTAGATTCTTCATCTGGTATAACAGTTCCTCCAAAATTTTGATTCCATATCCACCGGTAATCGTCTCCTTCTATTTTCCAAATCCCCCCATCGTACTCTATTGCTTCAAGATGTTTTCTAGTGGTATAGAAGTCTAAACTTTTATCAGTAATTTCCGTTTTTAGAGGTTCAAAACTAATGGTAATTGTATCTCGAGATACCATTCCTCCAGAGGTAACTCTCCATTCCAATTGGTATTCTTCTCCCGGTAACCCATGAAAAACTGTTTGTGGTTCATCTACCTTATCAAAAAATACTTTTTCATCGACGAGTCCAGATACAATATTCCAGCCCCCCATCTGTGAAGAGTCTAGTTGGGCATTGAGTTTAATACTAAAATCATCAATATTAAGTTGGTCATTCCCCGCAGGTATTTCAAATAAAGGTTCGGATTCTGGTTCTTGCTCGTCTTTTGAACATGAAAATAGGAATAGGCTTAATGCAACAAGAGATAAGATTTGTTTTTTCATTTTTTAATTAACAAAGTTCATTTTATGTAATCTTTCATTTTAAAATTTATGCCTCCACCGGCCAATCCTTATACTGCCCTTCGGCTTGTTCAATTACTTCCTTGAGTAAATTATCCAGTTCTGAGAATGGTACTTTTCCGCGGAGTTCTTTTTTTACGGCCAGGCGTATGGCAGCTCTGGCATCTTCTTTCTTGGTCCAGTCGAGTTGCAGGTTTTTCTTTACCGATGCTACAACTTTGTGCACTAAATCCTGAATAGGTCCAGCTTCATTGATGATCTTTTGACTGGCAGACAAAAGATCATAAAATGCCAGTTCATCTTCGGTTAAACCGAGTTGCTTGGTTCTGATATCATCCTGCTGAAATTCATCAGCTATATCAAGCAAATGCTTAATCGCGGCTATGGAATCCAGGCTGTTTTTATGATAATTGCTAAGCACCTTTTCCAGCTCGTCGCGAAGTCTTCGGGCTTTTTTAATGTTCTTGGGCATTCTTACCCTAAGTTCATCATTGATGATCCGCCGCAACAATTCGATTTTTACATTCTCATCTCCTTTTTCCTTAACTGTAGCCTGAAAGCGATCATCGATAATGGAGATATCTATTTTATCCAGGTCATACATTTTCGCCAGATCTACAATCTCCTGAGATTCCAGCGACTTACTGATAAGATCTTTGATCCGCTCGTTTTTCTCGCGCTGTGGGCCCGGTGGGAATTTAATCTTCCTGATGGTTTTTCTGATTTTTTGAATAATCGCCACATCATCCTGAATTTCCCAAATACGTTTATCTGAACTGGTCATCGACACCAACTCCGAGAGTTTTCGTTCTTCCCGTAAAAAGTTATCGGTTATAGGATCAGTTTGGAGTAGCTCGTTGATTACTTTTTTAGACCAACGCAGTTTTTCACGATCATCCATTTGGTCGATTTCTTCCATACTAAAACCACCCATCAATTCCTTTACCGTTTCCAGCTGCTCAAAACATAAGTTGACGGCCATTTCAATATCTACTGCGGGCTTTCCTTTTCCCCCGCCTGAAGTATACTTCTTAGTAGCTTCTGCCAGGTAACCAGAAATTCCTATAAAATCTACCACCAGTCCACTGGGTTTGTCTTCAAACACCCGATTCACCCGGGCGATGGCCTGCATCAAATTATGACCTTTCATAATCTTATCTACATACATCGTATGGATAATAGGCGCATCAAAACCGGTAAGCCACATATCCCGTACAATCACCATCTTTAAAGGATCCTTCGGGTTCCGGAAACGCTTCTTAATCGCTTCCATAGCATCTTTAGTGCGAATGTGCTTATTCCATTCAGGTGGATCTTTACTGATATTTCCGGTCATAATCACCGCAATTTCAGGGCAGCCATCCAAAGCAGTTAAGGCATCATACATTTTTACACAATTACGCCTGCTCATACAAACCACCATCGCCTTTCCTTCCAGCGTAGCAGTTCTTGCCAGGAAATGCTCCAGGATATCCCCGGCCACTTTTTCTACCCGGCTCTGTGCTCCTGCGGCATCTTCTATGGCCGCCCAAACAGCATTGGAAGGATTATCTTCATCGTCTTCAATTTCATCCAGCTGCGCGCTATAGGCGGCTTTTATATTTAAAGGAACCATTTTAGGCTCGTAATAAATGGGAACCGTGGCGCCATCTTTTACCGCCTGTTCTATATCATAGCTGTGCAGGGTAGGGCCAAACACCATTTGCGTATCGGCATCTTTGCCGTCTACCGGCGTACCGGTAAACCCGATAAAAGAAGCATTAGGCAAAGCCCTTCGTATGTTTTGTGCGAAGCCCCCATCGTGAAACCCGTATTGGGTACGGTGGGCTTCATCGGCCATAATAATTAGGTTGTATCTTTCTGAAAGTACCGGGTGCCGGGTTTCTTTTCCCGTTTCCAGGTCTTTTAAACGGAATTTCTCAATGGTGGTAAAAATTACCCCGCCCCCATCTGAATGTAACAGATTCCTTAATTCTTCCGTAGTATCGGCGTGCTGTACATCGCCTACCAAATCTTTGGCCAGGACAAAATTCTCATATAACTGTTGGTCGAGATCGGAACGGTCTACCTGGATTACTATGGTTGGATTTTTCATTTCCGGCATTTGGCGCAAAATTCCGGTAAGAATTGCCATCGAAATACTTTTTCCCGACCCTTGCGTATGCCAAATGACTCCCAACCGACCATCACCTTTTGGTTTAATATTTTCTACCGCACTTTCTACGGCTTTTTGAATACCCCAATACTGGTGGTATTTTGCGCCTTTTTTAATGATTTTACCGTTATGGTCTTCGTGGAAAATAAAATTCTGAATATAGTTTAATAAGGTGGCTTTTGGGAAAAGGCCGTTGAGTAAAGTTTCCAGCTGAAGCTCGGTTTCCTGTTTTATATCATCGCCCTTTAAGCTTTTCCAGGGGGCAAACCATTTTAAGGAAGAGTTATACATCCCGTGTAGCGTTTGCATCCCGTCTGAAAGGATAGTGATGGCATTAAAATCGAATAGCTGTGGAATATCCTGCAGGTAATGGCCAATTTGCCGGTGGGCGTTATCTACGCCAACCTCGGCATCAAACATATTTTTGAACTCAAAAACGATAAGCGGAAGGCCATTGATAAATATGACCAAATCTGCTCGCCGACTGTTTTTGCCAATTACTTTTACTTCATCGGAACAGATAAACTGGTTTTTCTCCGGTTCGCGGTAATTGATGGGGTAAAGATGTTTGGCCAATTCTTTGCCAGTTTTATCTTTCCAGGAAACCGAAATGCCCTGGGTAAGTTTACGGTGAAAATCACGGTTGCGATGGTCTAAATCCATCCCGGAATGCTGGGTGAAACTGGCCATTGCTTCATTAATTGCAGTAGCCGGAACATCGGGATAAGTGGTAACCAGGAAATTTCTTAGCTCATCTTCCAGGACTACCTTTTTAAGGTCCCGATTTAGGGAATTTCCTTCCCGGTGCCGGTAGCCCAGGTCTTTTAGATACTCAATTGCCGCATTTTGAACCGTAATTTCTATCATAAGATTTCAGATAAGGTTTTTTCAGCATCTTTTACCCGGACTTCCCCGCTGATGAGTTTTGGAAGTAAGGTGTCGCGGAGTTTAGTTAGCGTTTGATTTTCAAGGATATTATTTTCTATTTGGTCGTAGTAATTTTTAGCTTCTATTTTATATTCATCTATTTCATTTCCTACTACAATAGGTAAGTTCCTAAAATTTGTTTTACTAATTTCCTTAAAGGTACTTCCATTTGCTTTGGAGATAATTAAATTCATATTATGTACTGTCCAACCGTGTAATTGATATAAACTTAAAGTTTTGTTCGGAATCATTGTTATAAAGCCTTGATTAGTACAAGCTTCATTTCTATTGATTGTAATAGCTCCTATGGTAGCTCGGCTTGACATTAAAAGTGAATTCTTTGGAAATATTTTTGCCGAACTTTTCGCTAAACCTTTTTCAGTTATTTTTTTGGCTGTGCCTAAAGAAAATAATGAATTTGATTTAGTAAGATCGGTTGGAGAATACCAGTCTATTGTTCCTTTTTCCCAATATTCTGAAATTTTAGTTTTAGGTGTACCTCCTCCCAAAGTTTCAATTACTTCTCCAATAGGTTTAACTTCCCATCCCTTCGGAATTTCCCCCAATTCAGTAGCTACAAATTCCCCACTTTGGAACGGCCCAAAATCAACAAACCAGTGCTTGTATAAAGCCATTGCCATTTCCTCCAGGGTTTTGTTCATCTGCAGGTTTAGCTCGATTTTATCGTCTAAGGCAGAAAGGATGGAGGCAATGGATTTTTGCTCTTGAATGCAGGGGATAGAAACTTCAATGTTCTCAAAGGTGTTTCTGGTAATAGTGTCAAAAACAGAACCGTGAGAATTGGATTGTATATTTGTTATAGACGATTTTAGTAAATAAAAACCGTAATTATTAATTAAGATATTTTCCTTTCCAGATAATCCATAACAGGATTGATTAAAGGCCATATCCCGTCCCAATTGGGCTATTTGTCCTACTGTTCCTCTGGCGGAAATAATTAATTGACCCCTTGAAAGAATTTTGGTACTACTTTTTTTAAGGCCCAGTTCTGATATTGATTTCTCAGTGGAATTGACCGTCCTATTATCATTATTAAAATCAACAACAGAGAGCCACGGTATATCACCATTCCAGTATTCTTCGATTTTGGTTTTTGGAGTTCCACCACCAATTATTTCAAAAGCTTCTGAAAGTTTATATGTTTTCCAGTTTTCCGGCATTAGTTGGTGTTTATTTCTTAACGATTATATATTACGATTTAGCAAAATATGATACGAGCACAAAAACTTTGATTTCTTTAAGGTTTCGTTTTTGTTGAATTAATCTCTTTCATACATTTTAATTTCACCTTCCAATTTTCCATTCTCTAAATAATAGACAGCACACGGTACTTTAAAATATGAATCTTCTCTATCATGATTATCAAAAGAAAATTTTTCACCTAATAGCGTCCATATTATCGTTAAATTTTTACTTTCCAAAAACTCCATTAAGTCCCTTTTCCGTATTAATACGCTATGTGGTTTGCTATTTGTAACAATTGTTTCACCTCTTTCATTTTCTAAATTACCATCTGTCGGTGAATATCTAAGTTTCATTCCTTCAAAAATGAATTTACAAGGAATATTATATTTCTTGTTTGCATTTGATTTATCATTTTCTATTCCACCATTTGCAGATTCAGTTGAGATAATTACTTTATGATTTGTTTCACGGACAGTATCCCAAATTTTAATATTTTCATTATATGTGTCCATATATGCTGGCGACCAAAATTTTTCTCGATTCATTAAGCTCGAATAATCATCTCTATTTTCAGGTAGCCATCTGCCCCAAAAGTTTTGTTGTTTTAAATAAGAAATAATTTTTTTCTTATCAGATTTCTTAACTAATAAGGCTTGTATTAAATACCAAATTTCCTTTCTTCTTCCTTCATATCTGTCAACTCCAATTTTCTTTGGCTCGTTCCATTTTACAAAATGCTCTAAGTATAACCATTCTGTATTATTTCTTTCTTTTTTTTCAATTACTTCTTTTGGATTTGGTAAATCATTAATAGTTTTCACCCATTCTGAATCGGGATAATTCCATTCTTGGTATTCTTTATCTGCCCACCATTCTTTTGCATTAACTGTTTTAACAGTGTAATCTTCTGATTCTTCTGAATTTTTTGTAATGTATGCCGGGTCGACATTTCTTAAATTTAATTGCCAAGCTCCTTTATAGAACTCATATTTATCATCCGAACTCCAACTTTCATTTAATTTATAATTATCAGTAAGGCTCGACATAATTTCATAAAATGCAATCCATTGGTATTTTTTACCGATACGTTCAATTTTGTTTTCGTGTCTGCTGTAATAAAAATTACTAACAGTATTATCATAATCTCCGTGTAGTTTTCTATCATATCCTAATTCAAAAACTCTTTTTACGATCCCATATCTTATTGGCCAAGGTGCTATTTTATCAGCTTTTATTTTTTTTTCATAAATAGGAAGTATGTTGTCATTAAAAAATTTTACTTCCTCTGAATTAAAATAATTATTAAATTCTTTTTCAAAAAAACTTTCAAATCCTTGAAACATTTTAACGTATCTCTCCTGGTCACTTGTTAAATTAATTCCACGTTTTTTTATATTATCAAACCGTTTTAAGAGGTTATTCTTTCGTTCTTTACTTTTAAAAAATAAATCAATAAAATCTTTTTTCTCCTTATCTAATGTTTTAATAAAATGGTCATATATTTCTTCTTCTTTAAAGGAAATAGAAGCAAATTTTCTTACGGCTGATTCTACAATATAATGACCAAAGTCTGCAATTCCCGATATCACTGAATTATATATTGCATTATGTTCAAACCCGTAAGATTCCTTAAATCCTGGACTTTCGTAATCAAGTTTGTATTTCTCTACTTCATCTTCATTTTGTGGTAAGATAGGCATCTCTGAATTATATGGTGGACGAATCAATTTTTCATCTACTTTTAATTCTACTTTTTTAAAAATGGCATATTCAATTGCATTTCGTGCATAGTCTCTTAAAAGAATATGGGAAGGCGGAATTTTATCTTTAAATATTGTATTATAAATATATTTTGCGATAATTCTAATCGATTTTTCTTCTTCGGTTCTTAGAATACACCCATAAGCAACTGCATAAAGTCTTTCTAAAATGTATAAATCATCGACTTCTTTAAATGATTTAAGTATTGTAATCAGAACTTCTGGTTGTTGTTCTAGTAAATTAACTAAAGCTTTTGTAGTTTGATCTCGAAGTTCAATATTAGTACTAGCCAAAACCCAAACTAAAGTTTGAGCGACTAATCTTGATGTATCAGTATCAGTATTTATTGAAATATTTGGTGACCAGGCCCAATCAATTAAACGTCTAAGAGGGAATGCTATGTCATTATCATCATAACCATTATAATACTTTAAATATCCTTGCCAAAAACTATCTCGATTAGGCATTGATTGTTTCAACAATATCTTATGCAACCTGTCACTATTAAATGGGTGTTTTGAGGTAGCTGTTAATTCGGTTAACGTATATAGCCATTCATCATAATCCAGTTTTCCATTATCAACGAGCCATTTAGTTATTTTTTTTTCTTTAATACTCGATAGCTTCCGCCATTTTAAACTATCTAATAGTAGTTTTGTAAACGATTGATAAGTATCATCTTTCACCCAATCTTTGTCTCTTTTATCATTCTTGTCATAAAAGAATTCAATCAATTCGAATAATTCCACGTCATATTGTTCTGGCAATAAAACAGCTAATATTTCTACTATACCATGGTATTGCCAGTGATAATTATTTCTAATTCTTTGGATTTTCTCATCATCTTTGAAAGCATCTATTAATTTTTCTTTTGTGGTATATCCCTTTAATAATTCTTCCGCCATAAAGAAATCTCCTAATTTCTGATATGAAAAAGAAATAAAATCCTTTTGGGGTTCTTCATATTCGGGTCTCATTTTAACAAAGACGCTTTCTTCAATTAAATCAGTCAACAAATGAGGAAACCTAGGGAATCTTTCATCAAATAAATTAACCACATCCTCTAACCCTAAATGACCATATTTTGTATTAAAAATGGCATCTGCAAAAATATTAATAGCTTTTGTTACAATTTCTCTGTTCTTGTATTCGTGTCTTTTATCCCCGAATTTAATATCTAATATTTTTTTGTAAGAATTATATATTTTAGTAATACCATTAAACCCTTTAGGAAAGTTTTTTTCAGGTAGATTTTTACAATACTCACAAATTAAATGTAAAAACAAAGGGTTAGAAAATTCTGGATTTAATATTGGGAAGTTTGGTAATGTTAAACCATAAAATTCTGAAAATAACTTTAAAGCTTCATACTCGTTACCCTTAAAACCAATATGAGTAGCCATATTAATTTTTGGGTTAGTTTTAAAATCTTTGGGGATAATATCATCATAATAAGTACTTCTAATAGTAAGAACTAAACCAATTGCAGGGTACTTTGCGATGTCACTTATAAATCCTGCTATTTGATTTTTCCATAAATCCACACCTGCCCCTTCATTAATCGCATCTATTAAAATTAATACTCTTGAATTTACATAAAGTCCTATATTGTTCAAGTCAGCCAGAAATTCTTTAAAACTATAAGATAGATCTAACCTATTTAAAATGTTTTGCTCTATTGTATTAGAACTATTAAATGTTGTACCTAATAAAAGTAATGTTGGTAATGATTCGTTTTTTCTTTTTGTTGCAATATCTCCGAGTAAATGTGATTTACCACAACCAGCTTCACCTTGTATAATTAATGTAGGATTATTTGCTAAACTAATTTTTAATTCTTCTATTCGTTTTAGAAATTTATGGTTTTCATCCTCTATTTCTCTTAAACGACCTAATTCATTATCGAATTTATTAGTTTCTGTTTTTTGGTTTTTTTGATCATACAATTCACTTGTTTTATCAGATATTTTCCCATTAAATTGTTGAAGTCTGTACAGAAAATCAGTCAATTGTATTTGCTCATCTAGGGAATAATCAAAATGAGTAAACCAGCTTGACAAATCATTTTTTAAGGCTTCTAGTTCTTTTTCAAGTATTGATAAATATTTATTTTCCTTTTGTTTTCGATAACCTTTTTCTGTTAACCATTTATCAATAACAGATAATAACTTTTGATAGAAAACTTCATTGTGAGATATAGCATCAAATAATTGAGCTATTGGTAATTCAAAATTTAATTCTTCACTAAACCTTGGACCAAGGTTTATAATTTCTTTCTCAGTTTGATTTTTAAAATAATCAGGGCTAAGGGAGTTTGTACCATCAAAGAAAATATTTGTAATCCACTTGTTTTGAGATTGTGATAGTTGATACTCTAAATGGCTTTTAACTCTCCATTCTACTGTAATATTAATTTTGTCTGCTTCATTTTCTATTTCAACCTGATATAGAGCCTTTTTTTTATTTTTTTTACTGCTTTCTGAAAACTCCTGGCTAATATAAAAGTATACAATATTTAATTTTTTGTTTTTTGTTTTTGCTTTTTTTAAGGAATCAATAATCTCCTTTTTATTTTGAGATATAGAAGTAGTATAGTATTTTGACTGAAAACCATAAAAGACTCCTTCTTTTTCAATAGGTTCTGTTTCAATTCCCGTTTGGTTTTTGTATCGAAATGCACCAGTATTATTATTCATTTCAATACAAAATAGAAAATACGACATTTGCTCAAACGCCCATTGCTCTCTATTTTCATATTTTGCTTCAAATATCTTCCAATTAATCATATTTTTTTTCTTACTGCTGTCTGATTTTAATTATTGATTTTTACTTTGTAAGGCATTACGTCGTCCCGTATAAAAAAATTGAGCGGGCGAATGTGATTGACCGATGGGCAATCAAGCGTTGCTAATGAGCACGGACTATCGATTAGATAAAGGTTTGGAAATTATTTTTATATTATTAATGGCTGGGCAATCTATAAATTTGTTCATTTTTATTTAAAACTCCTTCAAATTCAGATGGTGAAAACCAATCAAAATTAAGTTTTTCTTTAGCTTTTTGAGACGCTATATTTATCATTGGGGCATATTCTTTTTTCATATCTAAAAGATTAAAATATTCCCTTTTCTCTATAAATTTTGCAAACTCAATTTGTTTGATTTTACCTTCTACTATAAGGTTATTATTTATGTAATTTGATATTTTAGGATGTTTAAAAATTAATTCGTTTAAGTGTTTATTTTGTTCTATTGAAAATGTATTCATTTTGCTCTTGTAATTATCAGTCCATTTTACGAGGTAAACACACTCTTCAAAATCATCTTGTTTGATGTATGAACCCTTTCTATTATCGTCCCCTCTCCACGTGTGTACTTTCACATTAAAAATGTTAGATAAATTTTCCGCAAAGTCAGCATTATTATTCTTTTTTAGTTCGAACGTATCATTTCTATAGTATAAATTCAACAGAAATAAGGCTCCCATTGCTTTTAGTAAATTCTCGAGATTTCCCTTTTGTAAATTTGTTGTTCGATTATGTTTTACTGCTTGATATGCTTTTTTCCAATTAGAACCACTCGATCCTCTCTTGAAAGCTTTATTTAAAGGTGTGAATATTCTATTGTCTGAGTTTGTAAAAAAAAAATTTGAAGAACTTACAATTATCTTCTTCTTACTTAAATCCCATCTTTCTTCTAGAAAATGTAGACAATCCGTGTCAAAATACAAATCATTGTTATTTTCTTTAGTTCCGCCATTTTGGAGATATAAATCCTTTGCAATTGCTTCAATTTCTACTGAACATCTAATTAATAATTCTGAGATTTTTACCGAGTAAACGTTTAGTTGTTGATCATCGAAATGAATTAAATCAGATAATTCAGCTATTTCTTTTTCAAGATTCTTGTAAATCGGCCAATATAAGTTTATCATTTTTTTGATCTCAGTTTTGCCTTGCCCCTATCAATAAGTTAAATAAATTCTTTATATTCTCTCAAAATTCCCTTTAATCCTTTCCTTCAGTTCCTCTCCTTTTTCAAACTGCTCCAGTAACTGGGCTTTAAGCCCCTGCATTTTTTCTTCAAAAGGGATCCCGTCATCCTCTTCGGCTTCGGTTCCCACGTAAATACCGGGAGTTAATTTATAATCTTGTTTTTGTACATCAGCAATAGTTGCTGCTTTAGCAAATCCATCAACATCTTCGTAATTTCCATCGCGGTTTCTCCAGTTGTGATAAGTTTCTGCAATTCGGCTAACATCTTCATTTTCAAAAACCCGCAGTTTTCTGCTGGCCATTTTGCCCATTTTGGAGGCGTCTATAAATAAAATTTCATCGTTTCGCTCGCGGTGGGTGCCGTCGTTGCCGTTTCGGTTTTTGCTTAGAATGAAAATGCAGGCAGGTATTCCGGTGGTAAGGAACAGTTTATCTGGCAAGCGTACAATGGCATCCACCATAGAATTGTCTACCATATGCTGGCGCACATTTTTCTCGCCTTTGTTATTGGAAGTCATAGCTCCGTTAGCCATTACGATCCCGGCTGTTCCGGTTTCGCTTAGGTGATGCCAAAAGGTTTGCATCCACATATAATTGGCACTGCCATCGGTGGTGAATTCTTCCCTGGGACCAAATAATCGCGGATCACCATCAGGCAGATCTTCCGGGTGCCAGTTGCTCACATTAAATGGTGGATTGGCTATTATATAATCGGCTTTTAGTTCCGGGAATTTATCATCTAAGAGGGAATTCCCTAGTTTGATGTCGAAAGAAAGATTGCGAAGCATCAGGTTCATAAGGCACAATCGTAAGGTCTGGGCAGTCATTTCCTGTCCGTAGATAGCGATATCGCTTTTATTTCCGCCGTGCTCCTGCAAGAATTTTAAACTCTGCACAAACATTCCCCCGCTTCCGCAGGCAGGATCAAAGATCCTTCCTTTGTAGGGTTCCAGCAGTTCCACCAGCAAACGTACAATACTACCCGGCGTAAAGAACTGTCCTGCGCCTGAACCTTCGGCCATCGCAAATCGACCAATATAATATTCATAAATACGGCCTAAAACATCGCTTTCGGGATTTTCCTTTTCCGAAAATTTAGGTTTGGAAAGCAGGTTTATAATGCCACCGGTTTGTTTTGGTGACAATTCACTGCGGACAAAAATTCGCGGTAGTAAATTTTGCAGCTGAGGATTGTATTCGGTAAGCAATCCCTGGATTTCATCAAAAGCATCATCTACTTTCACTTTGATATCATCCTGCTCGGCATTGTCTTTTAAATACTGCCAGGAAGCTTTTTCCGGAATTTTAAAGGTATTACGGGAACGGTATTCGTCCCGGTCTTCCAATACATAATTTATTTCTTCGGTATCGGTAGTATGATAATCTGATGAAGGATCGTGCATTAAATCCTTTAATTCTTCTCGAATCACCTCGTAACGTTCGCTAAGGTGTTTAAGGAATACCAGGGGAAGAATGTAGTTTTTATAATTGTTTTCTGAAACGGCACCTCTAAGTTCGTTGGCCGCGTCCCAGAGTTCCTTTTCAAAATCAATATCTGCTTTTGCCATGTATGGTAGGGTTGGTCTTGTAGTTTATTTAAACAGCCTGAATATAATGTTTTGGCTGCAATTAAATATTCCTGTAGGGTGGGAATATGACAAATATAAGGGAAATGGGGGAGAATGATTTATTGAATGTCAGCAGTTCTGAGAAGTCAAGTGTATGATTTTGTATTTTATGTGTTCTATATAGCTACTTCTAAGCCGTGGTAAAAATCATCAATAAAATAAATAGAAGTGGTGGTAAAATTATTAGCAAAATGTACCACCCGTAAACATTCCAGTAATAAAGACGCCAAATTTTGTTTTCTTTAAGGGATTTAATTTTATCTGGCTCATTTTTTTTCATCCATTCTATATTTTTTACTAAAAACAGATTGTAATCTATACTTGAATGATTACCTGATGTGCTCAACACACTTTCGTATCTGTCTGTAATATCATTTGCAAAATTTAAAATTTCATCATCACTGGGGTTCTTTTGCAAAGTTTTAAAAATTCTTAATTTATTATAAAGTTCAGAAATTTTCAACCCGCTATCGTGATGTGTTTTTGCTACCAATTCATAGTTCTGTGCATTTTCAAATTGGGTAAAAACCAAAACTAGAATAGATAATCCAGTTATAGTAAAGTTTAGCAATTCTTGACTAACACCAAGTTTTAAATTGAAGACTGTTATTAAACTCGCAATAATCAAATACGCAGAAATAGTAGCTAGACCAACGTTGGAAGCTTTTCCTTTTGTACGTAATCGCTTATCACAATTAAACCTGGCTCCTTTTGTGGACCACATTTTAAAGTTTAATTCCTCTAGAAAGCTTTTACTGAGATAATTTCCTGGTGCGTCTTTATCTATTTTTGTTGATTTCATTAAGTTAAAAAATCTTTAAGATGTTTACGAAAAGCAGGGAAAAGAATACTTTTTGTCTTCAAAAAATAACAACCCTAATTGGTTCGTGTCCGAAGAGTTCCTTTTAAAAAAATCGGTATTTAACCTTGTATATAGGTGACTTGGTTTTTTTGTATTTAAGCAGCCTGAAACTACGTACAGACTTCCCTTAATTATTCCTTGTGAGGTATTCCTTAAAACCGACTAAAGTACTAGCCTTTTTCAGAAAATTATAATTACCCAAAAATTCTTTTAAAAATAGTCTTATTGTCAATATCTTGATATTCGGCTATAACCGCTTCATCGAAATTAAAATCAAATTTACCGTAATCGGAAATTCTATCCTCATTTGTTACAATTTCATCTTCATTAAAAGTTACAATATATTGAAATTGTTTTTTATTTATATTTTCTAAATACTGGTGATAAACATAATTGATAGTACTAATTTTTGTTTTCATGGAAATACCATGAAATACCCCATCATGAATTAAAAAGTCTGGGACTTGTCTTTCAGCTTCTATATTATATAAAAACACCATTAGATCGTATGCCACAATTTTAAGTCTGGATTGCCCAAGAGCGTCAGCTTTTGGAATTTCAATTTCAATATTGAATGGCAATCTATTTCTATTGGAGGAAGGATTGGGTGTTATATCAAAATATGCATTGTCATAAGATTCATCTACAAAAATTGCATTTTGCAAAATATCCACAAATAGTTTTCTCAATTCGTCAATTCTGCTCTGATATTGCTTAATTTCATTAGAAATTAACCGTCTTACCTCACTTATAGAAACATTCAGATTTGTCATCATTTCTTGAAATTCATCAATTTGTTTTATTAATTGTAGATTCCTTTCAAGATCTGATTTTTCAATTATGAGGTCTTCATATGTGTTTTTAATGCTATCCAATGCCCCCCTTTCATCTAAGGATTTGTATAGTTTACTTCTTATATTTTCAAGCCTCGAAATATCCTTTAAAACATCTTCAATTCCCGACTGTAATTTCTGCTCTTTTTGAAGTAAATATTTCTTTCGATTCCGTAGAATATTGTTTTTGAAGTCAATTACTTCATTTAAAGTTTTTGCAACTTGATCACCAAAATTCCCTAACACTTCATTATAGATTTTTTTAATCTCTTGTGTTTCTACCTGCTGATCTAAATCATAGCTTTCTCTAATTTTGGATATTTTGATCTCTAGGGCATTATATTCATTTAATCTATCATTAATAGACTTTGTGACTTCTAATAACTGGTTCTCAATATTTTTGTATTTTTCTACAAACCGATAGTTATCTAGACTCGCTTCTAAAAGAGCAATTCTTTGCTCGATATTAAATCTCTCACTTCTATATTCTTGAATTGATTTACCCGTTTCAATTTTGATTTTTTCTTCTGAAGTATTTATGGCCGATTTGTATTTGTCGTATTCTTTTGATTGATCATTATATTCAATCAAATTAGAAGTAGGTAAATCCAATAGAAAGAAATTAAAAATAGCCTTTTCCTTAACGTTCGCATTGTATTTGAGAAAATTTAGTGGTTCAGAGCGTTTTTGATTGTCTAAATCATCCTTAATAAAGAAGTCAAAAAGAGTTCGAAATTTATTTCCTGTGAAGTAAACTTCATTTTTTTCAACCGGTAAATATAAGTTTGTTAAAATTGATTTTAATTCGGTCTTCTCGAAATTATCCAAGGAATGTAAATCTGAACCGAACTGAATTTTTGATTTTGTACTAAAGTCTCTCAATATAAAATAACGATGTTTATTAACTTCGAATTCTAATATCACTTCATGTCCGTTTTGTCTCAAAAAGTCATATTTTGATTTAGAGAAAATCTTTTGAGCACTATCAGATAAAAACAAATAGTCAATTAGTCTAATTAAGGTTGATTTTCCAATTCCATTAACTCCTTGTGCATTCTTATCCTTTGAATATTTTCCAAGAATAACGTTAATACCCGGTTTGAATACAACTACATCTAATAGTCCAGTATTTGAAAAAATTCTTTTTAGCATTTTTTAAAACAGATTCTGTTGTATGTTTGATTTTTTGGAAATCAATGCAATTTTATAATTTGAATATTCAATTAAACCGAAACTATAGAGAAAAGTCAGGCATTTTATAAATAAATCAGGAGTTCTTCTAATATCTTTTTTTAGAAATGATTCCATAACCTTTTCTAAAAGAATAGGCTTTTTTTGCATCTGTAGATATTTAATAATATCCGTTGCTACCACTAGTATATTGGTGGAAAAATCAGTTTCTGGATGTGGTAAAATCATTTCTCTATTTTTGTTTTATCACCTATTAGACATTGTTCAAATAGATATAGCATAATTGCTCTTAAGTAATATAGATAATCATCATCATTAGAAGAAGAATATTTAAATAAATAATTCTCTATAATTTGTTTTAGTCTAATTTTGAAATTTCCAAATTGATTATTGTAATCAATTTTTATTTTATGTTTTAATTTTTCAAAATCTTCATCAGTATATCCGTGAAGCAATCCTTTGATAACTGAAAATACACCATTTTCAAAATAGCTATCGTATTCATCTAAAATATTATCAATATCTTCTTGGTTGAAATTCAGCGCCACCTTATCCGGAAAATAAAGTTGACTTTCATAAGTAATATTTTCTGAGGTAAATTCTGAATCTTTTATTAAATCTTCAATTAATTCTTTTAAGTAATCTCGAGCAAATAAATCTTCAGAAATATTTAAATATTCGCCTATTTTCCTTTTTTGAGAACCAGATAACTCTTCAATGAACTGTAGCAGATTCTTAACACCAATGGGGCTCGCATCAGGTTTCAGATTATTTATTTTTTTTATCCCGTATTCCGGAATATCATTATTTGTTACGAACATCCAATTTTTATAATCGGCCCTCCAATAATCCGAGTAAGAATTAAAATCATCCTGGATTTTTTTTAAATATTTCCTCTTATCTATAATTTTAGGGCCATAACACGCAATTAGTGTCTTGGAAGAGTTGATGATTCCATCAGCTCCCTTATCTTTTATCTCTCTCGGAGCAATATAATTTTCAGAACCATATCTTAACATAAATAGTTCGGTGATAAAATCTTGAAACTCAAATAAGGTTAAAGATTTTATCTGAATACGAAAACTGTTTTTTAAAGGATTATTCATCGTGAGCTAAAACCTTTGAACTATCTAATAATTCATTAGCCTCCCCATTCAAAATTCTAGCGATATCAAAAAGAATTTCTAAACTAGGCTCTCTTCTATTTTTAACATATGAATTAACCATATTGTAACTTTGTCCTAATTTCCTTGCTAGCCATACTTGTTTAATTCCTTTTTGATCTAATACATCTTCGATTCTGTTCATTTTTGAACAATTTTAATTGGCATCTAAAATAGAAAAGTATTTTATTACCCCATAATTTGATCATAAAAACACCCATTCTTATCGCTGAGTCTCCACAAGGCTTGCATGTAACTCATTCCATAAAATACGATGTCTTTTTACAAAAAAATTATAGAATTAACCCAGTTCTGCTAAATATAAAACAATAAAATAACAGAGACATGCGGAAAACCGTAAAGAGAGACAATAGCGGTTAATTGTGGTAAAAAATTTTAGTTTTCTAATTTTTCACGTGAAAAATCAAATAATTCTTTGGGATGAACATCAAGGCCGTGTGCTAACTCAATAATAGTGGTAAGGGTAATATTTCTTTTTCCCTTTTCAATTTTATTTAGATCTGCATAATCTAAATCACACTTTTGTGATAAAGATCTAAAACTTAAATTTTTACTCTGCCGAATCTTGCCAAAATTCTCTCCAAACTTAAGTAAAAAATCGTCTTTATAATTTTTATTCTGCATTGTAGCCCTATCTACAACTAAGGTGGGTAAAAAAAACGCAAATTATGTTGGAATATATTACAACATCAAATATTTTATTTATATATTTATCTCATATTAATATATTTGCGAAACTTCTTAAAGTAAAATATTAGAAGCATTCGCTTTGAATCTTGTATCAGAAAACTGGTAATTTTTAAGGAACGAGATGATAAGTGATAATGCTCACGACCCGGGCGTGGGCTTACTTATCGTTCCATGGTATACCAGTACCTCTGATACAATAAGTAAAGTCTCATGCCCTTTCTTTTTAGACTTCCTTTCAAAGCTTTCTTCTCTTCATACCTTACTCAAGTTTCGCACCCCTGTAAACACTGATGTTTTGAAGAAA
>CEOS01140489.1_pt1 | contig 28760 bp, 29 predicted proteins | sample 530601 | NCBI WGS metagenome assembly CEOS01 (sample SAMEA2620666, study PRJEB7988) | marine metagenome | biome: marine biome (ENVO:00000447); feature: mesopelagic zone (ENVO:00000213); material: "saline water (ENVO:00002010), including plankton (ENVO:xxxxxxxx)" | depth 1000 m
GATCACCCGCTTTACCGGGACTAGCGCTTTCATATGTCGGTTCCTTACTCAAAATTATCGTCGCGTCCGCCGTGCAGTCGCCAATTTGCCCTTGGTCATCCAATCCCCTGCTCGTCACCGCGTTCCGGGGCACCGCACCAGCAGGCATTGTCCGCGGGACTTATTTCGGAGCCATCCGGATCGCGCCATCGAGCCGGATCGTCTCGCCGTTGAGCATCGGATTGGCGATGATCGATTCCACCAGCATGGCATATTCGTCCGGTTTGCCGAGCCGGTTCGGAAACGGAACCTGCTTGCCCAGCGAATCCTGCGCCTCCTGGGGCAGTCCTTCCAGCAAGGGGGTGAGAAATAGGCCCGGCGCAATCGTCATCACGCGAATGCCGTAACGCGCAAATTCGCGCGCAATCGGCAAAGTCATCCCGGCGACGCCCGCCTTCGACGCCGCATAGGCCGCCTGACCGATCTGCCCCTCATAGGCGGCGACGCTCGACGTGCTGATCACCACGCCGCGCTCGTCTCCGATCGAATCGGCATCGTGGATGCGGGCGGCGAACTTGGACAACACGTTGAAGCTGCCGATCAGGTTGATGTTCACCAGTTTGGTAAAGTCGGCCAGCGGGATCGGCGCGCCATCGCGGTCGATCACCTTCTTGGGCGGAGCGATGCCGGCGCAATTGACGAGGATCCGGGCCTTGCCATTGACCGCCTCGGCATCCTCGATCGCTTTCGAGACGCCAGCCTCGTCCGTCACGTCGACATGCGCGAAACGTCCGCCAATCTTGGCGGCATATGCTTCGCCGACGTCCGTATTGAGGTCGAAGATGGTCACTTTCGCGCCAAGCCCTGCCAGATGAGCGGCCGTAGCCCCGCCAAGACCGGATGCGCCCCCGGTCACGATGGCGGCAAGCCCTTCCACTTTCATTCGCTTGGTCCTTTCCATTGGTCCGAAGATAGACGGGGCCTCGATCGGCGCGCACCGGTCTTGTGCATTTCGATTATACGAACAGTCCGTGCGAGAACCCGATCCCGCGCGCCTGCGCCCCGGCCATCTTTCCTCAAGTGTCTTTTATACTGGCCAGTAGATACTAGTCTGGAACGTATGATGTCAACGTGCCCGATCTGGAGTTCATGACGAACCGATCCCAACATCGGCCGCGCAAGTCTGTATGGGGTCTTGATCTGCCGCGTCGGAGGGGTAAGCCCGCATGAGTCCTTGCGAAACTGCGCTGGACACGATGAAGAGAGGTTCCATGCCCCAAGACATTCCAATGCGCTCATGGCTGTTCGCGCCCGGCGACAGCGAACGCAAGATGGAGAAATGCGCGGGCAGCAGCGCGGATATTGCGCTGTTCGACCTGGAAGACGCAGTCACAATCGACCAGAAACCCGCCGCCCGGACCATTGTGCGCGAGTTCCTGCAATCGCGCGAAACCGGCCACGAACGCCTGTGGGTGCGGATCAATCCGGTCGACGGACCCTTCGCCGCCGAAGACCTTGCCGCCGTGATGCCCGGCAGGCCCGGCGGGATCATGCTGCCCAAGTCGCGCGGGCGGCACGATGTCGAATTGCTGGACCACTATCTCACCGCGTTGGAAGCGGCCAACGGGATCGAGCAGGGTTCGACCAAGGTGATCGCGCTCGTCACCGAAGCGGCCGAGGCGATGTTCACCACCGGCGATTACGCGGGCGCGCCGCGCCTGATCGGCATGACATGGGGCGCGGAGGACCTTGCCGATGCGCTGGGCGCCAGCAACAACCGCGATGCCGATGGCGATTACGATTTCACCTACAAGCTTGCGCGAGGCCTGTGCCTGATCGGCGCGGCCAGTGCCGGCGTGCTGCCGATCGAGACGATCCACGGCGATTTCCGCGACCTCGACGGGCTGCGCGACCGCGCCGAAAAGGTCCGCGCGCAAGGCTATCGCGGCATGCTGGCGATCCATCCCGCGCAGGTCGACATCATCAACGAGGCTTTTACCCCCAGCGAGGAGGAAATTGCCGCCGCGCAAGAGATCGTCGACCTGTTCGCCGCCAATCCGGGCGTCGGGGCCATCGGCTACAAGGGCGGCATGCTCGACCGGCCCTATCTCGCGCGCGCTGAAACCGTGCTGCGACTGGCTGGCCGGCTCTGACCCTCGCCGTTTGGCGGGAAGTCGCGGCCCGCCGCTGCTACGCCTGCGATCCCTTGAGCAGGGCCATGCGCAGGCATTCGCATACGATCTCATCGCGCTGGTTGAACAGCTCGTGCCGGAAGGTAACGATGCCGCACCCCGGCCGCGACCGCGAATCCCTGAGTTCGACGACTTCGGTCCGCGCGCGAAGCGTGTCGCCGATAAAGACCGGCGCCGGCATGGTCAGCCTGTCATAGCCGAGATTGGCGACCAGCGTGCCCAGCGTGGTATCTCCCACCGACAATCCGATCATCAGCGCAAAGGTGAAGGTCCCGTTGACCAGAATCTGGCCGAACTCGCTCTGCTTTGCCGCTTCCGCGTCGAGGTGCAGGGGCTGGGGGTTATGGGTCATGGTCGTGAACAGCAGATTATCCGTTTCCGTGACCGTGCGGCCGATCTCGTGCGTCAGCGTGTCGCCCACGCTCCACTGGTCATAGAACCGTCCTGCCATTCTTCTCTCTCCTTGCCAGACCCGCGGCGGCGTGCCCGGCCTTTGCGAACGGGCGGTGACTGCCTGCCCGCGCCCGATGGCGCAAGCCCGGCCGTCAATCCGCCATGTCCAAGGGAAGCTGTCTAGCCCCTCAGATCCGCAGTCACCGCGTGATCGGGAGCGCCATTCGCCTCGAAGGCCACGATATTGGCGATGGTGGTCTGTGCGATGGCCTCCATCGCCTCACGCGTGAAAAAGCCCTGATGGCCGGTGATCAGCACGTTGGGAAAGGTCAGCAGCCGTGCGAATACGTCGTCCTGCAACACCTTGCCCGACAGATCGTCGAAGAACAGATCGCCTTCCTCTTCATAGACGTCGAGGCCGACATGGCCGATCCGCCCGCTCTTCAGCCCGCCGATCAGCGCCTTTGCATCGACCACCGCCCCGCGGCTGGTGTTGATCAGGATCACGCCCGGCTTCATCGCGGCGATGGCCTTCGCATCGATCAAATGATGAGTCTGCGGCGTCAGCGGGCAGTGGAGCGAGACGATGTCGGACGTTGCCAGCAGCTCTCCCCACTCCACATAACGCCCGCCCGCGTCCGTCAGCGCATCGTCCGGGTTCGGATCGCTGGCAATCACCCTGCACCCGAACCCGCGCAAGATCGCCGCGACCCTGATGCCGATCTGACCCGTCCCGACGATCCCCGCGGTCTTGCCCTTGAGATCGAACCCCAGCAGCCCATCGAGCGCGAAATTGCCCTCGCGCACGCGGGCGTAGGCGCGGTGGATCCGGCGGTTGAGCGACAGGATCAGGGCCAGCGTGTGCTCGGCAATCGCATCGGGGGAATAGGCGGGCACGCGGGCGATGGCGATGCCCAGTTCGCCGGCCTTGTCCAAATCGACATTATTGAAACCCGCGCAGCGCAGCGCGACCAGCCGCACGCCGCATCCGGCCAGCGATGTCAGCACCTCCGCGTCCAGATCGTCGTTCACGAAGGCGCAGACGGCTTCATATCCCTCAGCCATGCGCGCGGTGGGCACGGACAGATGCGCCTCCACGAAGGCGAGCTCGTGCGGGGCCCCGGCCGCCTGATTGGCGGCGGTCAGGAATTCGCGGTCATAGGCGCGCGTGCTGTAGACGATCGTTTTCATGCAAGGCTCCCGGCGTGGACCGGCGGCAGGCTAGCGGATGTGGCCCAATCGCGTCCACCGCGGCGAGCGCATGAGCCGTCATGCGAGGGCTGGTCACCGGCCGGGATTACACGGATAATGCAAGGCGCGATCGGTAATCCCGGTCCATCTCGGCAAGCCATGGCATAATCATCGCGCCGAATGCCGCCCGATCCATCGGCAAGCCCGCGACATGGCTATCGCGCCTGACGCCCGGCCTGACGCCCGAAAGGGCGCAAAGGCGATTGATGGCACGACAGGCGTCTTCCAGTTCAGCCGAACACAGGATGATGGCATGGGCAAGCACCGCGCTATCGCCCGATCCGTCCCGCCGCAGCGTCCATCGCTGGGCAGTGCCTGCCAGTTTGCGTCCATCGAGAACGACATTATAGTTTCCGTCGCAGAAACTCCCCGCAACCGGACCGACAGAAACCGCGCCAAGATGCGAGGCGGCGCGGGAAATCGGCGCGGTCAGGACGCGGTACGTACTCGCCAGATCGCGCGCGTCTTCGCCCCGCAGAACATGCACCAGGGACAGGTTGAGGATGCCCGGCCCCTGCGGAACGATGCCCCCGCCCGAGGAGCGCAGCGCGACCGGCCAGCCGCGCTGCGCACTCTCCTTCGCCGCACGCTCGAAACCGGGCAGCCGCCCGATCGATCGGGGCGCGACGAGCGATTGGCCGGCGGTCCACAGCATGGCTTCGAAATCGCTGTCACCCTCTGCCACGAGGGCCAGCAGACGCGCCTCCTCGTCCAGCGCATCGGCGATGCGGTCGAAATGGCGAATGTCCTTCACACGATGGCGCCGATGTTTTCCAGCCGATCGCAAAGCGCGCTCAGAAAGAGCGCGGCGGGCGTTCCATCGATGGCGCGGTGATCGAAGGTCAATGACAGGCCGATATGAGGTGCAAGGTCGACCCTGCCGTCGGCGGTCCGAACCGGCCTGTCGAACATGCTCCCCAGACCAAGAATGGCGACCTGCGGCGTGTTCAGAATGGGCGTGAAATGCTCGACCCGGGTCAGCCCGAGATTGCTGATCGTGAACGTCCCGCCCGTCATCTCGCGCACGTTAAGGCGGTTGGTGCGCGCACGCTGGGTAAGGTCCTGCCGTGCCGCCCGCAGCTGAGTCAGCGACATCGCCTGCGCATCGAAAATGGCGGGCGCGACCAGAAGCCCGTACGCAAGCGCAATGGCGACCGACAAATGGACCGCGGGGCCGCAATGCAATTCGTTGTCGATCAGCCGCGCATTCATCTGCGGATGATCCGCAAGGGTGCGGATCGCCGCGAACATCGCCAGATCCTCGATCGAGGTTCTGTCTCCCCGTTCGTCGCGCGCCTGCTTGGCAGCCATCAGCGCCGAGGCATTCGCAGAAGCATGATGCGTAAGCTGCGCCGCGTCATGCAGGCTGGCGACCATCTTGTCGGCGATCATCCGGCGCGGGCCGCGAAGCTTCGTCACCGTCATCGCGGGCGGCTGCGCCGGGGCATCGGTGGAGGCCATGTCAGCCGATCCGCGCAATCGTCTCGCCCTTGGCGGCGACCTCGTCCGCCTGCCTGACGATGGCGATGGTTCCGTCCGCCGGGGCAAGCACCTCGTGCTGGACTTTCTCCACCATGATCTCGGCGACAAGCTGGCCCTTCGCCACCTGCGCGCCATCGGACACGAGCCATGCGGTGATCGCCGCCTCGCTGTCCTCGTCCCACAGATCGGTGGGTATCACGACATCGGTTGCCACTGTATTCTCCTAGCTGCGGGCGCCGGGCTGGATGGTCCGCCAGGCCGCGACGATCTTGTCGGCATCGGGCAGGCAATGGCGTTCCATCACCCGCGCGAACGGTATCGGCACATCCGGAAAGGCGACGCGGATCGGCGCGGCCTTCAGCATCGCCGGATCGTGTTCCGCCACGGTGGCGATGATCTCGCCGCTCATGCCAAAGCTGCGGTAATCCTCGTCCACCACGATCAGCCGGCCCGTCTTCGCGACCGAGGCGCGGATCGCGTCCCGGTCCAACGGGACGAGCGAGCGCAGGTCCACGACCTCTGCGCTGACGCCTTCCGTTTCCAGTTGCGCGGCCGCTCTCAGCGCGTGATGCACGCCGATGCCGATGGAAACGATGGTCAGATCGCTGCCTTCGCGCGCGATGGCGGCCTTGCCGATCTCGACCTCATAGGGATCGGAGGGCACATGGACGGTCGCACCCCGTTCGGTGCCGAGCCAGCCCATGCCCTGCAGCCCCTTGTGATACATATAGACCACGGGATTGTCGTCGCGCAGCGCGGTGGTCATCAGGCCCTTGGCGTCATAGGCGTTCGAGGGGGCGACGACCTTCATCCCCGGCAGATGCGCGAAGGTGCCATACAGGCACTGCGAATGCTGTCCGCCGTCCGAGTAGCCGCCGCCGGTGGAGGTCATCAGCACCATCGGCACGCGAAACGACCCGTTCGAGAAATAGGTGTTCTTGGCCATCAGATTGTAGATCGCGTCGAAGCACACGCCAAAGAAATCGACGAACATCAGCTCCACGACCGGCCGCATGCCGTCCTGCGCCGCGCCGACCGCCGCGCCGACGAAGGCGGTTTCCGATATCGGCGTGTCGCGCACGCGCTCTGCCCCGAATTCGTCGATCAGGCCGCGCGTATTGCCGTATACCCCGCCCAGCGCGCCAATATCCTCACCCATCACGAAGACGCGCGGATCGATCCGCATCTCCTGCGCCAGCGCCTCGGCCATGGCGCGCGCGATGGTCAGCTTGCGTTCATTCTCCTTTATTTCGGTCGTCATGCGTCCGCTCCCTTGCCGGCGGTTTCGACGAACATGCCGGACAGCGCGTCGGCAGGATCGGGATCCGGACTCTGGCGGGCGAAGGCGATGGCCTCGTCCACGGCGTCGCGGGCGCGGTCCTCGATCAGGACGAGATCCTGCTCATCGACCCCTTCGCTTTCGAGCAGATGGCGGCGGAAGGCGGGGATCGGGTCTTTCGCGACAAGCCCGTCCTTTTCTCCCTCGGGCCGATAGGCCTCGGCATCGCCCATGAAATGCCCGGCAAGGCGGGATGTCTCGATCTCGATCAGCGATGGACCGCCGCCGCTGCGCGCACGCTCTATCGCTTCGCCGGCGGCTGCGAAGATGGCCAGCGTGTCGTTGTTCTCCACCCGGTGGCCGGGCATCGCATAGGCGTCGGCGCGCACGTGGTTGTGCGGCACCGCGGTAGAGGCTGCCTTGGATACCGAGATGCCCCACGCATTGTCCTCGATCACGAAGACGACGGGTAGCGTCCAGACGGAGGCAAGGTTCAGCGCCTCGTGAAAGGCGCCCTGGTTTACCGCGCCTTCGCCGATATAGGCGACCGCGACGCCGGGCTTGCCCTGCATCTTGCGCGAGAGCGCGGCGCCCACCGCCGGGCCAAGTCCCTGCCCCACGATGCCCGAACAGGCAAAATTCACCGCCGGATCGAACAGATGCATGTGACCGCCCCGCCCGCCGCTCAGCCCCGTGCTCTTGCCGAAGATTTCCGCCGCCATGCGTTTAAGGTCGACATTCTTGGCAATCGCCTGGTGGTGGGGCCGGTGGGTGGCGGTCACGATGTCGCCTGCGGTCAGGTGAACGCAGACGCCCACCGCGCAGGGTTCCTGCCCATCGGACAGGTGCATTTCCCCCGGTATGGGCCCGTTCGCCATGTTGAAGACCGGCTGCTTGCCTTCCAGATAGATGCGGGCGATCGCCTCCTCGAAACGGCGGCTGGTCACCATCTTCTCGTACATCCAGAGCTTTTGCGCGGTGGTCGCTTGCTTGGTCATGCGGAGTCTTCCTGCGAGAGTGGGGCCTGCGCGATGCCCGCGCGGATAAGCGCATCGCGGGCATGCGACAGCATGGCGGGATCCTCGATGGTGGCGGCGGGGGTGTAGGGCTGGCCGTCGACGATGCAGCGCAAGGTTGCGCGCAGGACCTTGCCCGACCTTGTCTTGGGCAGGCCGGGGACGGCAACGGCTTCACGGAATGCTGCGACGGGGCCGATCTCGGCGCGGACGCGGGCGACGATGTCGCGCGCTACGGCCGCCTCGTCATGCTCGGCACCGGCCCGCAGGACGAAGAAGCCTACGGGCCGATGCCCCTTGAGCGGATCGGCGGCGGCCACAACCGCGCATTCGGCGATGTCGGGATGTGCCGCGACGACCTGCTCCATCGCGCCGGTCGACAGGCGGTGGCCCGCGACATTGATGATGTCGTCGCTCCGCCCCATGATGTGAAGGAACCCGTCCGCGTCGAAGAAGCCGTTGTCGCCGGTGGCGTAATAGCCGGAATGCGCGGCAAGATAGGTCGACACGAAGCCTGCATCATTGCCCCACAGCGTCGTCAGGCATCCGGGCGGAAGCGGCAGCGCGATGGCAACGTCGCCGCTTTCCCCGGCAGGCAAGCGCGCGCCGTCGGGGCCCAGCACCGCGATATCGAAACCCGGGACGGGCCGCCCCGCGCTGCCCTGCCGCGTCTCGCGCTCACCAAGGCCAAGGCAGGTGGCGATGGCGGGCCAGCCAAGCTCGGTCTGCCACCAGTGGTCGATCACCGGCACGCCGAGTTGCCGTTCGATCCATTGCAGCGTGTCGGGATCGGCTCGCTCGCCCGCCAGGAACAGCGCGCGCAGGCCTTCCATGTCGGCGGCCGCGATATGCGAGCCTTCGGGATCCTCGCGCCGGATCGCACGGATCGCGGTCGGCGCGGTGAACAAGATATTCACGCCATAGTCGCGAACGACGCGCCAGAATGCCCCGGCGTCGGGCGTACCGACGGGCTTGCCCTCGTAAAGCACGGTGGTGCAGCCGGTCAGCAGCGGCGCATAGACGATATAGCTGTGGCCGACGACCCAGCCGATATCGGACGCGGCCCAGAAAACGTCGCCCGCCCGCGCACCATAGACGGTTTGCATGCTTTTCGCCAAAGCCACCGCGTGTCCGCCATTGTCGCGCACCACGCCCTTGGGCGTGCCCGTCGTGCCGCTGGTGTAGAGGATATAGAGCGGATCGGTCGCCGCGACATCGACGGGATCGGCGGGCTGTGCGTTCTTCAGGCTGGCATGCCAGTCGTGTTCGCCCGCGGGATCGAGCGTGACCGCGTGTTGCGGGCGGCGCAGCACGATCCGGGGCACGGCGCTGCCGGCAATTGCCTGCGCCTGCGCAATGATCGGCAGATATTCCACCACCCGCGCCGGTTCCAGCCCGCAGCTGGCGGTGACGATGATGACTGGCTGCGCATCGACGATCCGTTTCGCCAGTTCCGGAGCGGCGAAACCGCCGAATACCACCGAATGCACCGCGCCCAGCCGCGCGCAGGCCAGCATCGCCATGACCGCTTCGGGGGCGAGCGGCATGTAGATAAGCACCCGGTCGCCCTTCCCCACGCCCATGCCGCGCAGCATGCCCGCGACCCGCGCCACCTCGTCCCGCAATTCGGCATAGCTGTAGCGCCGCCGCTCGCCGGTCATGGCGCTGTCGAAGATCAGCGCGGCGACATCGCCCCGCCCCGCCTGAACATGGCGGTCGAGCGCGTTGTGGCAGGTATTGAGCCGCCCGTCCGGAAACCAGCGGCAGAAAGGCGCATCGCCGGTATCCACATCGATCCGGGGCACAGCCGACCAGTCGATCAGATCGGCCGCCGCCAGCCAGTCGTGCGGGCCGGATACGCCAGAGGGTTGAGGAGGATGCCCCGCCATGGTCAAAAGAACCCGAGCGCCTTGGGACTATAGCTGACCAGCAGGTTCTTCACGTTCTGATAATGCGCCAGCATCATCAGGTGATTTTCCCGCCCGATCCCGGATTGCTTGTAACCGCCGAATGCCGCGTGGGCGGGGTACAGATTATAGCAATTGGTCCACACGCGGCCCGCCTGGATCGCCCGCCCCGCGCGATAGCAGCGGTTGATGTCGCGGCTCCACACGCCGGCTCCAAGGCCATAGGCGGTGTCGTTGGCGATGCGGATCGCTTCCTCGTCGTCGCGAAAGGTCGTCACCGCCAGCACGGGGCCAAAGATCTCCTCCTGAAAGACGCGCATGTCGTTGGTCCCGCGCAGGATCGTGGGCGCGACGTAATAGCCGCCTGCCAGCGTGGTATCGGTCAGCGCGCGGCCCCCGCCCGCGACGACCTCGGCCCCTTCGCCGCGCCCGATCTCGATATAGTTCAGGATCTTGTCGAGCTGTTCCTGCGAAGCCTGCGCCCCGATCATCGTCTGGCTGTCCAAAGGATTTCCCTGCCGGATCGCCTTCAGACGCTGGGTCGCGCGTTCCATCAGCCGGTCATAGACGCTTTCGTGCACGAGAGCGCGGCTGGGGCAGGTGCACACCTCTCCCTGGTTCAGCGCGAACATCAGCGCCCCCTCCACCGCCTTGTCGAAGAATTCGTCGTCCTCGTCGGCAATGTCCGCGAAGAAGATGTTGGGCGATTTGCCGCCCAGTTCCAGCGTGACGGGGATCAGGTTCTCGGTCGCGTATCGCATGATCTGGCGCCCGGTCGAGGTGGCGCCGGTAAACGCGATCTTGGCGATGCGCGGCGAGGTGGCGAGCGCCTTGCCGGCCTCTTGCCCATAGCCGTTGACGATGTTCAGCACGCCCGCCGGCAGCAGGTCGCCGATGATCCCGGCCAGCACCATGATCGAGGCGGGCGTCTGCTCCGCTGGCTTGAGCACGATGCAATTGCCTGCCGCCAGCGCGGGGGCGATCTTCCACGCCGCCATCAGGATCGGGAAGTTCCACGGGATGATCTGCCCGACCACGCCCAGCGGCTCGTGGAAGTGATAGGCGACGGTATCGTCATCGATCTGCGACAGGCGGCCCTCCTGCGCGCGGATTGCTCCCGCAAAATAGCGGAAATGGTCGATGGCGAGAGGCAGGTCGGCGGCCATGCATTCGCGGATCGGCTTGCCGTTGTCCCAGCTTTCGGCCTTGGCCAGCAGTTCCAGGTTGGCCTCCATCGCATCGGCCACGCGGTTCAGCACGCGCGCCCGGTCGGCGGGGCTGGTCCGGCCCCATGCGTCCTTTGCCTTGTGCGCCGCATCCAGAGCGCGCTCGACATCCGCCTCGCGCGACCGGGCGATCTCGTTCAGCCGAGCCCCGTCCACCGGCGAGAGATTCTCGAAATACTCGCCGCCTCGCGGTGCGACCCATTCGCCGCCGATGAAATTGTCATAGCGCTCGGCAAAGACGCCCGATGCGCGCGCGGCAGCGTCGCCTGATGTGTTCTGCTCGGTCATGTGTTCGATCCTGAAACTGTGCGCCGCGCGGCGGCAGGCCGGGGTCGCATGAAGGTACTGGATGCAAGGGGGAGCGGGGGCACGGCGTCAGAACCGGTATTCGGCAGTGAAGCCGTAAGTGCGCGGCATGTTGTACCAGACGTTCTGATAGCCGAAGAGGCCGACATCGAGGATGTCGATGATATTGACCTCGTCGGTCAGGTTCCTAGCCCATGCGCTGACTTCGAAGCGTTCGCCCGCATCGGTGAAGCCAATCGAGGCATTGAGGTTCGTTGTCGCCCCCTCGCTGCTGATCTCCTCCAGCTCGCGTTCGTCGTAATAGCGGTTGCCGGTATAGGTGAAATCGCCGCGCACCCAGATGTCTCCGGGCGATATGGGCAGGCTGTATTTGCCCACGATGTTGAACTGCGTATTGGGTGCGCCGATCAGGCGGTTGCCGCTCAGATCCTCGGTCGCGCCGCCAAGATCGCGGGTGAAATCGCGATATTCGCTGCTCAGCAACCCGGCGCTGGCCCCCAGTTCGAGATTGTCGAACGGCTTCGACTGGATCTCGATCTCCACGCCCTCGACCCGTGCGTTCGATGCGTTCTCGATGAACTGCAGTCCGGACGGGGTGAAGGTGAAGACCTGCAGGTCGCTGTAGTCGTAGATGAAGCCCGTCACATTGAGCCGCAAGCGGCGGTCCAGCAGCGTCGATTTGATGCCGACTTCATAGCTGACCACGGTTTCGGGGTCGAAGACCCGCTCCGCGCCGACCGGATCGTTGAACGCGCCCGTGTTGAAGCCGCCGCTGGTAAAGCCGCGATTGATGCTGGCAAAGGCCATGACGTCGGGTGCGATCTCGTAATCCAGCGCGGCGCGGCCCGACCATTCGGTCCAGCTTTCGTCGAGCTGAAGATCGAACAACGGGCCGGGCAACAGCGAGACCCCCGCCTCGTTCGTGGCGAAGGACTGGTGGTCAATCGTGCGCTTTTCGTAGTTGATGCGCCCGCCCAGCGTCAGGTTCAGCCGGTCCGTCAGGGCGAAATTGGTCTGGGCAAAGGCCGCGAGCGTGTCGGTTTCCTGCGTATAGGCCTGATCGAACGCCTCGATCCCGCCCAGCGCGAAGGAAACGGAGGCGAGATTGTAGAAGTTCTCGACCTCGCCCTTTTCGTGAAAGGCAAAGACGCCCAGCAGCCAATTGAAGCCGCCATCGTTCTGGGACGCGAGGCGAAGCTCCTGCGATATGGATTCGAATGTCGACGGGCCCCAGTTGATGGTGAAGATCGTGCTGGGCGCGCTATTGCCGTCCTGCAGCACGCTGCGTTCGGAACGCTCGTACCCGCTGACCGAGGTCAGCGTCATATTGCCGATGTCGAAATCGCCGACCAGCGAGATCCCGAACAGATCGACCTTGCCGAACGTATCGACGCCATAGGTGTTCACATAAGGGTCGGGATTGGGATTGCGGTAGCCGAGCACGTCCACGCCGTCGCGTCCGACGATCTCGTCCGCCGAGAGTCGCACGATATTGCCCTGCGCCAGTTCCCCGGCATCGAACAGGCCGCGGTGCACCGAATTGTTGTTCGTCGCATCGGACGCGCCGCCATGGAAGTTGAGCGCGATGTCCACGCCCGCATTCGGCTGCCAGCGCAGGATCGCGCGGGCGGCCCACTGGTCCGCGTCGTTGACATATTCGCCGCTGCCCAGATCGAGCACATAGCCGTCGCGTTTCGTCCAGGTGCCGGCAAAACGCGCCGACAACGTATCGGTCATCGGAACGGTGACCGCCGCTTCCAGGTCCACCGCGTCGTAATTGCCATAACCGGCGCGCGCATAGCCCTCGAACTCGTCATCCGGCAGCCGCGAATAGACCGAGATCGCGCCGCCCGTGGCGTTCTTGCCGTATAGCGTTCCCTGCGGACCGCGCAGCACCTCGATCCGGTCGAGGTCGAACATCTGGAACAGCTGGCCCGACGGAGCGGAGAGATAGACCTGGTCGAGATAGACCGCGACCTTGCTTTCCGCCGTCTGGTTGAAATTATTGTTGCCGATGCCGCGCATGAAGATCTTGGGGTTCGACGATCCCCACAGCGCCGAGACATTGAGGTTGGGAACGGTCGAGGTCAGATCCTCGACATCGCTGAACCCGGCCTCGCGGATGCGGTTCGCATCGAGGGCGGAAACCGCGATCGGCACTTCCTGCAGCGGCTCGACCCGGCGCTGCGCCGTCACGACGATGGTGTCGAGGCGCCCGTCATCGGCGTCTGCCTGCGGGGCCGCGGCATCCTGGTCGTCCGCCTGGGCTTGGGCCGCCTGCGGAAGCAGCGCGGCCAGCAACGCGGCTGTCGGCAATGTGGCGTGCAACTTGCGTCTCATCGGGTGCTCTCCCTTGGCATTCCCAGCACCGCTTTTCGGACCGGCGGACCGAAGCGGCTTGTTGTCGTTATCTGTCTTGCGGGTGGCCGCGCCCTTGCGGCGGGCATGGGTCAGCTGCCGCCGACATCCTCCACATATGTGCCCAGCGTCCGGTGGAAGTGGCGCAGCCGCACCTCGTTATAGCTGGCGAAATTGACGGTTCGCGTGGCCGAGGCCTCCAGCCCCTGCTGGATGCGCTCCATGTTCGCCATGTCCTCGTCGAGGATGCGCCCGATGGGTCCGATCAGCGGTTCGGTGGGCTCGTCCGGGCCGACGACGACGCGCTCCGCCGAAGGGGGCCGCTCGCCTTCGAAAGGCAGCAGCAAAATCACGTCCATGGTGCAGTTCGACGGCCCGCCATCGGGGCGGAACCAGTATCCCAGCGGATAGCCCAAAGTCGGCCACGGCATGAAATTGGGAAAGATATTGTACCAGACATAATCGATCATATCGAAGCGGTTGAGGCCCGACAGGTCGACGCCGTAATCCTGGCGGAACTTGCGGATCGTGATCTGCGCGATCTTGTCGCGGGCGGTTTCGCCGGGAGCGACCTCGAATTCCGCGTCATCGGCAAGTTCCGGCGCGTAATAGGCGATGAAATGGTCCACCGCCTTCTGCTCGCGCACGCGGACCATGTCGCCCTCCCCGCTCAGCACCCCGGCGACGCCTATACCGCGCGCGAAATGCGGCTCGCCCGCGAACACGTCCTGCCGCATCGCCTCGGCCGGGGCGGCAGGGACGATCGAATTGGTGTGGACGTAATTGCCGTGCATGAATTCCATGAAGGCCTCCTGCGCCACTTTCCAGTTGGCGCGAATCTTCTTGGTGACATGCACCGCCTTGAAGCGACCGGTGAGGTCCCAGCCGGCATCGCTCCATTGCTGCGACAGCGCCCCCAGATAGTCCTCAAGCGGCGCGGCATCGGGATCGGGATTGACCATGACATAGCCCTGCCACTCACCCACATGCAGCTGCGGCAACGACAGTTCGGCATCCTGCAGCTCAGGAAAATCCCACTTCTCCGGCACCGACTTCACCGCGCCGTCCAGGCTCCAGGTAAAGCCGTGGAACGGGCAGCGCAGCGATGTAAGCGAACTCGCGCCGTCGCAGATGCGCATGCCGCGGTGAAGGCAGCTGTTGTGATAGGCCTTGAGCGACAGATCGGGCTGGCGAACGACAAGCGCGGCGATGTCGCCCACGTCATATGTCATCGCATCGCCCGGCTCGGGAATGTCGGCGGCCCAGCCGGCCACTTGCCAGACCTTGCGCCAGAGATGCGCGATCTCGCGCTCGTGATATTCGCGCGAGGTGTAGCGCGACGTCGGCACCGAGGCGCAGTCGATATCCTCGAACCCGGGTTCGAGCACGCCGGCCGGCGGCACCGTTCCGTCGTGGCGGAACATCGCCTCGAGATTGTCATAGTGTCGCTGGCGCGAAGGGCGCGCCGTTTTCGCCATGGCCATCCATGTCCCCCATTTTTTGCATCGATCCGGCAGCTCCGTGCGCGGCAGATCTGCCAGGCAAGCGGCCGTTCCGGCTCGTGATCGATGCTTTTAGGCAGGATGGTTGGCGCGGACTTGCCGCTGCGCGCATTTCGATTGTCGATCCGTGCACACATGGGCCGGACACGCGCCTCGCCGTGCCGGTTCCGCGAGTTGCTTGGCGGCGCGAGGAATTCGCATTATACACCGCGGCTGAAAACCCCTTCGTCGGATCCAGCTAGGGCCCGAATGAAAAGGGGGAGGAGAGGCCATGACAGCACCCCAATGGTCATGCGAGTGGACCGAGCGATCCTTGCAGCGGAACAGGCCGCATTCGGAAGTCGAGGCCTTTCTCAGCGGCTTTAACGGATCGTGGAAACTGGGCGGCGATCCCGGCACCACCGGCGAGATCATGGTCGGCAGCCGCAGCTTCAACACCATGCTGCTGACGCGGATGCATTTCGCGTCGGTCCACGGCATGCGCGACCGCAGCGAGCCGACGCGCGAGGGCGCGCAGTTCTACAGCCTGACCTTCAACCCGTCGGATTCGGTCGACCTGGCCTGCAACGGCACCGCGTTTCACCTGCGGCCTTCAGAGATGTTCTTCTGGTCGTCGACCGACGACGTCTCCTTCCGGATCCAGCAGGGCGCCGAATTCGCCAACCTGCTCTTTCCGCGCCACTTGATCGACGCGCATCTGCCGCGTTTTCGCGGCCGTTTCTGCGTTTTCGACAAGGCGAACCCGGCGCGCGATTTCGCGGAATGCTATTTCCGGTCGCTGGCGGACAACGCCCGCACGTTCGAAAGGATCAACAGCAACCAGATCGAAAACGCGTCCATCGCGATGCTGCTCAACCTCCTCGACGCGAGCGACTGCCTGCGCGCGGAATATGATCGCGGTGAGCGGATCCTGGCCGACGCCATGGCGGTGATCGAACGGAACCTGAAATCCTCCGATCTCGATCCGCAGATGATCACCGCAGAGGTCGGCGTTTCGCTACGCAAGCTGCATTATGCCTTCAGCCAGACCGACAAGACGGTGATGGGGCACATTCGCAGCCGCCGGCTGGCCTCGGCCCGGCAGGATCTGGCGAACGGCGCCCTCATCGACCGGCTTTCGATTACCGAGATCGCCTATCGCTGGGCCTTTGCCGACCCTGCACAGTTCAGCCGCGCCTTCAGACAGGCCTATGGCGAAAGCCCCGGCTCTTTCCGAAAATCCGCCTGCGCGGGGCGGTTCTAGCCGCGAAGACGAGTAACGGTCACTCCATCCCGGCCGCAGTACCGGCACGGGGCGAACTGGCGATATTTTTCAAAAAATCGTCTGACATCGGCAGGACGAGATCGGTCTGTCGGCAGACCATCCCGGCTCCGCATCAGAACGGGATGTCGTCGTCCAGATCGTCATAGCCGCCGCCCGATGCACCGGCACCGGCTCCGCCAGCGGCAGCGCCGCCGCCCTGGTTCCAGTTGCTGGAGCCGCCGGTCGATCCGCCGCCCTGATTCCAGCCGCCGCCCGACGATCCGCCGCCCGAAGAGCCGCCCCAGTCGCCACCGCCACCGCGGCTGCCGCCCTGCGCGCCGTCGAGCATGGTCATCACGCCGCCGATGCCGCCCACCGAAATCTCGGTCGTGTAGCGATCGTTGCCCGACTGGTCCTGCCATTTGCGGGTGCGCAGCTGGCCTTCGATATAGACCTTGCTGCCCTTGCGCAGAAAGCGTTCGACCACGCCGACCAGCCCGTCGGACTGGATCACGACGCTATGCCACTCGGTGCGTTCCTTCTTCTCGCCGGTCTGGCGGTCCTTCCAGCTTTCCGACGTGGCGATCCGCAGGTTGGCGATGCGCCCGCCATTCTGAAAGCTCTTGATCTCCGGGTCAGCGCCCAGATTGCCGATCAGCATGACCTTGTTGAGTGAACCCGCCATATTCCAGTCCTTCGTGAATCGATTGGTCCAACACCTAGGGACCCTAGCCGCATGCTGCCAGTGGCAGCGCGGGCGATTTCCCCATCTTCACCGAAAGCGGCGCTTCCCGACCGGAATCTAGAGCCCTGCCGAAACGGCAATCCAATAGGTCGCGCCCGCCGCCAGATAGGCCAGCGCGAACAGATAGGCGAGCATGAAGGCCGGCCATTTCCACCCGTTCGTCTCTCGCCGGGCAACCGCGATGGTCGACAGGCACTGCGGCGCGAACACGAACCAGGCCAGGAAGGACAGCGCCATCGGCAGCGTCCAGTCCCGCGCCAGCCGGTCGCCCAGCGCTTCGGCCGTCTCGTCCTCGTCGTCGCTGGCGACGGCATAGGTGGTGGCGAGCGAGGAAACGGCCACTTCGCGCGCGGCCATCGCCGGGATCAGCGCCAGCGCCATGTCGCGGTTGAAGCCGATCGGTTCGACCACCACCGCCAGCCCGTTGGCGATCCGGCCCGCGATGGAAACATCCACCTGATCCTCGCCCGGCCCGGCCTGCGGAAAGGACAGCAGCAGCCACAGCACCACCGTCACCGAAAAGATGATCGTGCCCGCGCGGCGCAGGAATATCCATGCGCGCTGCCACAGGCCGATGGCGATATCGCGCATGCGCGGCCATTGATAGCGCGGCAATTCCATGATGAAGCCCGACGCGCCGCCCTTGGCCACCGACCGCCGCAGCACCAGCGCCACCAGCATCGCGCCGACAATGCCCGCGAGATAGAGCGCAAACAGCACCAGCCCCTGCAGCCCCACGCCGCCGCCGACGTCACGGGCGGGAATAAAGGCCGCGATGATCACCGCATAGACAGGCAGCCGCGCCGAACAGGTCATCAGCGGAGCGATCAGGATCGTCGTCAGCCGGTCCTTGGGATCGCTGATCGAACGGGTCGCCATGATGCCGGGAATGGCGCAGGCAAAGCTGGACAGGAGCGGGATGAAGCTGCGCCCGGACAGGCCGACGAAGGCCATCATCCGGTCCATCAGGAAAGCGGCGCGCGCCATATAGCCGGTCGCCTCCATCAGCAGGATGAAGAAGAACAGGATCACGATCTGGGGCAGGAACACCACCACCGAACCGACGCCCGCCAGCAGCCCTTCGGTGATCGCGTCGCGCAGCAGGTTTTCGGGGAAGGTCGCCACCACCCAGTCGGACAGCGCCACCACCGCGCCGTCCAATGCATCGGCAAAGGGCGTCGCCCAGGCGAACACCGCCTGAAAGATGACGAACAGCAGACCCAGCAGGATGACCGGACCCAGCCAGGGGTTCAGCAGCAACCTGTCGAGCCCGCGGTGCAGGCGTCGCTGCCGCGTCTCGGACAGGATCGCCGCCCGCGCCATCGCACGCGCCGAAATGCGCCGCTCCGCCATGTCGAGATCGTCGGAGATGATAGGTTCGATCCGGTGGCCATCGGCGGCACTGCCCAGCGCATCGCCCAGCTCGGCAAGGCCGCGGCGGCGCACCGCCACGGTTTCCACCACCGGCACGCCCAGCGCGCTTTCCAGCGCCTTGGGGTCGAGCACCAGCCCGTCCCGCTTTGCCAGATCGACCATGTTGAGCGCGACCACCACCGGCATGCCCAGCGCGATGATTTCCTGCGCGAAGACGAGGTGCTGTTCAAGATTATTGGCGTCCAGCACCAGGATCAGCGCATCGGGCTGACGCTGGCCTTCCTGCTGGCCGGTGATGACGGCGCGCGTCACCTCCTCGTCCGGGCTGGAGGGATCGAGCGAGTAGCTGCCCGGCAGATCAACCAGTTCGGCCGGTTCGCCATTGGGCAGCAGCATGCGGCCCGATTTGCGCTCCACCGTGACGCCCGGATAATTGGCGATCTTCTGGCGCGCACCGGTCAGCGCGTTGAACAATGCGCTTTTTCCCGAATTCGGATTCCCGACAAGGGCGACGGTCTGGATCGGGCGGGTCATGCCGTGCCCAGCCTTGCGCCCTTTTTCGTGTCGAGCGCAGGATGGGGCGCTTCCTCGGGCGCGGGTTCGACCGTGATGGCCAGCGCATGGCTCCGCCGCAGAGCGATCATCATCCGGCCCACTTCGACCGCCATCGGGTCGCGGCCCAGCAGGATGCCGCGATGCGCCAGTTTCAGCACCGCGCCCGCGTCCATGCCCAGCGCGCGCAGGCGGCGCCCCTCCGTCGGGTCGAGCCGGTCCCAATCGACCGCAACCACGCGGACCGGGACACCGACATCGCTGTCCGCAAGTGAAGTGGCGGGAGGTGAGTCGCCTGTGTGTGTCATGCTGGATGCGGCGCTCGCATAGTCGGGCGAGAATTGCAACTCGTTCGCATTATTGAAATGAGCCGTCAGCGGCGCGTATCAGCGTGCGGGGTAGCGAAGCCGCCCCAAAAGCCGCATCGGCGAAAACCGCTCGTCATCGCTGCGCTTGAACCGCGCGGTGAACTTGCCGAAATTCGCCACGTCCTTCAGCCGCCGGTCGAGAAATGCGAAGGTGTCGGCGAATTCCTCGCTCTCGTCCTGCGAGAACACGGCGAGCGTGCTGGCATAGACCGACGACAGGATCGCGCGCTTGGAATAATGGTTGAGATCGGTCGCCGTATCGCCCGCCATGCGCCACATCAGATCCGCGCTGCGCCAGCCGAGACGTGCGGATCTGGCCACATTGGTCGGCATCGCCATGATCGCAAGCGCGCGCCGCAGCGCCTCGTGACGCGGAGCGAGGGCCTCGATCCGGAACACCAGCATCGCGCGGATACGCTGGCCGACACCCATCGCATCCAGCGCAGGCGCGGGCAAAGCCTCGGCCATGTCGCGGTCGATCGAGGCGATCCACGCGGCGATCATGTCCATCGCGCCGCCCGGAAAGGCCAGCCGCGCGACATCGGGATCGACGCCCTCCATCTGCGCGGCCGCATCGACGGCGGCATTGGACCAACCGTCGAAGACCGCCGAATCGGCAACCGCGGGCGCCAGCGCAATGGCCAGCTCGTCCAGCGTCAGCTCGTTCGCGTCGATAGGCATCAGTGCATCACCGGTCCGTATTGATCGTCAGACTGTCCGTCGCTTTGCTCGATCAGCGCCATGACGGGATTGCGTTCGCCCTGCCGGGCATAGTCGCGTGCGGAGCGGCCCGAACGATCGGCCCGGTCGGGATTGGCGCCCTTGTCCAGCAGCAGCCGCGCCATGCTGACGTTCTGCATCAGCGTCGCGGTGATCAGCGGTGTTTCGCCGGTGGCATTGGTCGCATTGGGATTGGCCCCGCCGTCCAGCAGCGCCTCCACGCCCTCGTTGAAACCGAGCGATACCGCGATCTGCAGCGGCATCACGCCGTTCTTGTCGGCGACATTAGGGTTGGCGCCCTTTTGCAGCAGGAAACGCGTCCAGGTCGCGTCGCGCCGCGACACGGTGATATGCAGCGCGGTCTCCCCGCTCGACAGGTCGCGCGTGTTGATGATCGTGGTCGACGGGTCGGCCAGCATGTCGACCACCTCGTTGCCTTCCGACTTCTTCACCGCCTCGAGGAACTTGTAGCCGGCAGAGAACTGCGCATGCGCGGCCGGAGCCGCCGTCATGCAGGCCAGAGCGGCGAGACCAGCGAAAAGGCGCAGCGAGCGATTCTTGTTCAGCAGCGTTGAGTTGTGAGACACGCGTATCTTTCCATTCCTGTCGACCCGTCCAAACCGCGGTACGCCGCATATGGGCGCGCCCTGCCGCAATTTCGACACGTAATGCGGCGGTTTGGTCCTTGCCAGCAGGGCCTTAGCACGACATGAACCCGCCTGCCATGACGAGTAGAAATTCCCCTTTTCGCCGTTTCCTGTTTGCGCCGCTGCTGGCGGCAGGCCTTGCGCTATCCGCTTGTGGCGGCGGCGCGCCGCAACAGGCGCAGGCGGAATGGCCGCTGGCGGGCGCCACCATCGGGGGCGATTTCACGCTGGTGAACAAGGACGGCGAAACCGTCACCTGGAACGACTTCAAGGGCCAGTGGCGGATCGTCTATTTCGGCTTTACCTTCTGCCCCGATGTCTGCCCGGTCGACGCGGCGGCAATCGGCGGCGGACTTTCCCGGTTCGAGCAGATGGACCCCGAACGCGCCGCGCAGGTGACGCCGATCTTCATCTCGGTCGATCCGCAGCGCGATACGCCCGAAGTCGTCGGCGAATTCGCAGAAACCTTCCACCCGCGCATGGTCGGGCTGACCGGCACGAAGGAGCAGGTCGATCAGGCGGCCAAGGCCTTCGTCGCGACCTATAATCTGGGTGAACCCGACGAAACCGGCTATTATCCCGTCGATCACACGGCCACGACGCTGCTGTTCGATCCCGATGGCCAGCCGGTCGCCATACTGGAAACGCATCAGGGCCCGCAGGTACTGGCGGACGAGCTTGCCAAGTGGGTGCAGTGACGAAAGAGACCGCCGACGACACGCGATTCTGGGAAAAGCCGCTCGATGAATTGAGCGGCGCCCAATGGGAAGCCCTGTGCGACGGCTGCGGCCAGTGCTGCATTCACAAGCTGGAAGACGCCGACACGGGTGAGATCTATCCCACCAATGTTGCCTGCCGCCTGCTGGACACGGCGACGGCGGGCTGCATGGATTACCCCAACCGCAAGAAACGCGTGCCCGATTGCCTGCAATTGACTCGCGAGACGGCCGGGACGCTGCCGTGGCTGCCCGAAACCTGTGCATACCGTCTGCGCGCGGAAGACCGCCCGCTGCCCGAATGGCATTACCTGATCAGCGGCGACCGGGATGCGGTCAGGCGCGCAGGCGTATCGGTGGCGGGGCGCGTCATTTCCGAGGACGATGCGGGCCCCATCGAGGAGCATGCGATGATCGAGGGGTTCACGCTTGTCGCCGCGCCGGACGGCGATGAACTGGAAGACGATCTGGACGGGGACGACGAATGAGCGAACGCGCGCGAAGGGGGCTTGAGAATTTCCTTTCGCGCCGTGCCCGCCCGCCGCGCGAATTGCGGGCGGAACTGGCCCTGCCGTCGGGACCGCTGCCGCTGCTGGTCCGCCCACATGCCACCGCGCGCCGTATGACGCTGCGCCTCTCACCCGACGGAAGCGAGGCGCGTGTCACCGTCCCGTTGGGCGTGCCGCTGCGCGAAGGCGCGAATTTCGCGCGCTCGCGCACCGACTGGCTCGCCGCGCAAAAGGCCGCCGCGCCGGTGCGCAAGTCGCTGGGGCACGGCGACACGCTGCCGTTTCGGGGACGCAGCCTGCGAATCGAATGGGCCGCCAAGGCACGGCGCGCGCCCATGCTGGCGGACGATACGCTGACTCTCGGCGGGCCGGAGGACAGCATGCCGCGCCGCATCCAGCGCTGGCTTGAACGCGAGGCGCTGGAGCTGTGCCGCGCCGATCTCGCCGAATATTGCGAGCGGGCCCGCGTGCCCTGCCCCGATCTGCGCCTGAGCCGCGCGACCCGCCGCTGGGGCAGCTGTTCGACCAGCGGCACGGTGCGGATCAACTGGCGGCTGGTGATGGCGCCAGACGAGGTGCGCCGATCGGTCATCGCGCACGAGGTCGCGCATCTGGTGCATTTCGACCATTCGCCCGCGTTTCATGCGCTGCTCGCCCGGCTGTTCGGTGCGGGGCTTCCGGCGGCGGATCGCTGGCTGAAGCGCGAGGGTCGCTCGCTCTACGGCTACTTCGGCTGAGTCGCGCCGTTCGGGAACGCAGGGCCCGGTAATGCTGGCGCAAGGCGGCATGCGCTATTATCTGGACATCATGTTCTCACTCTCCCGCTTGTTCCGCCTGTTCAACCCGGTTGCCGCCGTGCGCGATTTTCGCGAGGTCTGGGTGCAGGAAAACCCGCACCGCCTGCGCATATTGCTGCTGTCGGGTGCGGCCACCTTTGCGATCTTTGGCACGATGTTCACCGAATCGCACCTGATCCAGCCCCGCCCGCCCGAGGTGACCTATATCACCAGCTATCAGGGCGAGCGGACCGATGCCGAGATCATCGCTGAGAACATCGCCAACCAGCGCGAGAAGGAAGAACGCTTTGCTGAGGCGGACGCGCGCCGCGCGGCTGCGCGTGAAGCCTATGAAACGGTGGGCAGCGCGACCGGTGTCGACACCGACGAGGCGCGCGCCGAGGGCGAGGCCGAACGCCGCCAGTACGAACGCGAACTGGCCGAGGCGCGCGCGAAGGCCGTGGCGCGCTGGGGCACGATCGATCCCGAAACCGGCGCCATCGTCGGCCCTGACACGAATGCGGACAGCCCGGCCGTTGACGCAGGCGAATAAGGCCAGTTCGCAGGACCGCCGCTGGCTGCAGGCGGCGGCATCGCTTGCCATGCGGGGGCGGCCCCTGTCGCGGCCCAATCCAGCCGTGGGCGCCATCGCGGTGAAGGACGGCAGGGTCATAGGCCGCGGCTGGACGGCCGAGGGCGGACGCCCCCACGCCGAAGCCGTCGCCATCGCCGAGGCAGGCGAAGCGGTCCGCGGCAGCACCGTCTATGTCACGCTGGAGCCTTGCGCGCATGAAAGCCGCCGCGGCCCGGCCTGCGCCAGCCTTCTGGTAGAGGCCCGTCCCGCCCGCGTGGTCATCGGCTGCGGCGATCCCGATCCGCGCACCAACGGACGCGGCATCGCCCTGCTGCGCGAAGCCGGGATCACGGCGGATCACATCCCCTGCGCGGCGAGCCGGCAATCGCTGGCCGGTTTCCTCAGCCGCGAGACGCGCGGGCGGCCCCATGTGACGCTGAAGCTCGCGCTGTCGCTCGACGGCTGCATCGCGACAGCGGCAGGCGAAAGCCAGTGGATCACCGGCCCCGAAGCGCGTGCCCACACCCATATGCTGCGCGCGATGAGCGATGCGATTCTGGTCGGCGGCGGCACCCTGCGTGCCGATAATCCCCGGCTGGATGTGCGCCTGCCGGGGCTGGCGCATTGCAGTCCCGCGCGCTGGGTGCTGACGCGCGGCGATGCGCCCGAGGGGTGGAACGCGCTGGCGCATCCTGCCGACTTGTCGCCGCTGCTGCCCTCGCAATATCTGCTGGTCGAAGGGGGCGCGCAGACCGCCGCCGCGTTTCTGGCCGCCGACATGGTCGACCGGCTTGCGATCTATCGCGCGCCCATCGTCATCGGCGGGGGAAAGCCGGGCGTCGCCGATATCGGGCTGGCTTCGCTGGCCGCCGCGCATGGGCGGTGGCGAATTGCCGAGCGGCGCATGCTTGGCAAGGACGAACTCTGCGTTTACGAGCGCAGGCCATGTTCACCGGAATAATCACCGCCATCGGCACCGTCGGCGACGCCCGAGAGCAGGGCGACACGCGTCTGCGGATCGAATGCCCCTATGACACCGCCAGGATCGACATCGGCGCGTCCATCGCCTGTTCGGGCGTCTGCCTGACGGTGGTGGAACGCGGATCGACCGCGGATGGCAACGGCTGGTTCGCCGTCGACGTCAGCGGCGAAACGCGCAGCCGCACCGTGCCCGGCCAATGGACGCAGGGTCGGCGGCTGAACCTCGAACAGGCGATGAGGCTGGGCGACGAGCTGGGCGGCCATATCGTGACCGGCCATGTCGATGCGGTGGGCACGGTTGCGGTCCGCGAAGAGCGCGGCGGATCGATCCACATGGAAATCGACGCCCCTGCCGAGATGGCGCCCTATATCGCGGGCAAGGGCAGCATCACGGTCGACGGCGTATCGCTGACGGTGAACGCGGTGACCGATCTTGCGGACGGGACGGCGCGTTTCGCGCTCAACATCATTCCGCACACTGCCGAGGTGACCACGCTGGGCGCGCTGGCCACCGGCGACAGCGTCAATCTCGAGATCGACGTGCTCGCCCGCTATCTCAAGCGGATGCAGGCGCTTCAGGGCTGAAGGCTTTGTCAGGAACCGGCGGCGGGCGAGGCACACGGCCCCGCCCGCACCCAGTTTCGTCAGGCAGTTCCGTCAGGCGCTGACGTCGGCCAGTGCCTTGATGAACTTGTCGATATTGCCCATCGTCAGGCCCGCGATATTGATACGGCCCGATCCCGCCATATAGATCGCGTGATCGCTGCGCATCGCGGCGATCTGGTCCTTTGAAAGAGGCAATATCGCGAACAGCCCGCGCTGATGCGCCAGCGGACGCAGATCGACCGAACCGGCCACACCGGCCTCTGCCAGCCGCGCCCGAACCTGGTTGATGCGGGTGCGCATCGATTCCAGCTCGTCCTTCCACTCGGCGGTCAGGCCCTTGTCCTCAAGGATCGTGCGCACCGCAGCCGCGCCGTGATCGGGCGGCATCGACCAGTTCGCACGCGCCAGCGCCGCGCCGTTCGACGCGATGCGGGGCAGACAATCCGCCCCATTGCCCATCATGTAGATCGCGCCCACGCGGTCGCGATAAAGGCCGAAATTCTTGTCGCAGCTATAGGCGATCAGCGCCTCGGGCACGGCTTCCAGCACAAGGCGAACGCCCTTGGCATCCTCTTCCAGCCCATCGCCCAGACCCTGATAGGCAAGATCGAGGATCGGCAGCAGTCCCTTCTCGGTCAGCAGATCCGCGATTTCCTGCCAATCGGACAGCGAGTAATCGATGCCGGTCGGGTTGTGGCAGCAGCCGTGCAGCAGGATCGCATCTGTCGGCGCAGCGCTGGCGATCGCCTCGCGCAGAGCCGCCATGTCGGCGGTGCCGTCGTCAGACGCGTGGTTGAACGTGCCGACCTCCACCCCAAGGTCTTTCATGATCTGCGCATGGTTGGGCCAGCTGGGCGTGCCCATCCAGATCCGCTTCACGCCCGCCGCCTTGGACAGCGCCGCCGCCAGCCGCACGCCGCCCGTGCCGCCCGGCGTCTGCATGCCGTCGATGCAGTCGATCTTCGAGAAGTCCGAACCGAAGATGATCGGCTTCAATGCCTCGACGAAACCCATGTCGCCCTCGGGGCCGAGATAGGCCTTCGAATCCTGCTGATCGACAAGGATCCGCTCCGCCTTCTTGATCGAGGTGAAGACCGGCGTGTCCCCCTGCCCGGTGCGATAGACGCCCACGCCCAGATCGATCTTGTCCGCCCGGTCGTCAGCCGAATAAAGCTTGATAAGCGCGAGCAGCGCGTCAGGGGGCTGTTGGGTGAGCTGGGCAAGCATGGTCATAAGAGATCCTGTTGGGCAGTTCCGTTGGTCCGGTATCGATTCGCGCCGCGACGGCTCGGTCAGGGCGCGCGCTCCATGCCGGTGCTTGGCCCGTCGGGCAAGCCCCGAAGCGCTGCCCGGCCCGGTTCGACTTGAAACCGCAATCACCTGTTGGCATAATAATCATGCGGGCCGGGCCCCTCTGGCGCGCATTCCTTGCGAATGCGCGTGATGTCGGACCGCATCGGACATGCCGACGCACATTGGTCGATGCACACCGGCCGATGCACACTGGGGCCGATGCACACTGGCGGACCTGTTCAGCCCTAGTAGCCTCGTCATCGCAGCGATGTCCGATCGAACAGCCTCGAACAAGGAGACTACGATGAAGGGCCGTATCTACAGACTGACCGAACTGATGCAGAAAGTGGACCGGCAGCTGCGCCTGGAAAAGCAGCGCCGCAAGCCGGACGCATGGATCGTGCTGAAACTGACGCTGTTGCGCCACCGGATCCGCTGCGCGTTGCGGCGGGCGGCAACCGGATGGGCCAACCCGCACCGCGCGATCCGCGCGCGCAAGGCCATGTTGCTGATGACGGCATGATTGGCGGCGGACAAAGCCCCGCGCCGGACCTGACACGATGTTGATGACGCTGATCCTGCTGGCCATCGGCCTCGCGGGCCTGCTGGTCGGTGGCGAATTGCTGGTGCGCGGCGCGGTTCGCATTGCCGAACGCGCCGGGGTCACGCCGCTCGTCATCGGCCTTGTCATTGTCGGTTTCGGCACATCGATGCCCGAACTGGTCGCGAGCGTGCAGGCCGCGCTTGCCGGATCGCCCGCGATCGCGTGGGGCAATGTCGCCGGGTCGAATATCGCCAACACGCTGCTGATACTGGGCGCGGCGGCCCTGATCGCGCCAATCGCCGTGCGTCCCTCCGTGGCACGCCGCGACGGCGGGGTCGCGCTGGCGGCATCGCTGTGGCTGGTTGTGCTTGCGGCAACGGGTCTGGCCGGCTGGTGGGTCGGCATCGCCATGGTGGCCGCGCTCGCCGCCTATATCGCCTATTGCTACCGCGAGGAGAGAAGCGACCCTTCCGCCGCGCTGCATAATGCGCCGCAAGACAGGGCCGATGCGCTGGAATTGAGCGACACGGCCCTGCACGCGCCTTCCGCAGGCTGGGGCAAGCCGGTGCTGCTCACGCTGGGCGGGCTGGTCCTGCTGGTCGTGTGCGGACGCCTGCTGGTGAACGGCGCGGTCGATCTGGCGCGGCTGGCGGGCATGACGGAGACGGTCATCGGCCTCACCATCGTGGCCATCGGCACCTCGATGCCCGAACTGGTCACGTCGGTGGTCGCCGCGCGCAAGGGAGAGGCCGAGATCGCCTATGGCAATGTCATCGGTTCCAACATCTACAATATTCTGGGGATCGGCGGGGTGACCATGGCGGTGTCCCCGCTACGGCTTCCTACCGATCTGATGCCGTGGGACATCGGGCTGGTCGCCGCCAGTGCCGCTGCCGTGCTTGCGGTTTCGATCTTGTGGCAGCGAATTGGGCGCGCCCTCGGCGGCGCGCTTCTTGCTGCCTATGTCATCTATCTCGCTTGGCTGCTGTTTGGGGCCTGATGCCGGGCGGCGTCTGCCTCTCCTAGAACGGCAGCCAGTCCTGCTTCTTCGAGAACTTCATGTAACCCGCGTTGATGCCCAGCCGCGCCCCCGCACCCAGCCGGATGGGGATCAGCACGACATCGCCCTTGCGCATGTAGCTGGCGTTGAGCCCGCCCACGACATAGGCCGCGCCCTCGCCCGCCGGATAACGCTCGAACAGCTCTTCGCTGTCCCACAGATTATAGACCAGCACGAAGGTCGATGCGGCATTCGCGCCGAAGTCGAACCCGATCGAAGGGCCCGTCCAATAGACCGGCCGCTTGCCTTCCACCTTGTGATACATGGTGCCCGAGCCATAGCGCACGCCCGCGATGAACGCGCCGCCCGCCTCGCGCCCGACAATATAGGCGTTGGGTTCGCCCTGGTCCTTCAGGATCTTCTCGATCAGACCGGCAAGCCCTTCCGCGCCCTGGCCGAACACGCCTTCGGCCGCGCCCATCAGATCGTCTTCCTGATAGGTATCGCCCGAAGCGGCGGCAGCCTTGGCGGCCTGTTCTGCCGGCATCACGTCGGTGGGTGCACCCGCCGCCACCGGCGCGGAATAGGGATCCCCCGGCTGCTGCGCCGGGGCCGTCGGGGGTGCATAGGGGTCGTCAGCCGGCGCGGGCGCGGGCGATTGCGTAGGAGCGGGTGCAGGCGCGGGCGCGGGCGCATAGGGATCGCCTGCCATGCCGCCGCCTGAAACCGGGGGCAGTTCACCGTTCAGATCGCCGTCGATGGCCCCGCCCGACTGCCCGCCCGACTGATAGCCGCCCGAACTGTAGGTATCGTTGGGGTCGATCGTCTGGATCTGGGCCGACGCGGGCTGGACCGAACCCAGCCCGAGACACAACGCCAGCATCGCTGCCGTCCGCCTGCCGAATTGAGAGCGCATTTTCATCGGTTATACCCCGTGTTCTTTCCTTGCATCGTGCCGGGCCGCGCTGGCGCGTCTCACCGGATCGCGATGGCAATTGCCATGACCGCCTGTAACCATGCAGCCATTCCGGCAATGAATGTGCCGTGAATCTAGCGCATTTCGCGGCCAATCGAACCCGGACCCCGACTTATCCGCCAGTTTCTGTTCGACGGCGCATTGACGATAAAAGCAGCCTTGATGGCCGCCGTAACGCTCGCTATAGGCGCCCTTCTTCCGGAGACGTGGGTGAGTGGCTGAAACCAGTTCCCTGCTAAGGAACC